>Ga0070689_100000837_pt1 | contig 19081 bp, 19 predicted proteins | sample KBSS23HmetaG_FD_64669 | JGI IMG/M metagenome (GOLD analysis project Ga0070689, IMG submission 64669) | Switchgrass rhizosphere microbial communities from Kellogg Biological Station, Michigan, USA - KBS S2-3H metaG | ecosystem: Host-associated > Plants > Roots > Rhizosphere ...
CTGAAAGTCGATAGGCCTGGCCGGCGCTCTGCACGAGCGCGCGGCTCGGAGTCGTTTCCCCTCCCATGAACAACGACACTCCGACGGCCCCCTCCTTTCCCACCACGGCGATCTCGGCGGAAGCCCCGTCACGCATGACGTAGAGCAGCGAGATGATTGAATCCGTAGGGAAATAGATGTGCCGCAACGTGGCGCCCGACTCGTATAGCACCATCCCGAGCGGCATGGGCACGAGCTTCAGGTGCGGAAACAATCGATCGCGCTCCAGCGCCGGCAGCGCATCGAGGATGTGATTGTCTCTGGGGTGGGCGACAGGGCTCATTTGTCAGGCAGTGTAGGCCTATTCGAGGGCAAGTATGTGCGGTATCGCTCAGAGGTGGATTTGCACCTCGCTAGGTGCGCTGACGCACCGACGCACAAGCCGCGCCCGCGTAGGCTTCCACCGAGGCGTGGGTCAAACGGAGGTGTCAGCAATGTTGCTCTCTAGCATGCCGGTCTTCGAACCCGCCCACCTGCGGGCGCCACAGTCTTTGAATGTCGCGCAGCTGTTGAGTTACACCAGCACTGCCCGCACCGTTGAAATTGCAGTCATTTGCCACGAACTGCGCAATTCGCTCGCCGTGGTCCGCGGCGCCACACGGCTGCTGCAATCGTCGGCTGACAGTGGCGGGCTGACAACCACCCGGTCGCTCATTGAGCGGCATGTGGACCAGATGATCCGGCACATCGACGATCTGCTCCAACCGCCGCATCGCAATGGCCACGATCATGGCCTACAACTCTCGGATATCGACCTGCGGGAAATAGCCGGCAATGCGGTGGAAGCCTTAGGTCCTGAATTCGCGCGCCGCCGACATCGTCTGACGGTATCTCTGCCCGGGGAACCGGTCCGGGCGGTTGTGGACGGCGCGCGTCTCGAACAGGCGTTGTCCAACCTGTTGATCAACGCCGCCAAGTACACGCCTGACGGCGGTGACGTGTCGTTCACGATGGAACGTGACCATGAGCTGGCGTACGTGCGAGTCCGTGACTCGGGCATCGGGATCGAGCCGGCGATGCTGTCGCGGATATTTGGCATGTTCGTCCAGGTGGACAGCGCGCGGCCATCGTCCGAAGGCGGCAGTGGCATCGGGCTCGCGGTCGTGAGGAATATCGTCGAATTGCACGGCGGCACCGTGCAAGCCACGAGCCCGGGGCTCGGCCGGGGCAGCGAGTTCAACATCGCGCTACCCGTACGGCGGGTCTGACCGGACATCTCGGCGCGCCGCATATGTACGCCCGCGCACCGACACGCTGAAACCGCAAGCGCATCCTCCGGTCTCTGGTGGAGCGCAGTTCTTTGCGCTCCGTCGTCATCAGTAGAGAACGTCCATGAATTCCCCTCCCTCGTCAGCGCGCGTCTCGCGACGTCGCTTGAGAATCGCCGTGCCCGCCATACTCCTCATCACTGCCGCTTGTGCCAGCACGCCCCCTGTTCCCACCGCCAACCTGCAGGCCGCACAGCAGTCGATCGCCAACGCAGAGCGTGTCGAGGCGGGCACCCACGCTGCCGCCGAACTCAGCGACGCGCGTACCAAGATTTCCGCCGCGCAAAAAGCCGTGGATGAGAAACAGATGGTCGCAGCCGAGCGGCTCGCCGATGAGGCGCGCGCCGACGCCGACCTCGCCGTCGCGAAGACCGGCCTCGCCAAAGCGAAAGCCGCGAATGCCGAAGTTGAACGCAGCAACGCCACACTCTCTGAAGAGATGCAGCGCAAGACGGGAGACAGCCGATGAACAGTCACTACAGCCGATCCCTCATCGCCATCGCAGTAGCCGCGGCGCTCGTCGCCGGATGTGCCTCGGCGCCCAAGAAGCCCGCGGGTTCCGAGCAGGTACGCGCGAAGCTCACCGCCTTGCAGAACGACCCCGCGCTTGCCGCGCAGGCGCCCGTTGCCACCAAGGACGCCGAACTTGCGGTGAACCAGGCGGAAATCATGCAGCCCGACCTCGCACTGGCGTCGTACAGGGTGTACATCGCCGATCGAAAGGTGGACACGGCACGAGCGCAGGCCGAGACCCAGGCGGCGGAAGTGCGCCACGTCGCGCTCACCGAGCAGGGCGAAAAGGCGCGCCTCGACTCCCGTACGCGCGAAGCGGACCTTGCGAAGTCCGATGCCTTGACGGCGCGTGCCGAGAATGCCGAGCAGAAGGTCGTCGCGACCCAGGCGCGAAGCGACGCGGACGCGGCGCAACTCGCGGCCAATGCCTCCCAGCAGCAGGCCTCCGAACTACAGCGGCAACTCGAGATCATGCAGGCCAAACCCACGGATCGCGGCCTGGTGCTCACGCTGGGTGACACGCTGTTTGCCACGGGTAAGTCGGAGATCAAGTCGGGCGCGACGGCGAATCTCGACCGGCTCGGCGATTTCCTCGCCGAATACCCGGACCGGACCGCCTCGATCGAAGGCTTCACCGACAGCACGGGCAGTGAGGATTCGAACCAGGTACTCTCCGAGCATCGCGCGGACTCGGTGAAACGCTATCTCGTCGGACGCGGCGTGCAGTCGGCACGCCTAACTAGCACGGGCCGCGGTGAGAGCGCGCCAGTCGCGGACAACGAGTCCCTCGCCGGGCGCCAGCAGAACCGCCGCGTCGAGGTCGTCATCAGCGAGGCCGCAGGCTCCGCGAAGATCGGCAAGTGAATTGCGCGCCGTGGGTGCGACAACGCACAGAGGGTCGGTGCCCATCAGCGTAACCTCACGGCGTGTTACATGAATTCCTGACGTCTAACAGAGCCGATCTGATCGATCGCTGTTGTGCCAAGGTCGCCCGGAGGGTGACTCCCGAGGGAGGAACCGTGGATCTCGATCACGGAGTGCCGCGGTTCCTCGACCAGCTCATCAATACTCTGCAAGTCGAGCAGACGGCGGAACCCATGCTCAGCCGGAAGATCTCGGGCCCCTCGGGCGGTGGGCCGGCTGCCTCGGAGATCGCTGTTACCGCGGCACTGCACGGGCGGGAGCTGTCAGATCGCGGATTCACGGTCGACCAGGTTGTTCACGAGTACGGCGATCTTTGCCAGGCCATCACGGACCTCGCCGCCGAACGCAGCGTGAAGATCGAGATCGACGAATTTCGAACGCTCAACCGCTGCCTCGACAACGGCATCGCTGATGCCGTGACCGAGTATGTTTTTCACCGCAATACCTTGCTGGAGAACAAGAGTGTCAAGGCCCTGAATGAACAGCTGGGCTTTCTCGCGCACGAATTGCGCAATCTCGTTCACACCGCGACGCTTGCTGTAGTCGCCATCAAGACAGGCAACGTCGGCACGAGCGGCGCGACCGGAGCCCTGCTCGACCGGTCCTTGATCGGCATGCGCAATCTCATCGATCGGTCCCTCGCCGGGGTCCGAGTGACGGCGGGAATGCCGTCGCGCGCCCAAATGATTTCCCTCTCGGACTTCATCGCCGACGTCAAGGTATCCGCCTCACTCGAGGCGCAAGCCCGTGGATGCAAGTTTACGGTGGGTGATGTTGAGCGCGACCTTGCGCTCGATGTCGACAGGGACATCCTTTTGTCCGCGGTCGGGAATCTCCTGCAAAATGCATTCAAGTTCACGCACCGTCACTCCGAAGTGAACTTGAATGCCTACGCCGTTGCCGATCACATCCGGATCGACGTGGAGGATCATTGCGGTGGCCTGCCTCCAGGAGCGGCAGAAAGGATATTCCTGCCGTTCACGCAGAGCGGAGAGGATCGATCCGGCCTCGGGCTGGGGCTGGCAATCTGTCGTCGCAGTGTGGAAGCCAACAATGGAACGCTGCAGGTGCGTGACATACCCGGCTCGGGCTGCGTCTTCACGATCGAGTTGCCGCGCCGTGCGCTGCCCTAGTTGAGACGCGTGAGCCACACCGGTCCCGAGTCAGGCTAAGCGCAGTCGCGACCCAGTCTCTTGGGCGGCACGAAGGGTTTCACGTACTTTGGACGTCTTAAACTTCTCTGCATCAAACACGCGAGAAGCATGTGCCAAATCCCGTCGGCCAGAAAAATGCAAGACAATTGCTCGGTCGAATTTCCAATCGACGACTGGCCTGGTGGCCGCAATGCGCAATCTCACTTGGCGCAATTGGCCTCGCTACTTCACCTTCTCACGCCGCTGACGAACCGGCGAAGCCTCGAAGGCTCTCCGAGATCTGCGCGACTCGCACCGAAGGTTTCAGTGATGATGTGAAGTGCTATCTAACGTCTCCCACTCGATGGGATGGCCGCGACTGGATCTACGTCGCCAGCTCGGTTGCAGTATTCGGGTTGGCACACAATTACGACGATGACGTCCGCACACATTTCGTGGGCAATACGGGCACTCCGCCGCCGAATTCGAAATCCTACGAAGCCGAAGATGCCGTTCCCGCGGCGGGCGTGTTCGCCGCCACCCTTCTGTACGCGACGATCACCAAAGATGCTGACGGGAAATCGGAATCATGGCAGATGCTCGAAGCCGCGGGGTTCAGTTCCGCCACGAGTTATCTTCTGAAATATGCGGGCGGTCGAGAGCGTCCGAACAAGACGAGCGATCCCGATCAGTGGCGAGTTGGCGGCGACTCTTTTCCTTCGGGCCACACGACCGCCGCGTTCGCCATTGGAACCGTATTCGCGGAATCGGGAAACGATCGTTTTCGCTGGACCCGTCGGATTCTGGGTTATGGCATGGCGGCGTACACGGGATATGCGCGCCTGAAGCACAATGCCCATTGGCTATCGGATACGGTGGCCGGAGCTGAGATCGGGATGTCGACTGCGAACTTCGTGATGAATCGCCGCACCGCCCCGCCGCACGGTTTGATCAGCTGGGCGCCGCTGGACGGTGGCGTGATGGTGTCGTATAGCGTCATCTTGCGCTGATGTAATGGGAGCACGCGATGAGCGCTGCGGAAAAGAATCTTTCGTTCCTCAAAAGATTGCGCTTTGCCCTGGCGGGACTATCACATGCGCTTGGCGCCGAGCGAAGCCTGCAAACTCAGGCTGTCATCTTTCTATCTGTCATTGTTGCAATGACTGTCCTTCGGCCTGCGCCCCTTTGGTGGGCGCTGGTCATCCTTGCGAGCATGGCGGTATTGGCCGCCGAACTCTTCAACACGGCCATCGAACATCTCGCTGATCACCTTCACCCTGAGCTTCACCCGGCAATTCGTATCGTCAAAGACTGTGCGGCGGCCGCCGTTCTGCTCACAGTCATCGGCGCCGTCGGGGTGGGTGTGGCACTGGCGATCGAATTGCTATCGGTTTAATGCACTACCTTGAGCCCGAATTCGAGATTCCATTCGAGCGGGCGATCCGCACCAATTCCCATGCCGGGACGCAGGTAGACACTCATGCCGCCGAACATGACACGACCGAATTCGATCTCGAGCTGGCCGAACTCGGTGTCCTTTTCCCAGTCATGCACGATCTGCGGATCGATCGTCAGCCAGCTGGTCTTGGTGGGCCTCCACACGAAGTAAAGATCGACCTGTGTCTGGTTGACGTCGTTGCGATCCGCATCCCCGGCGTAAGAAATCTTTTGCTGCAATGAGGGCGCAAAGATCATTTCGCCCTGCTTGAAGAACAAGGCGTACGTGACGCCCGGATCGACCACGTACTTTCCAGACATGAATTCGTCGCGCGTCGCCGTTGGCCAGAACGTGTCGAGGTTGATGATCAGCGCATTTTTCTCGTTCATCCACGCGCGATAGTTGAACTTGAGACTGAGCTCGCCAAAGCCGAAGACCGTATCGCCGCTCGCGTCGGTCGAATCCAGCGGCAGGGATAACTGGATCTTGAGATTTTTCCCGACAGGCTGGATGTAGCGAAACATGGCTTCGTCGAACGCCGCCTCGTCCCCCAGCGATCGGAATTCGTTCAGCAGAATGAGCGTTCGCGTGAATTTCGCCGGGTTCGTCCCGGTGGAATCTTCTTCATCGAGATGAGACGGGGTAGCAGGCGCCGACGGTGCGGCCTGCGCGAACGCGTGGACTGACGCCAACGACGCCACCACGAGCAGCCATGGCGCCAACCGCTTCATCGAATCTCTTCGAAGTCCGCCAACGGCCACGACCGATCGAACCGGAAATACGCAAACCAGTTCCGGCCAGGAACGGTGGGAATCCAGTTCTTCTCGAAGCCGGCCGGCACTTCAGTTCCCGAAGCTGTTATTCGCTTCATGCGCAGCTCTCTGGTTGGCGTCGCGGATCGTGTGGGCGATCTCGGCCCCAAGTCGAGATGGACCTACGGCTTATCAATTCACCCTGGGTCACCCGCTACAAAGCGACGCGCCGCGGAACAGCCGACCGTCCAGGAAAGCAGCATCCCGGTTGACCTTGAGAAAGGGGTCGACGACACCTTCCTTAGTGCGCCACCGCCCCTTGCAAGTCGCCGCGTCAATGGCAGCGGTTTCCCTTTCGCTGGTGGAATACATCACGCCGCCGATCACGCGCATTTAGTCGCGATATCGGACAGTGCGGGCTGGTTGGCATACCGGCCCGCACGCCGATGACGAGTTGTTGGCTTCGCTAGGCGCGCAGCCCCCTGAAGCCCGCGCGGACTTCCTCAGAAAACAGTTGCGGCTGTTCCCAGGCTGCAAAATGCCCACCTTTGTCGAGCTTGTTGTAGTACATGAGCTTCGGATATGCGCGTTCGGCCCAACTCCGCGGCATCGTGCAGACCTCGTCGGGAAAGGCGCTCACTGCGACGGGTATGCCCACGCCTTTCGGTGTAAAGAAGCCGGATTTGTTCTCCCAGTAGATTCGGGCCGAGGATACCGCCGTTTCCGTCAGCCAATAGAGCGTGATGTTGTCGACCACGTCGTGTCGCGAGAGGCCAGTCTGCTGTCCATCAAACGTACGCGCGATGAGCTCATAGCTGCGCGCATCGTGATCGAGGAGGAAGGCCGCCAGGCCGACCGGTGAATCCTCGAAGCCGTATAGCGTCTGCGGCCGATTTGCCATTTCCAGGGCGTAGCCCACGCCTTTCCTGTAGAAAGTCTCGAGTTGTTCGTAGGCGCGTTTTTCGTCGACGGAAAGACCCTGTGGTGCGGGCTGACCGGTAAATGCTGCCCCGTTGATCTCCGGCGGAACCGCGAAGACCCAGTTGAGATGGATGCCGAGCAATTCCGCCGGCGCCTGGGTCGCCATCACGTCGGTGATCATCGCGCCCCAGTCACCACCTTGCGCCACAAACCGGCCGTAACCGAGTCGCTTCATCAGCACGACCCAGGCACGTGCAATGCGGGCCGGATCCCAGCCAGTCGTGGCCGGCTTTCCCGAGAAGCCGTAGCCCGGAACAGACGGAATCACCAAGTGAAATGCGTCCGAGGCGCTCCCACCATGCGCCGTGGGATTGGTGAGTGGCTCGACGATCTTCAGCAGCTCGATGACCGACCCGGGCCAACCGTGCGTGACGATGAGCGGCAACGCATTTTCATGCTTCGAGCGAACGTGTATGAAATGGATGTCGAGCCCATCGATTTTCGTGAGGAACTGAGGCAGCGCGTTCAGCTTCGCCTCGCACTTGCGCCAATCGTATTCGGTCGCCCAGAAGCGGGCGAGCTTCTGAATGGTCGCGAGCTGAACTCCCTGCGAAGCATCGGCGACTGGCTCCCGCTGTGGCCACCGCGTCGCGTTTATCCGCTTTCGAAGCTCGATCAGATCCGCTTCTGCAATTTTCACCTGAAACGGGCGAATCGCGGCTTCGTCAGTAGGCGATGCACTCGCAGTTTGCCTGGCACTTGCTGAAGTCATGGTGTCCTCCTTCGGACGTTCGGATGATGGTGATGCAGCTCGCGTCGCGGCCAAGGCAGGCAGTACCGACGCCAATACGCCCGATACGCTGAGCTTCAGTCCCTCGCGACGGCTGATTTGCGCGCGCGCTATCGCGTGCACGCCATCAGTTGCGACTTTCTCGTTCATGCAATGGGTCTCCTGTTTGCCACCCGCACGAATCGGGTGCGACGGCCCCATCACACAGAAGGTGCGGAGCCCGATCCATTGAACGAAGGTATCGCCCGATACCTTGGTGCAATCGACCGCGCACATCGCGCCTTCAATCCTCGCGGCGACAGACTTACTACTCAGCGAGGAGATTCATCATGCTCACCAAGCGATTTGAAACCATCCGGCAGCCAGTGCGTGCACGAAATGCCTTGATCAGCGCAGTGGCATCGTCGCTGCTTCTTCAAGCTGGTTCTGTTGGAGCCGCGACTGTTGAGGCGTCGTATGACGAGATGCCGGAGATTGCACCGATCGGCGTGCGTATTGCTCACTACCTGCCGGTGCCACAACAAGCCCGGGGTCCGGCCATCGATCCCGCAAAAGGTTATCGGCTCGAGGAGTTGGGAAAGGGTCTGTACATGATCACCGACAACGCCTATCAGTCGATGTTCATGGTCTACGAGAGCGGCGTGGTCGTCGTCGATGCGCCGCCCGCCTACGCAGCACACATCGTCGAGGGAATTCGCGAGGTGACGGACAAGCCCATCACTCACCTCGTCTACAGTCACTCGCATGCCGACCACATCGCGGGCGCAACGGCTCTGGGCCCGGTCCCCATCATCATTGCGCACGAGGAGACCAAGCGACTGCTGTCCCGGGCAAAGGACCCGAATCGCCCGCTGCCCACCGTGACATTCTCAGATCGGTATTCGCTGAAGGTGGGCACGCAGAGACTGGAGCTCTCCTATCATGGCGACGCGCATGAGCCCGGAAACATCTTCGTCTATGCACCTGATCAGCAAACGCTGATGGTGATCGACATGGTTTTCCCGGGCTGGATGCCGTGGCGACGATTCGCTCTGGCACACGACATTCCAGGGTACTTCGCCCAGATGAAAGAGATCCGCGACGTTCCGTTCAAAACCCTGGTCGGCGGGCACGTCGCGCGTACTGGAACGCATGCCGATGTGGACCGGCAGATCGCCTTCATGCATGACTTGAAAGTCGCAGCAACCAAAGCACTCGGCACCACGAAGCCGGGAGCAGGACTGGATGCGGATGTCGCAGGCGTGAATCCATGGGCGGTGTTCGACGACTACATCGATCGCGTCGTCATTAAGTGCGTCAACGATCTCACTCCCACCTGGAGCAATCAGCTCGCCGCTTACGACATCTACATCTGGGATCAGTGTTACGCGATGGAGCAGAGCCTGCGCATCGATTGACCGGGGTGGCAACAACCAATGCCCCGGTTGCCGAAGCCGGGGCATTTTTTCAGGTTTGATTGTTGTCCTCGCCGTCGCTCCCGAATTGAATCAGTCGGCGCCCAAACAATCGCGCGTCGACGGAATAGGCCCCGGGGCCCAAGGGCGCCAGCGCAAGTGCAATCGCCATCGGAGCAATTGACTGAACGCTCAAGGATGCAGCTTGCTCGTGTAAAGCAATTGCCTGCAGCAGCGCGGCCAGCACCGCCGCTATGGGTGTCGTGAAGCCGACGAGGATCGCGAGAGCGCAGGCGACGAGCACCGCCGCCAGGGCTGTGTTGCCTTGTGTCAATGCAGTAACAGCGTTGCAGCTCAGTGCCGCACATTCGATGACGCGCAGCAGCAGGAGCGCAAGTCCCGGCGCACCTCTTGGAAACATCGAAAAGAGTTTTTGCATTGCCCGCAGGGTATATTCGCGAGCCTCGACCTGTGATCCGAATGCCGGGTATCGCTCGATACCCAATTTGAGGTATGCCGTGCCGGTAGATGGGCGCCATACGGAGATTGTTTTCGGTTGTCAGCTCGCTTGGTCAGGCTGGTATGGGTTCTCACGGCGACGGTGCTGGCCGGTCTCGCCGCCGTCGATGCGCGTGCATTGGACACGACCCGCAGCGTAACGCAGCTCCATCACACCGCGTGGACGCTTCGCGATGGCATGCCTGCCTACATCAATGAGCTCGCGCAGACGCCGGACGGGACCCTGTGGATTTCCGCAGCATCCGGACTTTATCGCTTCGACGGCATTCACCTTGAGCCATTCGAGCAAGAACTGCCGGGAATCACAGCTTTCGCGCTCGCGGTCAGCTCGTCCGGCGATCTCTGGATCGGAACAACACTCGGCGTGTCGCGGCTCAAAGATGGCCATCTGACCAACTTCGTCCTGCCGGACATGGGGCGACCGCTGGGGATCAAGTTCATTGCGATTGGCCGTAACGACGAGGTGTGGATTGCCAACGACAAGGTCGCCCGATTTGACGGCCGCAATTGGCAGGTCATGGACAGTGACTGGGGCAGCTCCGGGCAATATCGCGAACCTGGTGGCGTTTGGGCACTTGCGGCCGCTCGCGACGGTGTGGTCTGGACGAAGAATCTGCTGGGCCTTTATTACCTGAGACCGGGGTCAACGCGCTTCATCAAGGCCGACAACTACGCCGGCGGCATGATCGACTTCGCTCGCGACGCGGAAGGCCGATTGTGGACCGCGGATTTCGCGACGAAGCGCTTTTACGCACTTCCAGACCTTGGACCGTCCGGCGCTCCTCCACCTCCAGGGCGGATTGGCGCGGCTGTGCCCGAGCACGTACTCGGCCGAGTGGCTTTCGATCGCGACGGCGCGCTCTGGTGTTCCAACAGCATCACAGGCGGACTGTTTCGCGTTCGGTCGGTGACGGCAAGTCAGGCGGAGGCAGAGGAATTCAGTCCGATGGATGGCCTCACCGCCGGGAGACCGGGGCGTGTGGTCGAGGATCGCGAAGGAGACCTGTGGGTCGGGACTTACGAAGGAATCAACCGATTCTCGCCGGCAGATATCCAGACCGTCCCGACCATTTCGATCCGCGATTTCGGGGCGCGAATCACGGCCTCGCACGATGCAGTGTATGTCGCCGATGGCTGGCCGCCGCCTGCTCCCGCGACCGGTCACAACAAACAGCACTTTTATGCCATCACGGACGGCGAGCCTCGCCCTCTTGCGATCGACATCGGCGATTCCATGGTGCTGAATGGGCAAGGTACCGACCCAACACTTATCGCCAGCCGCGAGAAGTTAGTCAGTCTGCGCGATGGGGTATTCACCAACATTCCGTTTCCCAAAGATGCGAACGGCGCCGCCCTGGTGTCGGCATCTCAGCATCAGGATGATCTGTGGGTGGCCTTCGAAGGCAGAGGCGTATTTCGACGCCGAAATGATCAGTGGACTCACGTCGCCGCTCTTGGAATCACCGACATCTATTCGAACTTGAGGACCGACCAGCAAGGCGCCGTCTGGCTGATGCAAGGGCAGGAAATGAAGCGCTTCGACGCAGATCGCCTCCAACAATATTCGCAAGCGACAGGGCCGGGCATTGGTGCAATCCTGTCCTTCAATTCCGATTCGCGCGGCGTGCTTCTCGGTGGCATACGTGGAGTCTCATTCTTCGATGGCCGAGAATTTCACACGATCTCGCTGAGACAGGCGCCCTTTCTGGCGATGGTGGTGGGAGTCGTCTCGGACGATGTGGGCGGAACCTGGTTCCATACAGCGTCCGGGATCTGTCGAGTTTCGTCCGCGCGGTTACAGCAGGCCTTTCGCGATCCCGCCGTGCACCTCGACTATCAGCTGTACGATGCCCGGGATGGTCTTCGATCCATAGGGGCATTCAGACAATGGGGGGGCTCGGCGGCGCGCGGCCCGGATGGACGCCTGTGGTTCCTCAACTCCGACAATGTCGCGTGGATCGATCCGCGCCATCTCCATCTAAACGCGGTTCCGCCGAACGTCAGCATAAGGTCGCTGACGGTCGACGAGCATGTGATGGACCCCTCACTCAAAACACTGGCCGCAGGCGTTTCCAACTTGCAGATCGACTACACGGCGATCAGTCTGCGGAGTCCCGACCGGGTGAAGTTCCGATATCAAATGGAAGGAGTCGACAAGACGTGGATCGACGCGGGCAGTCGGCGACGGGCCCTTTATTCGCGGCTCGAGCCCGGCAAGTACCGCTTCCATGTCATTGCCGCAAACAATGACGGCGTCTGGAACAAGACCGGCGCATCTATCCAGTTCGAGATTCCTCCGACTTTCCTGCAAAGCGGCTGGTTCTTGCTCCTGTGCGTGCTGTTGGCGGCGCCGGTGCTGTGGCTGCTCTACTCGCTGCGGATGCGGCAGGTCACGGCCGCCCTGCGGAGCCGTTATGAAGAACGGGTGGCCGAGCGCGAGCGGATCGCGCGCGAACTCCATGACACGCTGTTGCAAGCCGTCCAAGGGTTGATCTTGAAGTTTCAGGCAGTCTCCGAAGAAATACCGCGAGACAGCACGTCGCGGCGGGCAATGGAGCAGGCGCTGGGTCGTGCGGAAGGTGTCCTGGTGGAGGGCCGCGATCGCGTGAAGGATTTGCGCGTTTCGCCCGCCGCGACTCCAGACCTCGCTGCGGCCATCGGCGCGATGGCGGCAGATGTGGCGAACGAGAAGTCGCATCGTTTCGACTTGTCGGTAGAGGGAACGCCGCGAGCGCTGGACTCGATAGCGGGTGAAGAAGTGATGCGCATCGCCCAGGAAGCACTGACGAACGCTTTCCGCCATGCACGAGCGACGCGGATCGAGACGGAGATCATCTACGATCATTCTGAACTTCGATTGCGTATCCGGGATAACGGTTGCGGCATCGACGACATCATTCTCGAGCAGGGCCGACCCGATCACTGGGGCCTGGCCGGCATGCGCGAGCGGGCGAAGAAACTTCACGGGCAACTCGAAGTCTGGAGTCGCAAGGGCGCCGGCACAGAAGTTGAGCTGCGGGTTCCGTCGCGGATTGCATTCAGGCGTCACCGGCGTTGGCGCTGGTGGTCGCCCGACTCCTTGCTGACGGAGCAATAACGCGATGGCGGACTCGGCAAATGCCGGCAGACGGATCCGGATCCTCAGTGTCGATGACCACCCGATGCTGCGTGAAGGCATCGCGGCTGCGATTTCCCGCCAGCCTGACATGGAACTGGTGGGTGAGGCGGTCAATGGACGGGAAGCGATCGAGGTATTCCGAAAAACGCTGCCGGACGTGACGCTGATGGACCTGCAGATGCCGGAGATGAACGGAGTCGATGCGATCGCGGCGATCCGCGCCGAATTTTCCGGTGCACGCATCATCATGCTCACCACCTACAAGGGTGATGCCCAGGCACTTCGCGCGATGAAGGCGGGCGCGAGCGGCTATCTTCTCAAGAGCGCGCTGCGCAACGAGATGATGGACGCGATTCGCACCGTCCACGCAGGGCGCCCCTCGATTCCCGTCGAGATCGCGATGCAGATCGCGCATCACGCGGTGGCAGACGCGCTCAGCGAACGCGAGATCGAAGTGCTCCAGTGCGTAGCGCGTGGATCGTCAAACAAGGACGCCGCCTTCCGCCTTCAGATATCCGAAGAGACCGTGAAGGGTCACATGAAGCACGTGCTCGAGAAGTTGGGCGCGACCGATCGCACGCAGGCCGTGACGATCGCGCTGAGCCGAGGAATCATCGAACTGTAGGTCGGCGAATCAAACCCATACCTTGGTTCAATCCCATCGGGGCAGGATTTCGATCAAGCTGCGTCTCACCATCGAGGAGACGCCAATTGAAACACCGAAATCTTCTGGTCAGATTGAGTGTCACGGCGGCGCTCGCCGCGCTGGCGGCCGGAGTCGCGATTTCCGCCACGGACAGATACTCCCTCAAGGTGCCCGGCGGATTGGCCTTCGCCGAGTTCAAGGGATACGAAGGCTGGCAGATCGTCAACATCAGCCAGAAAGGTCGCGTGGTTGCGGCGATCCTGGGAAATCCCACGACGATCGCCGCTTACCAGTCCGGCATACCGGAGAACGGCAGGCCATTCCCGGACGGAACCAAGATGGCCAAGATTCACTGGCTGCCAAAGCAGAATGCCAGCGCACCCGGCTCACCAACCGTCGGTGGCCAACTCGTCAATGTCGACTTCATGGTGAAAGACAGCAAGCGCTTCGCGGACAGTGGCGGCTGGGGTTACGCCGTATTCGACTACGACGCCGCGGCGGACACCTTCAGGCCCGGCGACGAGAAGAGCACACCTCCGCAGGCGCATGACGCCAAGTGCGGCTCGGCATGCCACACAATCGCCAGGAGCCGCGACTTCGTCTTCACCGAGTACCCCAAGAGGTGAAGCAGTGTTGGCGGCCGGCGCGCCCTCCCCCGACTCCCCGACGCGCCGGTCGCCAGCCAGGAGCTCGAAATGAATCGACTACCCGAAAAGGGGACCGCCGTGATTACCGGCGCTTCGTCCGGTATTGGCGCGCTTTACGCGCAGCGCCTGGCCCGGCGTGGCTACGATCTCATTCTCGTGGCGCGCAGCTCACAACGTCTTGACACGCTCGCCGCACGGCTTGAGGCCGAGACACTTTCAATGGTCGAACCCATAACGGCCGACCTTTGCGATGCCGCAGATCTGCGGCGCGTCGAAAACATTCTGGCCACTGACTCCACCATCGGAATGCTGGTCAACAACGCTGGAATGGGCATGCGCGCGCCCTTGATGGATTCGGATATCGACTCCATGCAGCAAATGATCGCCCTGAATGTCACCGCCCTCACGCGCCTCAGTCATGCCGCGACGACGGCGTTCGTCAACCGTGGCGCAGGTGTCATCATCAACATCAGCTCGATCGCCGCAGTGGCGCCGGAGCTTCTCAATTCAGTTTACGGTGCCACCAAGGCCTATGTGCTGGCATTCAGCCAGTCGCTTCGCCACGAGCTGCGGGGGACTGGCGTACAAGTCCAGGTGGTATTGCCCGGCGCCGTTGCGACCGCTTTCTGGGAACACGCCGGCAAACCGCTCGATGATCTTCCGCCGCAGATCGCGATGTCCGGCGGCGATCTCGTCGACGCCGCGCTCGCCGGGTTAGATCTCGGGGAGTTCGTCACCATTCCGTCGCTTCCTGAAATTGACGATTGGCTCGAGTTCGAAGCCGCGCGCCTCGCGCTCGGCCCAAACTTGTTGCGCGCCCGCCCGGCGGTGCGTTATCTCGCGGGCTTCGATTGCGGCGTCGTGACGACGGCGTCGAACAGCTCCTGCAATCCATAGGAAAAATCTACAGAACGGGCCACGCCGATCGTCGATTGCACGTTGGTACTGGCGACACCAATGTGCAATCGCCTGGAGAAGCGCACGTCGCTAACGTGCGCCGGCATGCAGGATGCGCCGCTGAAATCCGGACATGAACCGCCCCTCGGCGCCCATCTCGTCACTCGATGCGCGTTCTACACGCACCACGGCATCTACATCGGTGGCGGACGCGTCATCCACTATGCGGGCCTGGCTCACGGCTTGCGTCGCGGTCCGGTGGAGGCGATTTCTCTAGAGAGCTTCGCGCGTAGCCGGACTATCCGAATCCGCCATGAGCACCAGAGTTTCGACCCGCACGAAGTCATGGCGCGCGCCCGCTCGCGACTGGGAGAGTGCAACTACCGCATCCTGACCAACAACTGCGAACATCTCTGTGCGTGGGCGCTGCGCGGGGAGTTTCGCAGCCAGCAGGTGGAGCGGCTGCTGCGCGCACCGCGGCTCATCGTTCAATACAGTCGTGCCGTCGCCCGAAGGCTGGGTTTCGCCATTCAGAGTCAGGCGCGCCGCTCGGCGAACTCCTCCGTCGTGCTGACACGCAATGGCTTGAGCGCCCGGCTCCAGGCGATGACCTGGTCGAGCAGCGCATTGAGTTCCGCGATGTGCCGCTGGTGCGGTTTGAACAGCGAGAAGTTTTCGAAGTCGGTTATCAGCGAAAGCGCCACCTGCGATCGCACGTCGGCCACCTGAAGCTCACCCATGACGACGCGGAGTTGTTCGACCGCACGCACGCCGCCCATCCCCCCGTAACTCACGAATCCCGCCGCTTTGTGGTTCCACTCGACATGCAGGAAGTCGATTGCGTTCTTGAGTGCCGCTGGATATCCGTGGTTGTACTCAGGCGTCACGAACACATAGCCGTCGAACGCCCGAACCTTCGCGGCCCACTTGCGGGTATGTTCGTGTGTGTACTGGGCAAAAATCGGTGGCAGAGGTTCATCCAGCAGCGGCAGATCCTGCTCGGCGATGTCCAGCAACTCGAACTCGGCGTCGCGACGCCGGCGCGCGATGTCGAGCGCCCAGCGCGCCACCGCTTCGCTATGGCGACCAGGTCGGGCGCTCCCGATGATGATGGCAATTCGCATGGAAGACGATGAAAGCAAATCCGGGGCGTGCGTTGCCATGACCCAAAGGTATTGATGTCGATACCCCCGACCGGGGCGTGCGTCACGGCGAAAACGGCAGGAGGATTCCCGTCACGGAAATGGGACTCATCAGGGAGATGGTCATGGACCTCAGTTACCAGCTGGCAAATCGCAACGTGACATGTGCACCCCAAGTGTCCTGCGTTTACGTGGTGGACAACAATGCCGGCACACGCAAAGAACTGGAGCTGTTGATTCGTTCCGGGGGGTGGCAGCCGCGCATGGCGACGTGTGCCGAAGAGTTTCTGGCGCGGCCGCGGGTGCTCGCACCGGGCTGCCTGCTGCTCGAGCTCGACTTGCCCGGCTTGGGCGGTCTGGAGCTGCAGAAGCTCGTCGCGGCACGGTCGGAGATGCCCGTCATCTTCATGAGCAACCGGCCTGACGTGCGCGTCGCCGTGCGAGCCATCAAGGCCGGCGCGATCGAGTTCCTTACCAAACCACTGGCTCGAGATGCAGTCCTGTATACCGTGCGCCAAGCCATGGAAGTCAGCCACTGCGCGCTGCGTCAGCTTTCGCGGATCGGAGCGCTGCAACAGCGCTACGAATCTCTCAGCCGCCGCGAGCGTGAAGTCATGAGCCTCGTGGTTGCCGGCAGATTGAACAAGCAGGTCGGCGGCGAGCTCGGCATCTCCGAGATCACGGTCAAGGCTCACCGGGGCAAGTTGATGCGCAAGATGCAGGCGACCTCGCTTGCAGAGCTGGTGACCATGGCGGCCAGTCTCGCCCAGCGTGCATCGCCTTTCACGAGCTAGCGCTCATCGTTCTGCCCGCTGAGCCCTGTGCAGGTGTCGCAAAACACGGCCGTCGCAGGGTGAAATCTGGCGGAAAACGCGGGTTTCATACCGGCTCCCGTCACGAATTACTTCGCCAGGAAACTTCAGTTCACCGATTCCCCCAACGCGAACACCACGATCTTTGCGCTCTTCTTCTCCACCGGCCAGATCGGTGAATACGTGCCGGCGACGAAGGCGACACGCTGAATGCCGTCGACGGAGTAAGTAATGACTCCGCCGCCGGCAGGCCCGTCCATCTGCGTCGTCCACAACACCTTGCCGCTCGTGGCATCGAAGGCATAGGCGGTGCCCGTCAAGTCGGCGGCGAACACCAGGCCGCCAGCCGTGGGCGTCACGGCAGCGAGCACGGGCGCGGGAGTGCGGAATTTCCAGCGGACCCCGCCGCCATCGGCATCGACCGCGTAGATCCAGCCACCCCACTGCTCCTTCGGGTCCAAACTACCGAACAAGTTTTTCTCGTCTGAAGATCCGCTCCACGGCTGGCCGTAGGCCACGCTGGCGACTTTGTCGGGATCCGCAATCTTGACTGTGGAGCACCAGTCCACGGTGCCACTGTAGAAAAGGTTCGTCGCCGGACTGTAGGCCGGGCCATTCCATTCGGAGCCACCCTGCGTGCCGGGACAGAAGTGCGTACCCGCTTTCGTCAGTGGTGCCTCGACGTTTTCGCGGCGAGTGATCGCAGTTTGATAGAGACGTTTGCCAGTGGCCAGGTCATGTACATACAGCATGCCGTCCTTGGGTGCGGCGGCCATCAGCCCGCGTCCGTCGGGCGTGTGCACCAGGGTCGGCGCAGCCGAGACGTCCCAATCATGGAAATCTTCCGGGACCAGCGAGAAGTGCCGGCGATAGACGCCGGTGCGTGCATCGAGCACCACCACCGAGTTCGTGAAGAGGTTGCTGCCGGGCCGCATCCCCTTCACGAAGTCGGGCGACGGATTGCCGCCCGGCACGTACAACAGTCCTGCGGCGGGATCGAGCGTGTACGAGGTCCAGGTGGTGCCGCCGGCCAGCGGAATGTTCGCGGCATTGCCCCAGGTCGGCGCGGCGACCTTTGTGGTGGAGGTCGTGGGTTTGCTGCGTTCCACCTCACTCGGAACGAGCTGCGTTTCCCAAATCACCTTGCCACTGGCGGCGTCGAGCGCATACATGCGGCCTTTGACGCCGTAGTTGTCGCCACCGGCCTGACCGATGAAGACCATGCCGTTCCAGGCGATCGGCGCCGCGGGCACGCTCTCACCAATTTTCGGATCCCCTATACGAGACTCCCAGATCTTTTTACCGGTGCCTGCGTCATAGGCCACGACGCGGCCGTCCTGCAGACCGCGGAACAGCCGGCCGTCCAGGAAAGCAGCACCTCGGTTGACCTTTAGAAAGGAGTCGACGACTTCTTCCTTGGTGCGCCATCGCTTCCGGCAAGTCGCCGCGTCAATGGCGATGGTCTCCTTTTCGCTGGTGGCGTACATCACGCCGCCGATCACGATCGGGCCGGTCTGGAAACTGGCATCGATGCCGAGATCGTAGGTGCACGCCACCTGTAGTTTGGCGACGTTGTTGACGGTGATCATGTCGAGCGGCGCGAAGCGCTCGGACGTGAGCGTGCGATTGTAGGAAGGCCAGTCGGTGGATACGCCACGTGGCGCTTCAGGATTCGACGCTGCCGCGCAAATAGTCGCGAAACCTGCCACGGCCACCAGGATGAGGGTGCGCATGTAAGATCCTCTATGCCTTCTTCATATGGTTGGCGACGTGAGCGATTGCCATGTCGATCGCAATTTCAAGTGCGCGATTCGATTTTGTTGTCTTTGCCAGGAGCAGCCCACCTTGGACGGCACTGAGCAGGGCGATTGCCAACTCATGAGGATCAGCGGTCGACACAAGGTCGCCGCGCGCGTGCATCGTCACGAGCCCGCGCTCGAGCTGATCGGTCCAGGTTCCAAAACCGCTGGCCAGGCGCTTGCGAGCGCCTTCAGAATTTTTTGCCAGCTCGTTGGCCAATGACCCGAGCGGACACCCGCCGCCACGGACCTGTTGATTGAGCTGAATGACTGCGTCCCGCCATGACCGCAGGCCCTGCAAGGAATCCAGTCTGTCGATGTGCGGTTGC
>Ga0070689_100000838_pt1 | contig 19079 bp, 13 predicted proteins | sample KBSS23HmetaG_FD_64669 | JGI IMG/M metagenome (GOLD analysis project Ga0070689, IMG submission 64669) | Switchgrass rhizosphere microbial communities from Kellogg Biological Station, Michigan, USA - KBS S2-3H metaG | ecosystem: Host-associated > Plants > Roots > Rhizosphere ...
GCACCCGCTCAACGAGAGTATCGTACATGGCGCAGGCCAGTTCCTCATCGATGTCAAACTCGCCGGCTTGAAGCTGTTCGAAGAGGGGAGTGTCCTCCTCGTAGATGACTTCGTAGCAGGAAAGGTGTTCGCTGCCGAGGGCCAGTGCTTCATCGATGGTCCGGCGCCAGATCTCCAGGGTCTGCCCGGGAATGGCAAACATGAGGTCGATATTCATGTTATCGAATCCGGCCTGGCGCAGGATATCGAACGAACGAAATACCCCTTCGCGACTGTGAATCCGTCCGAGGCGATCGAGAAGGCTGGCGTCGAGGGATTGTACGCCCATGGAAACGCGGTTGACGCCATGCTCACGCCAGAGCCGGGCTTTTTCCAGAGAGACGGTGGCCGGATTGCATTCGATGGTCCATTCCTTTGCTCCCAACAATTTGAGGCGATCCATGGTGGCAAAAACTGTCGCCCATTGAGGAAGGGTCAGGAGGGAAGGAGTTCCGCCACCGAAGAACACCGTGCGAGGTGAGAGGTCGGACGCGACCAGGTCCATCTCGCGAGCGAGAGCCCCGACGTAGCGCTGGACGAGTTCGGACTGTGCTCCTTCGGAATAAAAGGCGCAGTACTCGCACTTGCGAGCACAGAAGGGAACGTGGACGTAAAGGCTTTCGACCTGGATTCCGAAACCAGCCATCATGGCATCAGGCTAGTGCCCAATCGGAATCTACTGAAAGGAAAAAGAGACTCCCCTGACGGCCTTCTCGGCACGACATTACCCGAGTCTTTGTCAGTCCTACGTCCGAACTCGCTGGACGTTCAGGGCTTTGGGCCCTTTTTCGCTCTGAACGAGTTCGTAGTGGACTACTTCGCCTTCCTGCAGGGTTTTGTAGCCATTCCCATTGATGCACGTGTGGTGCACAAAGACATCTTGTCCTTGATCCTGGGCTATGAAGCCAAACCCTCGACGGTTGTCGAACCACTTTACCTTTCCACTGGCCATAATTTGTCCTTCCGTGAGCTTCGCGCCGGAGGCGCATGACGCACCAAATTACAGCTCGCAAGGTGCTATCCTGCGGAACTTCTAAACACCAATCCCCCAATACATATTGTGACGCTGGTGACGCGCAGCCTAGGGTTCATTACGGAACCGGTCAAGCGTAACTTTAAGGATCTGTGTTCGTTCCATTTGTGAGGCAGAGTTTTTGTCAGGCCGGTGACCCCTTTGCCGCAGCACGTCGATGACCTGTTCTTTCTTCGCGGAACGCTTGCAGGAAGGGGGATTTGCGGCCATTTTAGGGGCGACCTGGGCCCACGCTCGCCCAACACATTTTATGAAGCCGCGCACCTGTTTTGCCCTCCTCACTCTTTGGATCGGGTCCGTATTTTTCCTAACGGCCCAGGAACCTGGCGCCGCTCCGACACCTCAACAGATCCTCGTCCGGACGCTGCAGAAGATCGTGACGATCGTCGAACCAGCTCAGGACACACCGCCTCCCGCGTTTCGTGCCGAGATCCGCTTCGACAAGGCCGATGGGCTTCCCAAGCAACTTGCCGGTCAAAGCGCCGTCCTGGCCTTTCAGGCGCCCGATCATGTCACGCTGGCGGCCCGCTACAAAAATGAGAGCTATGCGCTCGGCCGCGACGGACAACAACTTTGGATGTACGTCGGCGGAAAGAATTGGGGTGTCATTGGGAAGCCCGGACAGCCGCGATTCCTGACGGCTCCAGAGAAGCTGGACAACACAAAGCTCGGCCCGCTGCACCTCCCGCTCTCCCGCGACAAACTGCTTCTCGCTCCGCTGCTGATGAACGTCGAGGCGGGCGAGGATATGGTGATCGACGGCGTCCGTTGCCGTGGAATCCGCGCCACTCCCAAACCGGAGACGATTGAGGCGTTCAAGATTCCGAAGGGTGAGTTGCGCTTGTGGGTTCGCGAGAGCGATGACCTGCCTGTGCGCCTGGGGTGGAGCGACGGCAAATCGGTCAACGTCGATCTCACGTTGAAGGAGGCGAAACTCGAGCCGACGGTGCCGGCTGAGGTCTGGCGCATTCCCTCCAAGGAGGGCGACCGCATTGAAACGACCGCGGTTGGTCACCTGGCCCGTTTTCTGTCCGTCACCCTGGCAAACCTTGGACAAAAGATCCCATCGCTCGGTCCGGTCACCGGTGAACGGCAAGTGGTGGCAACGGAAGGCAAGGGGAGATTCGAACGGGTCGACGGCACACGATTGCTCTACCTCGAGGGAACCCCCGAAGAGATCGGACATCAGCATGGAGTTCTCCTGAAAAAGGAGATTAATGAAGTGTCCGATCGGATTCTCTATGGCGTGGGTGTGGGGAGTTCATTCGGCAAAGGGCGCTGGTTCTTTGGGGAAATTGAAGATGCGCAACGCCGCATTTCGCCATTCATCGATCCGCGCTATCTCGTGGAGATGGACGCCATCGCCCTCGCGGTGGGCCGGGAGAAAGAGGAAATTCGGTTGGCCAATTTTTTCCCAGAACTCTTTCACTGCAGTGGATTCGCCATTTTCGGAAACGCCACTAAGGATGGACGGCTGTATCACGGGCGCGTGCTGGATTATTTGCGGGGGGTGGGACTGGAACAGAACGCAGTGGTCATCGTGACCAAGCCCGACCAGGGCAACGCCTGGGTCAACATCAGTTACGCCGGCTTTGTCGGTTCCGTGACGGCCATGAACGAGAAAAAGGTGGCGATTGGCGAGATGGGAGGCCGGGGCGAAGGCAATTGGGATGGCAAGCCGATGGCTCAACTGGTTCGAGAAGTGATGGAGAAGGCGAACACGCTGGAGGAAGCAGTGGCCATCATGCGCAAGGGACCACGCACCTGCGAATACTATTACGTGGTCTCCGATGGCAAAACGAAACGGGCGGTGGGAATCGCCGCCACGCCGGAAAAATTCGAAACCGTGTGGCCGGGTGAGAAACACGAGCGGCTGCCGGAGTCGGTGCAGGACGCCGTTTTGCTCTCAGCCGGGGATCGCTATACCAAGCTCGTTGAGCGCGTGCGGGCAGGCCATGGAAAACTGGATGACGCCGGAGCTCGCGATTTGATGCAGCGTCCAGTCTGCATGGACTCCAACATCCACTCCGTGTTGTTCGCGCCGGAGACGCTGGATTTTTGGGTGGCCAATGCCGATTCGACAAGCCCGGCCAGCCACACCCGTTACACCCATTACAACCTCGCCGACTTGCTCAAGCCGGCGCCGGGCTCGGAAAAATCTTCCGACTCAGGTGGCCGTTAGCCGGGCGCGGCTAGCGGATGCCGAGTCCGAAATCCGTTCGGTCAAGGAAGGCGGAGCCGGAAGTACTGCTCCGGCTGATTTAAGTTGATTAGATTGGTAAACCCAAACTCCCCAAACACGCCGAACTGATTGGTATAGATCGGTGTCCATAGCGGTCCCGGCGTAGCGACGTTTGTCGCCGTGACCACGACGTATTGGGCGCCCGGCTGGCCGCTGATTCCCGTGTTGACCACGCTGGCACCTGCAATCATCGGATCACAAAACCGGACGCCAGTTCCGCCGAACAATCCCGGCGCGTCCAGTCGATAGGCTCCCTCGCCTCGGAATCCGATATTGCCGTCTCCGATCACCAACAGGTAATCGCCGCTGGCTGGAGCCAGCCGATCGATTCGGGCGGTGCCTGGATTGAACGCCGAGTTCAGCAACGCGCCATCCCGGCCGTACAATCGTATCCATGGATACAATCCGCTGCCGCTGACCGTTTCGGTCGCGGTGACCAGGATGCGCTCGCCCGCGCAGATCGTAAATGCCCACATATCCACGTCACCCACTGGGATTGTTCCATCCAGAGGTTCTCCATTCAGGAACCCGCTCTCGTCGCCGCTGGATGCGAGGATCGAACTGCCGGTTTTGGCCAGCGTCAGGCGATACGGGCCGATGCCGAACAGGCCGTTGTTGCCGTCTCCGACCAGGACGGTGTAGGTACCGCTGTTGGTGGCCCGGAAGGCAGCTTCAGCGGCCTGCGGGTTAAAATCCTGAGCGAGCAACACGCCGAGCGGGCTGATCAGTCGCACCCATGGATAAAAGCTGTTGGTTCCATAGATGTCTCCCAGGCGGACGATGAGACTGTCACCGGTGGTGGCTGTGAAACTCCAGACGTCGAGATCTCCATAGGAAATGTCGCCGGTGTGCATGACGCCGTTCGTCAGCGAGCCGCCCTGATCTCCGGGAGAAATCGTGATGGGAGCGCCGGACCTGCCCAGGGTGAGGCGATAGGGGCCGATTCCAAAAAGACCGCTGTTACCGTCGCCAACCACGACGGTAAAGCTGCCGCTGTTGGTTGCCCTGAACAAAGCTTCGCCCGCATAGGCTCCATAACTGCCGTCGAGCAGAGCCCCGTTCGGCCCGAAGAGTCGGACCCACGGATAGAAATTATTGGTACCCTGGAGGTCTCCGAGCCGGACAACCAGATACTCCCCGGCCGCTGCGGTAAAATTCCAAACGTCGAGATCTCCATAAGTGATGTCACCCAGGTGCATGACTCCATTGGTCAAAGGGCCGCCCTGGTCATTGCTTGACACGGAGATGGCGCTGCCGGTCTTGGCCAGCGTCAGTCGATAGGGGCCGATGCCAAAGAGCCCACTATTTCCATCACCGACCACGACGGTGAACGTGCCGGTGTTCGTGGCCCGGAAGGTGGCTTCGGCGGCATACTGTCCGAAATCGTGGTGAAGGAGAACACCGTTTGGACTGAACAGTCGGACCCACGGGTAAAATGAGTTCGTGCCGTTCAAGTCGCCGAGTCGAACAAGCAATTGCTCGCCCACAGTCGCGTCAAACGTCCATACGTCGAGATCGCCGTAGCTGATTTCGCCCGTGTGCGTGGCCCCGTTGGTGAGAGGCCCTCCTTCATCGCCGGCGGAGATCACGACGGGATCTCCGGTCTTGGCCAGGGTCAGTCGATATGGGCCGGTGCCGTAGAGCCCACTGTTTCCATCACCAATAACGACCGTGACAACGCCGCTATTGGTGGCGCGAAACGTCGCTTCGGCGGCGTAGGGGCCGTAGCTGTGATTGAGGAGCACGCCGTTCGGACCGAAAAGCCGGACCCAGGGATAGAAAATGCCCGTGCCATTGACGTCCCCCACGCGGACCGTGAAATTGTCGCCGGCGTTGGCGTTGAAACTCCAGACATCGAGATCTCCGTAGCTGATAGTACCGGTGTGCATCACGGCGTTGGTCAGCGGGCCGCCTTCGTCTCCCGGCGAGACGACGATGGGGTCACCGGTTTTGGCGAGAGTGAGGCGGTAGGGACCAATCCCGAAGAAGCCAACGTTGCCGTCGCCGACCACGACGGTGAAGGTCCCGCTATTGGTAGCGCGAAAAGCAGATTCAGCGGCATACGGACCGTAATCACTGTGAAGGAGCACGCCGTTGGGACCGAACAAGCGCACCCATGGATAAAATGTGTTCGTCCCGTTCAAGTCACCCAACCGGATCATAAGGCTCTCGCCGGCTGACGCATTGAAGCTCCAAACGTCAAGGTCGCCGTAGCTAATGGAGCCGGTGTGCATGGTGCCATTGACCATCAATCCGCCTTCGTCTCCCGGCGAGACGGAGACTGGTTCGCCTGTCTTGGCGAGCGTTAATCGGTATGCGCCGGTGCCCACCTGGCCATTGTTCCCGTCCGCTACGAGGACGGTAAACATTCCGCTATTGGTGGCGCGGAAAAACACCTCCGCCGCCACCGGTGTAAAATCCTGGTCCAACAACGCGCCGTTCGGACCAAGAAGTCGCAGCCAGGGGTACAACGTGGCGGTCCCATCGACATCCCCCATGCGCACCGCGAACGAGTCCCCGACGGACGCCGAGAATGTCCACGTATGCACGGCTCCGGTGGTGCTGAGGTTGCCGAGCGCCATTTGTCCTGAGACGAGCGCTCCCTGGCCGCGAGCCTGGAGGGCGGCCAACAGGTTACAGAGAAGGATAAACAAAAGCAGGCCGACGCGAGGTCCGGCCTGCATGGTCGGATAGGAAGTTTGGAATGATGTGTTCATGGCTTGGATCCGGTTGCTGATTAAGTTCTGTCAAATCTTCGGTGAATCATGCGAGTGGCCTTGGCAAAGCCCGCCAGACTTTCCGGCTTAAAAAAGATGGCCGCTGGGAATTCGAGATCCTGTCCTTGGAGAGAAGCCGACGGCTTTGGGCCGGCGGCTATTGAGATCCGGTCTTTTCGACCAGTGCTGCCTTCCATTGCGCCGCCCTATCCGATTTTCCCCAGGCTTCATAAAGGCGCACAAGATAGACGATCGCCTTGCGCTTGAATTCAGGCTTGGCGGATGCGCTCGCCTGAAGCCGCTTCTGCGCCGGGAGCAGGAGGGCCTCCGCCTCCGCAAATGTCTCGTCACGCGCCAGCGAGGGCAGGGTGGCATCATTGGCCGCGATTGTCAGGGCAAAACCCAGGTGACTTTTCACATTGGCGGTCGGCCAGTCGTTCGTCCCCGTGCTGCGCGAGTGCAACTCCAGATACTCCCGGAAAAGCCGCGCGGCCTCGCGAGCGGCTTCGCGGGTTTCCTCCTTCAGTTGGTTTCCGGACGGAGTCGTTGCGGTATTCGTCGCTGCCGGGAGTCCCGACCATGCACGCTCAACCACCACGCTCCCGAGATCGTAAAGGCAGTTTTCCAGATCGACCGGACTAAAGACAGCCCCGCGCCGCGCGGCAGCGAGGGCGTCGCGAAAAACGTTCTCTGCCTCCAGGAGCTTGTCCTGGGCGCGAAGCGTCCAAGCCAGATTCCGTTCCGTGGCTGCCACGTCCGGATGGTCGGGGCCGAGGAGCTTTTTCTTCAGACGCAGAGTGGCCCGAAACAGTTCCTCAGCGGCCGGCTCTTTGCCTTGCTGGGAGAGGACGGATGCCAGGCTGTGCTGGATCGACGCGACATCCGGGTGATCTTCTCCATGGACATTCGTGTAGACGGTGAGGGCATTTCGAAGAAATGGTTCGGCGCTGGAGTATTTGTGTTGTGCCGCCAGGATGCTGGCGAGGTTATGAAGGGAGGTGGCGACATCCAGATGATTTGAGCCCAAAAACTTGATCTGCAAGTCGAGGGCTTGCCGCTGCAATCGTTCGGCCTCGGTGAGCTTGCCTTGGAAACTCAAGGCGAGGGCAAGGTTGTTCAAGGATTGGCCTACCAATGGATCGTCCGGTTGGAGAAGCGCCTTCCGGATGGCCAAGGCTTCGCGAAACAGCGGTTCCGCTTCGGCCGCTTTGCGCTGGCGGTAAAGCGCCGAGGCGAGCAGGTGCATCGACTCCGCGACTTTGAGATGACGTTCGCCGAAAAGCTTTTTTCGCAGCGCCAGGGCATCTCGGAACATCGCCTCCGCCCGGGGATAGAGCCCCAGTGCTTCGTAAACGCCGCCCAGCGTCGCCCGCAAATCCGCCTCGACTTCGGGCTGATCCTTAAGCTCGCGTCCCAGTCGGCTGGCCGTATTATCCACCATCTCCCGCAGGAGCAACGTGTCTCGTCCGCGCGCGACGGAAGGCTGCGCGCTCAGGAGCATCTCCTGGAGGAAACGGGTCACCTCAGCGCTCTTGGATGCCTCGGTTATTGCAGTGCCTTCGGATGTTTCCGCGCGGGAGCGCGCGGATCGTTCGCGCATCAGGGCCCAGGCGGCGATGCCCAGCCCCAAAAGTAACGCCGTGAGAACAGACCCGCCGGCGGCACAGGCCATCCGATGCCGGCGAACCACTTTGCGCAGCCGGTAGAGGCCGCCGGGCGGACGGGCGGCAATGGGCTCGTGCCGGAGGAGTCGCTGGATTTCCTCCGCCAGGCCCGCCGCTGTTTCGTAACGGCGGGAGCGGTCCTTCTCCATCGCCTTCATCACAATCCAGTCCAGATCGCCGCGGATTAAGTGGATCAACTTGGGCGGGTCCGCCCGGCGCCGTCTGGCCGTTATGGCCAAGTCGTTGGGCGGGAGTTTTTGCAGGCGCGTCGAGGGCCGGGCCGGCTCTTCCTCGCGGATGGTGCGGCGCAACGCATCGAGTCCCGCGCGCCAAAGATTCTGGGAGTCAAACGGAGTGGTCCCGGTGACGAGTTCATAAAGCAGCACGCCCAGGCTGTAGATGTCGCTCCGCGTATCGATATCTCCTGCCGCGACGGGACTCATCTCGGCCTGTTCGGGACTCATGTAGGCAGGCGTGCCAATGAACTGGTTGAACGCGGTGAACAGGGTGCCGTTCGCCAATGATTGCCGATCGGTGGCTTTGGCGATGCCAAAATCGATGATCTTTGGCACAGGCTTTCCGTCTTGCAGAGTGACGAGAACATTGGACGGTTTGATGTCCCGGTGAATGATGCCCTTCTGGTGAGCATGCTTCACCCCGTGGCAAACCTGTGTGAACAGCTCGAGTCGGTCCGTAGTTGTAAGCTGTGCCTCATCGCAGAAATCGGTGATCTTTTTCCCGCGAACAAGCTCCATGACCAAAAATGGCCGGCCAGCCTCCGTTGCGCCAGCGTCCAGGACCCGGGCGATGTTGGGATGCTCCATCAACGCGAGTGCCTGCCTCTCGGCTGCAAAACGGGCAATGAAATCCCGCGTATCCATTCCGAGCTTCAGGACTTTAAGGGCCACCTGGCGTTTGACGGGCTCGGATTGTTCAGCCAGATACACGACGCCGCAGCCGCCTTCGCCGAGCTTTTCCACGAGTATATAGCGGCCGATGGTGGCGCCCGGCCGTTCGGCACCGGCCAGCCCGGCTGCTTCGGCCCACGACTTGCCGCCGAGCGCCGGCGATTCGAGAAACGCGTCCTCCCGATGGTTCTCCAACAACGCTTCGACGCGAGCGCGCAAGGAGGCATCGTTTCTGCAGGCGTCGTCGAGGTAAGCGGCCCGCGCGTCCGGTGAAGTCCGTTCGAGCGCGGCGAGAAAGACATCGCGGATCGAAGATCGACGGGAATCGCCGGCGTTCATGAGATTGGTTTTATGGGATCATGCGAACGGCCGGGGGAAATCCCGTCAAAAGTTTGAACCTCGACGTCATTCAATCCTTCAGGGCGTCTCGCAACCATGCGCGGGCGAAGGTCCATAATCTCTCCGCGCTGCGAAGCGGCAACTCGAGCGCCTCCGCGGCCTCGGGCATGGACATCCCGATGAAATAACGCAGCTTGACCAATTGGGCCGCCTCGGGGTCTTCGACGGCCAGTTTATCGAGGGCTTCATGGACGGCGAGCAACTCGTCGGAGGGGGCCGGCGCGATCAGTTTGGATTCCGAACATTCCTCCCTCTCTGCGTAGCCACCTCTTTCCAGGACCTGCCGCCGCCGTGCGCGATCGATAAGAATGCGGCGCATGGCTTCGCCGGCGGCGCCGAAAAAGTGGGCGCGATTGCGAAACGCGGGGGTTTGCGCCGGCCCGGCCAGGCGTAGCCATGCTTCATGGACCAAGGCCGTGGGCTGCAAGGTCTGCCCCGGTCCCTCGTGGGCCATTTTGTGGGCGGCCAGCCGCCACAATTCGTCATAAACGAGGGCCAACAATTCTTCGGTGGCCTGGCGGTCACCAGCGTGCACCGCCTCGAGCAACCGGGTCACTTCGCTCATAACGCCACCAGGATAACGGGGGGAGCCATCAGCGCCAAGTCTGGAGGAAAAGTGAACGAACGAGGGAAACAGCGAAGATGGGAGGCGAAACTTGCAGCTATGGCGGTCCTGCGCTATGCATCGCGCGTGCCGCAAGACGATTTTTCCGATGCCGCGCTGGTGCTGGTTGGGCACGGCTCGACTCTCAACGCGGAGTCGAGCGCGCCGACTTACCAGCACGCCGACGAACTGCGGCGCCGGGGAATATTCGCCCAGGTGCTCGAATGCTTTTGGAAGATTGAACCGGGCATCGCGGCTGTATTGAGGGGCGCCTTCGCCCCGAGAATCTTTGTCGTCCCTCTTTTTATCAGTGAGGGTTATTTCACCGAAGAAGTCATTCCGAGGGAGCTGGGCTTGGAGATATCAGCGGCCGGCCCGCGCGTCCAGCGGCGAGGCTCGCAGGTCATTGTCTATTGCGGGCCCGTCGGAACGCATGACTCCATGACGGATGTGCTGATGGCGCGGGCTGCGGACGTGGTCAGGCGGCATCCCTTCCCCAAACTTCCGAAGCCGGGGGACATCACGCTGTTCATCGCCGGACATGGCAGCGGCAACAATGAGAACTCACGCCGTGCCATTGAGCGCCAGGTCGACCGAATTCGTGAGCGGAAAATCTATGCGGCGGTGGAGGGGGTCTATATGGAGGAGGAACCCCGTGTCAGGGCGTGTTATGAGATGGCCCGCACCCGCAATGTCGTCATGGTGCCTTTCTTCATCAGCGATGGCCTGCATTCATTCGAGGATATCCCAGTGATGCTGGGGGAGGCCGAGTCCGTCGTCCAGGAACGTTATCGAAAGGGCCAGCCGACCTGGCGTAATCCGACGGAGCGGCGGGAAAAGTTGGTTTGGTATTCGGCGAGTATCGGGAACGAACCGTTGATGGCGGATGTCATTCTGGAACGGGTCCGGGAAGGGGCGCGGCTGGCCGAGCCAGTCGGCTGAGAGTCGGCGAGAATTGCGGGATCGAGGAAGGATGTAACTCGGAAAAAAGGAACGCGGCGCGAGGCCTGACTGGTTCAGGCGATGCGCCGCGCGAGTTACAGGAATGGGGGGCGATTAAAACTTACTTGGCGGCTTCGCGTTTGGCTTCCCAGTCGCGGCTGCGAGCCTGGCCTTCGCGTTCGGTTTCAACTTTGCCTTTGATGCTGTCGCCGGAAACCTTGCCGGAATACTTCGCGGTGAACTTGTTGCCGTTGATTTCGCGCACGACGGCAAAGGAGATGTCGTCTCCCTTGACCTTGCCGTCGGAAATCTCAACGCTCCGTGCTTGCCCGTCGCGCCCAGGGGCCGACATGGTGCCAGTGAGTTTCTCGCCTTCCACTTTCAGTTTGAGCGTGGACTTGCGGGCCTCGCCTCCATCGCGACCCGGAGTGGACCATGACCAGGTACCGGATGCGTCAGCGGCCTTGAGTTGAGCGACGGCGCCAACCGAGAGAACGGCAGCGGTCGCCACGGTGATGAAGAATCGGACGAGGGGATTTGTGCGTTGCATAATTATTTGGTTGTTCCGTTCCGCTATACTTCGGGAACCGTCGTTCGGCAAGCCGGAAGACAAGCGGGACGGCGTTTATGACATGATAGGTGGTCACCGGTTACAAGCTGTTCCTAGGCCTTTGCGGTCGTTGTCCCGAAGGCCCACCCTCTCCAATCGTTGTTGTGGCCAAGGCTATCCCGGCGAGGACTACCAGTCCGCCCGCGCCCTGCCCGACAGTCAGTGGCTCGTGCAAAAACACCCAGGCCGCGCCGGCCGCAACGACCGGCTGCCATAGTAAACTGATCGATGAAAATGAGGCTGGCAGATGCCCAAAGCCATAGGTGATAAGGGTCTGCCCGCCCACGTGGCTGACCAGGGACAACGCGGCAACTGCCGCCCACCCCGACCAGGTAGTGGCCCGCATGGAATCGCCCGACGCGAGGGCAACGATGGCGAAGCCCGGACATGAAGCCAGGCCCGACCACGCCATAATGGTCGGCGTGGCAAAACGGCGCCGGAGATATTTTACCATCAGGAGGTATCCTCCGTAGAAGACGGCCGCAACCATGGCAAGGATATCCCCACGCAGGTTTCCACCGTCGAGTTGAACGTTGGTACCCACCAGAAGCACCGACCCCAAAATGGCCAGTCCCAAGCCGAGGAGAAAACTACGAGTGATCGTCTCGTGCAGGAGAAACCTCGCCCCGATGGTTACGAAAATGGGGGCCACGTTGGTTAGAAGAGTGGAATTGGCGACGTTCGTGAACTGGAGTGACCAGTGCCAGATCGAGAGATCCGCCGTAAACAAAAGTCCCGTCAGCATCAGGCAGGCGAAGTCGCCGAGTGTTCGGGGTTGCGCCGTCGATGGATTCGTCCGCTGCTCCCAGGCCGACCACGCCCAGAGCAAGGGAAGGGCAAACAGGAGCCGGTAAAAGGCTGTGGCGGCCGGACCGGTGTCGGCGAGGCGAACGAGGATGGGTGCGAATCCGATGCCGGTGGCTCCACCGAGCAACGCCAGAAGCGGAAGCGAGATCCGGCGGCGTTGCATTCCGGTGGAATTACAATGACGACAAACGGCTCAAGGCTGGCTCAGCAGATCGATAATCGCGGCGCTGGTGGCCGTGACGCCCGTCTTAAGGGCCGGCTCGGGGACTGGCTTGAAGAGGGCTGAATGCAACGGGGGCAGCAGTTTTCCACTGCGCTCACTTTCGGCGACCTGGACCGGGTCGGCAGCGCCCAGCCAGAAAATACAGATGGGTATCTTGTCGCTCGTGCGTCCGTATTCGCTGAAATCCTCGCCACCCATTCCCGGCTTCCGCACGGGAACCTTCTCGGGACCCACCAAGCCCCGAAAAATTCCGTTCAAACGCCGGGCCAGATCGGGATTGTTGAAGGTGGCCGGTGTGAATTCATCATCCAGCACCTCGACGACCGGCAGTCGATTTTCCGGCATGCCCGCCGAGAGGGCCTGACTCCGGGCGATTCGCCGAATTGAATCCAATGTGCGCTGGCGCGTTTCCTCGGAAAACGAGCGCACAGTCAGCTGCAGCTTCACCTCATCGGGAATAATGTTATGCTTCGTCCCGCCCTGGATGGATCCCACCGTGACGACCGCGGAGTCGATCGGATCGGTTTCGCGGCTGACGATTGTTTGCAGGGCAACGATGGTCTGGGCGGCCAGCACGATAGGGTCGCGCGTTTTGTGCGGCCACGCGCCGTGGCCCCCAACCCCGCGGATGGCGATGTTCACGGAATCAACATTGGCCAGGGTGTAGCCTTCGACCGCCGTGACATATCCAGCCGGGAGCTCCGAGTTCACGTGCAGCGCGAGACAGAAATCCGGCTTGGAGAATCGGGTGAAGAGCCCGTCTTTGAGCATGGCCCGGGCGCCCGCGCCTCGCTCCTCCGCGGGTTGGCCAATGAAGACAACGGTTCCTTTCCAGCGGTCTTTGAATTTTGCCAGCAGACGCGCCGATCCCACCAGCGATGTCATATGGATATCGTGTCCGCACGCATGCATCACGCCGACTTCGACGCCGGCATCGTTGGTGGTGCGGGTGCGGCTGGCATAGGGCACGCCGGTTTGCTCGATAATCGGGAGCGCATCCAGGTCGGTGCGGAACAGTACGGTGCGCCCCGGTCCATTGCGGAGGACGGCAACCAAACCGTTGCCGCCGATCCCTGTGGTGACTTCCGCACCGGTTTTTCGCAGTTCATCCGCGAGGCGCGCGGCGGTTTTTACCTCGTGGAACGACAGCTCGGGGTTTTGATGCAAGTGATGGTAAAGCTGCTCCAACGCCGGGTAATCGGAATCGATCCACGATTTGAAATCCGGGGACGCGCCCAGGATGGCGGCGCCGGGAACCCCGTGGATAGCGAGAACGACCGCGAGGCCAAAAACGGCAATGTGGGGAAATCTCTGCGAAGTCATGGCATGAGTTGTTGAGTCGATCCGGTCAGGGCGATCTTCCGGTGGATGAAGGAGACGTGACGACCAGTCCCAGATTTTTCGCGAGCATATCCAGGATTACTTCCGTGGGTAGGATGCCCACCGCGACCTGGTGTCCGACCATGAGTTGCGGCAGCGAGGCGTGGCCCGCCTCGGACGCGGTCGCGTAAAGCCCGATGCCCAGCCGAATTTGCTGATCGACCCAGGGATCGTTCAGCGCCTTTTGCAACGCCTCCGAGCCGACTGCCTGGACCGCCCGCTCTTGCGCGGCGAGGAGGGGAGGCGGTTTCTCGCCCGTAAAAAGAAACTCGTCATACTCGTGTTGCCGGGCTGGATTCGCCCGGAAGACAGCGAGACTGAGCCGGGCGTAGTCACAAGCATTGGTATGTTTGGGATTGTGGCGCTTCATGATTGGATTGCAGTTCGGATCAAACGGCATGGGCAATGTCACGATGACAAGCTGGTTGCTGAAGATAAATTGCGCCTCGACCAGATGCGGATGCAATTCCCGGCAATGGCTGCACGTGAAATCATGCAATGCGACGGCAACCTGTGCATTGGTCGCAGCACCCAAGGTTGGCGAATTCGCGACATCCACGAAGAATCGCCCATTGTAAAGTGGGAACGGCCGCTGCCCGACCGGAGTTGGCGGCGGAGAGGGCGGAGACGACGCCAGCGGAGCTGCGGTCGTTAACGGCGCCGTCGTTCCCTTTGTGGTGTTTTGGATCGGGACATCGGTGCCGGGGTTGCCAAATTGGGAATCTCGGGCAGAGCCAGGCTGCGGGCTTGTGGTGCCGGTGACGCTCCCCGTGCGGGCTGGCGAGGCCGCTTGATTCAAGGCGGAGGTGGAAGTCGGACTTCCCGCAATGTTTTGGGAGATTTCGACATAGGTTTTGGGCGCATAGACAACCTGCCCCAGAATGAGCCCTACCACTCCAAGCAGAGCCAGGCCGCTCAAACGGCGAAACGCTGCTTGAGTGATGAAACCTGTCCTCTCCAGCTTCCTCGACTTTTCCAACGGTGCGAAAATTGGCGCGGAAACCAGTGCGATGAGTGCCGCCAGCAACCCTGCCGTGTGCGCGGCCATGCAGTAGGGGCAGATCGATCGCATAATGACGAGCTGAAGAAAGACGAACCATAGCGCGGCACCACTCAGGAGCACCGCACACGGCACGACAATGGCCCATCCCTGTCGTTGCTGTGCCAACGGAAGATTCCGGCCGAGCAGGAATGTGCCCGCGAGGAAAACGACATCGGCCAGCACAGCGAGGAGACTGACGGGGATTTGGAACCAGGACGACCAGCGGCTCGACAAGACTTGATCACATCCTGAATCGGGCCCGCAACCGATCGCTTTGCTGCCGGAAAGGGAAAGGAAGAGCAAATAACCGGAGAAGCCCAGGGCAAGGGTGATGAGAACCCGGATGGCGAGCAAGCGGACGGGCGACATCCCGCCATCATGTGGCGTGTCGACTTCCTGATTCCTGGAGTTTCGTCGTTTTCGGGCGGCCATTGGCGTGGTTGGAAATTGTCGGTTGGGAGATTAAGCGAGTTCTCCGTGAATGACGCAAACAACTTTTGTTTCTGGCAGGAAACAACTTGAATTATCGCGGGTTGTCTGTTTACTTAGGGCCATTCAGACCCCAGTCGTAGCAGCAGTCGTAAGACGTAAAGATGTTGTCGCCGTTTTCAAATAGTGGTCCTTCGATTCCCATTGTAGTCGGTTCCATGTCCTGCGTTGCGCCATCGGTTCGCGGTGGCTGAGTCATTCGAGTTGTGAACCTTGTCCGGCTACACGATCCTGCAACGATGGTCGCGGCCTGTTTTCACCCGAAGAACATGGATCGCCCTTCTAATCGAATGGTTTAAAATCGATGCGCGAGCGATCGATTCGACGCTGAAATTCTGCCGATGCCAACCCTAACGCCGCCAAGAGGCCGGGTCTCCATGCCCGGCCTCTTCATTTGGGGAGGCGCGGCCCGGAATGTCATCTTGACGCTATGTGGATTCACTCCAAGAGTCAGCTGGATTCGTGCGAAACGCTGGCTGCAGATTGCCTTGAATGCCGGAGCTGCATCCGTCAGTCAGAGAACTGTATCAAATGAACATGAACCGCCCATTTCGGGATTTCATCCGCACCCTGCTCTTGCCGCTGGGGATCCTGCCGGTATTCCAAAGTCTTGGCGCGGGCTCCTCCACCAGCGATCCTCTCGAAGGCCACGCAAATTCCCGGCATACCAACTATTTCGCCCGCGCACCCTACGTGCAGCTTGCCACTCACCAGTCCATCGTCGTCGTCTGGCGAATAGAAGGGCCGATTCAGCCGGTCGTTAGATTCGGGCGAAGCGCCACCGCGCTGGACATGGAGTCCGATCCGTCCGGGATCGTGACGCGGGTGGCCCTGTCGACGAACAAGACGGAGGTCAACGCGCTGGCCGAGCGTGTTCCCGGGCTGTTGCAAATGCCAAAGCTCCACAGCGCTCCGGTCGGCTTGTTTCAATATGAGGCGAAGTTAACCGGGCTCGCGCCGGACACACGTTATTACTATGCGGTGTTTGACGGACAGCGACGCCTGACCGAGGCGGACGAGAGCTATCATTTCGTCACCCATCCGATTCCAGGGACGCCGCGGCCGATGCGATTTTGGGTCGTCGGCGATTCCGGAACCGGGCGCGAGACCCAGCACAGTGTCCATGGGGCGATGGTCGGTTACGTGGCGAACGACAAGCGGCCGATTGATCTCTATCTTCACCTTGGTGACATGGCCTATCAGCGCGGAAAGGACGTGGAATTCCAGACCCGTTTCTTCGAGGCTTATGAGCAGACCCTGCGGCACGTGGTTTGTTGGCCCACGATGGGAAATCATGAAGGCTCAACCTCCAAAGGAACGAACGGAACGGGGCCATATTACGATGCCTACGTCCTGCCAGGGCGGGGCGAAGCGGGCGGACTGGCCTCCGGCAGCGAGGCGTATTATTCGTTCGATTACGGGCGGGCTCATTTTATTTGCCTGGATTCGCACGACCTCGATCGCAAGCCGACTGGCCTGATGGCTCGCTGGCTGAAAATGGACATGGAACGAACCCGCCAGGACTGGCTCATCGCCTACTTTCATCACCCTCCTTACACCAAGGGCACGCACGACAGTGATCGGGAAAAGCAATTGATCGAAATGCGAACGCATATCATGCCCGTGCTCGAAACCGGAGGCGTGGACCTGGTGCTGACCGGCCATTCCCACATCTACGAGCGGTCCATGTTAATTGATGGCGCCTACGCGACGCCGACAGTCGCGGAGAACGTTGTCTTCGAGGACCGGGAAGGAAATCCCGAGACGGACGGTCCCTATCGAAAAAGCGCCGGCATCACGCCCAACAACGGCGAGATTCAGATTGTGGCGGGACACGGCGGAACGATCGTCGGTCGGAAAGGCACGGTGCCGCTCATGAGGAAAATTATCGTCGAGCATGGCTCGGTGCTGGTTGACATCGACGGCGACACGCTGACCGGAACGATGATCAACAAATTTGGCGAAGTGCGCGACACCTTTGCCTTGAGAAAGCGCGGCACCGTTGTTCATGAACGCATCGCTGTGCCGTGGCAACCCCAGGCGTACAAGCCCCTGAAATCCCCCGGCGATGAATTTCCAGGTGAACCGCCGGAGGATTTTTTTGTGGTTATTCCGAAGTTCGCCGAGTGGCAGTACCTGGCGGGCAGCCACCCGGAGGGTCAGAAATGGACCGAGTTGAAGTACGTGCCCGAGGGCTGGAAGCACGGCGAAGCCCCGTTTGGCTACGAATATAAGGAGGCCCGCACGGTTCTCGAGGACATGAAGGGCAATTTCACCGTGCTCTACCTGCGGCATATTTTCGAAATCGAACAGGCGGATCAGGTGGCGGAGATCGGACTGATGATCAATTACGACGACGCCTTCATTGCCTATCTGAATGGCAAGGAGGTGGTGCGAAAAGGCGTGGGCAAGGGAGCCGGGAAGGATGCCCAACAGATTAAGAGCCACGATGCCACCCGCTATAATTATTTTCCCCTGAAGGATTTTGAGAAACACGTGAAGACCGGTCGAAACGTGCTGGCCATCGAGGCTCATAACAGCAGCGTGACCAGCCATGATTTCCTGATCGATCCTTACCTGGTCCTGGAGGATTAGTGATTCGTTCCGTTCAGTTGAATTTCCGCGGCTCGTCCCGGCTTGCGCCGGGAGGCTGGTGGCTCGCCCGGCGAATTGGCGCGTGGGGAGCAGCGGTCTTGGTGGGAATGGCTGCGACTTCCCAACTCCCCGCGCATGACAGCCCGGAACACGTGGTGGAGTTGCTCACTGCCCGCATGGAAACTGCGGGCCGGCGGCCCGATCTGCTGTGGCGGCGAGCCACCGAGTATCGGGCCCTGGCCAAGCTGCCAGAGGCGGAGAAGGATTTGCGCGCAGCCGTTCGGCGGAAAAACGATTTTCTTCCGGCGCTGCAGGACCTCAGCCGTGTTCAGTTGGCCCGCGGCAATTCCAAAGGTGCTGCCAAAACCCTCCTGCGGGCATTGGCTTTGCGGCTCACGCCGCAGGCGAAAGCCGAGCTGCTCATGCTCCAGGCGGAAATTCTCGGAGAGAGCGGGCGCTTGACGGAAGCCGTGGATGCTTGTGACCGCGCTTTGACGTCCGCGGAGACGGCGAATCCGGAATGGTATCTGGCCCGGTGCCAGTTTCACTATCGCCTGGGTTGGTTCGAAGCGGCCGCGTTGGGATTGCGGCGGGGGGTGGAGCGGACGGGAAATGCTGTTCTCGAGGCAGAGTGGATTGATGCCGCGCTCGATGCCGGGCGATTCGATGAAGTGGCAGGTCCCATCGGAACGGGTATTGCCGAATCCCGATGCCAGGCTTCCTGGCTGATTCGTCGTGGCCGCGTGCAGGAAGGGTTTGGCAAAATCTCCGAAGCCCAATCCGATTACCTCGCTGCGCTGGCCGAACTGAACGGGCGACTGGGAGGGCGCGGCAAGGACTTCACGTTATTGGTCGAAAGAGGATTGGTCTACGCCTTATTGGGAGACATCCCTCTCGCCCGTCTGGATTTAAATCGCGCCCGTGAACTGGGGGCTGACGATTGGGCGTTGAACCGCCTGGAACGCCTTGCCGGCGCATCGGACGATTCCAAGCCATCCGCTTCCGCCCCCGAAAAGCGGGCGGCCCGGTAGGAATAAAAAAAGGACGAGGAATAACCTCGTCCTTCGCGGTGTTTTGAAATTCTTCCAGGCTTACTTTTTGGGCGCCGGCTCAATCTTTGGAGCGTCGCCTCCGGCTGCGGCGGCTTTGATGTCCACGAGCTCGATGTCGAAGATCAAAGCGGCACCACCCGGAATCTTCGGCGGACTGCCGTTTTCGCCGTAGGCCAGATTGGAGGGAATGAAAAGCTTCCACTTGGAGCCGACCGGCATGAGCTGCAGCGCCTCGGTCCAACCCTTGATCACGCCGGTGACCGGAAATTCCGCGGGCATGCCGCGCTTGTACGAGCTGTCGAACTCCGTGCCGTCGGTCAACGTGCCGCGATA
>Ga0070689_100000839_pt1 | contig 19079 bp, 13 predicted proteins | sample KBSS23HmetaG_FD_64669 | JGI IMG/M metagenome (GOLD analysis project Ga0070689, IMG submission 64669) | Switchgrass rhizosphere microbial communities from Kellogg Biological Station, Michigan, USA - KBS S2-3H metaG | ecosystem: Host-associated > Plants > Roots > Rhizosphere ...
ATCGCGGCGCTCCGTGCCGCGCGCGACGACGTGGATCTCACGCGCGGCAGCCTCCGCGCGCTGTCGCCGGGGGATCGCGTGATCGCGCGCGGCGTCGTGAGACCCGTCGCGGGCGAGAGCGAGATGAGCTACCGCCATCCGGCGACGGCGCTCACGCTGACGCCGCCGAAGCAGGGGCAGCCGATCGCGCTCGCGACGTGCGGCGCGCCGCGGAGCACGTCGTCCGGCTCGCGCGCGGTCGACGCGTCGATCGCGATCGTCCTCGCGCTGAACGCCGCGCTCATCGCGCTGCTCGCGCCGCGGAGCGGCCCGCCCCCGATCGCGTCCAGCGCGTCGCCGTCCACGCCGCCGCACGAGCGCCCGGCGTGCGCGGGCGACGTGATGCGCCTCGCGGAGCGCGGCGACCCGTGGACGGCGTACGAGCGCGCGCGCGCGTGCCCCGACGCCGAGGCGCGCGCGTGGGTCGCGCTCGAGCTCGGCGAGTTCGACGAGGCGAGCCGCGCGTTCACGGAGGCGCGCGCCGCCCGCCCCGATCTCGCGCCGACCGTCGGCGAGGCCGAGGCGCACGCGTTCGCGCGCCACGACGGCGAGGCGGCGCGCGTCGTCCGCTTGCTCGCGGCTGCCGTGAAGGGGCGCGAGCGCGAGCTGTCGTGCGTCGAGGCGGCGTACGGCCGTCGCGGAGGAGACGCGAACGCGGCGGCGCGCCTCGTTCAATCGGTGGGAAGCGATCCGCGCCCCACCGCGTGCGCGCGCGTCGCCGACGCGTTCCACGTCGACCTGGGACGCCGCGGCCCGGACGCCGAGCTCCTCGAGCTCGCCGATCGCGGCCTCGACGACTGGACCTGGTCCTTGCCCTACGTGTGGCGTCCGAAGGACGACGACGCACGCTACCGCCCGGTGCGCTTCCCGTACGGCATGTCGTCCGTCGCCGGGCTCGACCCGCGGGGGCAGATCCACGGGCTGCCGATCGCGCTGCACGACGCGGCGCTCGCGCGCGCGGAAGCGTGGCTCGCCGAGCACGCGAGCACGCCCGAGGGCGGGTTCGCCCGCGGGTCGCGTCCGCCGCGCCACCAGGTCCTCTGCTCCACCGAGCTGCCGCTCGCCGAGCTCGCCGCCGAGTCGGCGCTCTTCTACGCGTACATGGGTCAGTCGGACGCGGCGACGCGCGAGCTCCGCTTCGTCGATCGGCTCGCGGCGAGCGCGTCGCCGGCGAGCCTCGCCGCGATCGATCCGTGGACGAACGAGCCGGTGGCGAAGAACGTGGGGTGCGCCGAGGAGCTCGGCTACGCCTTCACGTACGCCGCGGCCGCGGCGATCCACGCGCGCGACGACGCGCGGCGCGATCTCTACCTCGAGCGCGGCGCGCTCGACCCCGCGGGCGCGGGGATCCTCCGCCAGCTCGTGCGCCAGTCGACGCCGGGGACTCCGTACGAGCCGCCGTACCAGGACCACAGCTGGTGGCGGAACCTCGAGTTCCTCGAGGCGGCGGGGCGCGGCGACGCGGCGAAGGTGGTCGCGCTCCTCGACGAGACGCACTGGACGGGGCGGCCCGTGCTGTCGCGCGTGGTGCCGCGCGTCCAGGCCCACAAGGATCTCCTCGTCACATGGCTCCGCGAGCGCTTCCCGGCGCCCTGCGCGGCGTGCGGCGTCTCGGCCATCGCGGAGAACGCGTCCGACCGGCGCGAGGCGGCGCGCCTCCTCGGCGAGCGCGACCTCGAAGCGAAGTGGCTCGCCGTCACCGCGAAGCACGTCGCCGCGATGACCCGCGCCGATGGCGCGATCGAGTGGCTCGCGCTCGAGTCCGCGAGCGTCGCGGAGTAGCGCGCGGTCTGTCGTCGCGCCACGGACGAACCTGGCAGGCTACACGTGTCATCTGCGCCATGACACCGGCCGTCGCCCGCGCGATGACGTGCTCCGCGCGGGCGGCCGTCTCGTCGCGGCATTGCGCGCGCGGGCGGGAGGCACACGGGCTGCACCCATCGCTGGCATGAACCCTCGTTCCGCGCGACGCTTCGCTCTCCTCTCCACAGCGCTCTTTTCCGCCGCCGGTTGCGCGAGCGCCGTCGACGACCCGACCCCTCCGCCGGACGCGCGAGCGCCGGCCGCGCCGCCCGCCGGCGACGCGGCGACCGGCTCGTCCTCGACCCACGCGCGCATCTTGAGCCCGGGCGGATCGACCTCGCCCGAGGCGAAGCAGCTCTTCGAGGTAGGCGGCGAGATCCTCGGCGCGTTCACCGGCGTCCTCGGCGCGCTCGACACGGTGAAGTCGCTCGCGTCGCTCCTCGGGATGGGCGACTCGCCGACCGTCGAGACGCAGATCTTCCAGCAGCTCCAGATCATGAACCAGAAGCTCGACGCGCTCCTCGACGAGGTCGGCGGCGTGAGCTTCCAGATCGCGTACTCGCAGATCTCCCCGCCGCTGAACAGCCTCCGCGCCGAGGCGGAGGACGCGCGCGCCACGGTGCGCGCGACCAGCGCGCCGTACGTCCCGACGATCCCGGGGCTCGTGACGCTGTCGAAGGCGCAGGTGTACACGGTCCTCGACGACTCGGTCTACTGGCGCACCTACGCGACGCGCCTCACCGACGGCGAATGGAAGGCCGCGATCGGCGAGCCCGCGGTCGAGGTGCGCGACTTCCGAACGTGGGACTACCGCGTCGGCCTCCCGGCGGCGCTCGCCGCGATCGCGTACCGCCTCGTCATCCTCGGGTCGATCGATCCGGGCTTCGCGACGAACCCGGTGTACGCCGCGGAGCTCACGCTCTACCGGGACACGCTCCAGGGCATCCTCTCGAAGATCGAAGGCGGCATCCTCTGCAACTACGGCGTGTCGGCGAAGGTGAAGGCGCGATCGAGCACGACGTCGTTCTGTAGCTACACCGGAGGCTTCGGCCCGAGCGTCGGCGCCTGCAACTTCGACGTGACGTACACGCTCAACGCGTTCTGCGCCGACCCGTTCACCGGCGCGTACACGAAGCTCTCGGCGACCGCGCCGCTGTCGAGCGATCCGACGTGGGACGAGAGCACGCCGTGCGTCTCCTTCGGGTACGGCCCGCCGACCGCATCCTGCTTCGATCGCGACATGGGCGTCAACCAGCACGACGTCCTCGCCAGCTCGTGGAACTACAGCGCGTTCGGTGCGTACTCGGTCGATCTCTACAATCGATTCTGGGCGGTCGCGCCGACGCACCCGGCGTTCGCCGACCTCATCGCCAACGGGCTCGACGACGCGCGCGCGCAGCTCAAGCTCCAGCTCGGGCTCTTCGGTGTGCGCCGCGCGATCGACTCGCTGTCGATGCTCGTCACGCACGACAAGGGGCCGCTCTACGGCGGCCGGAACGTGAGCGGTTACTACAATCGATGCCTGTCGGCGGCCGGCGACGTCGCATCGGTCGGCGCGGGCGCCGTCATCGCCGAGTGCGACCGCGCGTCCGCGGCGCGCGCCGAGGTGTTCACGTACGACACGATCACGGGGCAGATCCACAACACGGCGTCCGGCACGTGTTTGGACGTGCAGAACGGCAGCTCGCGGCTCATGACTCCGGTTTGGTTCTGGGGGTGCTGGCCGTCGGTCACCGATCCGCGCAGCAACGCGCAGCGCTGGTCGTACGATCCGGTGAGCCATCGCCTGAGGAACGCGCTCGGGCGCACGCTCGATGTACGGTGGGGCGACTCCACCCCCGGGACGCCGGTCTGGACGTACGACGAGAACCCGACGGCCGCGCAGCAGTGGGGATACAAGCCGTACTGGTGGATCTCGCTGTAGCGAGGGCGCGCGCCGGCGCGGCTACGCGCGGAGCGCCGCCGGCGTGATCGGGAGCGATCGCACCCGCTTCCCGCACGCGGCGAACACCGCGTTCGCGACCGCCGGCGCGACGAGCGGCACCGGGTGCTCGCCGAAGCCGCCGGGCCTCGCGGTGCTCGGGAGGATCGTCGTCTCGAGCGCCGGCATCTGGTCGATCCGGACGACGCGGAAATCGGCATAGGTGCTCTGCACGGCCCGCGCCTCGCGGAAGTCCATTTTGCCGAACAGCGTCGCGGTGAGCCCCCACGCGATCCCGCTCTCGGTCTGCCCTTCGATCCCGAGCGGGTTCAGCGGCGCGCCGCAGTCGATCACCGTCACGATCCGATCGACGCGCAGCGACGACAGGTCCTTCGCGACCGACACCTCGGCCACCATCGCGATGTAACTCTGTGCATGGTACACGCTGATCGCGAGGCCGCGCCCGCGGAGGTGCGCGCCGTCCTGCGCGAGCGGCTCGTCCCACGACGACCGCGCGCGCGCCGCAAGGGCGACCGCGCGGAGGCGCGCACGATCGATGTGCTGCGGGCCGACCGTCTTCGTCCCGGGTGGGAGGAGCTCGAGGCGGTACGTGAACGGATCGACCTTGGCGAGGTGCGCGAGCTCGTCGAGGAACGACTCGCGCCCGAACACCGTCGACGGGTATTCGACCGCGCGCCACGGGCCGGTCGGCACCGGGCTCGTCACGTCGGCGCAGTCGACGCGGAGCGCCGGGAACTCGTACGGCGTATCGAACGCGCCCCACGGGCTCTCGTCGGCGGCGTAGTCGGGGAGCGGGCGCTTCGGCGGGTCGTGCCAGATGTCCTTCCCCGCGTGCATCTCGTAGATCGTGAGCGCCGACGCGGTGGCGTCGTGCGCGAGCCCGACGATCCGGCCGCGCGCATCGAGCCCGGCGCGGAAACGCTGCGCCGTCGCCGGCTGGAAATAGCCGTGGCGCATGTCGTCCTCGCGCGAGAACACGACCTGCACCGGGGCGCTCACGAGGCGCGAGAGCTCGACCGCCTCGCCGACGAAGTCACCGAAGAGCCGCCGCCCGAACGCGCCGCCCATCAGGAGGCAGTGCACGAGGACGCGCTCCTTCGGCACGCCGGCGACCTTCGCCGCCGTCGCGATCGTCCGCACGTCGCTCTGCGTCGGCGCCCACACCTCGACCTCGCCCGGGCGCACGTGCGCGGTGCAGTTCATCGTCTCGAGCGGCGCGTGCGCCTCGAACGGGAAGACGTACGACGCCTCGACGTGCTTCTTCGCGTCGGCGATCTTCGCGTCGGCGTCCCCCTCGCGCCGCACCGACGCGCGCGGCCCGTCGAACGCCTTCGGCAGGTCGCGGAGGTACCGGTCCGAGTCGAACGACGCGATCGGGCTCTCGCCCCACTCGATCTTCAGCGCGGCGCGCGCGCGGAGCGCGGTCCACGTGTCGCGCGCGACGACCGCGACGCCCGGGTGGATCCCGGCCTTCACCGGGTGCACGGCGACGACGCCGGGGATCGCGAGCGCCGCCGATCCGTCGAACGACCGCAACGTGCCGCCGAGCGCGGGCGATCGGGTGATCGCCGCGAAGAGCATCCCCGGCACGCGGACGTCGAGGCCGTAACGGACCTTGCCGGTGACGATCTCGCGCCCGTTCACGCGGCGGAGGGGCTTTCCGAGGAATGTGTACGCCGACGACGGCTTGAGAGCAGGCTTCTCCGGGACCGGGAGGGTGCGCGCTCGCGCGACCAGATCGCCGTAGGCGGCGGACCGGCCGCTCGCCGCGTGGACGACGCGCCCGCGCGACGCGGCGCACGCTGCCGGATCGACGCCCCACGCGCCGGCGGCGGCGCGGACGAGCATCTCGCGCGCCGCCGCGCCGCCCGCGCGGAGCTCGTCGAACGTCTCGCGGCTGCTCCCGCTCCCGCTCGTATGGAGCTGGATCTTCCCGAGCTTCGGCCCGGGCGTCGCCGTCTCGACGGCGATCGACGTCCAGTCGACGTCGAGCTCCTCGGCGAGGATCGCCGGGAGGAGCGTGCGCACCCCCTGTCCCATCTCGAGGCGGATCGCGTACAGCGTGATTTGGCCGTCGGGCGCGATGCGCAGATAGGCGTTCGGCTCGAACGGCGGCGCGCTCGGCGCGGGCAGCGGCCGGGGCGGCGCGCCCGGCGCGACGTGCGGGTTCGAAGGGCGCGCACACCCGCCGATCTCGAGCGCGAGGACGAGCCCCGCGCCGAGGAACTCGCGCCGGTGCATCACCGCGCTCCGCCGCGCGCGGGGGCGCGATGGTCCTCGTGCGCGTACGACGCTGCCCGCTTCACGGCGCGGCGGATGCGGTCGTACGTCCCGCAGCGGCAGACGTGCTCCCCCAGCGCCCGGTCGATGTCGGCGTCGGTCGGCTCGGGGCGGGCGCGGAGGAGCGCGGCGGTCTCGAGGATCATCCCCGCCTGGCAGAAGCCGCACTGCGCCACGTCCTCTTCGATCCACGCCCGCTGACACGGGTGCGAGCCGTCGGCCGAGAGTCCTTCGATCGTCGTGTACGACTTCCCGGCCGCCTCGGCGATCGTCACGAGGCACGATCGCACGGCGCTCCCGGCGTCATCGAGCACGGTGCACGCGCCGCATTCGCCGACGCCGCAGCCGAATCGCGTGCCGAACAGCTCGAGCCGATCGCGGAGCACCCACAAGAGCGGCATGCGAGGATCGGCGGCCACCTCGCGGGCGAGCCCGTTCACCGTGAAGCGATAGGTCGGCAAGCGTCCCCTCCGTCTTCGTCGCGTCTTTGGCCCTCGTCGCGCTCACGCAGGTCGCGCTATCCGCAGGACACCGTACCGCATGACACGCCACTCCGTGGCGTATTCCCGCCTTTCGGCGGACCGCCGCGCCGAGGCCGCATCGCATCGCGGGCCGTCGCCTCCAGCTCGCCGCGCAGCGCTTCCGGGTGCAGCGCTCGGGCTCGACTGGGCGCGCGAGTTGCTCCGAATCCGGGGCCGAAGGAGGAGCCCCATGTATATCCGGACCGCCATCTCGACAGTCGCCCTCGCGCTCGCCTCCGCCGCGTGCAGCAAGACGACGCCGACGAAGATCACCGACACTTGGAGGGACCCGACGTACACGGCAGGGCCGGTGAAGAACCTCGTGATCATCGGCGCCAGCATGAACTCCGCGAACCGTCGCACCGTCGAGGACAGCTTCGCCTCGGCGATGATGGCGCACGGGATCCGCGCGACGCCGTCGTATCAGCTCTTCCCGGATCAGTTGCCGAGCAGGGCGGACGCGCGCAACGCCCTGCAAAAGGGTGGTTACGACAGCGCCCTCGTCGCGAACATGAAGGGCATGCGACAAACGGTGACGGTCGAGCCCGGCGCCTGGGAGGGCGGCTTCTACGACTATTACGGTGCGTGGGGCGCTCCCGCCTACGTCGAAACGGACGAATTCGTGAAGTTCGAGACGACGCTCTGGGACGCCCGCGGGAACGGGAAGTTGATTTGGGCTGCCGTCTCGCAGACCGAAAACCCGTCGTCGGCGAAAGACTTCGCGACCAGCCTCGTGAACAAGGTCGTTCCGGCGCTGGCGGACGCCGGGCTCATTCCGCCCGCAACGCCCGTCGCGCGTGTGACGCCCCCGAGCACCCTCTAAGGGAGAGCTCGTAGCCGTAGGACATCGCGAGCACCTGCGTGGTGCTCGCGGTCACGGTGCTGTTCGCCACGCGCGTGGCAGTTCACTTCGGCCGTCGCGCTCGCGCGGGCGATGGCGATGTCGGTGAGCGCGCGGCCGACGCGGCTGCCGAGCGCGGGTCGACGATGATGGCCGGAAAGCGCACCCGCGGCTCATCTTTCGTGTCCTTTTGCGGCTCTTCGATTCGTCGTAGACCTCGAGCATGGACCCGTCGCGTATGGTATGTGGCGCGGGAGCGCGAACGCGCGCGCGTACGAGAAGTCCCAAGAGCTCGACGACGACCAGCGAAAGCAGCTCCCGGCGCTCCTTGCCCGCGCGGACGCCGCCATCGTCGAGCGCACCCATGCCTGGCAGTCGCTCGCGACGCGCGAGTCGCTCTCGAGGCACGAGGCCGGCAGCGGGCTGCGCGAACGCGCCGACGGGGCCGTCGTTCGGCGCCGCGGAGAGCTACATGAAGTACGGCAGCATCGACGCGAACTACTTCGGGAATGCGTCGTACACGCTCGTCGCCGACGGAGCGCCCGTCCCGCCGACCGGCGCAGGGATCGGAGAGGCGGCCTCGCTCGTCGAGCGGTTGAAAACGGAGAAACGCGACGAGATCCGGAAGACGGATTTCGCCGATCTGTCGCGGATCGCGAATGGGACGTTCTTCCACGGCCGGCGCAGCGTGATCATCCTGGTCGACGAGCAGAAGGCGCCATTCGTGAACGACACGACGGGGACGATCACCTACGCGCGCTCCGCGCTCGAGCGCGATCTCGAAATCCAGACGCGTCGCGCGATCGCGCGTGACCTCCGCTCCACGCGTTGAAACGAACCGCGTCGTGACGTCAGGCGCTCACCGGCGACGTCGCGACCGGGCGTAGACGCGAAGCATCACGATCGGACCGAAGAAGACGCCGATGATGACGCCGGCGATCGGCGGTTCGCCGCGCGCCGCCATGATGCCGGCGTAGAGCGCGATGATCCCCAGGTACGCCGCGAGCACGACGCCGAATCGCTTGTTCTCGCGAAGCCACGCGCGAACCTGGATGCCCCTGGCTGCCTGGAGCCGCGCGATGTCCGCCGCGACGCGCGCCTCGTACTCGGGATCGCCGGGCTTCATCCTGCGACCGAAGCGTACGCGGCGCACGCGTGCGTGCAAGCGCTCGCTGCTCGGCGCGGTCGCCACGTGGTCGCGGGTCATGGGGTTGGCATGCGCCGGGTACGGCAGAGACATGACGATCGTGCGATCAAAATCCGCTCGTCGGGCCATTCCCGCGTGCCTCCGCCGACCTCACGCGGACGACGGCGGAATACCGCTTTGCTGGTGACCAGGGTGCGGAGACGACCGTCCGCGCTCTGAGGGCCTCACTTGCCTTCGGTCGGGTCAGGAACCTTTCATGGTCGGACGAGATACCCTGGCGCTCCTCGCGAGCGCCGTGATCGCGATCGCATCCTCGGCTTGCGCGGAGGGTCACGCCGAGCGCGCGGAGCTCGAGGGGAGCGCGCGACCGAGCGTCGCCGCGCAAACGAGCCCGTCGTTCACGAACGACATGCGCCTCGCCCCGACGAAGGCGAATCGGCGAATCGGCGCGGATCGATTCGCGAAGAGCCGGAGCGCCGCGCTGGGTGATCTCCGCGCGCCGGTCTCGCGCGCGATCGGATCACGCGGCCCCATCGGGCTCGACCCGCTCACATGGACGCGGACGCCTTCGGCGCCGCTAGGCATGAATTTCGCGCCCGCGTTGGCCTCCCCATCCGCGCGCGTGGCCGCCTCGCGCCACCGGCCGCCGCCGGAGCGGGGCCCCTGGAACCCGCCGCCGCCCCAGGTGACCACGCTGGGCGGCGCGGTCCTCGCGGCGCCGCGCATCGTCCCGATCTTTTACAGCGGCGATCCGATGATCGAACCGATCGACGCCTTCGCCCAGCGCTTCGCCACGAGCGCGTTCTGGGGATTCGCCTCCGAGTACGGCGTCGGCCCCGCGACGAAGCTCCCGCGCACCGTGGTCTCCCTCCCACCGCCCGCCCGGCTCACCTCCGGGCAGGTCAGCGCGTTCGTCCAGATCGAGCTCAGGCGAGGCGTGTTCCCCGCGTATGACCCGAACAACATCTACGTCATCTATTTCGCGCCCGAGACGACGATCACGATTCCCGGGTTCGGCGACAGCTGCAAGGAGTTCGGCGCCTATCACGCCGCCACCCAGGACAGCGCGGGGAGGCTCGTACCGTACGCCGTCATCCCGCGGTGCAACGGATATCTCAATCACTTCGGGATCGACGCCGTCACGTCGGCGACGAGTCACGAGGTGCTCGAGGCGGCGACCGATCCGTTCGGCGACGCCTTCGTCGACGCCAACTGGCAAGCAACCGGGATGGCGTTCGCGTTCGAGGGGGGCGCCGGCGGAGAGCTGTCCGACTTCTGCGAGTTCATGCCCGGCGTCGACGTGGTCGACCCGGAAGTCGGCAACCTCGTCGAGCGCTTTTGGTCGAACCAGCGCGCGGCCGCGGGGCACGACCCGTGTGTCCCGGCGCCGGACCGTCCGTATTTCAACGCGCTCCCGATCCTCGGGGGCGCGAGCGCCGGATTGTTCGAGTGGTTCAAAGGGGTGAGCGTCCCTCCCGGCGGACAGGCCACGATCCCCGTGAAGCTCTTCTCCGACGCGCCCGCAGGCGAGTGGGACCTGTCCGCCGCCGAGGGGGTCAATCCGCATTTGCCGCCCGACACGTTCAACCAGCTCTCGTTCGAGTTCGACGTCCCGCGCGGCCGCGCGGGCGACGTCCGATACCTGACGATCAAGCGCACGCCGCTCCCGCCGGGTCAAAGGAGCGGGTTCTTGCCTTTCGCGATCGTGTCGAAGCAGGGCGCGGTCGAAAACTTCTGGTGGGTCGTGGTCGGCCAGTGATCGGGAGGACGCACATGCTCAAGATGGTTCGAACCGCGCTGACCGCGGCCTTCGCTACGGCTTCTCTCTCCCTCGTCGCGGGCGACACGGTCGAAGCGGCTGCCCGCGCGCACGACTGCACGATCGTGGACGCTCCGCAGATCTTCTCGTCCGGCGGCCCGGTGATCGCCTCGCCGCGGATCGTCCCGATCGTCTTCGCCGCGGATCCGCTCTCCCCAGACCTCCTGGACTTCGTCGGCAAATACGCCAGCGGTCCGCTGTTCGCCGCGTCGCTCGACGAATATGGGGTCCACGGGGCGGAGGTCGCGCCGCCGGTGGTCCTCACCGACCCGCCGCCCGCGCACACGTCGAGCGACGAGATCGCCGATTGGCTCTCGACGAAGTTCCTCGACCCGACGTTCCCCCAGCCCGACGCGCGGTCGGTCTACGTCGTCACGTATCCGGAAGGGACGGCGGTCGACATCGACTTCTCGTTCGATCCGTTCCCAGCCTGTTCCCTCACCGGCGCGTTCCATCGGAACGTCACCTCGCCGTCCGGCGCCGCCGTGCCGTTCGTCGTCGCGCCGCACTGCCCCGGGTTCCTCGGGCTTTCCGGGCTCGATGAGGTCACGATGACGCTCAGCTCCGAGCTCGTGGGGGCGATCACCGACCCTCAGTTCGACGGATACGCGTCGCCGGACTTCAACGGGTCGGTCATCGGTGCGGTGAGCAATGCGGGCGAGATCGCCGAGTTCTGCGAGTTCAACACGAGCACCCCGGGCTTCGTGAAGCCGCCGTCGCTCGGATACACGATCGCGCGCGTGTGGTCGAACCGGGCGGCGCGCTCCGGGCGCGAGCCGTGCTTACCGAGCCTCCCCGGGCAGCACTACTTCAACACGTTCCCGGTTGGGATCGACGGGATCGAGCTCTCGCCGTTCGTCGACACGAAGGGGATCCCGCTCGCCCCGGGCGCGCAGATCACCATCCCGATCCGCCTCTTCAGCGACGGCGATGGGCCGCACAAATGGCAGCTCTCGGCGCTCGAAGCGTGGGATCCGTTCTTCGAACGCGACCCGTTCCACCAACTCTCCTTCTCATTCGACAAGACGACGGGCCACGACGGCGACGTCCGGTACCTCACCGTGACGCGCGCCCCGGCGTCTCCGGGCACGGACGGAGCGGAGTTGACGTTCGCGATCCAGTCCACGTCCGGCGACGAGACGCACACCTGGCTCGTGGGGGTCGGACGGTAGTCGACGAGCGTCGTCATCGGCTGAACGACGCGGCCTCGGACCGAGACCCGAGGCCGTGTCGCTATTCACATTCAGCCACCGCGGCTACATCTGGGCCCTGAACTTCGCGACCTCCTCGTCGAGCAGCTTCTTGGGCTTGTCGCGGATGCCGGCGTAAGCAACCTCGGGAGTGTCTGCGTTGCTGAACTGGGTGCTCGGGCCATACGTCTTGAGAACGGCCTGACCCTCTGGGGTTTGATTCATCTTGAGGAGCAGGTCCTTGACCGCCGCCTTGATGCGTGGGTCGAGAGCCTTTCGAACGGTGAGCAGGCGCCGCAGGGTCGCGTCCGTCCGCGCCAGAATGCGGAGATCATCCGGCTTGGTCTGCGGCACCCCGGGTCGCGGATGCCGAGCCTGAGCAGCCGAATCGGAGCCTTGGGACAGCAGCTTCTCGATGAACTCGTTGCTGACGCCTCCTGCAGCAACCTTTCCGTCCATGACCATTTCGACTTCCATGTCACGGCTGTGGTTGTCGAACCAATAGCCAATTTCATCCGGCGCGACCGGATCCGTCAGGTTCTTCTTCTCGACCGGCTTGTATCCTTTCGAGAGGAGGAACGCCTTGGGCAGGAAGTAGTTGGCCGTTGACGTGGGGTCCTTCAGGACGATCATCTTGCCCTTGAGCTCGTCGAGGGATTTCGCTCCGCCCTGAGCTTTGGTGAAGATCGTGCCGGTGAACTGCTCGCTGCCGTATTTCCAGCGGTTCAGATACGGCTCATCGGCTCCCGTCAATTGGTTCGTGATGTAGGCCGAGAAGGGAGACTCATCGAAGTAGTCCACCTTGCCGTCGCGCATCCAGTTGGCGACCGTGGCCGGGCCCTGGGCGCCTTCGGCGATGACGAGCTTCACGTCCTTGATCCCATACGCGCTCATGTTTTTGGCCACGTAGCGCATGAACGGGTCGTATTCGGCCTTCTTATCGATGAACTCTTGGGGATAGGCCGCGATGGTTACCCAGATGAGCGTCGAGTTTCTGTCGGCCTCTGCGGTGGGGGCAGGCGCAGCAGCCGGCGCAGCGGCCGGCGGTGGTGAGACGCCGTCCGACTTCGCCCCGCAGCCGAGGCTGAAAACGGTCAGCAGTGCAGCAGCGATCCACCCACCTGAAAGAACCGGAAATCTCGGAACCATTGCGTTCTCCCTGAAAGGGCCGGTTGAGCCGTTCCCGTTTGTGCCACCGTAGCACGCGCGGCGCACGTCGTCCGAACGGGGGACGTGGCTCCGGATTCGTCGAGGGCTACGGCCCCGCCTCCGCCAGCGAGCCGGTCCCTTGCTGCTCGACGCACTGCAGGTCGACGACGGCGTTCGATACGGGGTTCCCCGCCTTCGAAAAACGAATCTGCTGCGCGCAGTCGCCCCCTTCGTAGTAGCACCAGCCAGCGTCGCTCGACGTCGAGCAGTCCTTGCCCGCGGGGAGCTGAGCGACTTCGCATACCGGGAACGTGCTCGGATCGGGGATCCCGGAGCTCGGTCCCCCGGTGGCGCGCCACTCTTCGGACTTCGCCTCGCGAAACCTCTTCAGGATCGCCGGGTCCGGCTGCCTGAGACCACGCGCCGAATCGTCGCACGCGCGTTGATCTCCGGGCTTCGGCAGTGTCTCGAGGATGAGACATGGGACCTGCGCCGCGCTGACGGTCAGCTTCCGCGGCAGACACTCATTCGTGAGCGCGTCCTTGAGGCGATTCACGATCGCAGTGACCGCCGGGCGGTAACCGAACAACGGATCGCCCGGGGTCTCCTCGCGGACGTGAATGGGGCACATCGACGAGACGATCCCCTGCGTCCCCAAACTTCGCGCCAGGAGGAGCTCGCGAATCGTGGGATAAGCCTTCGCCTTGATCTGCTTGGTGACGTCGTCCGGTTTGCACAACGGCGGTATCTGGCCGCTCGGGGCGCCGGCCTTCGCCGGGCAATCGCAAACGTCCGTACCGGCGTCCTGCGAGCAATCGAGCTCGCGAGGCTGTCCGGTCGCGAGATCCACGCGATCGAACGTGCAGGCGAACTGTCGATCGACGGAGTCGGGCGCGGCGTTCGTGATCCACTCGCGGCCGTGCACGGGATCCGTACCGTTGCCCGCCTCGGTTTCGGGATGTCCCACCGCCGGACGCGGCGCGAACGACTCGATCATGTGCGGGTCGATCCCGGTGTAGTCGAAGGCCTTCGGATCCTTGCCCAGGATCGTCGTCCAGTCGTCGTCGGTCAATCGGCTCTTGTCGGGGTCGGCCGGGTCGAAATGCAAAAGATGCGACGGGACGCCGCCGATATGGGCGTAGAAAATGAGATCTTTCGTCCGCGGGCCGGGCGGAAGATGGCATAGCGTCTCGGGACGGAGGTCGCTTCCGTCGGGCAGTCGAGCCGCGAAGAGCGGGTTCTGACAGTTCGCGGTACCGACGTAGTGGCTGGACTTCGGCGGGTATTCGCCCACCCGATCCGGCACCATCGGCGACGTGAGGCCGTCGACGTATCGTTCGATCGGAAATTGAGGGTCCACGCCGTACTTCGCCTTGGGGTGGACGTGCCGAAGGTTCAGGTTGAAGCCCCAGTCGTTCCCTGCCGTATACGGCCCCTTCTGGCAATTGGGGTCCGACGCGCCCGTCGCCGGGTCCACGAACGCGCACGAGGTGCACTTCGGGTCCCCGGGGTTCACGTCGCACGGCGATGTCCCGCGCGGTGGGGCGAATGCGCCGTTCAGGAACTTGAACGCGCTGCCGTTGTTCGCTCGCACGTCGATCTCGGAGTCGTTCTCGTCCGTCAAGACGACGACCGCTACCAGGGAGTCCGGCCGGAGGAAATCGTGTCGCTGCTTGAGGATCGTCGCGTCGACGCCCACCCACGTCGCGTGCCCATCCGGGGTCGTCGCGAGGCTCTCGTAAGGATCGGGCTGAATCAGGAACCGATACCAACTTTCGAGCTGGGACTCGACGCCGCAGCCGCGCTGCCCGACACCGGCGACGAGATCCTGGAAATCGCGTTGGAGCTGCGCCACGTCGTCGATCGGCGCCGCTCCCGGGCTCGGGCTCTTTCCGTTGTTGGAGTCGACCTTGGAGAACCAGGCGAGAAAATGGGACGGGTTCATCGTCGGGATGGGCGCATCGCCGTCCTGGACGCGATTGATGAGGTGCCCCTGGTCGTCGTTGTGCAAACTGAGCCCGTTCGCGCCCTGGATCGCCGGATCGCAGTGGTCTCCCAGCCGTGGACCGAGCGACGACGTCACGACGGCGATGTGCATGTCGTGAACAGGGGGGAACTCGATCTTCGACCCCGACGGGCACTGCCCGTGGTTCTGCGAGACGCCGATCACCTTGTTCGGATCGGCTTCGTCCACGCAATTCGGGGCGACGAGTCGCGTCAAGAGATCCGGAACGGCAGCCCTCAGATATTCTTGTTTGTCTCCCATCGACGCGGAGTTGTCGATCATGAAGAGGAGGTCGACCTTGTCGACGGCCGCCGCGCGAACGACGGCCGCGAAACCGGTCTTCGTGGTGGGCTCGTCACGAACGACCGGCCGTGTCAGGCACGCGCCGCCGGCGACGAGCGCTCCGCACGCCACGACGATCCTGGCGCATTGGCTACCCATGGATCAGGCCTCCTCGAAGGCGTAGTCGCCGCCACCGTCCAAGGACGGCTCACCTTTTTTCAGCGCTAGCGCTCGGGTCGAGCAAGCTACCGGTGCTCCGTCCGCCGCTCGGCGTTGCATGCAACCGAAACACAGTGTCAGCGCAGCGCCGGGTGGTGCGAAACGAGCGGCGGTGATGAGCGTCGAGCGATGGCGTGGCGGTTGCTCGATATCGTCCCCATGAATAAGACCCCCATCCCACTCGCGATGACGGCGAACGCCGTGGAGCGCGAAGTGCCTGACCACACGGAACCACGCCGGCGCCGCGGCGCCGATCGGATCGTCAGCATGCTCGCCGAGGCCGGCGTCGACGTCGTATTCGGCCTGCCCGGCGGCGCCATCTCACCCGTGCACGACGCGCTGCTCGACAGCTCGATTCGCACCATCACGACGCGCCACGAGAGCGGCGCCATGTTCGCCGCCGCGGGCTACGCGCACGCGACCGGCAAGCTCGCCGTGGTCGCGGTGACGTCGGGCCCCGGCTGCCTGAACGCGATGACCGGTCTCGCGTCGGCGTGGTGTGACGGGCTCCCCGTGCTCCTGCTCGTCGGCGAAGTGCCGCGCCACGCGCACGGCAAGGGTGTGCTCCAGGACGGATCCGCGCACGGCCTGCAGCTCGTGGAGATGGCGCGCCATGTGACCAAGATGGCCGCCGAGGTGCCGCGCCCGAGCGCGCTGCCCCACATCCTCCGCAGCGCGATCGCCACCGCGATGTCGGGCCGGAAGGGCCCGGTGATGCTGACGTTGCCGCTCGACGTCACCAACGCGCCCGCACCGGCGCCGGTGATGGGCGGCGCCATGACAGGGTTGGCGACGCCGGCCTCCGAGATCGTGGACGAGATCGCCGAGCTGCTCCGCTCCGCGGAGCGCCCGCTCATCGTGGCCGGCAGCGGAGTGCGCAGCGGCGGCGCTCCGGCCCGCCTCCGCGCGGTGGCCGAGAAGCTGCGCTGCCCGGTGGCGACCACGCCCAAGGGCAAGGGCGTGTTCCCGGAGAGCCACGCGCTCTCGGTCGGTGTGCTCGGTATGGGTGGTCATCAGTCGGCCCGCGACTACCTGGATGGTGGCGTCGACGTGGTGCTGGCGATCGGCACCAGTCTTGGCGATGTGGCTACCGACGGTTTCGCAAAGGAGCTGCAAGCATCGCGCGCGTTCGTCCACGTCGACGTGGACGCCGGCCAGATCGGCAAGAGCTACGAGCCGACCCACGCGGTGGTCGCGCCGGCCGTCACGGTGCTCGGCGCCCTCGAGGGCCGCCTCGCCGCGCTGCCGGAGGTGGTCCGCGAGCCTCGCGGCGGTGTCCGGCGCGAGCGCCTGCCGTCGTCGGCGGGCCCCGGCCTCGTCGCCTCCCATGACGCGATTTTCGAGCTCCAGCGGCTCCTGCCCAGCGACACCATCTTCACGGTCGACTCCGGCGATCATTTCCTTTTCGCTACCCACTTCCTCGAGATCGATTACCCCGATGCGTTCGTGGCCATGAGCGGCCTCGGCTCGATGGGCCAGTCGATCGGCGCCGCCATCGGCGCGCAGCTCGCTCACCCCACGCGCTCGGTCGCGGCGATCTGCGGCGATGGGTGCTTCGCCATGAACGCGTTCGAGATCGCCACCGCGACCGCGGAGGGCCTGCCGCTCCGCGTATTCGTCTTCAACGACGGTCGCCTCGGTATGGTCGAGCGGGGTCACGCGAGCATCTACGGCCGCACGCCCGAGTACTCGACGACGCCGCTCGACGTGTGCGCGATCGCCGCCGGCCTCGGGGCCACGGCGCTGCGCATCGACGGCAAGGGCCAGATCGCCGCGGCACGCGAGCTGCTCCGCGGGGCGACCGGTCCGGTGGTGTTCGACGTCCGCCTCGATCACCGGATCGTCCTCGCCGGCCGCAACCGGGTCCAGGCGATGGCGCCCGCCGGAGAGCTCACCCGAACGCACGACGCCGCTCAACCGTTGCCGAGGGCCTCGTGACGCACCTTCGTTGCGCGTGAGTTCGGCTTGATCTTGGATTGCAAATTTCGTCCATTCAGCCTCTCCTGGACACGCAATTGACCTGGTAGCGGCTCTCGGTAGTTCCGGGTAAAGCTGTTTCGGGTCGCATTCATTCTGTGGTAAACCGGCCGGCGTGACGCGACCACCTGTGGGGTGCGGTCGGTGAGCTCCAGCGTCCGATCGACAAAGGGGGAACGCATGAAGTCTGGTTTCACCGTCCTCGTGTCGCGCTATTCGCGGCGTGCCGCCCCGAATAGGCTCTTTCTTTTCGCCGTATCGCTCCTGGGCACCGTGAGCTGCATGAGGGCGGAGAGCTGCGGGCCGTCGGCCGGCACGTCGACCACGATGGCTCGCTCATCACCCGAGCCGGCGATGGCGCCCAGCGCGACCAAGAGCGACGTGGGGCCGTCGGGCACTGCGACGCGCGATGGCGGGCGGTCGTCGCGCCCGCGGCCGAACTGCGAGCGACCACCCGAGGGCGACGGCAACGACGTCGCGATCGCCGGCGTCGCGGCGACCGACGCCAGCGCCGCGGTATCTAGCAGCGACGCCGAGCGCGTGGTCGCCTCACTACGGCCACGGTTCCGCGCGTGCTATCGAAGCGGTTTGCGGATCGATCCCGAGCTGGAGGGCTGCGTCGTGATCAGGGCCGGAGTCGAGCAGGACGGCTCTGTCGCCTCCACGAAGGCCGTCGTCGCGGACGGCCTACCGCCGGAGGTCATCGCGTGCATCGCCCGAGTCGTGCGCAACGCGCATTTCAACGCTCCGGGCGCTTCGGGCGCGACGGTGAACATACCGGTCACCTTCATCCAGGAGGACCAGCAGCTCCCGAAGAGCCCACCGCTGGCGCCTCCGGGGCCGCAGCCTACCGGCGCGGTCCCAGCGAGATCGCCGGGTTTCGCTTCGGGATGACGTCGATTGCAAAGGTCTGCCTCCGCAGCCGATGATGTTCGCCAAGGAGGAGCCCTCGATGACCGTCACCATTACCGCCTTTGAACGCTCACCCGATGGCGGCAAGGGCCTGGCGCGTGATACGCGCGTTCGCTGGGCGCTCGAGGAAGTGGGCCAACCCTACCAGGTTCGCCTTGTTTCGTTTCGCGCGATGAAGGAACCCGCGCATCTGGCGATTCATCCTTTCGGCCAGATTCCGACCTATGAGGAAGGCGACCTCGCGCTGTTCGAGACAGGGGCGATCGTGTTTCACATCGCCGAGCGACGTGCGGGCTTGCTGCCGGACGATGCCAATGCTCGGGCGCGCGCGATCACATGGATGTTTGCCGCGGTCAACACGGTGGAACCGCCGATTCTCGAACTCGGAACCGCCAGGCTCCTGGAGGGCGACAAGCCCTGGTTTGCGGAGCGCCTGCCTCTGGTCGAGGGTCGCGTCCGCGATCGGCTCGGCAAGCTTTCCGTTCGCCTGGGCGATGCCGACTGGCTCGATGGTGCGTTCAGCGCTGGCGACTTGATGATGGTGTCGGTGCTGCTCAGGGTGAGAGCATCGGGCATTCTGGACGAATACCCAAACCTGGCCGCTTATGTCGCCCGCGGCGAAGCGCGGCCCGCCTACAAGCGAGCCTTCGACGCTCAATTGGCGGTCAACACCGGCAAGCCATCGACCGGCTGACGCAGTGGCTCGACCGCTGCCGGCGCCGCTAATTTTTTGAGACGGTCCCGTCCGCGCCTCCTCAACCCGGTGGAGGTGGCGAATGCTTCTCGTCGGCAGCCGCGCAGCGAAGCTGCACTTTGCGTCCTTCCGGGCGCCCCGCGACTGGGACGTGTTCGCGACGCGCGAGGAGCTCGCGCGCGTCCGCTCGCTCGGCCTGACCGAGCTCCCGTCGGCGTGGGCGAAGAAGGCGCGCTTCGAGTACCAGGGGACGATCCTC
>Ga0070689_100000841_pt1 | contig 19071 bp, 12 predicted proteins | sample KBSS23HmetaG_FD_64669 | JGI IMG/M metagenome (GOLD analysis project Ga0070689, IMG submission 64669) | Switchgrass rhizosphere microbial communities from Kellogg Biological Station, Michigan, USA - KBS S2-3H metaG | ecosystem: Host-associated > Plants > Roots > Rhizosphere ...
CGCCGTCGACCAATGCGATTTTCACCGCTGCCGCGGTGTCCTTCGCCGTACCGACGTCGATCGGGACAGTTAATGAATACGAACCTTTCCTTGGCGTCGTCATGGACGACCTCCTTCCTGATTAAGGCGGGCAGCCCGTTAAAGAGGAGTAGTGACGGGAAGGACGGGAACGTTTCAGATGGGCGGCTTTTGTTTTTTTTTGAAACGGAAGTAATCTTTCCGTCACTATCTCAATAAGCAGTCCGTCTATAAAAGTGCAATGAACATCATTGTCCTGACACCTGTGCGGCTGTTGGGGGATGGGTTGGCGGCGTGTTTTCACAGCCGGGCGGACATTACGGTGCTCGCGGTCGTGGACGACCTGGCGAATCTGCGCCACTCGCTGGCGGAGATGACGGTCGACGTGGTGCTGATCGACGTGACGCAGGGCGTCGATCTGTTCGACGTCCGCGCCATCGCCGCGGAATTTCCCGGCGTAGCGCTGGTGGCGCTCGGCCTCAACGAGCAGCGGCAGGAGGTCATCCAATGCGGCCGCGCCGGATTCTCCGGCTACGTCGCGCGTGACGCGTCGATCGACACGCTCTGCAAGGCGCTCTCGGAAATCGTGGCCGGAGGCCTGGCCTGTCCGCCGGAAATCTCAGGCAGCCTGCTGCGGGCTCTCTTTCACGATGCGCCGGCGAAGGAGCCCGAGGCCGCGACCCTGCTCACCCGCCGCGAGTGCGAAGTGCTGCAGCTCCTCGGCCGCGGCCTCTCGAACAAGGAGATCGGCGGCGAGCTTTTCGTGAGCGTGGCCACCGTCAAACACCACGTTCATCACGTGCTGGAGAAGCTGAAGGTGACACGCCGCGCGGAGGCCATGCAGCGCGTCCGCAATGCGCCATGGATCGCGCCGCCGTCGTCGTTCGTCGGGAAGAAGTGAACGTCAGAGCGGCTTCACGGCTCGGATGATCAGCCAAAGGCCTTCCGACGTCTTCTTTGCTTGCTTCGCCTCCTTGGTCTTCTTTTTCTGCCCTTCCAGCGCCGCGCTCAACGGCATCAGCTCCTTCGTGCCGGGAAGCTCGACTTTCGCGCTCTTGAGAGTCGCTCCGCTGGAGCGGTTCTCTCCCTTCGGCAGGGGCCACAGATTCTCCAGCACGTCCTCGCCGCCAAGTTGCAGCTCCACGACGTGATCGATGTCCAAGCCGGTGTCGCTGGCGACGAAGCCGAACCTGGCAACGAACTTCTTGAACGTGCTCACGCCTTTTTCGCGCGCCTCCGTGTCGTGAAATTCCAGTATCGTCCCGGTTGCAATCTGGTTCTTCTCGATGATGCCGAGAGTTTCCGTCTCGTCCGGGAGAGGTTTCCGCTCTGTCGGCAGGTAGCGAACGATGGCAACGTCCTTTTTTTTCTGCTTGTCGAATAGATCCTTCATCTCTTGCTGGGTGAGCTTTTCGCCAGCCCGGGAGAGGTAGAAGGGTATGTACGTCACCGCCGGCCGCTTAGGGTATCCGAAGGCGAGTGGATTGGCCTTGGTTCCCCATTCCTTGTCGTCCAGCAACAGCACGAGCTGCGCGCCCATGTCGTTCATGCATTGGATGACCTCTTTCTGCAGCTTTTCCTGTTCTTTGTCGTCTGCCGGCTTCTTCGATTTGAAGTTCTCGATTTTCTTGAGCAGCGCACGAGCGTTTTTGATCGCTTCCTTCTTGGTCTTGTCCCCTTTCGCCTCGGCCTCTTTTGCGTCGAGAAATGCACTGACCGGCATGGCGTCGCTTTGCACGATGAGCGTCGCGGCGGCTCCCTCGCCCTGGAAAAAGAGCGAGTGAGTCTCGCCGTCCGCCGTGAACGACGTCTTTGCCTTCCACCAGCCGATGAGCGCTTTCACACCCGCCTTGGCGCCGGCGAGCAGCTTTTTACCCAGGCCGAGGATCCAGTTGACGACGGCGTCGAGTCCCTTGTCGACCCACGCCCGCAGCTTCAGGATCGCGCCGCGCACTTTGTCGGTGACGTTGCCGGCCACGAACGTGGCAAGGACGTTGATGGCAAGCGACAGGATGCCGGCGAAGGCGTTCTCCACGCGCTGCGCGGCGGTGTCGATCTTGCCGTTGGCGATGTCGACCATGGAGTCGAGGAAGCTCTTCACCACCCGAACAAGCGTGGCGATCTTCTGGACGAAGACCTTGATGGCGTCGTAGATCGAGATGATCGCGGAGATGAAGCCGACGCCGGGAATGAAGAAGGAGATCAGCTTCGGAATCGCCTTCGCCACAATGGTGTCGACGACGAGATCGGTGATCGTGGAGACCACCATTTCCTGGAAGTTGCCGAGCTTCTCCTGAATCTTTTTCCAGGCCGCCGCAGGGTTGCTCATGAGCGGGACGATTTCCGCGGCCCCCTCCAGGAACTTCATCGCCGGCTCGCCGATGACCTTGGCGACCTTCGCGCGGATCGCGTCCCACGTAATGCCGAGAATCGAGAAGACGAACTTGAGAACCTCTTCGATCGAGAAGATGTCCTTCGGAATGTAGACGCCGGGGAGCGATCCGGTGAGCCAATCGATGAGTCCTTCCTTGAGATGCTTGAGGAAGTTGTCCGAGAACTGATTGAAGCCCTGCTTGCCGGCCTCGATGATGTTGTGCATGAAATCCATCGGGTGCCGGAGGATCTTCTTGATCGCGGCGCCCGTTTTCCGCAGATAGGCGAGCGTCGAGGGGCTGACCACCTCGAAGATGATCTCCAGCAGGTTCCAGACGGTGCTTCCCGCCCAGCTCAGGAAGCGCCCGAGGAAGCTGCCGAACACCTTCACGACCTTGATGAACGCCCTCCACGGCAGAAGGAGGTCGGTCCATTCCAACGACTTGAGCGCGGTGACGAACAGACCGGGGATCTGCCTGACGAATCCCGCCAGCTCCATCACCGCCTTCTGGAACCACGTCCACGCGCGCGCCACCGCGCCCGACTTCTTGAGGTTCTCCCACACCTCCTCCTGCCCGATCAGCTTCATGAAGCCGCCGATGAGCGTGTCGGCGTTGCGCGGCACCGCCTCGCCGGTGATGGGGTCGTGTCCGAGGACGGCCTTGAGGAGGTCGTAGCCGCGCGTCCCCTCGGCCAGCTTCGCCAGCGGCACGACGATCGCCTGGTGGATGAAGCCTTTGATCTCGATCATCACCGCCTTGCCGAAGGCGATCAGGCGGTCGATGGGCTCGGTGAAGATGTGTTTCGCGCGCTCCCAGACGGCGCTGGGATGGAGGATGTCGCGGAGGCTGAGCGAGTCGAGGAACGTGTCGAGGGCGCGTTTGAGGCCGTTTCCGACAAGGCCGAGGGTGCGGACCTGCTTTTCCACCCAGGCGCCGGCCTTCCCCATCGCGCCGTTGTTGTCGAGCGCCTGCACGGCCAGCGGGCCGGCGATCGGAATCAATTCGAGGAGGCCGCGGAGGATGTTCGCGCCGGTGCGCTCGACGTGCCGCATGTTGATGGGATTCACGCCGAGGACGACGGTGAGCAGCGTGAATCCGGGGATGTAGCGCGCCTTGTCCGCGATCCAGTCGAGGGCGTCGCTCAGGCCGATGCGCTGCACGCGCGGTTCGCTGTGCTGCGCGACGACCGGCTCGGCGCTGCGCTGCAGCGCGCTTCCCTGCTGGATGACGTGCGTGAGCTCGTGCGCGATCAGTTCGCGGCCGCTCGCGCTCTGCGGCTGAAAGGCGTCGCGGCCGAAGAAGACATGCTCACCGGCGGTGAAGGCCTTCGCCTGAACGCCGGCAGCCTGGTTCGCCGCGGCCTCGCCGGTATGCACGCGGACGTTGGCGAAGCTGGCGCCGAACCGCGGCTCCATGAAGCTGCGGACCGACGATGGCAGCGGGGCGCCGCCGGCGATGTTCACGCGCGCCGCCGGTGCCGCCTTGAGTGGCGTCGGCCCGTCGGCGCGCTGCACCGTGCCTTTCGCTGTCCCTTGCGGCACCACCGGTCTCGAGGCCGGCGGGTCGCGCATCCGCACGACGTTGCGGGCCGTCTTTTCCGCCTCGACCTCGCCGACGTCCGTGCTCTTCGAGACGTTCGCCGGCAGCCTGGCCGGCTGCGAAGGGAGCGCGGCGCGGGCGATGAACGCCTGCGTCCCCTGGTTGCCCAGCCGCTCCTGCAGCGCCCGCGCGCGCGGGCGGGCGGCGGGCGCCGCGCTGCGCTGCACCGTGGCGGCGCGCTGCCGGATCGCCGCCGGCGCGGGCTTGAGCTTGCGGTCGAGCGCCACGGATCACGCTCCGCCGCTCAGCCCTTCCGCGTCCTGGTGGTCTTGAGCGTCTTCACCGATGGCGCCATTTTCGGCTGTGCCACCAACGGGGTCGCGTTCGGGGTCGTCGTTGTGTCCTGGCCGACCTCCGTCGCCATCATCTCCAGACAGCCGCGGTCACGCATCAGGACCGGGCGGATGAGCCGGCGCACGCTGTGGTTGGCCGTCCAACGCTCGAGCTTGTATTCGAGCTTCGCCAGGACGACGCATTTGCAGCAGCAGCCCTCGGAGTTCTCTTCGTCCTTGCATCCGCACTCGGCGAGGTAGTGGCTCTGGTAATAGACATCGGTGGGATCGACACATTGGCAATCGGTGGACTTCGGCGGCACCTGACCGTGAGGGGGAGGGGGAGGCAGCGGGGACGCCGTCGCCGCCGTCATCTGCTTTCGATCTCCGGGAAAAACGCAGGCGCACGCGGGCGGCTGTTCGCCGGTGACGATGCGGATCTCGAAGCTGTCGCGCTCGCGCGTACACACCGACGGCGCCTCGTCGTCGTCGCAGCCGCACGTCGACGTGCGCGGCGAGCAGCACTTCGTCGTCCCGCAGAGCAGGACCCAGAGCGGTCCCGGCAGCGTCTGATTGCACTCCGCGTCGATCGGGAGCGACGTCGCATTCGGGACGTGGATCGGATCGCCGCCGCAGTCGAGCGCCAGGCCCGGAGCGACAGTGACCATCATCCTGCCGCACTTCGGCTCCGACGTGACGCAGAGGCCGCAGACGACGCCGCAGCCGAAGAAGGAGCGGAAGAGGAGCCGGCTCAGGTCGCGCGTGTACGTGTTGATCTGCTCCAGATCGTCGTGCTGCAGGAGCATGCCGGGCGCGAACTTCGGCCGGACGAGCTTCGAGAATCCGGTGACGCTGTTGACCTTGACGTTGGTATTGGGGTTGGTCGGGCTCATGACGCGGCTCCTTTGTCTTGTTCGCGAGGCAATACGCGGAAGGTGGAAATGAAGGTGCCGCCCGGCGTGCCGTTGCCGCTCGGCCGGGCCGATTGGCCGACGGCGTTCGCGTCGACCGCCTGGCCGTTGCAGTCGATGATGTAGTCGCCGCGGACCTCGATCTCGACGATTACGCTTTCTTTGAACAGACTGCCGCGGCCTCTGAGGGCGTCCTCCACATAGCCGCCTTCGACCACGATCGCGCACCCCCGAACGTGTCCGGCGGGATCTCCCTGATGCGGCGGAAACTTCGTGGTATCGATGCCCACGATGGGGACGCGTTGCACCTGTCCCCAGCGGCCCTCGGTCTCCACGCTCAACACCGCCATGGTGAAACAGTCGGCACCCAGCGACGTGACCCGTACGGGACGGGAGAAGGTGACGGAGAAGTTCGTGACGTATTTCTCCTGCCCCTCGCTCTTTGGCCCGAAGAAGTCGTTGAACCAGGCGAACGTCATCTGACCGCGGTGCGACGGCCACCACGAGATCTCGTCGATCCGCGTGAGATCGCAGCCGCGGATCAGGTCGAAGAGCAGGTCGTTGCGCTTGACGAGGCGCCGCGGCCCGCACGCGTCGGTCACGGCTCCCAACGCCCACTGCTGCGACGGATCGCGGACCAGCGACACGCAGGCGAGCGGCACTCCGTGATGGAGATCGACGCGCAGCGGGCCGCATGGCGTGTCGATCTCGCGCAGATCACAACAATCGTCGGGGTTCGGGTCGAGACGTGTGAGACAGTCGCAGAGGCAATGGCATCCGCCTCGCCTGGCGGGCGCATCGGGGCGATCCTTGCAGCACGGTCCCGTTGCGCAATCGCACGTCAGCGCGCAGGCGTCGTCGGCGCAACACTCACCGCACGGAATGCGGCGCAGCGAGTAGTAGACGGTCTCGCACGTGCGCTCCCACTCCTCGTGCTCGCAGCTGCAGGAGTCTTTCACCTTGAAGGGGCCGTTCAGCTTCTCCGCGTAGTGGACGCTGAGCTGCCAGCACTGGTCGACGGAGCTCGAGCCTGTCTCCCAGTGCCACGCCGCGTCGCCGGCGGCGTTCTCGATCTGTGCGGCAGGTGTGTTCGGATCGTCGAACTTGTGAACGTCGTTGAAGGTGATCTCGCGCCTTCCGACCTGCAGCAGCTCGTGGCCGCACTTGTCGAGCGCCAATCCTGCCTCGATCACGAGCCGCCCCGGCTCCTCCGAGATCGGAAAGCCGTACACCACGCCCCAGCCGACGAGCGCTCGATTGAGCAGACGCCGCCGCTCCAGGAAGTAGTTCTGCTCGACGCGGAACGAGTCGCTGGTCAGCCGCTTCCCTTCGAAGTAGTTGTTCCTGCAGGACTCGGATTCGACGTCGCTACAGCATTCCGATGGCTTCTTCATGACCTTCTCCTGTTCTCAACGCAGCCGTGTGCCGGGATCGAGACCCGATTCCGAGAGATGCGACCCGCGCTCCGGCAGGCGGGCCAGACCGGTTAGCGCGTCGGTGCCGAGACGCGGCGCCGGCGGCGCCTCGATGGTCAGTGTGCCGTCGAGGCGATCGCCGCGCAGGACGCGCTCGTGGACCCATCGCAGATCGACGCGCGCGGTGAGCGGCACCATTTCGGCGATCAACCGCAGGAGCCACGGCTCCCACGCCTTCCGCTCCTCGCCCGAAGCGGCGATCTCGATCGTGATTCTTCCGGCCAGCCGCCATGCGCCGTCGTCGCGCTCACACCCGGGCGGCAGCCGCATGCGGCCGAGCACCGTGCGCAGATCGAGCTCCGCGCTCCATCCTCTTCCCGCCGCGAGGATGGCGGGAAGCGCGCTGCCGTCGCAGCCGCGACCGCCGACCGTGGCGAACCCGAAATCGGCCGTCGCGTCGGTGACGCGGAAACGGCGCGGCGTGCCGGGCACGAGGCTGTCGAGCAGCGCCTCCAGACCGGCGCGTGTTCCGCGCCCTCTGGCCAGCTCCGAGGCGCGGCTCACGATGCTCCGTTTCTGCTCCACCCCGAGGCCGTCGTCCCACGGCAGGCCGAGCCAGCGGGCGATGAAGTCGAGCCACGGTCCCGTCGCCGTCGAGGGATGCGCGAGGCCGCCGAGCGACGCCACGCGGTCGTCGATCTCGTGCGTCGTCGTTTCGAGCACGCCGACGAGCGCGCGGAGAAAATTGCCCGGCTGCGTCTCCGTGCGCTGATAAATCGCCGGCAGGTTCTCCATCAGCGAACGGCCCGGATAGAGCACCGCCAGCTCGGAGAGTTGCGGCAGGCGTCCGCCCGGCCCGGCGCTCAATGAAATCGAGACCCACAGATAGCGTTCGCGAACGTCGAAGAGCGGCGCGGCGAAGATCATGCTCGACGCTTCGGTCTGCGCGTCGCCGCCATGGAACACGATCGGCGCGCTCCACCCATCCTCGGCGCGCAGCCTCCGCGCACGCTCGCCCGGGTTGAGCGAGGGATCGGCGGTGATCGCCGCCATCCGCTCGCGCGTCCCGGCGTCATGCGGCGCGGCGAACGAAATCTCGAGCGTCGATCCCGGCGGCAACGCCGAGGTTGCCTCGACCCGCAGCCAGCGCCGCCCGTCTTCGCGATCGGGAGCCTGCAGCATCGGCGTGACGACGACGCCGCGCACGTCGCCGATGCCGTCCGGCACGACGTCCGATTTCGTATAGCGCAGCAGCCCGCGCGGACCGGTGACGATCAGGCGATCGCGCGCGGCGGCGACGCCGGTGGCGAGGGCATCGCGCTGGTCGAGCGCGATCTCCTCCACGCGATGGCCCGCGGCGTCGAGGACGAGCACATAAGCGCCGCCGCGCAGATCATCGTCGGCGCCGGCGAGGAGAACGCGATCGCGGCCGTCGCCGCCGAGCGCCGTGGCGGCAAAGCATGGCCGCAACGCCGGTACCGGAACGCTGAACGCCGGCGCGCCGCCGCGGCGGGGGAACCAGACGAGCCGTGGCGGATGCTGGCCGGTCCACACGACGAACCGCCCGGCACGGGGGAGAAAGACGAACGCCCGCGCGTCGCAGAGATCGTCGAGCGGCACGCTGTCGTCGATGCGGCCGCCGCAGTCGAGGTGCAGGCACTCCCAGGCCTTGCCGCGCTCGACGAGGACGAACACTCCGTCCCGCCCGTCGCCGGTGATGTCGACGACCCGCACGTCGCGAAGCGGTACGACGAGCAGTCGGGCCAGCGTGTCCTCTTCGTAGAGATGAACCGCATGCGGCTCGGCCACCCACAACCCGCGCGAGGTCGCGACGATGCGCGACGCATGTCCGAGCGCGAACGGCGCGGCGGATGTCTCGGGCGCATCGGCGCAGGCCGGCAGCCGGTGCAGCACGTGGTCGTCGTCACGCCAGAGAATCTCACCCGCGCGCGTGATCACCGGCGCATGCGCACCGTCAGTCTCGAACAGCTCGTACGCTCGGGAGTACGGCGCGTACGGCCGGAGGCCGGCGGCCGCTCCGCGTCCCTCGCGCTCCGCTCCGTCGAAGGAGCAGGCGTTCCACTGCGCGGCGGTCCTGAAGCGGTAGCTCATGACGTGCTCCGCCTCACGTCGATGGCGCTGCGCGCGAGATCGAGTCGCGGCAAGCCGCCGCGCGGGACCGCGACCTCGCCCTCATCACTGCCGTTCAACCGCAGCGCAGCGACGTTGTCGACGCCCTCGACGGAGCGCAGCCATGCGGCGACGTCACGTCTGGTCACGGCGACTCCCGGCTTCCACTCGAGAAGCGTGAGCCGCGTCTTCAGCGCGCGCTCGATGGCCGCCTTGACCGTCTGCGGGTCGCGGCCCGATGCGGCGCTCACGGTGGCTGCGATGACGATGCCGGCATAGCGCGGCGCCGCGACCACCAGCCGCGTGCCGAGCGGCATCCGCGGCGCCAGGCGGCGTCGAACCGACTCCCGCCAGCGTGGCGTCTCCGGAATCCGCGCGGGCTCATTGCCGTTCGGCCGCGCGCGCATCGCCACCAGCGTCACGACGCCGGTGCGCGGAGCGTTCCCGGCCGCCGGCAGCACCCACGCGCGCATGACGTCGAGCAGCGGCAGCGCCTTCGCCGCGGCGACGATGTCCTGCGCGCTGACGAGCGCGTGCTCGTCGCGCGCGCGCCGCCGCGCCTCGCGACGCCGGTCGATCGGGCCCGGCGGCGCGGCGCCGCCGGCGATCGGATCGAGGTTGATGCCATACGCCCCGTCGACGCCGGTCACTCTCCAGCGCCGGTTGCGCGCGACGTCGCCTTCTTCTCCCGCCGACACGCCGTAGCTGGCGAGGACGTGCCCGCCGGCGGGCGGCACGCGGCCGTTCACGCCGTTGCCGAAGAGGACCGATCCCTTCGCCGTGTCGAGCTCGAAGACGCGCTCGTCCGGCCCGCGATCGGACAGCCGGCCGCACCGCTTCCACGGTTCCAGCCCGCTCGCTTCCTCGATCTCGATCGCCAGCGGCTCGTCTCCCGCCGCGAATTGCAACCCCGGCACGCCGAGGGTGAAGGTCCAGTCGGGAAGCCCTGTCGCGGTCGGGGTCTGCACTTCGCCGGCGATGAAGCGACCCTGCTCGATCGGAAGCACGTTCGGCTCGATGCGCAGGAAACGCGGCGGCCGGGCGAAGCCGCGCGGCGAACGGAGCTCGACGGTGAACTCACGCGGCGAGCCGGCGACGCGCTCCAGATCGAGAAGGAGCACGCCGGTCGCGAGCAGGCCGCTGGTGGAGTCGGAGACGATCCGCAGCGGAAAACGCTGGCCGTCCGCGACCAGCGTGGCGGTGATCGTCGCGCCGCAGGTGTGCTGTTCCGCGATGCCCGAAGCATCCGTGCGCACGCCGATCGGCCAGAGCGCGCCTTTCGCCTCCTGCCGTCTTGCGCCGAAGAGGCCCGCGTCGTCGCGGCACCGGAACGTCATCGCCAGCACGTCGGTCCGCCCGGCGCTCTCCCCGAACGGAAGGAACGCCGGACCGCCGCGCTCGTTCGTGGCGGTGTAATCGACGATGCGGCCGCCGCGGAGCCGCGCCTCAAGGCGTTGGACGCGGCCGGGCACGAAGAGAAGCGTGTGCGTCGGATGAAACGGCGGCTTCTCATCAGTCAACACATTGACGATCGCGTCTTTGCCGATGACGACATTGCGCTTGTACGTGGCGGCCGGCGACTGCGGATCGCCGTGGTCGGGCCAGATCAGCCCGCGCGCGGGCCGCGTGCCGGAGGGAGCGATCCCCAGCAGCGCCTCGTACGCGAGCCGCTCGTCCCGCCGCGGCCGGCGCGCGAGCGAGTACATCTCCGCCTCGGCCACCCACGCCAGGAGCTCCATCAGCGTGATGCCCGGATCGTGTGCGTTGTGGTCGGTCCACTCCGGAGCCAGCGCCGGCAGCCGCGCGCGGCCGATCTCCACCAGATCGCTGAAGCGGCGTTCGAAGAGGTCCGGCGCGAGCTGTTTCACGCGATCACCTCGACGGTCCTGAATTCGAGGCGTACGCCGTCCTTGTCGAGCATCACCAGCTGATCGGGCCTGGCGTCTTCCGTCCAGGGCGATTCCCTGCCGTCGGCGTTCACCTCGTGCAGTTCGACGCTGCCGACGCTGATGAGCCGCGGCGTGCCGAGGAGCGCGAGAGCAACGTCGTCCTCCGACGGTGTGGCGCCCAGCGGCCAGCCATCCTTGTCCGCGCCGCCCGCGGCGGTGTCGAAGAGATCGCGGACGCGCTGCTGCACGGCGGCCGAAACCGCCCCGGCGTCGTCGAGGCTCGCCACGCGCGGCTTCACGACCACGCGCGCGCGGCGGACGCGCGGACCGGTGATGCGCAACCGATCGGGCGTCAGCGAGGGGGGCGCCGCGTCGAGCAGCAGACGCCCCAGCTCGCGCACCTGCGCCGCGTTCGGCAGCGGATCGTCGCCGCGCATGACGACGACCAGGCGCGCCCGCCCCGCCCGCACGAAGCAGCGCGCCTGCACGATCGCGGGCGAGCTCTCGAGCGCGAGGTCCTCGAAGTCGCGCGCGGTCACGGCGCGACTGCGGTGGCGCAACCGCGCCCCGCCGAAGCGCACCACCCGCTCATCCGACTCCGGCGGCGCGCCGCCCGCGGCCTGGCCGGCGGCGAAGACCGCTTCCACGCTCTCGACGGGTGAGACGAGATTGAGCGCGGTGCGCGCGGCGACGGCGTTCGCCGGCACGTCGTTCGCGGTCGAGCCGCCGATCTCCGTGCGGCGGTAGCGGAAGGCGACGATGGAGTCGCGTCCGATCGGCGGGATCATTCCGTGCTGCCCGTCGCCGAACCGGATCTCGCCGTCCGACTCGTCGAGCGTGTAGACGCGCTCCGACGAGAGCGTGTCGCCCGGGTCGGCCACGGCGGTCCAACGCACCCAGTCGCCGGGCAGTCCTTCGACCGCGCTGAGCACGCGGGTCTCGTCGCCGATCCGCAGCGTCTGCCGCTCCTCGTCGCCGAGCGGCTCTCTGACGCGCAGCTCGAGGGTGTCCCGCAGCACGGGCGGCCGCGCGAGGTGCACGGTGAGGTTCGGCGCCCCTTCCGAAGAACCGAGGAGCTCGCGCGTGAGCGTTTCCGCCGCGCTGGTCCAGACCGCGTTGAGGTAGGCGCCGCGAAGGCTCGGCTTCCAATCCGCCGTAGAGCCGGCGGCGGCGGGCGCGAGGCGGAGCCATGTCAGGTTCTCATAGCCGAACAACTCGCGCGGCGTGGGCGGGACGGCGAAGTCGATCGACAGCAGGCCGCTCTCGCCGAGCGCGCGCGTGGTGTCGTTCGCCACCACCGGCACGAAGCGGTCGGCGATCAGCGTCTCGATCTTCATCGGCGCGAACGAGTCGTGCGGCGCCTCCTGGTCGACGAGCAGCAGCACGTTCACCGGCACTCCGGACGGAGTGGCGTTCAGGCCGATGAAGAGCGCGCGGCCGCTCTGCGGCTCCGTGCCGGACAGGCGGCCGAGCATGTACGAGAGCGGAACGAAGGCCTCGACGATCGCGCCGCCGGTGCGGTTCGCGTCGCTCTGATCGCGCGTGGAGCGGCTGTCCTCGGCCAGCACGAAGAGCGGCAGAACGCCCTGGCAGAGGCGATAGGCGATGCTCAGCCGCACCACCACCGGCGCGCGGATCCCGTCCGTCGAGCGGTGGATGGTCTGCTGCACCGTGTTGCCGCTCGAGACGGAGGTGGTGGTGATCGTCTCCGCGCCGAAGTCGCCGCCGACCAGCCGCGCGCGAATCCAGTAGTTCGTCTTCCCCGCCCAATCGGAAGGGGCGATGTCGTCCGGAATGCGGAACTCGATCTTGCCGGCCGTCTTCAGGTTCAGCGTCTTGTCGGTGGTGACGTGAAGCTGCCACCACCCCTTGCCGTTCCAGTACTCCCACGACAGCTCGGGGAAGCTGATGTTGTCGCCGAGGATGCGCTCCCACTTGGTGGCGGAGGCGTCGATGAGGAATTTGCCCGTGGCCGGCGCCGGCGAGTCGTCGGCGAAGACGACGAGACGATGGGGGGGAGTGGGGGTTGGAATGATGGCAAATTCCTTTGCCGCGTAATAGGTGTTCGTGGGCAGAAAGAGCACCTTGTAGCTATCGAGAAGCGCGGGGTCCCAGTTCCCGTTGCCCAACGGGTCGAGCTTCATGAAGGAGGCGGCGCGGCCGCCGGTGGGGAGGGGCTCGTAATAGTTTGCAGTCGACGGCGGCGAAGCCATGGTCGCAACCCCGGCGTTCAGCGACACGATCTGGTTCGTTGCTCCGCCGATGAGCAAAAACTCCGTCTCGACCGCCGGATTCACCAGCACCAGCTCGTCCGGCGAGCTCGTAAGGGTGCCTGAAAGTGCCGTTTGCGAGGTGCGATAGGCCACGATCGCGCCGCCCGTCGTGAAGCCGGAAAAGGGAGCGGCGATCTCATAGAGCACCTCGCCCGTATCAGGATACGGACCGCTCGTGATGGGCCGCGCATTCGCGTCGCTCGCCGTAACGCGTGCGACGGTATCCGTGGTCGTCAGCCCCGGCGCCGTGGAGGGGAGCACGACTCCGGGCAGGACGTCGGCGGTCCCGCCGTAGCGCCGCGAAGGATCGAATGCGGTGCCGAAGACGTCGGCGTGAGCGCCGGGGATGACGACGTCGTGATCGAGGGCCGTGACGGCGCCGCCGATCCCGCCCAGACTGCCGGGAATCGGAATCTCGAAGGCCTTCACGGGCGCCGTCGGATCGAACGGCGCCCACGACGCGAGGTAGTCGCCGCTGTCGTTGTGTACCGCCGCCAGAAAGTGCAGGTTGCCGTTGTGAACGAAGATGTCGATCGGACCGAGGACTTCGTCGTTCGGGTTGAGAGCGGACGTCCGGGGCTTGTTGCTCACGAGACTATTCGGAGTCGCTGCGGCGACATGAACGTTCGTTCCGACGAGGACGACGGCGGGCCGGACCGCAGGATCGAATGAGGCGGAAAAGACGAGTGTGTCATTCCCGGCCGTGTCCACCGTGTATAACTCGAGTCCCGCGATGCCGGCGACCTGCGAGGGTTGATTCACGATCGGCACGATCGACTGCAACGTGGCGGAGGTCGTAACCGGAGCCCACGCCCCGTTCGGCCACTCGCAGAACGACAGCTCCCCGCCGCGAAGCGCCGCAAGCTGCTTTGGTGGTCCGTCGAGGTAGACGAGTCCGTCGATCGGCGTCGACTCCGGCAATGACGGCGAAGGAACCCCGAACCGGGTCCACGTTCCCGCGTCGCTCTGATTGACGTGTTCCTGCCGGATCCAGACCTCTCCCTTCGCGGTCGCGGCGATGAAGAGATCGTTGCTGCTCGAATCCACCCACACCGGCAGCCGCCACGGCTGCTCTTTGTCGAGCATGACCGACGGCGGCTGCGAAGGCTCCTGATTGCGGAACTTCTCGAGGCGGCGCGTGGTGGGGTTGAACTGCACGAGGTGCAGTGCTCCGTCCTTGGCCACTCCCGCGAGCACGTTGCCCCACGGGCCGGCGGGGGCGCGCGTGAGCGTGCGGAACGCCGGCTCGGACAGGGTGAAGTCGAGCTGGACGTCCGCCTCCTTCTTCGAGAAGGCCTCGCTGCTGCCGAGATAGAAGGCGTCGAACTGCCGCGGCGCCCGCCCGAGCGGAAAGAACGGGCTCTCCAGCACGAGCGGCGTGGTGTTCGCCATCCCTTCGGCGGCGGGCGACGGAACGCTCGCGTCGGGCGTCCATAGATCCTTCGTGCTGCAGTCGGCGGGATTGACGGCGATCGTCAGTTGATCGAGCGCCAGCGGCTCCGCGCCGCTGACGGTCTTCCGGTACGCCCGCAACCAGCGGCTCTTCCTGCCGTCGATCTCGCGCGGCACGATGGCGCCTTTCGGCTTGCGCAGCACGACCGCGCCCGGCAGTTGCGCCTTGCGAAGGGTGAGCGGTTGCCACGTCTCCTGGTCGAACGGGTCGGCCTTCCCCCAGTATTGCCAGGTCACGCCGGTGCGCAGACTCTGCGCCCCCGCGACGGCGATCGTCGCCGCGGCTTCGATGTCGAGCAGCTCGTTGTGGCCGAGATAGAGCGCGTGCTCCTGGCGGTTGCGCGTGACGCCGTCGAACGGGGCGAAGGCGGCGACCTTGCGCACGATCGTCAGGCCGTCCAGTTCCCCCGCCAGCGGAGGATCGATGGTGACGATCTCTTTGTCCGCCTGGACGACGCGGTATTGCCGGCCGCCCGCCTCGATGACCATGCCGGGCGCGAGTCCGCTTTCCGGATCGACCTGCAGCGTCGTGGCGCCGGCCGCGGCGAACGTCTTCAACTGCCACTGGACGGGCAGCGGCTCCAGCGGCTCGAGGTCGCTCAGGCCCGGCGGCGGCAGATAGATGGCGTCGGCTCCCGCATCCGCTCCGACCACGACCTCCAGCCGCCCCGGCACCAGCCGCACGTCGGTCTCGGTCTCGAAGACCACCGTGGCGCCGCCGGCCTCCGCCTGCAGGCGCACCGGAGCGGCGGCCAGCACGGCGTCGCGCGCGGTGTCGGCGAGCTTGAACACCACCGGCAGCCGTGCGGGCCGCGCCGCCTGGCCGCGCACCGCCAGCCAGTCGAGGAATCCGCGCCGCATCTTCTCCGGCACGCGATCGAGCCGCTCCGCCACCTCGGAGCTGAAGCGCGCGGCGATCTCCAGGAGCGCCGCGCCGAAGTCACGCTCGCCGTCCGCCAGCCCCCACGAGGGAATCCAGGCCCGCGCGCGCTCGCGCAGCTGCGCGGCAAAGTCGGCCGCGCGTCGCGGCTCCAGTCGCGGAGCGGACGGCGCCTTCACGGCCGTCCTCCCTCGCGGAAATAGAACGGGAAGACGAGATTGCCGACCTGGTTCGTCTTGCGGACGCGATAGTCGATCCGGACCGACAGCGTGCCGTCGTCGGCGGCGTCTTCGTCGACGTCGATGGCGAGGACCTCGATGCGCGCCTCGCAGCGCCGCAGCGCCTCGTCGACGATGGAGCGGATGCGCTGGATGGCCGTGCTGTCGAGCGCCGCGAAGACGAGGTCGTGAATGCCGCAGCCGAAGTTCGGCCGCATCACGCGGTCGCCCGGCGACGTCTCCAGAATGATCCGGATCGACTGCTTGATGTCTTCTTCGTACGCGACGCTCGCCACCAGTCCGGTGCGCGGATCGAGGGCCACCGGCATCGCCCAGCCGCGGCCGAGGAAGTCCTTGCGCTGCGCGTCGAGTTTTTCGCCGTTCATCCGATCATCACCGTCGGCGCGCCGATCGCGATCGCGTTCGGCGGCCCCGCCTCAACCACGGTGTCTCCCTGCCGCGCGGCGGGAAGGCCGCCGATCATCACCGTCACGCTTCCCACCGCCACGACGCCGCCGACGTGCGGCTTCGGACCGTCGAACAGCGGGCAGGCGTGCGTGTCCGAGGTCGCCCGCCAGGCCGGCTGGCTCGCGATCATCACGGTCGGACAGCCGGGTCCCGGCCCGAGCGGCGTGCCGTGGCTGGTTTGATCTCCGAGGCGTGCGGCTGGCTGTCCCATCGAGTCGTCCTTCAGTTGATGTTCACCAGCGAGCCCCGGATGGTCAGCGTGGCGTTTGCCTTCAGCTCCAACGTTCCGGTCGCCTCGATGGTGATCGACGCGGCCTTGATGTTGAGCTGCCCCTTCGCCTCGATGGTCATCGCGCCGCTGTTGCTGTCGACCTTGACCGTGTTGCCGCGCTCGTCCTCGATCACGAAGCCGTCGTCGTCGAAGGTGATCTTCCGTTTCTTCTCGTGCGCCAGCTCCACCACTCCGCGCGCGCCGTCGTCGAAGAGGAGGTAGTGCTTCTTGCGCGATTGGAGGATCCGCTTGTCGTTTTTGCCGTCGTCGTTGGCCAGCGGCGGCTTGTCCTTGCCGTTCCAGAGCGCGCCGAGGATGTAGGGAAAGCGCAGGTCCTCGCGGTCGAAGGCGACGAGCACTTCGTCGCCGACCTCGGGGATGAGCACCATGCCGCGCTCCTTTCCCGCCATCGGCATCGCCAGACGCGCCCAGTAGCTCTCGCGCGGCTTGTCGTGCCACGGGAAACGCACCTTCACCCGGCACAAACCCTCGTCGTCCTTGTTCTGGGTGACCAGCCCGATGGCGACTCCTTTGATGTAGCCGCCGGTTTCCAGCGAAGTCTCGCGCGGTGCCGTGTCAACGAGCGTCATAGGAGCGTGTCCTCACCTTGAAGCGCGTGCGATAGCCGTTGCTGTCGATCTTGTGGGTGGCTTGCTGGATGTAGTACTTCCTGGAGAATCGCTCGCCGAGGTTGTCGAGCTGCACGGTGCGGTCGGGGCGCAACTCGGGGAGCCCGATCGACTCCCCCTCACCGGTGACGAACTTCTTCGCGTTCTCGTTCAGCGCAGCCCTGGCCCGGTCCTCGGCCTCCGACTGCGTGAACACCGGCTGGCGCAGACGGAGCGTCGGCTTCTTCGAAGGATCGCGCACGAACGCGTTGAGATAGTTCGCCGCGGTCTTGCCGGCGACGCCCGATTCCTCGCCGGCGGCGGCTTTGCCGACGATCGCCTTTTTCGTCTTCGGATTCCAGCCGTAAACCTCCACCGCGGCGATCTGGCCGGCGAGATTCGCCTCCGGCTTGAAGCTGAGCAGGCCCTGCCCGTAGACGAGACGAACCACGGCGTCCGCCGTGTCGTTCGGGCTGGCGAAATGCAGCCGGCGTTTCTCGTCGACGTACAGCTCGAAGAAGTTCGGGCTGTCGGCGAGTTTTTTCAGGAAGTCCCAGTCGCTTTGCTGGTTCTGCTCGATCTGCGCGTGCTTCTCCTGCGTCGTCTGGATGACGGCGTCGAGGTTGTTGTAGCTCGCGATCTCGTGCGCCGCGTCGCTGTCCCGCGCCTCTTTCCACGTCCGCGAGTTCTTGCCGAGGGTCAGCGGAAAGGAGTGGTCGTAGCCGGCGACGGTGAGCTCGGGCGAGCCGCCGTCGGGAAAGCTGGTGGAGATCTCGGTGACCACGCCGCTGATGGCGGTGGGGGTGGACTTCGCGTCGCCGTAGCCGAGACAGACTTCGACCTCCAGGCCGAAGGTGAGGATGCCCAGCAAATCGGCTCCGCCGCCGGTGCGGAACAGATGCGACTCGTGGTCGTAGCTGTTCGAGACGGTGAACGAGAAGCGCGACATCCCGCCGAGCATGAGATCGACTTCGACCTGGCTGATGGCGACGCGCAGATCGCGCATCAAGTCGTCGCGGCCGAGGCGGACGGCGTAGGCGGGCGCGTAAAAGTCGCCGTAGGTTCTAGCGAGTGCCGATAGTTCCATCAGGATTCTCGATCGGGGGCAGCGTCAGCCAATCGCCCGCCTCAATCTCCCGCGGATCGTCGAGATCGTTCGCCTCGGCGATGCGCGGCCATTCGTTCGCGTCGTCGTATTCGGTCGCCGCGATCCACCACAGCGCCTGCCGCCCCACCACCACGCGCCGCTTCGTCTTGTCCGCCGACTGGCGGCGCGGGTCTTCCAGCTGCTGCCGCAGCGTGCGGTACTCCTTGAAACTGATCGAGAGCGTGGCCCGCGCGGGAGTGCCGTCGGGGTGAAACATCGTCACCTTGCGGCCCAGCTTCTCGATCACCGCGGAGAACTCCATCGGCCCCCAGTTGAAGCGCACCGGCGGCGGCGCGTGCAGCTCGCGGTCGATCTCCAGCAGTTTGGAGAGCGCGGCGAGGCGCCTGGCGACCGGATCACTCTCCTTCAGCTGCAGCGACGTCGGACCGTTCGGGTCGGTGTAGTCGTCGAGGAAGAGGTCCATGCTGAGGTGGTCCGACTCGCCGTTGACGAATTGCAGCAGCGGCGAGGAAAGCCCCGGCACCGGCGTCGCCTTGTAGGAGTTGGAGCGCTCGAAGCTGTACTCGGTCGGGTTGAAGAGGACGGTGATGACCTTCCCCTTGTCGGCGCCGTCGAGGACGGTGATGGTCGCTTTCTTGAGCTGTACCTTGCTCATCGCCGCCTCACAATCCCCGCCGCTCGCGCTCGATGCGCGCGCGCCGCTCCACCCGCCGGATGACGTCGTCGGTCAGGCGGTCGAGCAGCGCGGGATCGATGCTGTCGGCCTGCAGCGCCGCGCGCGCGGTCTGCGCGAAGGACTCGCCGCGCAGGTCGTGAACCGCGGGATGACGCGACGCGGCGACGACGTGATCGACGCGCCGCGACTCCTGGCTGGCTTGCGCCGCGGCGGCCGGCGACGACGATCCGCGGTGCCAGACGAGCTGCGCGGGCGGAACGAACGGAGCGGGCGTGGCGAACGGCTCGCGTAAAACGGTCCTGGCGTGGTGGCTGTGCGATCGCGCGTGAAAGGTTCGGAAAACACGCGTCTCGCGCAGGCGGCGGTCGGAGGAGGAATGCGTCCGCGTGTGAGTCGCGGCGGCGCTTCGATGATGAAACTCGCGCAGTGAATGCCGGCCGGCACGCGCCGCCTGGCGCGGAAACAGCGGCGAACGTGCATCGCGAGACGTCGTCACCGTCCGCGCGTC
>Ga0070689_100000845_pt1 | contig 19037 bp, 11 predicted proteins | sample KBSS23HmetaG_FD_64669 | JGI IMG/M metagenome (GOLD analysis project Ga0070689, IMG submission 64669) | Switchgrass rhizosphere microbial communities from Kellogg Biological Station, Michigan, USA - KBS S2-3H metaG | ecosystem: Host-associated > Plants > Roots > Rhizosphere ...
CTCGATCAGCCGCTCGAAACGATCACGGCGATGGAGGCGGTCGTGCGCATCGAGCCCGACGAGATCGATCATCGCGATCGACTCGCATGGCTGTATCGGCGCGCCGGCGCGGCGGTCAAGGCGGCCGAGATGTTCGAGCGGGTCGCCGAGCTCGCCGTCGACGATCGTGCGCGTGCCGCGTTGCGCGCGGCCGGCCGGCTGTACCGCGATGCCGGCAAGCTCGATGCCGCGATCGACGTCTATCGCCGCATCGTCGAGGTCAAACCCTCCGATAGCGAAGCGTGGCGCGCACTCGACGAGATCCTCAGCCAGCTCGAACGCTGGCGCGAGGTGGCCGAGCTGCGCGGCGCCCGTGCCGACCTCGCGAGTGGCGTCGACAAGGCCGTGCTGTTGCGCGCACAAGCGCGAGCACTCGAGAAGCTCGGTGATGCGAGCACGGCAGCCGAGCTCGTCACGATGGCAGCGACGCACGCGCCCGAGGATGTCAGCGGACTCGTCGATTACGCGACCGTGCTCGCACGCGAAGGTCGCGCTCGCGAGGCCGCCGACGTGCTCGGCAAGCGTATCGACGCCGCGATCGCCGCGGGTGCGAGCGCGGCGAACGTTTCGGCGCTGCGGCTGCGCCTCGTCGAGACTTTGCAGGCGTGCGGCGATCGCGAGGCCGCGGCGCGCGTGCTCGATCAGCTGCTCGAAGCGACGCCCGAGTACCTGCCCGGCCTCGAGCTGCTCGTGCTGCAGGCCGCGCAGGATCCGGATCGCCGCGCACACGCGAAGGCGCTGCTGCGCTACGCGGCCGCGATCGATGGCACCGAGGCCGGCGGCGTGATCGCGGAGGCCGCGCGCAAGTATCGCGAGGGCGGCGACCTGCGCAACGCGGCGCACGCGTTCGAGCGCGCGAGCGAGATCCTGCCCGATGATCTGGGGCTGCAGGAGGAGCTCGACGATGCGCGCATCGCACTCGTCGTCGAGATCGCCGCGAACGAAGCGGCGGGTGGCGATCACGATGCCGCCGAGCACCGGCTGCGCAAGATCTTGTCCCAGCGCCCGCTGCATGTCGGCGCGAATTTCGGTCTTGTCGAGCTGATGACCGCGACGGGCCGTGCCACCGCGGCCGGCGAGCACCTGCGCACGACGCTCGCGCATGCGCCCGAAGAAACGGAGCCCGAGCTGCTCGCGAAGCTCGTGCATCGGCTCGCGCGCGTGATGAGCGAGCTCGGCGAGCTCGACGAAGCGCACCAGCTGCTGCACGAGGCGCATCACCTCGATCGCCGCGATCTGCACATCACGCTCGCGCTCGGCGAGAGCTGCTTCCGCCGCAAGCTGTGGCGCGAGGCAGCGATCCACCTCGGCGGGCTCGCCGATCATCCCGACGCTCATCACCACGCCAGCGCCATCGCGGCGGGGCTCGTGCGAGCCGCGCAGGCCGAGGTGCGTGCGCTGCGCCCGCAGAACGCGACGAAGCACCACGAGGCAGCCGTCATCCTCGACGTCGAGTGCGCGGCGGCGTGGCACGCGCTCGCGGAGCAAGCGACCGAGCGCGGAGACATGGTGCGCGCCGCGGAGTGTCTCGAGCGCGAAGCCCTCGCGACGAAGGAGCCCGAGACTCGCTCGCGTCTGTTCGATGCGCTCGGCGATCTCGCGCACGATGTGCTCGGCGATCCCGTACGCGCCGAGCGGTGCTGGTCGCGGATCACCGACAACATCGGCGTGCTGCGCAAGCTGCTCGCGCTGCAACGCAAGCGCGGTGCGACGCTCGAACGCGGCGAGAGTTGCGAGCGACTCGCGGCGCTCGTCGAGGACGAACGCGACGCGCGGGCCCTCACGCTCGAGGCTGCCGACGCATTCGCAGCCGGCAGCGATCACGCGCGCGCTCGCGCCGTCGCCGAGTGGCTGGTCTCGAAGTACCCGCACGACCTCGAAACAGTCGCGTGCGCGACGAAGCTGTTCGCAGGCGATCACGAGGTGGTGGCCAGCTGGCTGCAGCGCGCGTTCGCGGCGTGGGATGCCGGCGATGGCGATCCGCTGCGCGCGGAGCTGTGGCGGCGCCTCGGCGATGCGGAGCGCGGTCGCAAGAACGAACGCGCTGCCCTCGACGCGTACCAGCGCGCGATCGTGACCGCACGAGACTCGGAGGGCGCGCTCGGTGCACGTCGCGGTCTCATCGCACTCGCCGCGGCGGCGGGGCGTACGGCGCACACGTCGCGGCTCGCGCTCGTCGAGGCCGAACAGGAACCTGCAGATATCGTCGCGTCGGCCCGCGAGCTCGCGGCGGCCGGCGAGCTCGAAGACGCGCACGCGATGTACGAGCTCGCGCAGGCGCTCGGCGTGAAGCTCACCACCGACGACGAACAATACCTCGACGACCATCCCGTCAAGGGCATGGCCTCCGACGAGACCTATGCCGCCGCGCTCGACGATGCCGAGCGCCGCGCGCTCGTCGATGGCCGCGACGAGGGCCCGCTCGGCGAGATCCTGGAGGTGCTCGGCGAGGCCGCGGGCGTTTGGTGCCCCGATCCGAAGACGGCACTCGATCGCGCTGCGCTCGGAGGTGCGCGCCGGGTCTCGACCACTACCGATAGCGGTGTCGCCGTGATGTATCCGCAGATCGCGAAGGCGCTCGGCGGTCCGCCGACGCTGCTCTACGCGAGCAGCCTCGTCGATAACGCACGCGTGCTCGTCGCAACGCCGGTCGTGATCGTCGTCGGCGAGCGGCTCGGCGACAGCATCGGCGCCGAGCTGCGCTTCCGGCTCGGCCGGCTCGTCGAGCTGTCACGCCCGCATCGCATGTTCGTCGGCGATCTCGAGGAGCTCGGCAAGCTGACCGCGCGGCTGTGGCACGCGTTCGGTAAACCCGACGTCGAGGCGCCGCCCGACATCGCGCGCGAGGCCGAGCAGCTGCGCCAGGCAACGCCGGTCGCATTGCGGCGCCGCATCAGCGATCGGCTCGCATCGCTATCGCCTGTCGAGCTCGATCCGCAACCGTATGTCGCCGCGTGCGAGCGCGCGGCCGATCGCGCAGGGCTCATCGCATCCGGTCGGGTCGGCATCGCGCTGCGGCTCTCCGGCGGTGCCGAGAAGGCGCGCCATCTCGTGCAGCTCGCCGCATCGCAGGCGTACTTCGCCGCGCGTCACAAGCTGCGGCGGCGCTAGCTCAGATCGTCGGCCACTGGGTCATGGGTCAATCGTCACTCGGGTGCGAGCCACGTGATCGCCACGATCTTTCGCGCGGCGATCGTCTTCGGCGTCACCGCACCGACCTTGCCGGTGAAGCCGCGGTAGTCGAGATCGAACAAGATGTGCGGCAGCGACTGCGAGTCGCAGCGCAACGCGCGGTCGACGTGCTCGGCATCGGCCGCCGCGTCGTACTTCTCGTAACGGCACTTGAGGTCCGTCATCTTCGCCGCGAGCTCGCCCGCCGTCATCCCGACGGTGACCCCGGCGGCGGTCGCCAGCAGCGCATCCTTGACCTCGATCTTGAACAGCTTCGCATCCTCGACGACGGCGCGCAGGATCGGCCTCCCGTCCTTCGCGACCGCGATCTCGTCGAACGTGTAGTCCTCCGCTTCGCGATGCTCGGACGTGACCGCGAACCCCGGCAGTGCCTTCTTGAACGCATCCGCGTCGTTCATCTTGCTCGTGATCGGGCCGACACCGTCCGAAGAGATCACGAGCGAGAGCACGCTCGCGTCGACGCTCGCATCGATGGCGGCGTCGATCGCGGTTGCGTCGGCGGGCAGCAAACCGCCGTCGTGCTTGACCGCGTGCTTGCCACCTTTACACCCGCACAGTGCCGCGAGCACCAGCGCTCTCATCGGATGACGAATACCACGACGAGCGCGAGCGCGAGCGCGACGAGCGCGGTGGCGCCGATGACCCAGAAGTTGAACCGTCGCCCCTGATCGAGATCGCCGACTTCCGTGGCCAGCCGCGTGCCGCCCGGCGGCGTCGCGCTCACCGAGATCGAGGGCGGTCGCGCCACGATCTCGACGGGCCCCGAGACTTTCGCGATCGGCATCATGCCGCTGACGGCCGTGGTCGCGCGCGGCCGCGGTTCGAGCGCCGAACGCAGGCCGGCGCGCAGCTCCTCGATCGTCATGATCCGCCGATCGGGGTCGAGCGAGATCGCGCGATCGACGAGGTCGACATACGCGGGCGGTGCATCCGGCCGCAGCGTCGACATCGGCGGCGGCCGCCCGCTCGTGATGTTGACGACGGTCGCGGCGAGTGTCTCGCCGGTGAACGCGACCTTCTGCGTCGCCATCTCGTAGAGGATCGAGCCCATCGCCCACACGTCCGTCGAGGGCCCGATCAGCTCGGTCTGGCCCTGCGCCTGCTCCGGCGACATGTACGACGGCGTACCGAGCATCGCGTGCGCGCCGGTCGTACGGCCGAGGCCGCGCAGCTTCGAGACGCCGAAGTCGAGCAGCTTCACGCGCTCCTCGCCGGTGTCGTCGATCGAGATGAAGATGTTCTCCGGTTTCAGATCGCGGTGCGTGATGCCGATGCGATGGGCGAGCGACAGCGCCGACATCGTCTGATCGGCGATGCGACCGATCGCATCCCACGGCATCGGCCCGCGATCGATGCGCACGCGAATGTGCGCACCGTGGAGAAACTCCAGGATCATGTAGGGCGTGCCGTCGTGCAGCTCGTCCCAGTCGGTGATCTCGACGACATTGGGATGATGCAGCGACGCGAGCAGCTCGGCCTCGCGCTCGAAGCGAATCAGCGCTTCCTCGTTACCACACAGCATCGGCAAGAGGCGCTTGAGCGCGAACTGGCGCTTGAGCTTGACGTGCTGCACCTCGTACACGAGGCTCATGCCGCCTTCGCCGAGTCTGCGGATCACCCGGTAGCGGTTGTTGACGATCGTTTCGAGCAGCGGATCGTCCACCGCTCCCGATAGTACGCCACGTCGCGCGTGAATTCCCCGCGACATGTAGGTTCGGCTACTCGATGACGACCGTCGTGCCGCTCGACCGTCCGAACGTTTCGGGGCTGTACATCTCCTCGGCCTTTGCGGGAGCGGCGATGAACGTGCCCGGCGTCGAAGCGCGCGCCGTGTACGAGAATCGGTGCGAGCCTTCGAGCATCTCCATCGCGAAGGCCTCGCTGCGGTTGTCGCGCATGTTCGTGTGGTCCCAGCCGAGCGAGCTCGTTCCGGCGGCCGCGCGCTCCGACGTCGCGAGGTTCGTGTTCACGGCTTCGAGACCGGCCGGCAGCGGATCGACCAGCGCGACCGCGTGACGGCGGGTCGTATTGATCGTCTCGAGGCGCACGAGCACGCGCGCGCCGAGCTTGATCTTCCAGCGCCCGTCGGCAAGCCGCGTGACGTCGTTCGGATCGTCGATCGCTTCATAGCTGCGCCGCACGATGAAGCCATTGTCGAGTGCCGGCAGGTTCGTCTGCTTCGGCGCGTACGTGATGCCGATCCGGTAGTACATCCGGCCCGGGCCCGTCTTCGCGATCGCGATGTCGTGCGTCGAGCCCGGCGCGAGCGCGCGCCAGTCGAGTTGCGCGACCGCGCGCGTGTTCGTACGGCCCGCGAACGCCTGCTCCGCATAGGCGACGTTGCCGAGCCACAGCTTGCCGGTGTAATCCGGCGTCGCCTTCTCGAAGATGTCGAAGTAGCGGCGCAGCGTCCTCAGCGCGACGAGGTTCTCCTGCGTCGACATCCAGCGGCCGCGCTTGCGCCCCTCGAGCAGACCGCGCGCGAGCTTCGCGATCAACGCCTGCTCGGGCGCCTCGCGCATGATCGCGTCGAGCGCGAGCGCGGTGGTCTTCGTGTTCGATACGAGCAGCAGTCGCTCGGCCTCCTCGTACTGCGCGGTGACGGTCGCTTTGCCGGCCGTCTCGTGCACCGCCGAGAGCAGCTCGGCGAGCAGCTTGCCGCGCAGCGGCTTGTACGCGGCCTGTTTCGCGAGCATCGCCAGCACGTGTGCCTTCGCGTCCATCGGATACACGTTCATGCCGCGCGCGAGCGTGTCGAGCTTTACAGCGCGCGCACGGACGTCGACCTTGACCTCGTCGAGGGCCGCGAGCGTGGCAGCCGCGAGCGAGACCTCGTAGACGGGATGCCGCTTCGGCGCCTTCGCGAGCTTCTCGAGATCCGCGAGCAGCTTCGTCGCCTGCTGCGTCACGTAGGCCCTTGCCTTCTGGTTCGTGGTGAGCCGTTGCTGCTTCTGTCGCGACAGCGCGACGAGCACCTGCTGCGTGACGTACGGATCGCTCTTCATGCCCGGGAAGTAGCCCCAGCCGCCATCGGCGTTCTGATCGCTCGCCAGCCGCGCGACATCGAGTGCGCTCTGGCTCGCGAGCTCCTGCGGCGAAGGTCGCCCGGGTGCCGCGAACGCGGTGAGGATGTCGTAGAGCGCGGCGGTCGCGAGCATGCGGCTCGAGCGCTGCTCCGCACACTCGAACGGATACGCCTGCAGATACCAGAACGCATCGGTCAGCGACTGCAGCTGCGTCGACGCCAGCTCCGTCTCGACGCCGCCGACATCCACGAACACGTCGGCCGGCACAGCGAGCTGCTCGAACTGCGGCTTGTCGTCGAGCGTGCCGTACGTCGCGAACGCCTCGGTGGTCGCCGGCTCGTAGACCGGCAGCTCGACGTTGCTCGCATCCGCGAAGGTGCCACTGACGATCGCGGTCTGGATCACCGCACGGCCGCGCGCCTTCGTCGCGAAATCGAAGCGCACCTCCGCGCGCTGCCCCGCCGGCACGGTCACGCGCTTGCCGGCCGGACCGAGCGTGGTCAGATTCGCGGCGCGCACGGCGACATCGATCGTGCGCGGCGATGCGGCGAGGTTCTGCACCACGACCGGCAGCGCGAACGCATCGCCCTGCGTCAGAAAGCGCGGTGCGACGGTGCGCGCGTTGATCGAGCGCTGCGTGGTGATCGCGTTCTCCGCCTTGCCGAAGTAGTAGGTCTCCGCGGTCGCGAGCGCGACGATGCGGAAGCGCGTCAGGCTATCCGGCATCTTGACGGTCACCCGTACCTTGCCGTGCGCGTCCGTCACGAGCTTCGGCGAGAACACCGCGGTCGCGCGAAAATCCTTGCGCGCCTGGATCACGCCACTCGTCTTCATGCTCGCCGAGCGCCCGCGCATGCCGCCGGCACCGCTGCCGACGCCGTATCCGGATCCGGTGCCGCCCGGATGCTCGTCGTCGAGCTCCCAGCGCTCGAAGCCCGGGCTGCGGAGCAGGTCATCGCCAGCATCGTTGATCTCGTTGACGGTGGTCGCGACCCACGTGCCGTCGCCGACGGTGCTGTAGAAGTTGCCGAGCGGATCGGCGTGCGACTTGCCCGAGATCGCGAGCACCGCCTCGTCGACGGCCATCAGCGCGACTTCCGCACCGGCGACCGGCTTACCATCGTGCTTGACCTCGACGTCGAACGACGCGGTGCCGCCCGGCTCGACGATGGCGCGGTTCGGCCACGTCCGCATCTCGAGGCGCGCACTCTCGAGCGCGACACGTAGATCGACCTGCGCGGCCTTGTGCTCGGGCAGCGGTTGCTTGCTCGTCGCGCTGACGTACTTGCGCGGCGCCCATCGATCGACGAGCACGTGCACGTTCTGCAGGTACGCCTTCTCGATCGGCAGCTCGACGCTCGCCTTGGGCTGCGTCATCTCGATGCGCTTCTGCAGGATCACGCCCTGGCGCGCGAACGACACCACGACGACAGCCGGCACCGCCGTCGACCGCACCTCGAGCTTGGCGACATCGCCCGGCTTGTACTGCTTGCGATCGGGCGTGACCGACAGCTCGCTGTCCTCGTAGGCGGTCCACGGGATGTAGTACGAGGCGGCATTCGGGCGGCCGCGCGCATCCTTGATCCTCGCGATCGCGCGGTACGCGGTCTTGAGGTCCTTGCGCTTGTACTTGCAGTGCGCCGGATCGCGCGCGCTCGTCGCCGTGCAGTGCTGCGTGTCGATCACCTCGGCATCGTCGCGGCCTGATTCGGAGCCGAGCACGCCCTCGATCTCGACGTCGATCGGCACGCCGCCGACCGCGTTGCCGTCGATGTCGGTGACGACGAGCTCGAGCGTATCGTCGGCGTCGGGCTGCAAGCGCACGCCGACGTACAAACTCGCAGGATGCACGACGATCGATCGCGAGCTCGCGCGGATATGCTGCCGATCGACATCGGTCACCGTTGCATCGACCGTGAGCACGGACGGCGAGCGCACCGGCAGCTCCGCGATGCCGAACGAGATACTCGACGACGACGCGCCCGACAGCGTCGTCGCGCTCGTCACGGTGGCCTCGCGATCGCCGACCTCCTGATCGCGCCACCACCGGTGCATCGAGCGCGGCTGGACCGTCGCGAACGAGTAGCGGTCCCAACCGGGCGGTGCATACGATGCCTCGCGCAGCCGCGCGCTCCACTCGATCGGCGAGCCAGCGAGCCCGCCGCCGGCGTAGTAACGCGCCTCGACCGCCATCTCGATGCTCTCGCCGAGGATCAGTGGCAGCGCGCCGTGGCTCGCGACATCGTCGTCGAGCGTGACGCTGTACGCCGGCGTGCGGAACTCCTCGATCGAGATCGGGTGGCGATGGCTCTGCTTCTTCGCGGTCTCGAGCTCGAGATTCGCGGTGCCGAGGTTCGCGTTCGCGGGAATCGCGACCTCCAGATCGAATCCACCCTGGTCGGTGACCTCGGCGGTGCCGTTCGCGAGCTTGTTGCCGCGCGAATCGGTGAGCGTGTACTTGATCGGATCGCGCGTGATCGCCAGCCCGGGATTGATCCCGTTGTGCGTCCACCGCACCCATCCCTTGACGTAGAGCTTCTCGCCCGGCTTGTACGTGAAGCGATCGTCGGTCACGTACCAGCGTGCACTCTCGACGCGCACCGACTTCTCGTAGCCACCGTTGATCGTCGTGAACACGGCATCGTCGGCGGTCTGGCCGAGCAGGATCGCGTTCGTGCGAGCCGTCTCGCGCCCGGTGTTGGGCAACAGCGTGAAGCTCGCGTGTCCCTGCGCATCGGTGGCGACCGGCGCTGCCTCGTCCGTGCGTCCCTCGACGAGCAGCGAGGCCTTCACACCTGCGATCGGGCGCAGGAAGCGAGCCGGCGTGATGTCTTGCGTCCACGCGTTGACGCGTTCGCCGTCGAACCGCGCCGTCAGCCCGAGTCGCGTGACCTGGACCCACGCCGCTTGCCGCGACGGCGCCTTGTCGCCCGGCGACGTCACCATCGCGATGACATGTCCCGTGCCGCTCGCCGACAGCGCGGGCCGCAGATCGACGCGCGCCGTGGCGCCGCGGTGCGTGCCGATCTCGTGGGTCTTCTGGTACACGCGCTTGCCCGGCGGCGACGCACGCTTGCCATTTTCGAACTGCTCGTACGCGAAGTAGTCAGTCGGCTGCACCTGAAATAGCTCGACCTTGATCGACGGCACCGCCTGCGCGTGGACGACCCACTGCGGGATCTGAAACCGCGGGTCGAGGATGTACACGCCGGTCGGCGCCGACACGTAGCGGTCGTGGCGCACGCGATCGGTCGTCAGGGTCAGCTGCGATGGACCGGCGTAGCTCTGGCCGTAGATGTCCTTGAAGCCGCCGGCGATCGCGACGTGGTACGTGCGGCCGACGATTCCCGGCGTGTCGAACCCGATGGCGCGGCCCGACGGTTGGTTGTCCTTGAACTGCTCGCCTTCGATCTGGACGTACTTCGCGCGATACGTCGACGGATCGATCTCCGTCGAGAAGCCGACCTCGAACGAGCCCTTCGCCGAGCACACCTGCGTGCGCTTCGGCTGATACTTGTCGTCGCACGAGATACCATCTGCGACGAACGCCGGCGCGATCGTGACCTCCTCGTAGCTGTCGTGCGCCGACAGGCGTGGGCCCTCGCGCGAGGGCGCTTGCTTACCGAGCACGACGCTGAGGGCCACGCCCTGCGGCCAGCTGCCCTTCGGCTCGATCACGATGTAGTGAGGCTTGAGCTGCTTGGCGTCGAACCGGATCGCCGGATTCTTCGTCCACCGCGTGCGCGCGGCGTCGAGCGTCGTCAGCTGCCACGGCAGACGCTGGTTCTTCACGGTCTGGACACGCAGCACCTTCGCGATCGCCGTCGCATCGACATCCTGATCGAATTCGACGACAAACGGCGAATCCGTCCGCAGCGGCACCGTCGGGTATGTCCCGACGAGCGTGACCGGCGCGGTCGAAAATTCCGCGCTGACGTCCGAGACGAGCGTGGCGCCGCTGACCGCGCGTACACCGGCGGGGATCGTGACCGTGAAATTCGTCGAGCCCGGCAGCCGCGCCGTCTTGCTCGTGAATGTCGCGACGCGCGTATCGAGCCAGCGCCAGGTGCCGGCGACCGCGGGCGTGATCGTCACCGGCAGCGCGGCCACCTGGCCGACCTGTGCGACGGGCACCATCGGCTCGTCGAAACGCACGCGGATCTCCGACTCCACCTTGACCTCGTCGATCGGCAACACCTGCGGCGGTGCGAGCGGCACGCCGAGCCCGGGCGCCTTCGAGATCGGCTTGTCGGCGACCTGCTTGCCCGCCGGCGCGACAAACGCGATCGGCTGGCCGTGGCCATCGCGCGGCGGCATCGCGCTCGGCGCACGCACCGGCGGCGCGGGCCCATTCGTGACGTTCGCGCCATTCGGGAGGGGCTCCATCCGCGCGATCAGCGCCTGCGTGGCCGCCGCGGGCAGCACCTCGATCGCTGCCTTGCCCTGCGCGATCGGCGCGTCGCCGACCTTCGCCGTCAGCTTGCCGTCGCTGTCGAGCGTGAATGGCACCTGCGCGCGTGTCGACGCGGTCGCGGGCGTCTTGGCGGCGAGGGCCGATGGTCGCTTGATCGCAGACGTTTGCGAATGGCACCCGCCCGCCACCACCGCCGCTGCCGTCCAGACGCAGACCACACCGTGCAGCCAGTTGCGACGCATCTGGCGGATGTTGACACCGCCGACGCGTGCGAGGTTCCTTCGGCGTATCATCTGGCCATGCTTCGTCTATCGCTCGTGGTTGTCGCCGCGTTCGCGGCCACCGCACACGCCCAGAACGCGTTCGAGGTCTGCAAGGGGGAGTCCAAGCCGGCGGTTGCCGGCAAGGGCAAGATCGCGATCGCGGTCGTCTATCCCGATGATTTCCCGGTCCAGACCACGCCGGCGATGCGCAACGCCGTCGGTGCGGCACTCGCGACCGCCGAGAAGGGCACCATCGTGCCGGCCAAGGATGTCGAGGCGGCGAAGAAGCTCGTCGATGCGAAGAAGTGGACCGAGAAGAGCGCCGCATGTGGCTACTCGCCGTCGCTCGTCGCGGTGCTCGGCCAGAAGCACCCGAACCTGTCGACCGCGCATGCGACCGTGAGCTGCGAAGGTACCCAGTGCGAGCTGCGCGTCGATCTCGAGCGGCATGGCCGGCCGAGCGCCGAGCGGTGGGCGCGCTACACGGCGCCGCTCACCGGGGCCAAGGACAAGGTCGCCACGATCCAGTCCGCGGCGCCGAAGCTGAAGTCCAAGGGTGCGCCACCGGATGCACCGACGAAGGGGCTCGCGGTCAAGGAGCTGTCCGCCGGTACGGTGACGGTGCGCAGCAACATCGATGGCGCGCTCGAGCTCGACCGCGCGATGGAAGAGGCCGCGTCGTTCAGCAAGTGCACGCCGGTGAAGAAGAACAGCCACGACATCCGCGGCTTCTGGGCGGACTGGAAGCTGTCGGCGCAGGGCACGGCGATGGAGGTCGCGGTGCATCCGTTCGGCGGCGTCGATCCGACGAACGACGAGGCCGCGAAGTGTCTGCGTTCGGCGCTGCAGAACCTCCAGATGGCATGCCCGCGCGACGGCAAGGTCACGCCGGTACGCACCGCGATCTGTCTGTAGATGTTCCTGGCGATCGCCGATGTCATGCCGGTGCAGCACTACGCGCAGCTGTCGCGCGACGCGTGCGAAGCCGAGCTCGCGCATCGCAAGATCAAGTTCGCACGAGAAGATGCGCCCGGCGTGCTCGCGCCGGTTCGCCTCGAAGGCCCGCTGCACGGCGTCGAGTTTCACGTGAACCTCGCCGAGAAGGATCGCGCGACGTCGCCGTGGGAGATCGCCGATTGCCGGCTCGTGCTCGCGATGGATGATTTCGCCGAGATCCTGGAAAAGCACGAGATCGTGTCGGTCGTGCACTACTCGATGTATCGCCGGCCTCCGAAGAGCTGGCCAGATGACAAGATCGGCGGCCAGCACCACGGCGGGCTCGCGCTCGATGCCGCGCACTTCGTCAAGAAGGACGGCAGCGCGCTCGACGTGCTCGGCGACTTCAAAGGTCGCGTCGGCGCGAAGACGTGCGGCAAGAAGGCGCGCAAGGTGAAGAGCCCGGCGGCGATCGAGCTGCGCGAGATCGTGTGCGAGGCCGTCGATCGCGGCCTGTTCAACGTGGTGCTGACACCGGACTTCAACCGCCACCACAAGAATCACTTCCACCTCGAGGTCATGGCAGGCGTCGCATGGCAGCTGCTGCGGTGAAGACGCGTTGCGCGTGGGCCACACGCGAGGACATGTGGGAGTACCACGACAAGGAATGGGGCGTGCCCGTGCACGCCGACCGCAAGCACTTCGAGTTCCTCGTGCTCGAGGGTGCGCAGGCCGGTCTGTCGTGGTCGACGATCCTGAATCGCCGCGCCGGCTATCGCCGCGCGTTCGCCGCGTTTGATCCGGAGAAGGTCGCGCGCTTCACGTCACGAGATGTCGCACGTCTGTTGAAAGATGAAGGCATCATTCGCAACCGCGCGAAGGTCGAGTCGGCGGTGTCGAACGCACGGATGTTCCTCGCTGTCGTCGAAGAGCTCGGCAGCTTCGACACGTTCATCTGGAGCTTCGTCGGCGGCAAGCCGATCACGAACCGCTGGCAGACGACGAAGCAGATCCCGGCGACGTCGCCCGAGTCCGATGCGCTCGCGAAGGAGCTGAAGCGGCGCGGCTTCAAGTTCGCCGGCTCGACCATCATGTACGCGCACCTGCAGGCGTGCGGGCTCGTCAACGATCACCTCGTCGGGTGCTGGCGCTGGCGCGAGGTCAAGGCTTTGGCGGCAGCGCGAGGAGCGCGTTGACCTTCGCCTGTGCGGCGTCGATCAGCTGCTTCGTCTCGGTATCGATGAGCTGACCGAGCTTGGCCTCGAGCGTCTGCGCGACATCGTCGAACAGCGCGGTCGGGCGCTTCTTGAAATCCGCGAGGAATGCGGTGCTCTTGTCGATCGCGGTCTTCGCGTCCTTGCACAGGTCCTTCGCCTTGTCGCCGCCCGACAGCTTCACCGTGCCGCACGCGATATCGACGATCGCCGAAACGTCGTCGAGCTTCGCCGACAGCGGCACGATCGCGTTCTGGATCGTGTCGGCGACCTGCGCGGCGAACGGCTCGATGGCAGCCTTCACCTGCGCCGAAACCGCCACGCGCACCTCCTCGAGCTTGCGGGTCGCGCCGCTGTCGACCATCAGCTTGTCGAGCTCGCCCTTGAGGTTGCCGAGGCGTGTCGAGACCTCGCCGAGGCTCGCCTTGAAAGCGCGCAGCGTCTTCACCGCGTTGTTCGCGGCGGCGACGACCTCGTCGGCGATCTTCGCCTTGTCGTTCGACGCGGCGAACGCCTTCCACGCGTCGATCTGGCGCAGCCCGTCGAGGATCTCGATCGGCGCCTGCACGACCTCGACCTGATCGAGCAGCTTCGCGAGCTCGTCGATGCGCGATTGCTGCTGCGTGACGGCGGCGACCGCGTCGGGCGTCACCACGGCGACGCACGTGCCGCCGTTATCGACCTGCCCTGCCGGGCACTTGACCGGCGCCTTGTCCGCCGGGGCAGGCGCCTCTTGCTGCTTGCCCTTGCACGCCCCCAGCGAGACGACGACCACGACGATCCACGCGATGCGCATCGCGCGCACTATCAGCTACTGGCACGTGACGGTCAACGTGAAGTCGCTCGCGACGTCGTACGCGCCATCGACGAGCACGTAGTAGTGGCCGCCGCCGGTCGCATGGAACGTGAGCGCGCGCGAGCCATCGCTCTGTTCGCTGCCGGCGGTGCACTGCGAGACATCGCAGCCGCCGGTGCCATACGCGTTCGCGACCGCGAGCTCGAGCGCGGCGCTCGCGCCCGAGACCGTGACGGTCACCTGCTTGTCTTCATCGGGAGACACGACGAACGACGCCTCGGGTCCCGGCGTGGCGCGCGATAGGCACGGCAGATCGTCGAGCTGCGCGATGCCGGTGAATGTCGTCGCGGGATACGTGAACGTGCCGCCGGGCGGTGGACACGCGATGCGCACCGCCGGCGCACACGAGCCGCCGTGCGAGCAGAGCTCCGTCGGGCAATCGGGGTCGGCGCAGTTGACGAGGCCATCGGCGTCGTCGTCCCAGGCGTCGAGGCAACGATCCTCGGTCGTCGTGATCACGCGGTCGAGCTTCGCGACGCCGCCGTTATCACCGACGAGCACGAGCTCTTCCTTCGTGCCGATTCGCTTCACGAGACCGCCGCGCGTGCTGACGAACGCGGGCGCGCTCATCCGCGACCAGCTCACGCCGTCGTAGTGCATCATCACGCCGAGCCCACCGGCGAACACGTCGTGCGGGCTGCTGCCGTACACGAACGTGAGGAACTCGCCGGTCGGCCACGTCATGCGCCGCCAGCCGCTGCCGTCGTTGTGGATGATCGTGCCGAACTCGCCGACGGCGAACGCGTCCTTGCCCGTCGACCACACGGCGGTGAGGTTGTTCGTGACGTTGCTCGGCTGTGCCGACCACACGCTGCCGTCGAAGTGCACGACCCAGCCGCGCTCGCCGACGGCGTAGACGTCGCTCGGCGTCGCGGCCCACACGCCGCGCAGCATCGGGTTCGTCGGGTCGGCAACGGTCGGCGAGGCCTGCGGCGCCCACGCGGTGCCGTTGTAATGGACGATGTTCGACACGTCGGTCGCGCGCTTGACGCCGACCGCGAACACGTCGGTACCGGACGTGCCCGAGACCGAGAACAGCGGCTGATTCACCGACAACACGGGGCTGCTCGCGCTGCAGCTGGTGAGCGTCGCCGTGTAGACGCCGACGGGATGCGTGCCATCGAACGTCGGGTTCGCGATGAACAGCTTCGCGCCGGTCGCGTACACGCTCGTGAGCGAGCGGGTCAATCCGGTCGTGCTCGCGGTCCAGCCGGGCCCCGCGTTGCAGAGCAGCGTGCCGTTATCGCCGACGACCACGCGGTAGCTCGTCGTGTCCCAAACCGCGTTGAGGCCCTGGAGGGTCGGCGCTTCGGTCGTCACGAGCGTGCCGTTGTAGAGCTCGATCGTGCCGGGCCGGGTCACCGCGTAGACGCGTGCCGCCGACAAGCCATCCATCGCGTAGACCGTGCGGTACGGGAAATCATGGCGAACGATCTCGTTCGTCGTCGGATCGAAGTGCAGCATCGTGCCCGCTTCGCCCGCGACGAACACGTCCGTCAGCGACGAGCCCCACACCGTCCACAGCGTGATGCCCCCGCTCGTGACCGGCGCCAGTGGCGAGGACCAGCTCACGCCGTCGTACTTCCAGATCGTGCCCCCGCCCGGCGCGATGCCGACCGCGACGAAGCGATTCTGCGTGCCCCACACGCCGCGCAGGTTCACGCTCGTATCGGGCGCACTCAACGCGGTCCACGTGCCGCCCGCGTACCGCAACAGCGTACCGGCCTCGCCGACGATCATCGTCTGCGTGCCGTCGAATGCGATCGCGCGCAGGTTCTTGTCGGTCGGGATCGCCGGGTTCGTGATCGGTGTCCACGTGCCGCCGCTGTACGCGATCACGGTGCCATCCTCGCCGACGGCCATCGGCGCGCTGGGGTCGCCGCCGACCGCGTAGAGGAGCTTCGTCGTGCCCGAGGACATCGTGCTCCACGTGCCGTTCGCGAAATGAAGCACGGTGCCACCATCGCCGACGGCAAACGCCTCGCCGCCTGGCGTCCCGACGATGCCGTGCAGATTCGCCGTCGTGGGCGAGGTCATCGGCAGCCACGTTTGACCGTCGGAGTGCAGGATCGTGCCGCTGTAGCCGACCGCGTAGAGGTCGCCGGGGTTGTGCGCCCACACGCCCTCGAGCTGCGGCGCGGCGCCACCGGGCATGGTCTGCCAGCCGAGGTCGCTGCACGGCGCGAAGCCGGCGCCGCACGACGGCGAGCAGTTGAGCCGGCCGATGTCGAAGCCGTAGTCGGTGCACGCGAGCCCGATCGGCGGGATGCCGTCGCACAGCTCGGGCCCGTTGATCTCGTGATCGCCGCAGCGATCGCGACACTGGCTCGTGCTCACCGTGCAGATCGAGCTGCACGACAGTGTGCCGACGTAGTAGCCGTACGAGCCGCAGTCCTCGTCCTGCGCGAAGCGCGAGCCGTCGCACTGCTCGAAGGTGCTGACCAACCCATCGCCGCAACCGGGCGGGATGCACAGGTGGTTCGCGTCGTCACACGTGTACTTCTCGGGGCAGACAAGCCCGTCCTCGCACTCCACTTGCCCCGATTGCACGCATGCGGCCACCACCGCGAGACCGAATGCCGCACGCAGCATCCGCTCACCGTATCACTACAACCTCGCGAAATGCGGCTATGACTGGACGATGCGGCACACGGGAAGCTGTCACTGCGGTGCGCTTGCACTCGCGGTCGAGCTCGCCGACGACGAGCGCGACGTCCTCGACTGCAACTGCTCGGTCTGCACGAAGAAGGGCTTCTTGCATCTGATCGTCGACGAGGCGCGCTTCGAGCTGCTGCGCGGCGCGCCCATCGTCTACACGTTCGGCACGCACACGGCCAAGCACATGTTTTGCGGCGTCTGCGGCATTCATGCGTTCTACCGCCCGCGCTCGCATCCGAACGCGTGGGATGTCAACGCACGCTGCCTCGACATGCCGCTCGCCGGCTGGCGGATCAAGGCATTCGACGGCGCGAACTGGGAGCGCGCGATCGAGCATCTTCGCTGACGTCGACCCGCTTCGGCGATGACGCGTAGCCGCTCAAACTTCTTCGATGACGTCGAGCGGGATCGTGCTCTCGCTGGAAGGCTTGGACGGCGGCTTCCGCACCGGCATGCCGCGAACGGCTGCCGCCGTCGTCAGGGAGTCCGAGCGGCCAAGGCTCGTCGCGCATCCCCCACAGAAGCGATCGAACTTCGCGTTGATGAAACCGCAGCCGGCGCACGCAGGTGCGAGCGCCAAACCACAGCCTCCACAAAACCGACGCCAGGGATCGTTCACACGGGTGCAGGAACAACGGATGAATTCGGCCACGAGTGCCTCCGAACGTTGAGTCGTCCGGTTTGCGCGGCCATGAATGTGGGAGATCAGAACGGGATGTCGTCGAGTGGGGGCGGCACGTCGTCCAGGCGTGGGGGTGGCATGTCGCCGTCGACGTCCCGATCGCGATCGCCACGCCGCGCCCGCGCCGCCTCGATCTTCCACACGTCGAGGCTGTTGAAGTACTTGATCTCGCCCGAGGGGCTGCGCCACTCGCGGCCGCGCAAGCTGAACTCGATGCGAACCTGATCCCCCACGCGCAACCCATCGAGCTGCGTGCAGCGGTCGCCGGTCAGCTGGAACAGCACGACCTGCGGATACTTCGGATTGTCGGCAAGCTCGATGACGAACTCGCGCTTCGTGAACCGCTCGGACACCTGCTTCGTCTCGAAGATGGTGTGGAGCTTGCCGGTGGTTTCGATGCCCATGCACAGAACGTACGTCGAGGGTCTGACGCCACCCGCTCGCGACCCGGTTCTGGGTGCAGGCCGACCCGATCGCCCGCGCCAACTACGCGAATCTCGATTGGAACGCGACGTGAAATGGGCGGGCGCGGAGGTTTTCATGATCCGCATCTCGCTTCTCGCTCTTCTCATCTCGGGTTCCGTCTCGATGCTCGCCTGCAAGAAGAGCGAATCCAACGGCTCGGGCGCAGCCAAGTCCACCGAGGCCAAACCCACCAAGCTCCCCAAGCTCAACCTGCAGGTCGATGTGCCGGGCACCGCCGAGGTCGGCGACGCGATCATGGGGGATGGCAACATGGTCCAGGGCGAGGCCGTCGGCGCGATGCAAGTCGAGCTCGCAAAGAAGCCACAGACGCTCGACGAGGCGAAGTCCGACGCGGACATGTACTCGCCGAAGAATCTCAAGGCGGACACGCTCGCCGACGGCTGGGCGCTGACGTTCGAGAACACCGGCAGCATGGGGAAGAACTACTTCGTCGAGGTGCGGCGCGACATCGGCGGCAAGACGTACACGTGCTCGACGACAACCGGCAGTGACAAGCAAGCGGCAGGCACGCTCGCAGCGTGCAAGACGCTGCGCCCCTGAAACCGTCCCCGTTAAGAGGTGTCCCGAGGGGATGAGGTGGCTGCTCGTGCTGGCACTGGCGCTGCCGATGCCGGCACGCGCATGCCCCCCGTGGGTCGAGGATCCGGAGCGATTCGAACGTCACGACTTCGTCTTCCCGATCACCACCACATGCCTGCCGGCGAACCCGTCGATCTTCGTGACCGGCATTCCCGACATCGAGGTGGCCGGCGCGGACTATCAGGTGACCGGAATCGGCGGCGCCCAGCGCATCGACGTCACCGCGAGACGCGGCACCTTCGAGCTCATTCTCGACTTCGGGAACCACGGCCTGCAGCGCATGCTTCGCGTCGGCTGTCCTTTCTTCCCCTACGCGCGCGTCACCGAGATCGAGGACCGCCGCGGCGGCGGCGGCGGCGACTGCGATGGCGACGAACGCGGCGAGGACGATGGCGAGCAGCGCGGCACCGACGTGATCGTGCGCGTCGACTCGAATGCGTCGGCCTTTCGCGTCGAATACGATGGCCGGCGCGTCTACATGCGCGGCGACGAGGCGCTCCGTCTGGAATGGCGCGACGGTACCGAACGGGTCCGCGTCGTCGCGCTGTTTGTCGACGGCAGCGAGCGCGTGGTGCTCGATCGCGACGTGAGCGACGATGCGTGGACACGCGTCGTGATGTCGCCATGGACGTGGGTGCTCCTACTTGTCGGCGCGATGCTCGTTGGCGTGTTGCTGGTCTGCGGCCCGTGGC
>Ga0070689_100000846_pt1 | contig 19031 bp, 67 predicted proteins | sample KBSS23HmetaG_FD_64669 | JGI IMG/M metagenome (GOLD analysis project Ga0070689, IMG submission 64669) | Switchgrass rhizosphere microbial communities from Kellogg Biological Station, Michigan, USA - KBS S2-3H metaG | ecosystem: Host-associated > Plants > Roots > Rhizosphere ...
GCTACGCACGGCGCCATGTCCACGCGCTGGGGAACCAACCCACGCCGGGCCCAAGGATGAGCAACCACCCCGCGTGGGCTCCGACGACCACGCCGAGGTTCCAGGTTGCGCCGCGGCCACCACGTAGGGACGGCGCCCGATAGAGCTCGTGCGTCCCGTCCCATGCCGGCGACACCACGACGAGGTTGCCGGGGGATTTCGTGCTCATGCTACGCCTCGACGTCGTCGAACCGGACCCACAGCAGCTCGCCGGCCCTGAGGACCAGGCCCATGCGCTGGGCGATCAGCCCAGCGCGCCAGGGGCACAGGAACACCATGACATCGCCTGGTGCCACGCACCTGTCGGGGACCCTGGACGTCGAGGCAGCCTGGGCCGTGAACCACGCTGGGATCCCCTCGGGGACGTCGGCGAAGGCCACACCGGCGACGGCGACGAACTCGCGCTCCTCGGCGCCGACGATCGGCATGTACCGCACGCGACGGTGCTTGACCCGGACGAGGGACCCCGGCAGCACCGGGCACGGGCTACGCTTCGCTAGCACGGTCCAGGAACCCCTCGGGTGCCCAACCGCCGCCGGCTGGTGACCCAATCACTAGGCACCATCGGCCCTGCGTCGACATGCATGAGCAGACGATGAGGCCGATCATCCCAGGGCCCAACGTAGCGCCCGAGAGCCCCGCGCTCCCGACCCGATCGTAGAGCAGCACGCCGTTGCGGAATCCGGCTCGGCTCACGACGATGTCACCCGGCATGGACCAACCGCTAGACACGCGCGCGATCCTCGAGCCACAGCGAGGGTGTCCAGCAGCAGAGCAGCGTGCCGTCGACCAGCAGCAGCGAAGCACGTTGGCCCGGGAAGATGACCAGGCCCACGCGGTACCGCATGCTCCCGCTCGAGCTCATCCTGCGCACGAGGTCGCCGCATCGCATGGAACCGCACCGTTCGTCGATGATCGGGTGCGCTGGGGGCGAACCGATCGTCGCCCGGCGCGCGCTCACCCCAGCGCTCTGACGAGCTTGTGGAGGCTGCCCATCCCAAACCACAGGAGTCGTCCCTCCACGAGCGCCGCGATCCAACGATCCCCAGCGTCGTCCACGGCGGCGACGACGAGCACGAGAGGATCGCTCCAACCAGCGTCGAAAGCGTCGCCTAGCTCGTCGACCAGGGCGCGTGCCTCCTCGATCGTGCAGGGGATGCGGGGATAGCAGACCACCCAACGGGAGGTCAGCATGGCCAACCAGCCTGGATCCATGGTCACGATCGCTGACGAGGAATTCACAGCCCCAGCGCGCCAATCGTGCCGCAGCATGCCACCATTCGTAACTTGACCAGCTAGCATGTCCATCACACTACCACGTCCTGGACCGCGGCTATCGGCTGCATGGTTCGCATCGCGACCCATCCCACCTGTGCTGAGCCGACGATGTACGTTGAGAGCGCTCCTCTCGGCGCGCCGTCGTACAGCGGCTGCGGGCGGACGTAGACGACGAGCCATGCAGGAGATCGTCGAGGCTACGTGCTCTCGAGTCCCGCATGCGTCGTTCATCGGACCACAGCACGGTGCGCCAGGTCAACCGCACGATGCTGCCCGTCCTCATGGTGGTCCTACGCGCCGCAGCGAGAACCTCGCTGCGTTGATCCAGCCCATCCTTCCGTCCGCGGTGAGCACGAGCACCGTGGTGAAGCTGCGGGCACCGTACGGGCGACGATGGCCCAGGACCATGGTCGCAGCGCCGACGTCCAACATCATCAGGGGAAGCGACTCACCACGAGCGATGAGATCGGGGCCGGCGTAGAGGCCGCACGAGCTGCCGCTGATGAAGGCCAGCGCGCCCGCGGGAGGTGCGCTAGGCGCTTCAGGATCTCGTCGCAGGTGATCGTGACTCTTAGGATGTGACGTGATCACCATGCAACCTCACGCTATGGGTACGGGTTCCACGGCAGCGTGGATCCAGCCGGCGTTCCCGTCGTGGAACACCAGCAACGACCATCTCCCGCTCACGTCGTCGAAGAACCCGGCCCCCGCCGTCACAAGGAGGAGCACGTCGTTGCGGTCGACGACGTTGATGACGCCTTGGACGAAACGAGTGACACGTTGGTCCGGCTCGGACCGGAGCGCGGGAAGCACCACCCGGCATAGTTCCCCCGGAACCATGTGCCGGGTCCTTACTCCGCATGCAGCGCATCGTAACACGAGGGGATGGTGCATTGCACGCTAGCCTACCGATGATGAAGGTCTGCCCCAGGACGTCCCACAGATTGCAGCGAAGCGCTTCGCTGCGGCGAAATCACCGAGGCGCGCCGCTCACGTTTCCCGCGACCGTCGTTAAGGGGAGCGTCGACCATGATGCATCCCTCAACCATTCGCTCGAGATCCAGCCCAAGGCCCCCATTGCCATCACGAGGAGGACGTCCGCCACGTTGGCATGGCGTCTGACCCGCGCAACGATGGTCGTGGGCGCTCCCGCATCGATCCTTGCCGTCGCGAGGCGCAACGTCATCGTAGCGGGGTCCATTCTGGCGCACAACGGTACTATCCGTCTGAAGGCGACCAGCGAGCCTGGGTGGGCGAGCAGCATGTTCATCATCTCCATGGTTCATCCTCGAGCCATCCCTCGCTGATCCATCCGAGCGATCCGCTCGACAGCACCACGAGGAGCGATGGGCGGAAGCCCGGTCGCTGGACGGAGGCGACGACGAGCAGCACCTCGTCGGTGTCCACGATGCGCATGCGGTCGCTCATGTCGGGGTCACGATGGATGTTGATGCGCGTCACGCGGGGGTCGAGGACGCGTTGCAGCGACCCGGGCATCGCCACCGCGCTCCTCCGGACGTGGCGCGACTTCGGGTACGAACCGTTACCGACGGTCGTCTCCACGTTGCTCACGGGATGAGGATCCAACCGACGACCAGGTTCGGCGTGACGATCATGACCTCGTGGCTCGAATCGCTGCGAGCGTGTACGCCGACGGCCAGCACGAGGAACGAGCGTCCCTCGTCGATGAACTCCAGCGTCCTGGGATCGCCGCCTCGCCCCCAACGACCGGTCCATGGGCAGTTCCAGACGGAGATGCACCTCATCGAGGCCATGAGGTCCCCAGGTCGCGGGACGTGAAGCAACTGGGTAGACGCTGGGTCGACCATCAGGGCACGTAGAGCCATCCTAACCTCCCATCGCCCGACGTGACCAGAACGTCGGGCTGGTGTCCTCCGACGATCATCAGCGTTGCCCCCCTTTCGAACGTCGCAATGAAGTCTGTGCGCCCACCAAGATTCTGGGCGCTGGCTCGGGACGTCAACATGCGAGCGCAGTTCAGCACAACGATCGTCCCGGGCGCGAGCAGCTTCCACGGGCGCACGCTGACCATCCCGACGTGCACCACCCGTGCCCTGGGCGTACACGCCACGATCACCGGACGAACATCCATCCCACCGCGCCCCCGGGAGCGATGACGAGGGCGTCGCGGTAGCCCTTCAGCGCGACGCCCTGCGCGACGTGGACGACTAGCACCATGTCGTCGTGCCTCAAACGGTAGACGACGCTGGCTGCCAGCGGTGCAGGCCTGTCCCAGACCCAACCGCCGTCGGTCGTCGACCTGACGATCAGGTCACCGGGCATCAAGCACCGTAACCGTTCCATCGCGATGATTGTACCGTCGATGAGCCCTGTGTTCACCTGTATGCGTTGGTCACTAACCTCTCCGGAACCCAACCAACCGCACCGTGCGACGTCAAGATGAAATACCAACGCCAATGATCCCCCGCGTTGCCCAAGCCTAGGCGAGCGCATGCATGCGGTGCGTGTGGAGCATGGCGGGGCCGCGGAAGGAGCAACGCTCCGTTCTAGAACCCGCGCCGGCACGCGACAACGTTTCCCGGTATCATGCGCTCTTCGTGCTCAGCTGGAACATCCAACACCAACACGGCCCGTCGATGCCGATAACCAGCAGCGGGCCCATGTGGTCGTCCTTGGCGATGAGAAGGGCGGCGCGAACGCGTTCGCGCCGCGGTCTGAACGGACGACCGCCGTCATCGCGGCGTTGTTCAATACCGCGGACTCGCTCAACCGCAGCACGGTGCCCGGCAATGCGGTCATGCATTCACCAGCAGGTCGATGGGAGTCCATCCCATGCCTTCACGCGCTACCAATAGCACCCAAGCAGCGCCCATGGCCCACGTGGGGCGCGCCACAGCAATGACGATGAGGACCTCTCCTGACCACGCCGAACTGTGCGTTACCTCATCGTTCACAACTAGGTTGGCGAACAGGGTGCGCCGGGCGCGCGTCTCACGCTGGCACTTGATCCTCACCACGTCACCGGGATGGAAACTTCCCACGGAGCTAGCTCACACCGAGGATGCTGCGCACCTGCATCCACAGCACGCGACCCCGGACGAGGACGGCATGCCACGCGCGGCCGTCGTCGGCGCCGACGCACGCGATGACGAGGAGGATGGGATCATGCTGGGCATCGCCCAGCTCGTCGTGCAGGTACCGCCCGCGATCCTCCACCACTTGCCACGCATCGACGTCGTGCAGGTGCCGCGCGCGGACCCGATCCACCGAATCCCACGCCGTACGTGGCAAACGACGCCAGCAGTTCTCCCAGCGCGAGACAGTCAACGTGAGCGACCCAGGTGATGGTAGCATGGTCACTTGCGCACCAAGCGCGGTAGTTCAACAGAATCCCATGGAGCAGCCTCCACGAGCAACCCAACGTGGCCATCGCCCGTGGCAACGAGAGCAGCGTGGTCGATCGAGGCCAGCACCACGACCAGCGAGCCGCCTTGCAACCAGGCATGTATTCTTCCCGTTCCATGGGGCCATGCCCCACCTCGTCGCAGCGTTCGCCAGAGGTTGGCAAACCCGTTGATCGTGGCCAGCTGGCCCGGCGCGGGAGGACGCTCCCACGGGAGCGAGAGCGTCATACTCATCAGGTCCACGCCCATCACGCCACGGGCTCCAGGTCGCGCCAGCTGATCCAGCCCAGGCGCCCATCCAGCACGATCAGTACCATTCGCGACGTCGCCACCACCACGACGCCGACGGCGGCGCCGACGAGGACCTCACGCGGTTCGAACGCACCGCTGGACGTGCCAACGTACACGTCGACGTACCCATGTGACGCGCGGACCAAGATCCCGGGCAGGAAGCGCGCTCGAGCGCGAGGTCGAGAGCTCACAGGCGTTCCACGCCCAGGGCATTGATCCAGCCCACACGGCCATCGGGCAGCATAACGTGTGCCAGGCTGGTCCCCGCGGGGATCGGTCGGGACGCGTCCCGCGCCGTCACCGCGATGACCAGCAACGGCAGCCCGACGACCCTGAGCAGCCTGGACGTGGGGGACACCACGTATTCGAACGTCCCCGTGGTCCGGACGACCGCGCCCGGGCTGACGATGCTTTGGATCCTACATGGGCTTCGACCCTCCATCAGGCAACCTTCCTCGTCGACGTCTCCCTGATCCGGCCAGCGCGGCCATCGACGATGGCCAATAACGATGTCACGTTCATGGGAACGAGCGCGCTCGAAATGACGATGATCACGGTCGCCCCAGCGTCCCAGGGCCCTGGACGACCCCCAGCACGTCGCGCGTGCGGACCCATCCCACCATCCCGGCACACAAGACGAGGAACGATGGGAAGTACGACGCGCACGGTGGCTGCTGCATGGGACAAACGACGAGCCCGACGATCCGCGGATCGCTGAGGGAGCGCGAACCGTCAACATCAAGGCGTGCCTCGTCGGGCCACAGCCTGGCACCCTGCTCGAACCTCACAAGGTCCCCGGGACGGATGTTCATGCCTTGATGCTCCGCAGGCATCGCTCGTTGAGCCATCCCACCCTGCCGTCGCCCAGGAGGACGAGCACCGAAGCGTATAGCCCGCGGCTCGTTCGCTGGATGACCAACACCACCTCGCCCACGGTCAGGCCCGGTCGCCTAGGCCAGTGCAGATCGCATCCCGCGTAGAGCCCGTAGCCGCCGTCGTCGATGAGCGCTAGCATGCCCGGCAGCATCATGCGACGTGCTCCAGCACGCCGGCGCGCACCCACCCGACGCTCATCCCCGGTCCCACGATGAGCAGAGCGTCCTCGAACCTACCCGATCGTCCACGGTGGGCGATGACGAGCACGACGTCGCCCGCGAAGAGGTAGCCGGACCAACCGCGACCGGCAGCTAGCTCAGGGTACGGATCCCAACAGGGGCTTACGTACTCCACGTTGGGCGCGATGATCGCCAACGATCTTACCGTGATCATCGCACCCATCCCGCGTTGATCCAACCGACCACCCCGTTGGGGGCGACGACGAGCAGCTCGTCGTACCTCGGCGGCGAATAGCAATTCCCGCTCGAACGGACGCACGCCAGGATCAGCACCACGCAGCCCATCGGTAGGGGCTCGCCCGAGCTGTGCTCAGGCCTGGTGCAGAGGTGGGCGACCTCGACGGGGTACGCTAGCCTGCCCGGCACGAGATCCCAGCGCTTGCTGGGGCTGTTCCGCGGTTTCTCCATCATCGCGATGCGATCGATCGTATTCCGCCAATCACAGCTCACGCTCGTCAGTCCCACAGCTCGAGCCACTCCTCGCTGGCCCAACCCAGCCCGCTCGAGCACAGCACCAGGAGCGAGACGTCGCGACGAATTCCGTGGGCGACCCGCGCCACGATGAGGAGCGCGCTCCCACGAGGGGTTTGGCCGCGGTCGAGCAGCGAAAGCTCCGGCCCGGCGCACAGTGGCATCCGGATCCAACGAACGGGGACGACGTGGACCTCACCGGGCATCACGGCAGGTCCACCCACCCCACCCTACCGTCGTGGACGACGAGGCAGTTGTAGCACTCCGTCGAGCGTGCCCGACGCCGGACGCCGACGACCAGCAGCACGCTCCCGCGCCTGACGACCCCCAACGACGTGGAGCCGCCCGAGAGCCCCGCGAGCTCAGGGTGCGCGCCTGCGATGCTCTCGCTCCAGAGGTTGGTGGTCACGGGTGCCGTCGCTAGCTCGCCCGGAATCCTCACAGGAGCTCCACGTACGCAGCGTTGACCCAACCGACGCCCGGACCGGCGAGCACCATGAACGACGGGGGCATCCTTCGGGACCGCCTGAACCGCGGATGACGAGCAACACTTCGCCGCGCCGGAGGATGAGCCGTTTTCCCGGTGAACCACCGTCGCGGACGCGCCGGGGGCCCGTTCCAGAGCATGACGTGGTCGCTGATCACCCGTCCCAGCGCACCCACGATGTTCACCTGCCCACCTCCACGGGTTCCGCGCACGCGGCGCTGATCCAACCCAGCCCGATCCTCGTGATCACGAGCAACGATTCAGACGCAGCCGGGGCAACGTGCACGTTGGCGACGATGAAGAGCACGTCATCGCGCTCGACGTACCCGCCCGAGCGCGATGCGCCACTGTGACGTCGGGGATCGTGCCAAAGGATGGCGGTCGCGATCGCCCTGCAGAGCGTCCCCGGAGCGTCCCGTTCATCAGGGAACGTGGGCTCCAACGCGACAGGGGGCATGCTAGCGATCGTAACACGGAGCTCCTTCGGGTTGCACCGAGCACGGATCGACGCGCGCGATCACCCACCCGAGGACCGAGCAGGAGGCGAGGACGAGGGTCTCGTGCACCGTGGCCTGCGTTCCCATCGAGGTGACGGTCTGGACGACGAGCGCGAGGTCGCCGCGCTTGACGTTCCCTATGATCCTGCACGGGTACGCTCCCGCGGCGCTCCAGGCGTTCCTATCGTGGTCGATCACCATGATCTCGCCGGGCACCAGCGCCGCCGGCATCACAGCTCCTCCGTGAGGTCCTGCAGCACGAAGCACAGCGCGCCGCCGCATAGAGCGCCGAGCATCACCGCTCCGCCGCGTTGAACGTCGGTCATCGTGCAGAGGACCAACCACGGCGAGCGCATCGTGTTGACGCTCGTCATCGTCTGCTCACGCCGGGATCGGCCCACGTCCAGGCCCAAGGTTTGAGCCTGACCATGGTACCGGGACGTCGGTCGAGCATGGCACTGATCATGGGACGAACGTCCAGCCCAGGCACGCGCCGGGCCCAATGACGAACGCATCGCAGGGCGCAGTCCTCGGTGACTCGACCTGGACGACGAGGAGGACGCTGCCCGGCGCCGGGCGGTGAACCACGGTTGCGTGCGGCCCGTGAAGCCCAGCCGTGGCGGGCCGATCCCAGATCCAGTAGGGCGTGTCCGGGTTCACCATCACGGTGATCAGCGACCCGGGAAGCGCGGCGCGATGCGCGGTCAAGCGTCCTCCCACGCGAGCAGCTTCGACACGTGGACCCAACCCAACGGGCCACGGGCGCCGGCGACCAGCGCCTCGGCCTCGACGAGCTGGACGACGACGAAGGCGTCCCCCGCCCGCAGGCGGTCGAGGGAGTCCATCATCCCGAGCCCGGGACGGGGCCAGATCCAGCCTTGCACGCATGCGGCGGAGACGACCAGGTCGCCGGGCACGAACGACCTCACGGCAGGTTGATCCATCCCGCTGCGCTCCCCGGCGCCATGACGAACGCCGCCGGCAGCCCACAGGGCGTGCAGCATCGGGCGATGATCAGCAGCGGTTCGTCGACCTCGACGTCCCCGACCATGTCGCGGTGGCCCAGCCCGTCTCCGACCTCGGCCCAGAGTATGTCCTTACGTCGGGCCATGCGCACGTCGCCGGGCCGGGGCAGCTCGAACCCGCTCTCGAACAGGGGCGGCGCGTCCATGACGTTCATGTTACGGAGTCGAACCTGGACGTGCTGGACCAACCCAGCACGCTTCCGGCACCGATGATCAGCGCCTCATGCCAACCGTCCACGTCAGCGAGGCAGACCACGATGAACGTGGAGCCCAGCAGCGCGACGTCGACACCGCGCACGAGGGGTCCGGGGCCCGGGCGCTCCCAGAGCTTGACGCTCCGGGTCGAGACGACGAGGTCGCCCGGGCGGAGCGCAGCGTTCACGGCCAGGGGAGGTCGATCCATCCCAACGTTCCTTCCGACGTCAGCACGAGCAGCGCCTCGGTTCCGTCCAGCGAGCAGCATGCGGTGACGACCAGCACCACGTCGTCCTTCTTGACGTAGCCGACCACGTGGGCCATGCGCCGGCCGAACGAATCCCAGAGCGTCTTGTCGCTGCCCGCCACGTGGAAGCGGCCGGGTCCGGATCGTGCTAGCGTTTCCTTCGTCCGCATCCTCGAGCGCGCTCGAGCGTTCTCTATGCGTAGCTCTAGGGCCATCCTACCCTCCTGTCGCTCAACGGGATAATTCCGCGTGCTGCACTGTCACCGAGCGTCGATGTGGACCCATCCAAGCCTCCCATCCTGCGTGATGACCAGCGTGCACCTTCCCACGATCGTGATGATCAGCAGCACGTCCTTCCTGGACGCCTCGCTGATCCTTCTGAGCCTTCCCGTGAGGTGGAAGGGCCTGTCCCAGACGTTGGACGCGTGGGCGGGGACGCAGAGGTCTCCGGGCCGGGGACGGGCCCCGGCGCGCAGCCCGATCACGCTAGCTGCGTCCATTGGGCCCTAGCACCACCGTCACGGCATGCATGCCCAACCCAATCTCCCGTTCGGCGTGACGACCAACGCGTCGATGCCAACCCACGTGACCACCACCAGCACGTCGCCCCTCCTGACGTACCCAACGATGCGTCCCCTCATCGGAGCGCTCGATAGCCCCCGCCCCAGGACGCTTGGGTGAGCTCTCCCGTCCTCAGGGGTGGTAGAGCCATCCCAACCTTCCATCACCCGCGAGGATCAGGGCGTCGTCCCCGGCGTACCCGACGACGAGCAGCACGTCGTGGCGCCAGGTGCGAATCGACCCACGAGCGTGCCCGTCGAACGGGCGCTCGTAGAGCTCAGCAACGAGGCCGGTGATGATGCTCCCTGGAAGCCTCACGGTCGGTCCAACCTAAGCACAAGGTGCCGACCAGGACAGGCCCCCACGGTCAATGCCACCACGGGAGGTGCAGCCAACCCAACCGCCCACCGACGATGACCAGCACGTCGTGGTCCCGTCGCGAGAGGATCAGCACCAGGGAACCCTCCCGGACCGTGCCGAGCTGATGGCGCAGCGCCCATGGCAGCTGGTCGCGCGATGGCCTGTCCCACAGCGGTTCGTTCGCCAGCGATTCATCGTGGGGCGATCCGTACCCGTCCCCTTCCTCCCACTCCACGGCGTACACCAGGCACCCGGGCGCCAGGGCGACGTTCGTCACGTAGCGCACAGCCAACCCAACCCCCCACGTGCGTTGAGGACCAGGGCGTCGTCGCTCAGGCGGCAGACGATGACCACCACGTCATCCTCGTGCGCCCAGCCCACTGGCAGGGCGTCGGGCGAGAACGCTCCACCGTGGGTGAGCCGGGCCCACAGCAGCATGTCGTCAGCTGGAAGGGCTATGCTGCCCGGGCCGAACCCCCAGGATTTCCGCCTGCGATGGATCACCGATCGTCCGATGGACCCTCAAGCGAGCCTCCAGCGCGCCCGCGGCTCGTCGACCCAACCCAACCGTCCGCCGGGCCCAATGATCAGCGCTGCACCGCCCCCACCTCCCGGTGCGTCATCCTCAGCAAGGATGACGCAGACGATGATGGCGATCGTCCCCATGGGCAGCGTTTCCACCTTGCGCGTATGCAAACCGCAGCCGTCCCAGATCGGACCCTTCCAACGCTGGATGACGAGGCTGCCGGGCGGGAGGACGGTCATGGTCCTACCATGGGTTGGACGAGGTCCGCCATGACCCAGAACGGCGCTCCGTTCGAGCCGACGACCAGCGCTTCCGGCCCGGCACCGACGTCGATGATGCCGACGACGAGGACCGCTCGACCCGGTTTCATCGTCTCGAGCACCTCCGCATCCCCAGCGGCGCCCGGGCGGTCCCACGCGCGGACGTACCCGCTGGTCGTCGCGACGTCGCCGGGTGCTAGCATCAAGTCAACCTCCTGATCCGATGGATCGGCGCCCAACCCAGCAGCCCGGTGTGCCCGATCACGAGCACCTCGGCGCCTCGTGTGACGCACGTGTCGACGACGCTGACGATGACGTAGGCCCGCTCGCTCGACAACCAGCTGGTGAGCCTGCCCGTTTTCCCGGGCCAGCTCCAGGCGTTGCAACCTTCTGGGACGATGATCAGGTCGCCCGGGCGGAACGCGTCGCTCACGGCAGCTCCCCCAACCGGGCCAGCAGCACCCAACCCAGCGTCCCACCCGGGCAGACGACCAGCGCATACGTATGCGCTGCCTCGTCGAGGGCCCAGGAGACGTAGAGGCATGCGGATCCAGCTGGCAACCGTTCGAGGATACGCGCCTCGACGCCGCATCGACGGTCCCAAACGGCGGCGTCGAGGACGACGACCGCGAGCTCCCCGGGAAGGATGGTGTGCAACCCCACGGTCAGACCCCCCGCACCAGGTCGGCCCAGACCCAGGCCACCCTGCCCAACGGGCCGATCACCAGGGCCTCGAGCCCGGTCTCGCCGTCGTGGAACCGCACGATGAGCAGCAGATCCCCTTCCTCCCACTTGTCGACCTGCAGGGCGCCCGTGCCGGAGCGATCCCAGGCCAGGATGACCGTCACCGGCGTCGCCAGGTCGCCCCTCGAGGGCACGCTCAGATGCACGGTACGCACCCCATCGTGCCAACCCAACCCAGCAGCCCGTCGGGCGCCAGGACGAGCGCCTCGTCGCCGATCTCGGATGAGATCGTTGCGATCACCAGCACCACGGCGCGCGGCGCCGTGGCCCCCAGCGGGACGACGCTGTGGCCGGGCTTCCCAGGGCGTGTCCAGACCTGCGTGGACCACGTCCTCAACGTGAGGATGCCCGGCACGACCTCGTCGGAGCTCAAGCGAGCGCCTCCAGGGCGGGTGAGAAGACCCAACCCACCGCCCCGCCGGCGACCACCAGCGTGTCCTGCTCCGCGCGGGCAACGACGAGGAGGATCATCTCGGGCCGCAGCTGGGCGAGCACGCGGCCGCCTTCCGGCTGCGCCCAGGCAAGCAGATCGCTGCTGAAAGGCCCGCCGCGCGGCCCGACCAGCAGCCCAGGGACGCTGCGCTCGCTCAAGCGATCACCTCGTGTGACAGCAGGACGATCCAGCCCAGAACCCCACCAGGGCAGACGACCAGCGTGTCCTTCCCAACGTGGGCGACGACCAGGAGCGCTGTCCCCTGTTGGACGCGCGAGCGTGCCTCGGGGCGCGCGCCGGCGGCGTGCGGCCTGCTCCACGTCGCGGCGTCGTTGCTCACCACCGCGACGTTGCCGGGGACGGACGATCCGTGGACGTTCAAGCGTGGACCCTCCGCAACCGCCCGGGCGAGAACCAACCGGCCCATGCTGCCCCGACGATCAGCGCATCTCCCGTGCCCGACCAACCGACGACCACGATGACCTCCCCTTCCTGCGTCCGCCTGAGGCCACGAAGGTCCCTTCCTGGGCCGGCCCAGACCATGGACCCGGGCCATGGCTCGGCCAACGTGCCGGGTGCGGGCATGAGTTGCCGCAGCATGCATGCCCATCATACCGTACCAGCGCCCACCGTGATAATCATGATCCCGCGGGGATGTCGGACGACAGCCCGAGCGCCTCATCGAGTGGCTCCTTCTCTGTGAATGTGAACCGTTGGCGCGCTGTCCACCCCAGCCTGCCCCACGCGTCGACGACGGCCATGTCGCGGTCATGGACCGCGACCACGAGCAGCACGTCGTGCTCGGCCACCCCGCAGGCGCGCCGGCCGCCGCCGTGCTGCCCGATGCGCGCCGCCCACAGCGATATCCTCCGGCGGGAGACGACCACGTCGCCCGGGAACGGGGGACGGCGGTCGCTCACCTTGGGGCCTCCTGCACGACGGTGAGGTACAGGGCGTCGATCCAGCCCACCACGCCGCCCGGCCCCACGACCATCGTGTCGTTCCTGGCGTTGGCGACGACGAGGAACATCATGCCCGGTTGGGCTCGGGCGACGGCGTTGGACAACCCAACGATGTGAGCGTCCCAGACCATGGTGGGCACGCTCACGAGGGCGAGCGTGCCCGGGAGCCGGCGCGCTGTCACCATGATCCTCCTCGCTCGAGGCCCACAGCATCCCCGCCTGCGGCGGAACCGACCCAGCCCACCGTGCCCCCAGGTGCCGCGACGAGGGCCTCGACGCTGGCGTCCATGGTGCAAACGGCCAGCACCAACAGCAGTTCTCCTGCGACCACCGTGTTGACTACGCGGACGCGCTGGCCCGGCCTGCCAGGAGCAACCCAGACCGGCACCGCCCACTGCGTCACGTTGAGCCGCCCCGGCGCGCGGGGGGCGAGGGTCAAGCGACGGCCTCCTTGGGGGACAGGAAGGCCCACCCCACGAGCCCGCCCGGGCAGAGAACCATGCTGCTCACGTCCCCGCTGAAGCTGAAGACGACCATGACGACGACGCCGGGCTGCAGCCAGCCGATCATGCATTCCCCGTTCGGATGGGACCAGACGGCCTGGTCGCGCACGCTCGGCGCGACCAGCGTCCCCGGCACGAGGTAGCGATCGTTCAAGCGCTCACCTCGTCACCGTAAGTGGTGAGGATCCATCCCACCCGGCCACGGGTGCCGAGCACCAGCGCCGCCGCGTGAGCGGTCGACCGGGAGACGATGACGGCCATCGCCCCCGCCTCGAAGCGACCGCGCGTCCGGGCAACGTCGCACCCCGGGTCGGCCCAGATCACCCGGCACCCCGCCAGCACCAGCGTCCCAGGGACGAAGCAGCAGCTGCAGCTCACGCTAGCGCCTCGAACGTCCCGAGGTGCATCCAGCCCACCATCCCGTCGGGCGCGATCGCTAGCACGAGCTCGCCGGCGATGCCCAGGTTGCCGACGACGAGGACGACCTGCCTTGCGCGGACGCGCCCGCATTCATAGCTGTCAATCCCCGGGCTGGACCAGACGACGGTCCCCGGCCGGGGACCGGTCCCCGGGTACGCAGCGACCAACGTGCCCGGCTCGAGCGCCGCGCTCATGTTAGAGCGCCTCCCGTGGGAGGAGGAACATCCAACCCGCCGTCCCGTGGGCCGACACCGCCAGCGTGAAGCCGTGCGGCTCCGCACCCACCACGAGGACGACCTGCCCGGGACAGGTGCGGCCGCGCTCGTGGCAGCGAGCCTCGCTTGGGCTGGACCAGACGACGGTCCTGGGGTCTGGCGCGGCTAGCGTGCCCGGCAGCAGCGTCGAGCTCAAGCACACGCACCGGGCCCGACCGGGCCCAACGTGGGGTCGGGGGCCTCGCTGACCGAGAGGTCGATCGCGCGATCGTTGTCGTAGACCCAACCCAGCAGCCCGCCAGGGGCCAGGACCAGCACGTGCGGGTTCGACGTGATGCTCGTGCACTTCACGCTGACGACCAGGCACATGCTGCCGGCCGCCAACCGCTGGGTAACCCAGCCCGTGGTGTCCCACGCTGAGGTCGCCCTCACGACCCTGACCAGGTCGCCCGTCGACCAAGCGTGTGCTGCCATGGTGCTAGGGTACCACGCGCGTCGCACGGCGTGCACCGCCGCGGCCGAGAGCGTCGAGCGCTCTTCGCGACGAACCTGTCCCCGCGCGGACGATCCTCACCGTCGACCAGTTGATCCAGCCCAGCTCTCCCCCGGGAGCCGTGACCAGGAGCTGGGGCACACGCGCGTCGATCGTGCGCACGCCCACGACCAGCAACGGGGCGTCCATGGGCAACCGCACCACAAGGTGCGCCGGGCCGCTCGACAGGCCCCAGGCGGCCGTTCCCGGGGCCTGGACCTGAACTAGGTCGCCCGGGAACGGGAGGTCCGGGAGAACTGTGGGCTCCAGCGTCACCGCGCGGGCTCCAACTCCCGTTCATTGACCCAACCCAACGTGGGCCCGGGGGCCAGGATCAACACCTCATCGCCGTCGTCCGGTACGCGGAGGACCATGACCACCTCGTCGCGCCGCACCTCCCCGATGTTGGCACCGACCGGTCCAGGACGATCCCATACCATCGGGTGCTCCCCAACGACCCGCAGCAGGCCGCCTAGGGGCCCCGCGCTCAACCGTGCCATGCTGAACCTCCCTGGTCTACGCGTCGCGCGCGCTCCGGAGCCCCGCAGCGATTGCCCAACCTAGCAGCCCATGCGGCCCCGGGGCGAGGATCAGGGCCTCGTCGTCGCACCCGACCCGAAGCACCTCGACGATGATGAACGGCCCGCCGTCCGCCGCGCAGGGCATCGCCAGCAGCACAGCGTCGCCCGCCGCCTTGTACGGGCGGTCGAAGATCGGGAGCACGCTGACCGGGACCACGAGGTCGCCCGGCAGCGTCACGGTCGCCCCCAGCGCGCCACGTCGCGGCTGCCGGCGTCGACCCAGCCCAGGCGCCCGTCGGGGCCGAGGAGCAGGGCCACCGGCTCGTCGACCTCGGGCGGGCACATGCGGCAGACGACCAGGGCAACGATGCCCTCGGGCCAGCCCTGCAGCCCCCGGGCATCGCTGCCGGGCAGGTCCCACAGCGGGCCGATCCATCGCTGGAAGGTGAGGTCCCCGGGGACGAGCCTCACGGTGCGCTCACCTCCTGCAGCTCGTCGGCCAGCAGCCACCCGACGCCCCCGCCAGGCAGGAGGACCATGATCTCGTGCACGGGAGCGGACCAGACCACCTGGACGACGAGGACCGGCGAGCCCCGCATGAGCATCGCGACCGCGGTCGATTCCAGCACGTTGACGGGCCGATCCCACGCCGTCGCTGCCCGCCCGATCCGTACCTGCACGAGGTCGCCCGGCAGCATCAGGCCGGCTCCCAGCGCGGGGCATCGCTCGCCCAACCCAGCTGCAGGAGGAGCACCGGCGTCGGAGCGCCGCAGCCCACGTGGGCCAGTCGCTGCGCGGCGTCGTGCCCGTCGTCGTGGGGCCCGCTCCACGGGGGACCTGCCCAACGCTGGCGCAGGAGGGCTCCAGGCGATCGTGGGCTCAAGCGACGGCCTCCGCGTTGAGGTTGTTCAGGATGATCCATCCCAGCATGCCACGCGGGCCGGCCAGCAGGACCTCAGCGTGGTGGCCCGGAGGGAGCAGGCAGAGGACGAGGGCGACGTCGCCCTCCGCGGCCCTGCCCAGGACGCGCTGGTCGTCGCCGGGCCCGGCCCACACGACGGTGCCGGCCCTGATCCGGGCCAGCGTCCCGGGCACCAGGCAGCTCACGGTGCGCCACCATACGCCGGCGCCCTCAGGGCCTTCACGCTGACCCAGCCCACCGCCCCGTCGACGACGACCAGCGCTTCCTGATCCCGGACGTGGACCACGAGCGCCATAAGGCCCCCGACCAGCGCGCCCAGGCACATCACGTCCTCACCGTACCCGTGCTGGTTCCAGAGGCGCCATGCGTACTGCCCGTCGTTCCCGACGATCGAGATATCTCCCGGCAGCTGAACCTTACCGATCACGTTAGATCCTCCAACGCATTGACGCTGACCCAACCCACCGCCCCGTCGACGACCAGGGCCTCGCCCTCCTGGACGGAGACCACGAGTGCCTGGAGCCCATGGTCCAGGGTGCGCCGGCACCTCACGGCGGCGCTGTACCCCGGGAGGTTCCAGAGGGGGCGCGCTGCCCCGCACGCCCCTCCCCGGATCGGTCGGACGTCGCCCGGCAGCGGCAGGCGATCGATCACGGCAGCGCCCCCGGCGCGGGGACGCCCAGCAGCCCGACGACGATCCACCCGACGCCGCCGCTCGGCAGGACGACCAGGACCTCGTGGCCGAAGGCCCGGCTCTTCACCGACCCCGCGACCACGACCATCGAGCCCGAGGGCAGCTCCGCCATAGGGGAGCAGTCGGTGCCCGGGCTGTCCCAGACGAAGGTCCTGGCCCTGGTCGTCAGGGCCAGGGAACCGGGGACGGGGGCGCGCGTCACGGCACCACCAGGCACTGCAGGTTGATCCAACCCACCGTCCCCATGGGCCGGCAGCGGGCTCAACGCCGCCCCCGCAGGGCCATTGTGCCCACCCACCCGACCCGACGGTCGGACGTGGCCACCAGCACCCTGTCGAGCCCGGTGAAGAGGACGATCGCCGCGGTGCCCGGGGCCAGGATCCCCACCCTCGCTGAGCGATCGCGGTGCCCGGGCCGGCTCCACAGCCCCCACGGTGGCTGGTCGTCCGTCGCGAAGGCCAGGTCGCCTGGCAGCAGCCGGTGGCTCAAGGCAGCACCGCCCGGAAGGATCCACGGCTGGCCCAACCCACCGCACCGCGCGCGAGGACGAGGGCCTCGTCGCCGATCGCCTGGAGGACCAGCACCGCCTCGCCGGTGAAGATGGACCCCATCACCCTCCCGCGTGACCCACCGAGCGCCCGTGGTCGGTCCCAGAGCCCCCAGGGCACAGTTTCACCGGGAATGTCGGTCCCCAGGCCCACCGCGCCGGGAAGGAACGTCATGGCACCGCCCGGAAGGCGTCGCGGCTGGCCCAGCCCACGCCGCTGCCGCCCACCAGCACCAGGGCCACGTCGCCGCGGTCATGGAGGACCAGCACGGCCCCACCCGCGGCGACAGACCCCACCCGCTGCCCGTCGCCGCCGACGTAGAGCTTGCCCGGGCGGTCCCAGAGCCCCCAGGGACGCACGTCCGGGTGCACCCCCCTCCCAAGGCCCAGCACGCCGGGAAGGAGCCTCACGCCGGCGCCCCCAGGGCCTTCACGTTGGTCCGGACCACCGCCCCGTCGACCAGCAGCACGCGCCGGGCCCAGAGGCCCCAGCCGACCGCGAGCGCCCGGCCGACAACCAGCGATCCCGGCCGCGGCCCGCTCAAGCGACCACCTCCCATTCGAGGAGAGCGCACCAGCCCAGCAGCCCGCCGGGTCCCACGACCAGCGACGTGCTACGCCCCCGGCGGGCGACCACCAGCAGCACGTCCCCCGTCCTGGCGAGGTCGACGAGGGCCCCACCGTGGGGCCGGCCCCGGACAGGGATCCCGCTGCCCAGGCCGAACCCGGGCACGGCCAGCGCCCCGGGCGCGATGATCCGGCTCAAGCGACCACCTCCCGCCCGGCAAGGAACGCCCAGCCCACCGTCCCGCTCGGCCCGGCCACCAGGGCAGCGCAGCTGAAGGGGGCGCGCCCGTCGACGATGATCCTGGTCGACGTGATCACCAGGGCGACCTCCCCGCGGTGCAGGCGCCCGCAGGCGCTCCGCTCGCGCCTAGGCCCCGTCCAGACGATCCGCTCGCCGCCCGCGGCGACCAGCGCTCCAGGCCCAAGCGTCCGGCTCAAGCGACCACCTCCCGCGCCGGGGGTAGATCCATCCCGCCATCCACCAGCCCAGGGTTCGGCCAAGGAGAGCCCACCACCGGCAACGGTAACCCGTGGCCGCCCATCATTGCAACCATGGGCCCACGTCCATGAACGCTGCGAAGGCACCCCGACCCGTCCAGCCCAGCCCGCCACGAGCGCACACGACGAGCACGTCGGGCCCCGCGACCGCGACCACCAGCAGGGCCTCGCCCACCATCGCGGCGTGGGCCCGCTGGGATCCGTCCGCCGCCCCCGCCCGGGCCGCCCACAGGGTCAGGCGGCGCTGGACGACGACCACGTCCCCCGGGCGCGCCCGACCCCCGCTCAAGCGACCTCCCAACGATCGTCGGCGTTCACCCAGGCCACCAGCCCGGCCGGGCCCATGAGCAGGGCCACCGCCGGCGCCCGTGCCAGGACGAGGCACGCCGCCGACCCGAGCGCGCCCTCCAGCCTCGCTGGGCTGGACGGGTCGGGCCCGCCAAGCACCGGCACCGGGCCGCCATCGCGCCGGACGACGAGCTCGCCCGGCCGCAGCCTGCCAGCGCTCGCCGCCCTCACGTGCCCCACCGTGCGCCGGCCCAGCCCAGCAGCCCTCCCACGGCGACGTCCCTCCCCGGGCGATCCCAGGCCGTGGCCCGGTGCCGGTGATGGTGGGCCGTCACGGTGCAGCCCCCAGGTCGCGCGCTAGCGCCCATCCCAGCGCGCCGGCGGGCCCCACGACCAGGGCCTCGTCCAGCTCACCGCGCACGGGAAGGACGACGAGGACCACGGATC
>Ga0070689_100000848_pt1 | contig 18997 bp, 13 predicted proteins | sample KBSS23HmetaG_FD_64669 | JGI IMG/M metagenome (GOLD analysis project Ga0070689, IMG submission 64669) | Switchgrass rhizosphere microbial communities from Kellogg Biological Station, Michigan, USA - KBS S2-3H metaG | ecosystem: Host-associated > Plants > Roots > Rhizosphere ...
CCGGCTCGTCGGGCACTGCCATCGCGCCCTGACCGTCCTCTTCCGCGACTGCACCCACCCCGACGGCTCGTTCGAGACGTGGATCGTACCGACGACCGATCCTGGCCCGCTGGAGAAGCGCCACGCCGAGATGATCGAGCGTCTGTGGCGGTCCGGGCCGGACTGCGACGTCATCCCGAATCTCCTCTACGCGCTCCACCTCTACGATCACGACCAGTTCCACGACGTCATCGAGCGGGGCCTCGCGTACATCGAGCGCGCGCAGCAGGGCGACGGGACGTGGCCGAGCCGGTGGTACAAGGGGCCGTACTACGCCGTTCACGTCGCGCTCCGCGCGTTGACCACGCTCCGGCCGCAATCGACGGCGATCCCCCGCGCGGCGGCGTTCCTCCGCGAGAAGCAGAATCGCGACGGCGGCTTCGGCGTCGGCGCCGGACCGAGCGACGCGCTCTCCACGTCGCTGGCGATGCTCGGCCTCGCGTCAGCGTTCCGCGCGCGCTCCGATCGCGGCGATGTGACGCGCGCGGAGGGAGCCCTCGAGTTCCTGCGCCGGAACCAGAGTGGAGGCTCCTGGCCGGCCCACGACTTCACGTACAAGGGGCTCCGGAAGTATTACGGAAGCCGCACCATGACGACGGCGTTCGTCCTCAAGGCGTCGCTCGCGTGGCGCGCGTGCACGCTCGACGCCGATCCATCGAGGCGCACGTGAGCGACGGCGCGCCGTTCGCGATCCCCGATCTCGAGGGGCGTCTCCGCGTCGATACGTCGGAGGTCGAGCCGGTCCATCTCCTCGTCACGCGGAGCGGCGCGTACGTGCGCCTTTCACCGAGCGCGCTCGAGCTCCTCCGCCACGTCCACGGCGGGAGCTCGTTCTCGGATCTGGCCGAGCGGATCAACCGGAGACGCCGCGAGGGCGCGGCGCCGGTCTCCACCGCCGACGTCGAGGCCGCGTACACGAAGATCGTGACGAGCATCCGGACGATCGAAGAGAACGCCGACAAGCCGCGCGGCCCGTTCTGGCTCAGGAAGAGGCTCATCCCCGCGCCGTGGGTCGGCCGCGTGTCGGCGCCGCTCTCGATCGCGTTTCACCCGCTCGTGGCGATCCCGGCCGTGGCTCTCGTCCTCGCCGGCGCGGCGGCGGCGATGCGCTTCGACGCTCGGGTCGATCATCACCCGTTCTTGTGGGGCTATCTGCTCTTCCTCGTGTCGCTGTTCGCGCACGAATTCGGCCATTCGAGCGCGTGCGCGCGGTACGGCGCGAAACCGGGCGAGATCGGCTTCACGTTTTATCTCATCTATCCCGCGTTCTACAGCAACGTCAGCGCGGCGTGGACGCTCAAGCGGTGGCAGCGGGTCGTGGTCGATCTCGGCGGCGTCTACTTCCAGCTCGTCGTCGGGGCGGCGTACGCGCTCGCGTACACCGTCCATCCGTGGGACGCGCTGCGGATCGCGGTCTGGCTCGTCGCCGGGAGCTGCCTCTTCTCGCTGAACCCGATCCTCCGATTCGACGGCTACTGGGTCGTCGCCGACGCGCTCGGCGTCACCAACTTGAGCAATCAACCGTCGCGCGTCCTCGCGCACCTCGCGGCGCGTCTCCGCGGGCTCGATCCGAAGCCGCTCCCGTGGCGGTCGTCGACGACGCTCGTCCTCACGGTCTATTCGGTCGTGACGTTCGGCTTCTGGACGTATTTCATCGCGCGGACGGTCCCGTTCGTCGCGCGCCAGGCGGCGGGCTACGCGGCGACCGTCGCGGCGCTCGCGTCGCAGATCGCCGCCGCGCCGCCGTGGCCGGACGGCGCCGCGATCGAGCGCTTCCTCACGTCGACGTACGTCCTCGCGTTCGCCGGGTTCATGCTCTCGCGCATCCTCCGCGCCGTCGTCGCGCCGCTCAAGGCGCGCGCCGCGCGATCGCGCCAGCGCGCCGCGACCGCCGCGCGCGCGACCGCGTAACGACGGCGATCCGGTGGCCGTTTCGGCCGCGGCGGCGCTGCTTTATGGTGGGACGATGCGTCGTGGTCTCGTCCTCGCCGGGCTCGCCTTGGCGCTCGCGTCCGCGCCGGCGGCGTGCACCGACTCGTCCTTCGTAGCGCCCCCTCCTCCCGCTCCCGACGCCGGGCGCGCCGACGGGGCCGCCACGCCGCCACCGATCGACGCCGGCGCGCCGGACGCGCGCGATGACGACGCCGGCGGCGGCGCGGGCGACGGGGGACCGCCGCACGTGCGGATCATGGCCGCGAACACGACGAGCGGCTCGCAGCAGTCGTACGAGGCGCCCGGGATCCGGATCTTCCAGGGGCTCGCGCCGGACATCGCGCTCGTGCAGGAGTTCAAGGTCCAGGGCGGCGATCTCCGCGCGCTGGTCGACACCGCGTTCGGCCCGTCGTTCTCGTATTACGTCGAGCCGGCGGGGGCGATCCCGAACGGGATCGTCAGCCGCTATCCGATCCTCGCGTCCGGCGCGTGGACCGACGCGAGCGTGTCGGATCGGTCGTTCGCGTACGCGCGGATCGACGTCCCAGGTCCCGTCGATCTGTGGGCGGTGAGCGTGCACCTCTTGACGAGCAGCGCCACGGCGAGGAGCACCGAGGCGAAGCAGCTCGCCGGGTACGTGAGCGCGTCGGTCCCGAACGGCGATTACCTCGTCATCGGCGGCGACCTCAACACCGAGAGCGCGGGCGAGCAGGCGCTCACCGATCTCGCGGCGGTCGTGATCACCGCGCCGCCGTTCCCCGCGGATCAGGCCGGGAACACGAACTCGAGCATCAACCGGAACAAGCCTCACGACTGGGTCTTCGCGCGCGCGAACCTCGACGCGTACGCCGCGCCGGTGACGATCGGCGCCGCGGCGTTCCCGGCCGGGCTCGTCTTCGACAGCCGCGTGTACACGCCGCTCGCGGACGTCACGCCGGTCCTCGCCACCGACTCGTCCGCGACGGGGATGCAGCACATGCCGGTCGTGCGCGACTTCGTCCTCCCCCAAAGTCCGTAGCCATGTCCGAAAATGGCGAGCGCGTCGCGGCCGCGGGGGCTAGCGTCTCCGGACGGTCATGACGACGACGCTCCGCCTCTTCATCGATCACCTCGAGACGCCGGTCGGGCGGCTCACCCTCATCGACGACGACGAAGGGCGGCTCCACACGGTGGGCTTCGAGGAGCGGCACGACCGGATGGAGCGGCAGCTCCGCGCGTACTCCGGTGCGCCCGCGGTCGCGCTCGAGCGCGCGCCGGCAAAGCGCGCGTCCGCGGACGCGCTCGAGCGGTACTTCGCGGGCGACCTCGCCGCGATCGACGCGCTCGCCGTCGCGGGCGGCGGCACGCCGTTCCAGCGCGCGGTCTGGAGCGCGCTCCGCGAGATCCCGTGCGGCGAGACGTGGTCGTACGCGGACCTCGCGCGGCGGATCGGCCGCCCCAGCGCGGTCCGCGCCGTCGGCCTCGCGAACGGCGCGAACCCGATCGCGATCGTCGTGCCGTGCCATCGGGTCATCGGCTCCGACGGCTCGCTGACCGGGTACGGCGGCGGGATCGATCGAAAGCGCTGGCTCCTCGCGCACGAGCGCCGCGCGCGCCCCGGCGCGCAGCTCCACCTCCCCGCGTGATCGCGCGCCTTAGCGGATACGGCCCTCGTTTCGAGGCCGAGCCCGCTCCGCTCGAGCTCCGCAGCGGATCGAGAGGCGCTATCTTCGGCGCATGACCGCGTCCGATGTCCCTGGCACGATCAGCGAAGCCGCGGGCTCGAACGATCTCCGTTCCATTCTCGACCTTCTCCCGTTTCTGCCTCCGAGCTCGATCGACGGCGAAGCCGCGGCTCGCGCCGTCGAGAACCTCGTGCGACGCGCGACGGCCGAGGCGATCGCCGATTTCGATGCATGGTATCGCGAACACCCCTATTGGGGACCGCCCCGACCGAGCTGGAACGAGATGCGCCTCGGGTCGATCGAGGCCTGGGTGCGAGCTTTTCCCGCGACCGTCGCCGTCGCCACGTGCCACGGGAACGGGTTCATTCGCGAGAAGGCGGTTCGCGCCCTGTCGGAGACGAACGAAGGATTCGAGCTGCCGTTCCTACTTCTGCGGTTGAACGACTGGGTCCCCCAGGTTCGATTCGTCGCGATGCGCGCGGTCGAGGCGCGCCTCACGATCCCGCACGTCCCGCATTGGATTCGCGCGTTGGGCGTGCTCGAGCGCGCCTTCGCCGGGCGGCGGAGCGATCACGCGTGGCTGCGCGGCCCCGTGAACGCCCTCCTCGCCGACGAAGCGAGCAGGGGCGCCCTCGAGGACGGCTTGGCGCGCGGCTCCTTGGGCGTCCGGCGCGCGTGCCTCGGCGTCGCCCTCACATTGAAGGAGCCCGGTCGCTTCCTTCACCTCGCCCTCCACGATCCGGATCCCGTGACGAGCGGGCGCGCGTCGGTCGCTCTTTGCGCGACCCTCGAAGGCGCCCCCCTTCGCGACGTCCTCGCCGTGCTCCGGCGCGGAAACGCGCGGGCGCGCTGTCTCGCGCTCGAGACCACGTGCCGCCGCTTTCCGGCGGACGCCCGATCCGCGCTCCTCGCCGGGCTCGTCGATCGAACGACGAGCGTCCGCGAGCTCGCCCGGTTTCTCTGGACCAAGACGGGCCACCCGAATCTCGATTTCGCCCAGTTCTATCGCGACGAGCTCCGCGTCGCGAAGGGGGAGCCGTTCGCCGCCGCTCTCCGCGGAATCGCCGAGACCGGCTCGATCCAGGACGTCCCGATATTCCTCGCCCACGTCGATCACCCGAACGCGCGCGTGCGCGAAGCTTCGATCCTCGGCATCGGCCGGTGCGACGGCGCGCGCCACACCGACATCTTCACCGCGGCGCTCGCCGATCCGAACCTGCGCGTGGCCAAGGCGGCGTATCGATATGCCAGGCTCTATCTCGGACGCGGAGCGGTCTCGCGATGCCGCCGATTCTGATATGAAGGAGTAATTGCGCGATCTGCTCCTCCGCCACGGGAAGGCGTTGCTCCTCCTCGGCGCGAACTTCCTCGTCGTGTGGATCTTCCGGTCCGACGCGAACCGCGCGTTCTCGATCCTCGCCGCGCTGTGGTCGGCGGCGGCCGGCGCGCTCGTCCTCGTCCGCCCGGCGTCCACCCTAGCGGCACCGACGGTGCCCGCGTCCAGGGATGCGGCGCCGCGCCGCCGCGCGCTCGCGCGCGCCGGAGCGTCGATCGCCACGGTGATCGCGACCGACCTGCTCACGACGGAGGGGGCGCGCCTCCTCGCGTATCCCTCGAGCTGGGCAGCCGCGGTCGCCGCCGGGATCGCCGCGGGCGTCGCGCTCCTGCCGGAGCCCGAGCGCGCCCCCCGGGATGCGCGGCGGCGGACGCGCGGCGCGCTGACCGCGACCGCGCCGGTCGTCATCGCGGCGCTCGTCGGAGGCCCGGCGGGGAGGAAGCTGCCGGCGCTCCTCTTGCCGCTCTCCGGAACGGCGCGCGTGTTCTCGGTGACCCGCGGAGGCAAGGTGGGGCTCATCGACGCGCGCGGGCGCGTCGTCGCTCCGCCGGGGGTCGACGACGCGCCCGCCACCGCGGACGACGTCTTCGCCGTCGAGGTTCATCAACGGTGGGCGTTCGAGGACGCGGCCGGGCACCGAATCGGCTGGGAGACGGCGAAGGTCGACGGGAAGACGGTGGAGCAGCCGAAATTCGTGGCGGTCTCGGGCTTCTCCGACGGCCTCGCCGCCGCCGCGATCGAGGTGAAAAACAAGGGGACGCTCTGGGGGTATGTCGACCGCAAAGGCGACTTCACGATCGAGCCGCGCTTCGCCGAGGCCGGCGACTTCCACGACGGCCTCGCGGCGGTGCTCGTCCCGAACGGCGGCCGCGGAGCGTGGGGCTTCATCGACCACGCGGGACGCTACGCCGTCGAGCCGCGCTTCGACTGGGCCTCGGCGTTCGTCCGAGGCTTCGCGCACGTCGGGCGGCGGAGCGGATGCCCCGGGTGCGCGGTCGACAAGTTTCAGCTCGTCGACCGGACGGGGCGATCGATAACGGCGGACGAGCTCGACGGGATCGGAGACATGACCGAAGGGCTCGCGTGGATCCTCTCCGGATCGAAGGTGGGATACATCGATTCGACGGGACGCGTCGTCGTCAAGCCGACATACGACGGGCACACGACCAACGATTTCTCGGAGGGGCGGGCCCACGTGCAGACGAGCGATGGGAAGCACGGGTTCATCGACAAGACGGGGACGCTCGTCGTCCCCGCGCGGTTCACCGGCGCGGCGCCGTTCAAGGGGGGCCGCGCGCGCGTGTGGACGGACGACGGAATGGGATACATCGACGACCGCGGTACGCTCGTCGTCGCGCCGCAGTTCTTCACCGGAGGCGACTTCGCCGGCGGGCTCGCGCTCGTCTACGCGCGCGAGGCGGCCGGCGCGATCGGGAAGGCCGGATACATCGATACGAGCGGGCGCTTCGTCGTCCCGCCCCGCTTCGACCGCGGCCGCGACTTCGCGCACGGCCTCGCGGCGGTGGAGATCGGCGGCAAGTGGGGATACATCGACGAAGAGGGCGACTTCGCCGTACGGCCGATCTTCTCGTCCGCCGACGACTTCACCGAGCCCATCGCCCGCGTCACCGTCGACGACCGCTCTGCGTACATCGATCGCGCCGGGCGCTACGTCGCTCGGCCCGAGGCCGGGACGTGGCGGCCGGCCGCACACGGGAGCGCCGGCGCGCCGCGCGCAGGCGCCGCGGAGGCCGGCCGATGACGCCGATCGCGCTATCGGCGCTCGCCTTCGCGGCGCGAAAGGCGCGGAGGTGGATCGTCGCCGCCGTGTGCGCGCTCGTCTTCGTGGCGGCGCTCGCGACGGGCGCGCGGGCGGACGACGGCGACGAGGCGTTCTCGGGGGACGGATCGGGCGACCTCGCGCCGGAGAGCTTCGAGGCGAGCTTCGGATCGGCGCCGGGATCTCCGGGAGGGATGATCGGCGGATCGGGCATGGGATATCGGTCGCGCCTGACGTTCGCGCCGCACTACGAACGACAGGGATCCCACGCGTATCTGTGGCTCGGGCCGAAGGAGGTGACGGGCGTCGATCTGTACCGCCACGATCCGGGAGCGAGCCTCGCGCAGCTCGATTGGCAAGGGGCCGTCCCTCAAGTGGACACGCCGCCCGGCGGCGTCGTCGCCGTCCGCTTCGTCTTCGACACCGGGACCGTCGTCGCCGCGCCGGGAGGCGGCGGATACACCGCGCCGGCGGCCAACGAGGCGCCGACGCACTCCGCCGACGTCCCGCCCGACGCGAATCGATTGATGCGCGTCGAAGTCGATTGGAAATGGACGTCGGGCTGGGGCGACGCCGAAATAGCGAAGCGCACCCTCGTATTCCCGGCAGCCGACGACAGCGAGGGGGCGGAGGACGCGGGATCGACGGGGATCGCCGGGCTGACCACCGGCGCGCTCCTCGTCACGCTCGGGGCGATCGGCGTCATCGGCGCGCGGCGGTGGTCGCCGTCGCGCAAGAAGAGCACGCCCGCCAAGGTGCGGATCGTGGCGCCGAGCGATCTGACGATCCAGCTTTGCGGAAAAGACCTGACGTTCACGGCGGAGACGGAGCCGCCGGGGCGCGAGGCGGACGTCCTCTGGGAGGTCCCATCCGCCGGCGACGCGACACCACCTCACGGGAAAGGCGCGTCGTTCGTCACGCGGTTCGGCGAGACGGGCGTCAAGCAGGTGATCGCGCGCCTCGACGGCGAGGCCGACGACGTCCTCCTCGCGCTCTTCGACACCGGCGGCGCGGACTCCGCGCTGGGCGATCTCGTCGCGAGCGCGCTCCCCGGGGCCGGGCGCGGCCCGCGCTCCTATACGTGGTACCGCCAGCACGACGTGCCGCCGGACGAAGGGGGTCTCGACGTCACTGGGCCCGAAGACGAGCTGGAGGCGTAATGCCCAACGACGGCGAACAACCCAAAGGCGGGAGTAACCCTGGAGACGGCAAATCGGGCGGAGCCGCGCCGCCGGCGCCGAATGATCCGAAGACGGCGGCCGCACCGTCCGGACCATCCCCGCTCGACTTCGCCAAGCACGGACGGATCTCCCTCGACAGGGCCCTGTTCCCGCTGGTCGACGGGACGGATGTCCACCTGTGGCTCCGCGACCTGCCGCGCGCCGCCACCGAAGCCCTCACCGGGATCGAGGACTACGCGATCAACCAGTTCCGCGATCAGATGGCGGCGCGGCAGTTCGAGACGGTGTCGCCCGAGATGCGCCGCCTGCTCCTCGATTACCGCGGCGCCGACGCCGCGAAGGCGCAGACGATGCACGTCACGGTCGGCGAGAACACGCCGTCGGTCGCGGCGCTGATCGAGGAGCACATGCTCTATCAGGGGCTCGGCGCGCTCGACGACGCGCGCCCCGACACCAAGAAGCGCCTCGTCGACGGCGCGAAGCAAGGGGCGATCGACCTCGCATGGCGGACGTTCCCCAACCAGATGAAGACCATCGACAGCTCGCTCGTGGGGGCGAGGCGCGCGTGGACGGAGCTGCGGGAGGGGTCGCCGGCGACGCGGTCCCAGAAAGGCGACGCGCTCTCAATCGTCCTCGACGGCGAGATCTTCAACGACGACCACGTCCTGCCTCTCCGCTCCGATCAGAAGGCGGTGCTGGAGTTCCTGAAAGAGAGGCGGGAGCGGGCGAGCGGCGACGCCGGCGGGCAGCCGGGGGAGCCGTTCGAGCTGAAAAACGATTTCCGCGGGCCGAACATCAAGCTCAAGATGTCGATGGACGTGGACGCGTTGAAGCTCGCGCAATATCCGAGGCGCGCGAACGCGTTCAAATCGTGGACGCTCGGCTTCGAGCTGAAGGAGACGATCGACACGCCCGACTACCATTTGCAATTCAAGCTCGCGCCGTCGCTCACCGAGAAACTGAAAGGGGTGCCCAAGACGGCGGGGCTCGGCGAGGTCTTCGACGTCACGCGCTACGGGACCGTCGGCGTCGACGGCTCGCTCAGCTTCATCCTGAAGGGGCGCCTCTCGCTCAACGTGACCGGGACCGCCCACGCGGCGATCCACGATCCACAGGCGATCGACTATTCGGTCATGGCGTCGCTCGAGATCGGCGGACTCCCCGATCGCCTCATATCCCAAATTCGCGGCTGGGACGCGCCGAACGATCCGATCGGGAAGCTGACGACGCACGAGCTCCGCGAGGAGCTCCTCGGCCACGAGAAACACCAAGGCGCGCCGCTCCACGCGTCGCCGCCGAAAGGCGGACCGCCACCGGGCCCCGAGCTCCCGGCGGATCCGACCGACCCGTTCGGGAAGCACGCCCCGCAAAAGCCGGTCGACGACTACATGAAGCGCTTCGAGCCCGAGCTCCCGCCGCCCGAGCCGAAGAACAAACCACCCTCCGGGAGGTAATCCCGGTCACTGCGGCGACGGGTAATTCCTCCTCACGAAGCAGAGGCCGTCGCTGTTCAAGTGCCCTTGCGTGCTCTGGTCGTACGTCGAGAAATCGTAGTAATCGCGGAGGCCGGATGCGCCGTCCCCCCCCGCCGCGTGCGGCACGGTCTGCGGGTCGAAGCGCATCGCGCCGGTGAGCTTGGGATGCGCATCGGTGGGAGGCTCCACGCAATACCGCCACGCGAGCGAGTGCCCGAGCGCGTCGGTGTACGCAGTGTAATCCACGCCGCGCGTCGACTCGAGGGTCACCACCGGCGGCCCCCCGTCCCGACCGACCACGCGCGCGGCGAACTGATCGAAGTGCGCGGGTGAGTCGTGGATGACGCTGTCCCAGAACGGGTGATCGGTGTGGATCGTCACCTGGCCGATCACCGATTTGTCGGCGAGGAAGGCGATCCCGCGCTGGTGCTCCTCGCTGGGGAACGAGGCGCCGGTGTTGTCCGGGTTCTGGCAGTTCACGTACGTCGTCGGCGACGTGAAGCACAGACGGAAGCGCACCTCGTCCGGCCACCCCTGCCGGTCCGCCGGGTAGCACTCAGGATCGGTCTTGTCCCCCTTGAACTTCGCCGTTCCGACGTAGAGGACCGCGCACTTCTCCGCGATCATTTGCTTGTAATCTGCAACACCAGCGGCGTCGAGGTTCACGTTCATCGCCTGGTCCGTCGCCGCGACGAGATCGAAGCCGAACGCGTAGCGCGTCCCGTCGGTCGCGAACGACGCGCCGTCGCTCCGGGCGGCGAGCGCGGCGATCGGCACCGCCTGCTCACCGGGGCCGCCCTTCCCCGCCAGGTAGCTCGGGTCGGCGTGGCCGAGATCGATCGCCCACGGTCCGTTCGCCTGCGCGACGACGCCCCCGGTCTTCGATGGGTCGCCCGGCTGCACGTCGGGGTTGTCGGAGAGCGTGATCTTGTCCACCGTGACGAGGAGGCGCGTGAACTTCACGTCCCACCCGTCGACGAACGCGACGTCGTCGGGGCTCGCCGGGGGGAACCGATAACCGGTGAGCGCGAGCGCCTCGCCCGACGCGGCGAAGAGGACGCCGCCGCCCCCGGGATCCGGCGGCGGCGTGAACGGCACGAGCCCGCCGCCCGAGCCCCCCTCGCCCCCGCCGCCGGCGCCCCCGTCGGGCGCGGGGTACGTGTCATCGTTGGCGCTGGTGCACGCGCCGGCGGCGATCGCGCACCCCCCTGCCGCCGCGGCGATGACCCACGTACCTAGACGCAAGCACCTCATAAACACCTCACTTCATCGCTTGATGAACCGAGAACTCTTGCAATCGAATTGCAATTGCGAAAGAAATACTCGATTCACCACCGATCGCAACCGTCTCGGTGGACGGCGGGCGCCGATGCGGGACGTCCGCGGGCTTTCGCGGCCACCTTCGCCTCTCTCCCTCTCCACTCCTCCCCTCCCCGCGCGTCCCCGCGCGCGCGCGCGAGGTCACGCCGTCCCGTGGGTACGGCGAGGACATCATCCGGTCGCCACCCGACGCGCCTCGTGCTCGGCGCCGCTCACGGACCGGAAGAGCACACGACGCGCGGCGGCGGCGCGCGTATCGCTTCGCCACACATGTCGCAACGACGCGGCGCGAGCACGCCCGACGAGCGGCGCAGAGCGGCGCGGACGACGCGCACTATTTCGCCCGTGGCATACGCAATGCACCACTCGTGGTCGGCGTGTCTCCGCGAAGCGCATCATCCGAAACGCATCACGAGAAACACATCACGTTGACCCATGACGTGAAACACCTCACGCGAAGCACATCACGTCCATCCATGACGTGAGACGCATCACGTGAACGCTCGACGCGAAGCACATCACGTGAACACACCACGTGAGACGCTTCGCGTGGAGCACATCGCGTGAATACACCACGTGAAACGCATCACGTGGAAACACGTCACGCGAGACGCATCATGAAAGGAGTTCTCGCCATGAACGCCAAGCTCACGGTGCTGGCGGCGACCGCCGTCGGGCTTCTCTTCGCTTCGGAGTCGCGTGCGCAGCAGGAAACCACGTCGGGATCCGGAACGATGACTCCGCCGGAATACCAACCGGTGACGACCGAGCAACACGCCGGCGGGAACCGCCTCGCGGCGCCCAAGAGGGCATTCGAGCTCACGTTGGATGCGGGATACACGCAAGGGTTCGGGTCGCTCCAGAGCGGCGTCGGATTCCCCAGTGTGGCCGGGGCCGGTGTCGGGTTCGACCTCGGCCTCGGGTACCGCGTGGATCCGCACTGGGGGGTCGCCCTGACGGGGCAATACTACGAGCTGGACGCGAAGTGCGCGTCGGGGACGCGCGGCGTCACCGGGGGCATCGCGGCGTCGTACCACTTCCTGCCGTTCACGCGGATCGATCCGTGGGTGCAGCTCGGAACGGGATATCGCCTCCTCTGGGAGACGTACGACGGGCCGACGCCGACGCTCCTCTCGCACGGCTTCCAGTTCGCCAAGCTGACCGCCGGCGTCGACTTCCGCCTCTCCCCAGAGGTCGCGATCGCCCCGGTGGTAGGCGCTGACATCAACGTCTTCTTCTGGCAGCACGACGGTGGCAACACCACGATCTCCGATCCGCGGGCCAGCACGTTCATCTTCGCCGGCGTCCAGGGGAGGTTCGACATGGGCGGCACGCGCGAGACCCCGGGCGGCACGCAAGCGGCAGCCCACCGCTAAGCCGGGAGGAGCCCGTCGGGCCCCTCCAGGGCTCGGCCCGACGGCGCTCCTTCGTCCGTCCCGCACGCGGTCGCCTTTCGGCGCCGCTCAGTCCCTCGCCCATCACGACGGCGGAATCGCGCGCGAGCACTTGCGACGGAAGGGCGTGATCGACGCGGGGACGATGCCCGCCCACCCCTTGCAATCCGCGCGCGAGAGCCCCTATCCTCCACCCGAGGCATCGGCGGTACGATGCGTGCTTCAGTGGAGGCCCCCGTGACTGTGGAGATTAAGGTCAGCGACACCCAGAAGCTCGACTGTCCGGTCGTCGTCGGCAGCGAGGACGAGAAGGCGATCGACATCGCGCAGCTCCGCGCGAAGACCGGCCTCGTGACGCTGGATCCGGCGTTCATGAACACCGCGTCGACCAAGAGCGCCATCACGTTCCTCGACGGCGAGAAAGGGATCCTCCGCTACCGCGGGATTCCGATCGAGCAGCTCGCCGAGAAGAGCACCTTCGTCGAGACGTCGTTCCTCCTCATTCACGGGCATTTACCGAATCAGAAGGAGCTCGAGCACTTCTCGACGCTCCTCACGCGCCACTCGCTCATCCACGAGGACATGAAGCACTTCTTCGAGGGCTTCCCGGCCACGGCTCACCCGATGGCCGTCCTCTCGTCGATGGTCGGCGTCCTGTCGACGTACTACCCGGAGGCGCTCGACGTCGACAACCTCCACGAGCGGGACATCACGATCGCGCGCCTCCTCTCGAAGGTGCGGACGATCGCGGCGTTCGCGTACAAGAAGAGCATCGGCCAGCCGATGGTCTATCCGAAGAACTCGCTCAAGTACTGCGCGAACTTCCTTCATATGATGTTCAGCGTCCCGGCCGAGCCGTACGAGGTCGATCCCGACGTCGAGCGAGTCATGAATCTGCTCTTGATCCTCCACGCGGATCACGAGCAGAACTGTTCGACGTCGACCGTGCGTCTCGTCGGCAGCGCCAAGACGAACCTCTTCGCGTCGATTTCGGCAGGCATCTGCGCTCTCTGGGGCCCGCTCCACGGCGGCGCGAACCAGGAAGTCATCGAGATGCTCGAGCGGATCAAGGCCGAAGGCGGCGACGTAAAGAAATACGTCGCGCTCGCGAAGGACAAGAACAGCAACTTCAAGCTGATGGGCTTCGGCCATCGCGTGTACAAGAACTTCGACCCGCGCGCGAAGATCATCAAAGCGGCGGCAGACACGATCCTGGCCAAGAAGGGGATCAAGGATCCGACGCTCGACATCGCGAAGCAGCTCGAGGAGGCCGCGCTGAAGGACAGCTACTTCATCGAGCGGAAGCTCTACCCGAACGTCGATTTCTACTCGGGGATCATCTACCGCGCCCTCGGATTCCCCACGAACATGTTCACCGTCCTCTTCGCGCTCGGCCGTCTCCCGGGGTGGATCGCCCACTGGAAGGAGATGATGGAGGACCCGTCGACGAAGATCGGACGTCCGCGCCAGGTTTATACCGGTCCGACCGTTCGCGACTACGTACCGATCGATCAGCGCACGTAGCCGCGGCTCGCGCATCCTCGTCGACTTCGCGGCGCGCGTCTCGCGCCCCGCCCCGTCGCTCACCCCCGAAGCGCTCGCGGCGCTCTCCGGGTACGCGTAGCCCGGCAACGTGCGAAATCAGCCGAGGATCCCGAGCTCCTCGAGCTTCCGCGGCCAGTGCACGCGGAAGCGCTCGAACTCCTCCGACACCGCGCGCACGAGCTGCTCCGCATCGTCGATCCGACGATCGCGGACCACGAGGCGGAGGGGGCTCTCCGCGACGAGCGCGCGGATCCACGCGTCGCGCCGCCCGGCGTCCGGGACCTCGGTCCAGAGGCGGAGGCACACCACGTCGAGGATCGACAACAGGATCCCGGTCCCCGATACGGGCGACGCGAGGACCAGCGGGTTCTCCCGCGAGAGGCTCTGCTCGATCACCAGGCGGTTGAACGCGAGCGGGATCCGGCGCGCGCCTTCGACCTCTCGTGGACGCGACGCCGGCGTCATCGGGACGACCTGACCCGCGAGGGTGAGCGTCTTCAGCGCGTCGCCGATCCGGCGCGCGCCGAACGCCGCGAGCGATGGGCGCGACGCGAGGTCGGCGCTCGACGCCGCCCCGCCGGCGATCTCCGGGATGAGCGCGTCGTAGAGCGGCCCCTCGAACTTCAACGCCGCGTACGGCAGCCGCAGCTCGCGCTGGATCTGCTCCCTCGGAGCGAGCGTGCCGAACGGCGTGCGCTCGAAGAAGTCGCGCGTCGTCGCCTCCGAAGGCGCCGCCTTCCCCTTGATGTACACGTCGCTCCGGAAAAACTCGTTCGAGGCGAAGTCCTTCGAGCTCTCGAAGGCGATCCGGTCCGTGATCGACGCGCCGAGCTCGGCGAGGCCGGGCGCCATCGTGAGCTCGCGGAAATTCAGGTGGAGCGGGATCTGTCCGACGTAGTGGAGGTCGCTGTCCGCCATCATCCGCGCGACGTCGGTGAAGTACATCGGCCCCCAGCTCTTTTGGAAGTATTCGTGCGCGACGTACGGGAGCCCCGCCTTCTGCATCACGTCGAGCATCGACTTCGCCGTCGGATGGTTCTTGAAGAAGACGGCGCCGGCGTCGCTGAGCCGCCGCGCGAGCTCGAGGCCGCGCCGCGCGCGGTCCAGCGTGGTGCCGGGCGTCCCCCCCGTCTGCTCCATCAGGAAGCGGCGGAGCGGCTCGATCGCCGCCCAGCCGGGGAGCGCGTTGTAGCTCACGTACAGGAGGCCGCCCGGTTTCAGCTTGGCGCGGGCGAACGCGACGAGCGCCGCGCGCTTCTCCGCGCTGATCCACGAGAGGACGCCGTGCGCGCCGATGAAGTCGAAGTCCGGTAGCTCCTCGCGCCCGAGGTCTTCGAAATCGCGCTCCACGAAGCGCACGTTCTCGACGCCGCCGCGCCTCGCCAGCCCGCGGGCGAACGCGACGTGCTCCGCGTTGAAGTCGACGCCGACGAAGCGCGCGCGCGGATACGCCGCCGCGAACGTCGTCGTCGTGTCGCCGCTCCCGGATCCGAGCTCGCAGTAGTCGAAGTCGTCGCCGGGCGGCGCCGGAACGCCGTTCAGCGCCGCCACGAGGCGCAGCACGCTAGGAGACAAGAGGTGGATGAAGGTCCGGGCATACGGGACGTCCGTGAGGTAGTCGCCGCCACCGATGACCGCGTTCTCGTCCGCCATGCCGCCACCGTAACAGCAGCGAAGCCTTTTGCGTCTCGACTCCGTCCCGTGCACCGCGCCACCCGACGGATGAGGACGAGCGATACGGCGGCGCCGAAGGTGGGTATTCGCTTTGCAATGTGTGCCCGCCACGATGCAATGGTCCAATCACGAAACACGCTCCTCCGAGACTCATCCCCGGTCGCAAACCGATGACCGAGCCGCGGGCGAGCCCAGGCCGAACGGCCCTCTTGCTGGTCGCCGCGAGCCCGGGGCCAAGGCCGGCCGCGGAGCGCTCGCGTCGAAATGGGAGCCCGTCAGCGAAGCCCTCGGGACCGCGGTCGGATACGCCGTGGCGCCGTGGTTCGCCTTGACCAGCACGCTGCGGCGGGCGCGCACCTTCCACCCGTGCGGCGATCTCGCGGACGCGGTGGTCGAGCCGCACCCGCTCGTCGCCGACCGCGATCGCCCGCTCGCCGAGCGCCTCGCCGGACGCGCGCTCGTCCGGCTCTCCGACGCGCTCTCGAAGGGGAAGGCGCGCTGGCCCGATGCGCTCGGCGCCTCGGTGCGCTTCGGCGCCGATCACGCGCACCTCGACGGCGATCAGGACCTGCTCTTCATCACGAGCCGCCGCCTGTGGACGTTGCCGTTCGCGCTCCTGACTACCCATGTCTGCGATTACCTCGCGAATGACTATTTCGCCATATCCCCATTTTCCGCGCCAGGGAGCGCATGCGCCTATTTCCGGCTCCGGCCGACGCACCCGGCGCGCGTGGACGCGCCGCGCAGCGAGACCGCGCGGATGTCCCGGCCGGCGCACCGGCGGCTGCGCCTCACGAACGCCATCGCCAACGGAGCGGGGGAGCTCGTCCTCGGTATCTCCACCGACCCGTACGGCCCGTTCCGCCCCGTGGCGAGGCTTCACCTCGAGGGGGTGTTCGCGGATCGTCCAGCCGAGCTCCGTTACGACCCGTACAGGGCGGGGCGTGGGATCCACCCGCGCGGCTTCGTGAACGGGGTCCGTCGCGGACCGTACGCCGCGAGCCAGTGGGCGCGCGGGCGGCTCCGCCACCCCAACGGCGCGGGGTGCCCCGCGTGCGACTCTCCTTGAGCCGTCGCCGCCATTCGAGCTTTTCGCTCTGCGGCAGTGCTATCCCCGTTGAGTCGCGCGCGCGATTTTGTTGGTGACCTACATCGCGCGGTGACGGCCCGCTCGTACACTGAAATGAGCGAGGCGAGGGGGAGGGCGGGTGGCACTGGCCGCTCGCGCTCGATCCATCGTGCTTCGAGGGCCGGTCGAGATCGCGGCGTCGCTGGGGGAGGTAAAGGCATGCGTTGTTTCGTAGTTCCCGACGGTGCACCGTCCACCGTTCAAGGTACGTTCTCCGAGATCATCGCCATTCACGCCGCGCTCCTGCCGACGGGCAAGATCGTCTACTTCGCCGGCGAGCAGCACGACCCCGGGCAATTCGCGAATCACCTCTTCGATCACGCGCGCCTCTTCGACACGTCCACGCTGGCCGTGAGCGCGTGCACGCCCGCGCCCGAGATCACCGATCTCTTCTGCTCCGGCCACGCGTTCGTCGAGGGCGGATCTCTCCTCATCGCCGGCGGGACCGCCCGATTCGACGGCTTTCAGGGCGCCGTGCAGGCCTGGATCTACGACCCTGCGACGAACGCGTTCAGCGCCACGGATTCGATGAGCGACGGCCGGTGGTATCCCACGCTCGTCACCCTCGGCAGCGGCGAGGTGGTCGCGCTCAGCGGCACCAACGCGGCCGGGACCGATCAAAATCGCGATATCGAGGTTTATGCGCCCAGCGAGGGCTGGACGGTCGAGGGGATTCAAAGCGTCGCGTTCGACACGCTCTACCCGCGCACGCATCTCTTGCCGGACGGGACCTTGTTCTTCGCGACGCCGATGGGCGGCGAATGCATGACGTGGACCCTCGGCGATCCGGCGCCGACCCCGCTGTGCAACGGGCCCGCCGAGGTGTCCGGATTCGCGGGCCACACGACGGCGCTCTTGCCGCTCTTGCCGGAGGAGGGCTTCACGGCGCGCGTGCTCGTCGCGAACGGAGCGCAGCCGCAGATCATCGATTTTTCGGCGGACGAGCCGGCGTGGTCCAACACCGGCGCGCGCTCGGTGCCGAAGTCCGGCACGCTGACGTCGACCCACCCGCTCCGGCAGAACGGCGTCCTCACCATCCTCCCGACCGGCGAAATCCTGAGCTCGGGCGGCGAAGAGGCGTACGGCGACGAGGACCACCCCGTCCTCCCGCTCGAGATCTACCGCCCCGCGACGAACTCGTGGCTGACCTTGCCGATCGGCACCGCTGTGACGCGCGCCTATCACTCGACGGCGCTCCTCATGCCGGACGGGCGCGTCTGGTTCGCCGGCTCGAACAAGCGGTGCCATTGGAGCTTCCACGACAATGAAGATTACGTGGGGGAGCCGGAGCCGACGACCCCGCAGGAGGGCTCGGTCGACAACCGCGAGCTGCGCATCGAGATCTTCGAGCCGTGGTACTTCGGCCGCCCCGATCGTCCGGCATTCTCGCTCACGCCGAGCTCGGTGTCCGTCGGCCGCAGCATCACGATCACCTGCTCGCACGCAGCGACGATCAGCCGTGTAGCGCTCGTACGAGCCGGCTCGAGCACCCACGCGTTCAACCCCGACCAGCGTTTCGTCGGCCTGCCGTTCACCGTCTCGGGCACCAAGATCACCGCGCATATCCCGGACAACCAGGACCTCGTGCCGCCGGGGCCGTATCTCGTCTTCGTGCTGAATCAAGTGATCGATCCGGCGACCGGCGCCACCCTCGACGTTCCATCGCTCGGTCAATGGGTCGCGATCACGAACGGGAAAGGCACGAAGGAGCTCAAGGCGGAGGTCGAGGTCCTCAAGGAGGAATTCGGGCACTCCAAAGAGAACGAGACCTTCGACCCCGCGGGTCTCCTCGAACGGATCGCGGTCAGCGTCGACAACCTGGCGCGCGCGACGGCCGCCGCCGGCGCGAAGGCGCGGAGCTTCATCCGGTCGAACGAACGCCCGCGCCTCGCGCGGGTGTCGGCGGCGCGCCTCGCGCGGGTGTCGGCGGCGCGCCTCGCGAGGGTCCCGATCGTCCCCATCGCGCCCGATCTGCTCGCCAAGCAAATCGCGATGGACGGGATGATGGACACCGCCGGCGGTGGGCGGATGAAGGGCAAGCGGCGCGGCGGCAGCGAATGATCGTCGCGGTCACCTCCCCGCGCGACCCGGACCTCGCGGTCCTCGCGTCGTCTCGGCACGTCGCGCTCGTCCTGCCCCGGACGCTCTCGCAGCGCGGCTGGGCGATGCTCGACGGCGACGCGGCGAGCGCGCGTGTCCTCACGATGCGCGGAGAGCTCCGCGGCGCGCAGATCGGCGGCGTCCTCATGCGCATCGGCGCCGTCGCCGAGGAGGACCTCGTCCACGTCGAAGGCGACGACCGCGCGTACGTCGCGGCGGAGATGAGCGCATTCCTCGCGGCGCTCATCGACGGGCTCGCCTGTCCGCGCTTCAACGCGCCGACGGCGACGTGCCTGATGGGACCACCGTTCACGCGACAGCACTGGTGGCGCGCCGCCGCGGCGGCGCGCGTACCGGTGTGCGTGCGGACCGACGCGGGCTGCGACGAATCCCCACGCCACACCGTGCTCCTCGATGGATCGCCGATC
>Ga0070689_100000849_pt1 | contig 18996 bp, 23 predicted proteins | sample KBSS23HmetaG_FD_64669 | JGI IMG/M metagenome (GOLD analysis project Ga0070689, IMG submission 64669) | Switchgrass rhizosphere microbial communities from Kellogg Biological Station, Michigan, USA - KBS S2-3H metaG | ecosystem: Host-associated > Plants > Roots > Rhizosphere ...
CGCGCATTCCGATCGCCCAGATGCGGCGCGACACGCGCGAGAGCGCGATGTACTCCGCGTCGAGTCCGCAATCGAGAAAGAATGAAAGGCGCGGCCCGAATTGATCGACCGGGATTCCACGCGCGGCGAACATCTCCGCGTACGCAAAACCGTTCGAGAGCGTATAAGCAGCCTGTTGCACCGGCGTCGAGCCGGCCTCGCCGATATGATAACCGCTGATCGAGATTGGATACCAGCGCGGCATTTCGCCGGTAGTGAACTCGACCATATCGGTGAGGAATCGTAACGACGGTTCGATCGGGAAAATCGTTTCGTTCTGGGCCTGGACCTCTTTAAAAATGTCGGCCTGAACCGTGCCGCGCAATTTCGGAACAACTTTCGGACCGAACCGCCGTTTGGCAGCGGCAATGTACATCGCCATGATCATCGGCGCCGGACCACTGATGGTCATTGAGGCTGAAAAATTCGGCGAACCGAGATCGAATCCGTCGTACAGCCGCACCATGTCTTCGACCGTGTCGATCGCCACGCCGCCCTCGCCGATCTTCCCGAAAACGCCGTCGGCATCGCTATCCAGTCCATAAAGTGTCGGCCCATCGAATGCCGTGCTAAGCCGATGGGTGCGTTGGTGGCGAGTTAGATAGTGGAACCGCTCGTTCGTATCTTCAGCCAGCATGAGCCCGGAGAACAAACGCGTAGGCTCTTCCGGTTGCGTAATCTTCTTGCCGGTTTTGTTGCCGTTCTTTTCGAAACTCTCAGTCTCGCGAACCGGCTCAAGGTACATTTCGCGATACGTAGCGTTGAGATAAGGGAATTCGCCCGGCAAACCTTCACCGAAAATGAAACGCGCAATCTCGCCCGGCTCATCGATCTCAGGTAACGCCAGACGCGGAAGCGGCAAACCGGTCGGTGTTCGCGTAACCGGAATCTTCGCTTTCGTATCGTTCCAACGTCCCAGCAGATCGCGCCCGAATTTTTGATCGGTGCGCGCCCGCTTCACCTGATCGAGAACGAATTTGTTATAATTTTCGACCGATTCGACGACTTGTCCGAGCTTGCTCATAACTTTCCTTTATCGTTCTGTCATTCCGAGCGAAGTCGAGGAATCTCTAATTGTTTGAGCGCTGAGGATTCCAGAGATGTCTCGACTCCGCTCGACATAACAACTCTGGTTAGTGGCGGTTAGAGATTAACTCAAATAGCCGATCTACGCCAGAGTCGCGGTGCCGTTTTGCAACGGTATCGACCAGTTGCTGGTCTTTTCGGTTTTGTTCGAGGCGCTGCTCGATTTCCGTATGCGCAGTCCGTGCGCGCTGGAGATCGCTCTTGTTCACCACCACAATGTCAGCCAGATCGAGCATCACGATCTTTTGCAATTGCAACCGGCTGCCGTAGTCGGGATTCATCACCAGCACAGTTGAATCGACAATTCCATTTTTCTGAAATGGCATCGCCTCCTGGCCAGTGCCGACCGTCTCGATAATGACGTAATCGAAATTCGACTGCGCCAGCAACGCAAGACAATTGTGCGTCGCGGGCGAAAGCCCGCCCGCCTGTCCGCGCGTGGCCATGCTGCGCATGAACACGCGATCGTTTTGCGAATTGATCATCGTAGCGCGATCGCCCAGCAATGCGCCTTCGCCGACTACGCTGGGGTCGTGCGACAAAATGGCAATTCGGTCTTTGGCATTTCGGTTGAGAAAACGCAGCACCAACTCATCAATCAATGTCGTCTTTCCCGCGCCGCCGGGCCCGGTGAAACCGATCACGGAAGTTTGAAGTTTGATGTTTGATGTTTGATGTCCTTTTGCTGCATTGGACGTTAAGCGTTGGACGTTGGGCGTTGGGCGTTTTCTTCCAGCCGAATAGGTCTCCTCGATGTGAGTTAGTTTGTGCGCCAATTCCTGATCCCCCGATTTTGCGCGCGGCCGTTTCGCTCGCGGTTTGCCATAACGCCGATGGACAAATTTCACCATGTCGTCGAGTGACGTGCCGGCAAAGAAAATTTCGTCTACGCCTTTGCGTCTCATCGTGGCCGCGTCATCGTGAGTGATGGTGCCGCCTCCTCCCCCGAAAACCTTGATATCGTCTGCGCCTTTTTTGCGCAAAAGATCAACAACGGCCGCGAAAAATTCGATGTGCCCGCCGTTGTAACTCGATATGCCAATCGCGCGCACGTCCTCCTGAATGGCCGCGCGAACGATGTCGCCTACCGAGCGGTGATAGCCGAGATAAATTACTTCGATCCCGTGGCGAATAAACTCCAGGTTAATCGTGTTGATCGCGCTATCGTGACCATCACAAATCGGAACTGCGGTCAGAATTCGAATGGGCGAAGGCATCGAATTGAGATTGCTACTTTGACAAACTAATTGTCCACAGATTTCGCAGATTTACACAGATTTTGAATCAACTTGTCGATCGTGGTTTCGATTACTTCTTACTTTTCGAGTAGGATCCGCCACAACCGTATGAAAAACTCCGGGGCATTTCGCGCAATCTTCACTGCCGGTTTGGTCGTCGGTGTTTTGGACATTTCATCCGCGTTTGTAATCTGGTGGCAACGCGGCCTGGGCGTGCGTCGCGGATTGCAGGGAATCGCCGCTGGATTGCTGGGCGCAAACTCCTACGACGGCGGATTGGTAACGGCCGGCCTCGGTCTGGCGCTTCATTTTTTCGTGGCGTTTATGGTGGTATCGGTTTTTTACCTGGCCAGCCGGAGGATCGAATTTGTGACGATTCATCCTGTTGTGTCCGGTGTGTTGTACGGGATTGGCGTTTACATTGTGATGTACTGGTTGGTGTTGCCGACGGTGTTCCCAACGTTTCGACACCGGCTGGGGAATGACTTGCTCGCCGTTGCCATTCATATTTCGTTGATCGGCTTGCCGTGCGCATTGATTGTGCGCCGTTACTCTCAACAGAAGCAGCGATCGCAATGACGGATCCTTTCGATTTCACCGGGAAAGTTGCGCTGGTTACCGGCAGCTCGCGCGGTATTGGCGCGGAAATGATCAAAGCTTTCAGTGCGCGCGGCGCACAATGCGTAGTGAATTATGTTGCCGACGCGCAGGGACAAAACAAAGCCGATGCGCTCGCTGTAGCGAAGGAACTGAATGAACCGCTGGTAATCGAGTGCGACGTGACGCAGCCGCAGCAGGCCGAAGGAATGATTAGACAGATCCAGGATCAGCGCGGTGGGCTCGATATCCTGGTAAACAATTCCGGGATAATCAGCGATCGCACGATTAAAAAAATGTCTTTGGACGAATTCGAGACCGTTATCCGCGTGAATCTCATCGGGACATTTACAGTGACGCAGAAAGCGGCACCGATTCTGCAAAGCGGTGGACGAGTGATCAACATGTCGTCCGTGAGCGGACAGATGGGACTGTTCGGTCAGGCGAATTATTCGTCGAGCAAAGCGGCAATTATTGCGCTCACCAAAGTATCAGCACGCGAGTTCGCGCGGCAGAACGTAACCGTGAACGCCATCGCGCCTGGATTCATTGATGTAGGAATGAGCAAAGGCATGCCGGATGAAGTGACGCAGAACTTCATTAAACAAATCCCGCTCGGCCGCCTGGGCGAAGCTCACGAGATCGTCGACGCCGCGCTGTTCCTGGCGTCGCCAATGGCGAGTTACATTACCGGACACGTGCTCAATGTGAACGGCGGATTTTACCTGGGCTGATCTAGTATTCGTCCGCCGTGGCCTTGCCGAAGGCGGATCAGTCCAATTTCTGCACGAGCAGCCACACCAAGGCGGAAAGCATTGCTGCGAATGTCGATAAAACGAGCGTGGCGCGCTTGGTCTGCCGTATTTTGAACGCTGGTTTGGGAATGTCGTCGTGAAGATGACTGGCCTCGAATAATTTCAGCAGGGCAAAGGCGACGACAAAGCCGACGGCAGCCCATTTGAGGCATCCCAGAGTCAGGTCTAGCATCCCGGCAGAGGGTAGCGCAGGCAAGCACGCCGCTCAAGGGCTGCCGCTGAAATTGCGCTCTGCGTCGCGGCTGACGGCTGGCTTAAAGCAGCCGATGTCTTTCCGAATTGGATTGACTGTAGTCCTCTGATTTTGTTAGGCTCGCGGTTATGACCACAAAAATTTTTGCTCTACTTTGTGTATTCGGGTTCGCCGTAGTTTGTGTTGCGCAAGATCAGTCGCCTAGTCCGGGCGAATCACCGGCGCAAGAGCCAACGAAACATCGGGCGCATAAGAAAGCCGAGACGACAACCTCGGCGGCGGAAAGCGCAACATCGTCTTCACCGGCCGCCTCACCCGCGACTTCGCCGAAAGCGAAGCGCGCTCGCAAACAAGCCGGGGCTGCGACAGCTGCAAGTCCAGCCGCGTCGCCTGCAACTTCCCCTAAGGGAAAACGCACCAAGGCCGGTGCTGTAGCAGCGGCAAATCCTTCGCCTTCAGCGTCACCAAAACCCAGCCTGCGTGATTTTTTCAAACCGAAGAATTCTACGGCAGCGGCCCCTCCTGCAGCCGCGGCTGCAGCCCCGGCGAAAGGTGCAAGCACTCAGGCACCCACGAAAGTGCCGGCCCCCGGCGGAGGTCATGGGCTGGTTTGGGTTAACACCGAAACGCACGTGTACCATAAAGAGGGCTCGCGTTTCTACGGCACCACCAAAAAAGGCAAATACATGACCGAAGCCGCAGCGATGAAGGAAGGAGATAAGCTCGGGGGCGAGCGGCACTAAGCGGACGAAAAATCCAGTTTCGTGGCGATATCCTGCACCGCATCAGCCAGGGTTTCGAAGGTCGCTATCTTCACGTTCGCGCCATAATGGAATTGCGACAGGATATTGAGACCAATGTCCTTGTGCGGATCGGGCATCACCCGTGTCACTGACGCAATGTTTTTCTCCGCGAGCGCGTCCATGATCGCTGCAATATGCCGCGCTGCTGCGGGATCCATTGACTCGAGCCAGCGGAAATCCGCCAGCGCATGAAACCCGGGGGAGACTTCGCGCAACACCTCGCGGATCCGTTGCGCGGCGATCCTAGCGTCCTCGGTGGTAACTCTTGCCGCAGCACTGATCACCAGCAGGCGTTTCGACCGGTCGAGCTCAACCGCGTACATGTTTGGTCATCACACGAAGCAGGTGTGGTCGCAAGTATGCCCCTCGCAGGCGGGAAAATCTCGCCCAGCGCGCTACTCGGAACTTTGGAAGAAAGCGTTCTCGAAAGTTGATTGAAACGCGCCAGGGTCGGTCTCGCCAATCCGAAATTGCGGACTGATTTCGAATTGCGTCGCGCAATAAGTCTCGACCTCGTTCCTGCAGCACTTTTCAAGCGACGCGCGCACCGTGTTTAGAGCGAGCGCCGGTGTGTTGCAATCGCGGCTCAGATGCCCGAGCACAACGCGTTCGATTTTTCCGGGTAGCAATTCCTCAATCACGCTCGCGGCCGCAGCGTTCGACAGATGTCCATGCCGCGACTGTATGCGTTGTTTCACCGGCCACGGCCGGTGCGTGTCGTTCTGCAAAAGTTTTTCGTCGTGATTAGTCTCGATCACGAGGGTTTGCACTTCTCGCAAACGTTCAGTGATCAACTTGGTCACGTAACCGAGATCGGTGATGAACCCGAGGCTGCCTGAACCTGCCTGAAACACGAACCCGAGCGGATCGACGGCGTCGTGCGGCACGGGAAACGTTTGCACCGTGATATCGCAGATCGAAAACTCGGTGCCGGTCGCAAACAATCGCCAGTTCCGACATCGCTCCGAGAGACCACTGGATCGAAGCGCCTCTGCTGTGAGCCGATTGCAGTAGATCGGCAGATCGAATTTGTGGCAGAGAACTTCAAGACCGCAGATGTGATCTGTGTGTTCATGCGTTAGAACAACGCCGTCGAGCTGGTCAGGCGAGACGCCGCATTGCTCCAGACGCAACACGACTTGCCGCGCGCTTAGACCGCCATCGACGAGAATCTTGCAGTGATCGGTGGCAACCAGCGCGCTGTTTCCCGCGCTCCCGCTGCCAAGCATGGTCAAGCTGAACACGGGTCTCAAGATACCCGCGTGATTTCATTTTGCGCAAATGGAAATGGACAAGTCAGCGCGAAAATTGTAATCCGGTGGCCGTTTCACCGATGAAGCGGCTGGCAATACTGTTCATTGCGGTGGTTGTCATGCCGCCAGTGGTTCGCGGCGAACAAACGCCGTCACCCGGCACCGGTGGCGTTAGAGCACACGGCGCCGTGCTGGCTCGCGACGTAATCGTCCCGTTGCCCGTTGTCACGCGCTTCTTTCCGGAAGCCACTCAGGAAATGAGCACCGGCCAAAACGCAACTGCGGTCCGCAATCCTGAAGCGACAAGAAGCGTCATTTACACAAATGGCGACAAGTCGAAGAAGGTGACAATCAGTGTGGATCAATACGCGACGTCGAGTGACGCGTTGGCAGCCTATGAGGAAGCTGTTCAGAAGAGCAGGAGTGTTCCGGGATTCAGACCCATTGACGCACCGAATCTCGGCCCACAGGCTTTTATTGGAACCGTCACTCAGGGAACGGAGACGCACATCGGTCTCGGTGCGCTGCGTGGCACGTTGATAGTGGGAGTAACCCTGGTGGGTTATGAAGCGAGCGCTGCCACCACAGCCAAGCTCGTTTCATTGGCTCGCGAGGAAGAGAAAGCGGCCGACGCGATCGTCGGTGCAATTTCGCGCGCAGTGAAGGAGAAGATTGATGCGCTTGTTCAGGCTCAGCCTGCTAAGCGTGTCACGCCCGGCATCGCTGTTGCGATTTCAAAGAACGGCCGAACGATTTACGAGAACACTGCCGGTGAGCGAGACGTGTCTTCGCACGCGCCAATGCTGATCACGACACCACACGCCATCGGGTCGATAACCAAACAGTTCACTGCCGCCGGCATTCTTCTGTTGCAGCAGGAGAAGAAACTCTCGATCGACGACAGACTCTCGAAGTACGTGCCAGAGTACGTCCACGGCGACGATGTCACCCTGCGTCAGATGTTGAACATGGTGAGCGGCATTTCCGATAACGATCCTGGGATCTATGGGGATCAACTCACCCAGCCGATCACTCGTAAGGAGATGTTGGCGAATCTGAACAAGCTGCCGCTGATATGGAAACCCGGGACTCGCATGGTTTACACGAACACGAATTACAATTTGCTAGGGTTGGTGATCGAACGGGTTTCCGGGCAATCTTACCTCGCGTTTCTGCGTGAGCACATCTTCTCGCCCATAGGTATGTCGTCGACTTCAACCATCGATCAGCCGCCCGCTGATATGGCGTCCGGCTATCATCACGAGAAGCCGGGGCAGCCGTTTGTGACTCGGGCAGAGTTACACCCCGATTTTTCATTCGGGACTGGCAACCTGGTATCGACTACACAAGATCTTTTGAAATGGGACGCCGCTTTGCTGGGGCAAAAAGTTCTAAATGAAGACTCACTACGGGCAATGTTCACCGTGCCCGGCGACGGCAAAATCAATACCGTTTTGGAAGAGGACAAACGCTTTCCGGTAATGCTGCATGTCAACGATGGCAAACCGACCGTTTACGCGATGGGCTGGATGCTGCCGAATCCGCACACGAAATGGCATGGTGGCCACACGTTTCTATTTGAATCGGCAAATGCGCTGTTTAGCGACGGGTACAGCATCGCGATTATCGCCAACATTCGTGACGGAGGGGGGTTCGAGCCGGAAAACCTCGCCGTCGAGATTCACAACCTGCTAAATCCTGACTTGAAGATTTCGCGGCTCACAGTTGTGACCAGGCAGCCGTCGCAACCGGCTGAAATCACTGAGGTGCAGTGATGACAACATCTCGCGGCGACGATTCGTGCGGATGCTGGCAGGCATCCCGCTCCTCGGGGTGCCGCTCGAAGTACTTCTTTAACGGCCGAGCGCGCTTCGCTTAGCCGTAGTCAGATCGAGGCTGTTGAAAGCATTTTGCGACGGCTCGTTGATAGCGGGGTTCCGGGCGTGAGCTGCTCCATTGGAAACAAGACCGAGACGTTGCTGGAGGGGGCGTTTGGGTCGCGCGTCATCGTGTCCACAATTGAATCGCTTTCAGTGCGTCAACCGGTTTATTGACTGAAGCGTCAAACAGAGGGGAAACTTATGCCATTAACTCGCCGCAATTTTCTTATCCGTGGTTCGCTGTCGCTGGCTGCTGGAGCGCTTTCGTCGGTTCTCCTCGAGGCTAAAACCAGGGAAAGCGTTCCTGCCGACTTCAAAGACTGGGAATCAGTGCGCCGGCAATTCGAACTGGCTCCTGATTACATTCATCTGGCATTGTTTTTTCTGGCGTCCCACCCACGGCCTGTGCGTCAGGCGATAGAGCAATACCGGGCGAAGCTGGATGCAAACCCGTTGCTTGCTGTTGAGAACGCGATTTTCGTGCAGACTGACGAGAACATCCCGCTGCAGGTCTGTCGCGCCATTGCCAACTACATTGGCGGCGATAGCCAAGACATCGCGCTGACGCAAAACACGACCACGGGCTTGGCTCTTCTGTATCATGGACTGCCGCTGCGCGAAGGCGACGAGATCCTGACTACTACCCACGATCATTATGTGCATCATGAATCAATCCGGCTTGCCGCAGGGCGTTGCGGAGCGACCTGGCGCAAGATTCCGCTCTTTGATTCCTACGACTCGATTTCGTCGGATGAAATAGCCGAACGCATTCGAAAGGCGATCGGACCAAAGACGCGGTCGGTCGGCGTCACCTGGGTGCACTCCAGCAGCGGCGTGCGATTGCCCATCGCCCGGATCGCTGAGACATTGGCGCAAGTAAACCGCAGCCGCGACGAAAAGGATCGTGTGCTACTAATCGTCGACGGTGTGCACGGTTTTGGCGTAGAAGATCCAAGGATTACGGCATTGGGATGCGACGCGTTTGCAGCCGGCACACACAAATGGTTGTTTGGTCCGCGGGGCACCGGCTTCGTTTGGGCGAAGCCAGAGGTTTGGAAGAGAATGCGCCCGGTGATTCCATCGTTTAGTTCGCCGGACCTTTTCGCCGCGTGGGAGGAGGAACATGAACCGGCGCCAGCGGCAAGAGCCGCATGGTTTTCACCGGGCGGGTTCCAGGCGTTCGAACATTTTTGGGCGTTACCGCAAGCGATTCGTTTTCACCAAAACATCGGTCCGGCGCGAATCACCGCGCGGACACACGAGCTCAATGCTCAAATGAAAGAGGGACTTGCGCGCATGGCCGGTGTCCAGCTGTACACGCCGCGCGATGAAAATCTTTCCGCCGGCATGGTCTGCTTCGATGTGAAAGGGACGAAACCGGAGCAAGTAGTAGAGCGCCTTCTCGCTCAACGCATCGTCGCTTCCACGACTCCGTATCGCGTATCGTATGCGCGCGTGGCGTGCAGTATCGTCAATACGCCGCAAGAAATCGAGACGGTGCTTCGAGCCATTCGTGAATTGGCCTAAACGCATGTTGTAGCCGGCATTGCTGATGCCGGTCCGGGGTCACCGACCCCGGCTACAGCGTTTCCGCCGTTAACGCTTCGATGAATTCGTGTGGCGTCTCGGCGTTGAGCAATCTCGATCGGATCGTCTCATTCTTCACCAGTCGCGCCAGAGTGCCCACGCACACCAGATAATCGCTGAGCAAGCGTTCGGGAACGCCGATTACGAAAATGAGATGCGCACGCTGTTGATTTTCTCCGAATGAAATGCCGGCGCGGCTGCGTCCGACGCCGATCACAATTTCATCAACCAAATCGGTGCGCGCATGTGGAAACGCGACGCCGTTTTCGACCGCGCTCGGATGGGTCTGCTCACGCGCGAGGACTTGTTCGAGAAACGCCTCGGCGTTGTCGATTTTCCTGCCGCTGATGTCGGATGCGAGCACGTCCACGATTTCGCGGATCGCATTCGCCGGTTTTCGCGAACGCAAGCGAAGGATCACCTGTTGTTCGTGGAGCAGATCTGCGGGCGCGATAGGCATTGGGGCCGGAGAGATTTATTGGATTATGGGGCAAACGCAGTTATCCAGTTAAATAGCAAACTGTGGCAACTCAAGATACAGCGGTAGCGCCGAAAGAGGAACGGACAGTTTCCTTGCAGCGGAGCCTTTACGACCCGGGCTATGTCAACGCGATGTCGCATTTTTATCGGGGCGAGCTTGGGCGGAGCATGGTATGGCGGCAACGGCTGGATGTGACGACCAACTGGGCCATCACCAGCAGCACCGCCATTATTACAATCGCTTTTTCTGCCCGCGAAGTGCCGCACATCATTTTCTTTTTTAACCTCGCCATCGTTACTGTGCTGCTCTGGATTGAATCGCGGCGATATCGTTTTTACGATGCCTTTCGCGCGCGCATCCGCATGCTCGAAGCGCACTTTCTTGTTCCGATGGTCATGGAAAATCGCGACCTGCTTCAGGGCGAATGGAAAAAGCTCGTTTGCGAGGATCTGATTTTGCCCAGCTTCAAAATCTCGAAATTGGAAGCAATCGGACGCCGGATGAAACGCAATTACATGTTCATTTTCATCCTGATCCTGGTCGCGTGGCTGACAAAAATCTTTTTGCACGCCACCGCGCCGATCACCGATGTCGTATCGTTTTATCGGGCCCTGCGCATCGGACACATCCCGTCGTGGGTCGTGGCCATGGTTTTCGTGGGCACCTTTATCAGTGTCATTTCCATCACCATTTACATTAGCAAACGTTCCTCCGGCGAAATCTCCGAATTCGGCACGCACCGCTCGCTCTGGCGCATTTAATGCGTGCAGACGTGGCAGCAATCGTGCTACAACGAATTCATGAGCACCTTGACCAGCTACATCAGCAGATTTCTTCTGATTCTTATTGTCTTCTCTGGAGTCTCGGTGGCCAACGCCGCCGCTAAGCCTGGTGGCCGTCTCATTGTCATCAGAGTGGCGAACTTCGGCTGGAACCTTGCCGCCAACCTCAAGATCGATGGGCAAACGGTCGCGAATATTGTTCAGGGTCGGCGGTACGATCACCGCATCTCAGCTGGACGGCATGTTCTAACTATTTCAGTCGTGCCAAATCTGCAGTTGAGTCAGCCGACTTCAATTACCGTAAACGTGCGGCCAGGCAGAACCTACATTTTCACCGCGGTATGGGATTCCCAGAACGTCTATCTCCAACCAACAACGTTGTCGCCCGCGGAGATGGCGAAATTGGGGCTTTGAGAAGCGCTATTTAATCTTCGCCAGGATCCCTTCCATCTCGTTCCTTCGAAACGCGCGCAACGTTTGACCTTTGACATTACCGAGCGAACCCACCTTCAGGATGAACGCGCTCATGGTCTCATCATCGGGCGCCTCCATAATAACGACCCCATCGTAGGCGCCCATTGTCCAATATTCTTCGACGATCTTCATTCCCAGCTTTTGCGCCTCGGCCATCGCAGCGTCGCCGCGTTTCACTGTGTCTTGGATGTTGCGAATCCCCTGGTCTTTAAACTGAATCAAACATACATAACTAGGCATAACGTGTTACTCCTTTCGTGCAATTGTGGACTAAAAGCGTACTGCGAATCTTTGGCTGTGCAAAAGAGAGACGAGACTCATATATGCCTCCTGCTATGACAGGAATAACACGTTGACAATGGAACCGGGCGAAGCGCTTGGTATTGCCGCGCAGATTGCCGTTGCACTGGCTGGTTTCGCCGGCGTGGTCGTTGTCTTTCGCCGCGAAGCCGTTCACGAATGGTCGGACATCGACAAACTGCGGTTACGTCTTTTGCTCGCTAATTCCATGCTGCCGCTGGGTCTTTCGATGCTGGGGTTGGTTCTGGTCACCATCCAGCCTGAACCACCAGGAATCTGGCGATGGTGCAGCGGAATCTTCCTTCTCGCCACCATGTCGTTCGTCATGGCAACTGGGAAAACCTTCCGGCGCTTGAATCTTCGAAATGCGCAGCGCCAGCGCTTCACCCGATTTATTTTTTACTTAGTCGGAGCCTTCGGCACGGCAGCCATGCTCTTGCAGGTATATAACATCGCGTCGCTCGCCGCGTTCTGGCCATTTTTCGCTGGCATCGTATACCAACTCGTTACAGCTCTGGCCCAATTTGCCCGGATGATTCTTCTGCTGCCTGAATAAACCAGCGCACTTCTGCGTAGCAAAAATCTACTCTGCAGCTTCGGTATCGTGAAGCCGGCCGTAATCCACCGTGAGCTGCCCGCGTCCGGACTGTGTATAGATATCAACGAATCGCTCCCCGAAACGCACGTCGCGCCAGCTATAATCCTGTTGTGCCTGGACGGGAGCAGCTATCACTGGATCGATTCCTGAAACTGAAACCGCAAAGAGTGCGCGACTGTTTTGAAGCGATTCGAGCGTCGCGCCGTACAGCGGACTGTTCTTGTCGATCACGTGCCGGAGCGTCAGTGCTGCCGGAAATATGATTAGTTTATCGAAGTGTAGCTCTAGCGTGTAAAAATACCGAAAATCGCCACCTTCAACCAAGGGTTCATCGCGCATAAACATGATGCGGAACTCGGTGTCTACAATGCTATGCTGGTGTTGATTGCCGACGCGCACCATCAGCGTGGGCTGGCCGTTCAATGAACCGATCACCAGGCATCTGCTAAATGCAATGCGTGCCACGGGCCGCGAGAACCGGACGAAAATCAATCCGGTAACAACCGCGAGCAAAAAGATGCCGCTCATGATTTCGATCATGCTGACTACGTGTCCGTACAAGGTTTGCGGATACATGTGCCCGTAGCCGACGGTGGCCAGCGTTTGTACGCTGAAGAAGAAACAGTCGTAAAACCACTGTCCACCAGTGGTGCCGGCGATGCTGTTAGGATCGACCGCATACAGAGTGGCGAACAACAGGTTGAGCGTGATGTAAAAGGCGGCGACCAGCGCAGCAAACTGCGGCCAGCGCAAAGCAAGCAGCCAGTGATAAACCTCGCGCCACTGCCAGCCGCCAATATTGACCTTAACAAACTCGACCTGGCCAGCATGGACCGAAACGCGGTTTTGCCTCCGTTTCGTTAGCTTCTTTTTCATTTGTTCACTTGATCTGCGGCTCGTGGGACACAGTAACGGATAGCCGTTCGAAAAGCGATGCGAAGACGCATCGCACTCCCAAAGCGCTTCGCGCGAAATAAGAAGCGCGGACTACAAAGGCTTTTGGAGTGCAACGTGTCCTCGCGCCGCTACAGTCGTTGCACTCAAACAGGAAGTTCTTGAGCTCCGTTGGAAAAATTACGTCGATGGCAGAGTCACGATGAAGTCTGCGATCGCTTGGAAGATTCTTTGATCCACATTTTCCTGCGTTTCACCCGTTGCCTGGAGCTGGCGTTTCGGCACACGTAAGGAATGATCGCCGCCTTCGACCACGTACAAAAAATTTGGCGCTTTCATCTCGGCCCGGACGCGCTCTAAGAGATCCAGCGGACACAGCGCGTCCCGCGTGCCTTGCACAAACAGGACGGGCGTAGCCAGCGCGCGCAAAACTTCGTCGCGAAGCTTTGTCCGATCACCCATGGCGCAAAGCGGGTATCCAAGGCAGACAAGTCCGTTCACTTTTTCCTCGAGCGACACATGACAGCCCATCCTGCCGCCCATGCTTTTGCCGGTAAGAAAGAGCCACGGTCTTGTTTCTTCCCGATTCTCGACTCCCGATTCTCGATTCACGAACTTCTTTAACGCCGCCTGGTGCGCTGCGATCAATTGCGGGAGTGGATCGGGCCGTTTTCGCCCCGCACGCATGTAATCGTAGTCGAAAGTCTCGACGTCGCCGATCTCCGACAAACGTCGTTTCCAATTTTGCATCCACGGATGCGACGAAGGCGCACCTGCGCCCGGAGCAAAAAGGATCAACCGCCGGCTCACGTGAGTTGAGTGTGCAAAGACTCAGTCCAAGACCGCTGTCGCTTCGATTTCGATCAGGAACTCTGGAACGGCCAAAGCTGAGACGCCGATCCAGGTGCTTGCCGGCGGATTCCCCGGAAAGACTTCTCTTAAAGCAGTGCCCACTGCGGTTCCGCACTCAGCCTGGTAGTCCACCACGTAAATCCGCAAAGCGACGACGTCGTTCAGTTTGCCGCCAGCGGCTTCCATCGCCTTTTCAAGGTTGCGGAATGCTTGTCTTGCCTGCTCAAGAACGCTGTCTCCGCCGACAATGCTCTCCCGTTCATCCCAAGCCGTTTGCCCAGAGATGAACACCATCTTTTTCCCGGTGGCGACCACGATCTGGGAAAATCCATACGGCAAACTCGGGAAGAGGCTATCCGGATTAATGTATTCCTTTGGCATAAGTCATTGTCGGTTGAGCCGCCTAATTAGATAGTCGGCCTGATCTCCGGAAAATTCGGTGCACGAGGTGATCGACGCAATCGTATGAGGACGACAAATGAAGTGATCAACGAGACAACAAACACGCCGGTCGCCACGACAAACAGCTAAATCAAAGATCGCAAATCGAGCATCAAGACCCGTTATCGTGGCTCACCAAGGTCAAGCTGGTAGTCGAAGCTGGCCCTATCCATGCTTTTCGGGGGTGGCGGAAACGTTGCAGCGGCAAGCGCTCGGCGGGCCGTGTTTTCTGCCCATCGATTATGAGTGTTCGAGACAACCTGCACCTTGTGGGGATGGCCTTGTCTGTCGAGTTGGAATGTACATTTCATGGACATGCGATGAATCCGTTCAGGATGCTTCACGAGCTCTGCAAGCACCACTCGACGAGCAACGTTATTGACTTCAACTGTATACGCTCGCCCGACGGCATCGCTGTCTGCCGCGTGCACATGGGCTGGCCAGAGCTGCACAGACGTGACCATAAACAAAGCGATGACCGACTGAGCACGCATGGGTCTAACGAGGCCAAGATGAGCTGCTGCGACCGGGAGGGCGCTCAAAGTCGGATGAAAGTGTGGAAGTTATGAAAAACAAGATCGTAGGCGGGTCGCAGTCAGCTCGATCGATTGGTTAGGTCTGGTTCAACGAATAGTTGTCGGTATCCCCGCGTAGATAGAAACCGACACCAACGAGGATGGAAAGAAAAAAGAACGTCCACAAAGGTCGTGAATGCATGATGAAAGCCAGCGCAAAAAACGTACGATGTCGTCAGAACACGATCGTCCAACCCTCTTTCTTTGCTTGTTCCTCGGTGTATGAGACGCCGTCCACCTTTAACCCGTTCTTATCCAAGACAGTGACCAAGCCACCTTTGTTTCGAAGCTGAACCGTTGGCGGTAGCGATATCAGTTTTGTGCACCCGGTCTCAAGAGTCCCCGAAAGGCTGGCCTTGTTTTTCATCTTATCTGCAATCTGCCAATTATTCAGATCGATCGATGCTGGTGAAGCATTGAGTATGGTGACCGTCTCTCGCTCGGGCGCCGGACCGATTGGATTGACCAAAGCCGCGATGATTCGGACGGCATGATCCGGTTCGCTCGGGTTCGGAGTGGGCCCTGGTCCCGGTGTGATCACATCGGTAATCGTGTGGCCCGTGCGGTCGTCCGTATGCCATGCCTGCGATTGGAACGCCAGGAAGAGCGCTACCCACTGATCGGTAGAAGGAAACTGAAAGAGAAGACCTCCATCCTGCCAAACGCCATCGTCGCCTAAGAAGGGTGGGAGGTTACCCTGATTCATGTGAATGTCGTGAACCCCATTGCCAGGCAGGAAGTTGAATATCTTATCCTTCGTCGTCCCCTCGGGTCCCCACCTTTGTCCGAACGCATAGACGACAGCGTCTGATTCTTGTATCGCGCGATCGACAAAGTGTTCGACCTGATCGCTCAAGTCGTTGTCCGGCCCCGGAACGTTCGCAGGAAGGACGCGCATCTCGAGCCTGTCGAAAAGATTGCCGCGAATGAAGTCGAGTGCCTGTCCGCCGGGCTTGCTTTGGAGCGGAGTGAATCCATCCGCAAGTCCAGGCAGGCCATTGGTAATCGGGTGCTCGAAGTTGTCATCCACAAGAAAGAGGAGTTCTGACGGGCTCTTGACCGACATCACATTGACCGCGATTCGATAGTGTTTGTCGCTGGCGACAATGTGAACCTGATAATGAGGAGATTGAGCGTCCTGTTCGCGCTTTGCCGCAACCGCGCGCCCTTTCAAGACTCCGTATTGGTTAAGTGGCATCTAAGTTCGCCCAGTGGAAGCTGAATGGTCGTCGATCCTGCTCTTTGTTAAGGCGCAGGCAATGGAACAACATAGCACGCCGGATTGATCATGCATGGCATGCGGCGAAGCCAAAATCCTGACATTCCTCGATTGCGCTCGGAATGACAACAGACAAGTCCGTGATCGCGAAGACGCGTGTGGTCCCCGGAAACGCGCCAATCAGGAAAACAACGCCGGGAGGACGTTGGCAACGAAATCCACCAGGCCGTGACCGATCATGTTCGCCACCAGATCGCGGCGCCACAAATAGAATCCGGTCAGGATTAAACCTGCTGCGAATGCGATGAGAATGTTCGCCGCGCCGCCCGACCAATGGCCAAGCGAAAAGATCACGAGCGGAATCGCCACCGACCAGAAGCGGCCTAGACCAATTAACTGCAATCGTTCGATCGCGTACCCGCGATAAAATAATTCTTCCACCACTCCGGCGCGGAAAACGATCGCGGTGATCAACCACAACGGCAGCTTCTCGAACGCGGCAGAGCCGGGACCGTGTCCGTAGCTTGTGAGATAAGCGAGCGCGCCGATTATTACCGCCGACACGATCGCGATCACGAATCCCCAGAGGATGGATTTCCACCAGCGCGCGGTGCCCAGTCCGATGGAACGCATGGGCAAATGTTCGCCGCGCCGGATTATTACAATGAGAGCCAAGGCGCTCACCCAAATCAGTGTTTCCTTTAGAACTGCCGAGGCAAACGTGGTTTCAGGGACGACGAACGCGAACAGCTGGCGGATCGCGACCATCGCAAAAAGCGCGATGGCCAGTCCGGCCCATGTGGCGCGTGAAACTTTAGTGGGCAGAGACGGCTGCTCCGGAGTTAGAGCGAACGATGCGCCGGCGTTGTCTGTTTGCATAAATTGTAAGATGCCGGGGTGCGCTGTTTGGATTCAAGAAAATACGAACCGATCTTGCTTGGATAACGCGCACGCGTTGTCGGTTAGCGCTGCTGTAGGGTCCGCTGTCTCAGCGGATGATGTGACATGGTGACTCGCAACGGCGCGCTCTACCGAAAACATTTCGTGTTTCCTGCTTCCTGATTCATGTCACCACTCGGACGCGGCAATGAATCGCGCCTTCAGCCGCGAAAGCTTTCGGGGTTGGTGGTTGGCTTCGTGAAACCTGAGGCGTTGCCTCAGGCTCGAATTGAACCGCGCGCCTTTGGCGCTCGAGAAATAGCGCATGCCTCAGGTCCCGCCGCGGCGGGCGAGGACGCTTGCGCTATCTTATTGCACGGTCACGAGTGTGCCGACCGGAACTTCGGAAAAGAATTTGCGCGCAGTATCTGCCGGCAAGCGGATGCAGCCGTGCGATGCTGGATAGTTCGGCACGTAGCCGGCGTGCATCCCAAAATCGAGACAGCTCAGGCGCATGAAATACGGCATCTCAACGTGGTAAATGGTGGAACGATGGTTGCGTTCCTTGTTAGTGATCACAAACTCACCCCGCTTCGTGGAGTAGCCCGCCCGACCGGTGGAGCATCGCGCGTGATAGACCGGGACGCCATCCCTGACGAGAGCAACTCTTTGCATCGCCAGAGAGATTTCAAGCCGCAACTTTTCCGGGGCCGGTCCGCCGCCGAGAAGGATTTGTGCGGAACGCCAGTGCCCGGTCTCCGCGGCGACATCCAAGGCCGACATCTTGTTCCGAGTCGTTAGGCGGGTCCGGTTTGCTCCGCCGTCCATCAGCGGCTTCAAATAATCGACCTGGCCCAGACCGGAGGCGAGCATCAGCATCGTTACGTTGCGATCGTCTTCGACATAACTGCGCAATCCTTTCGGGAGTAGCGCCAGGAAATCTTTGTCGCAACGGTTGGGCAGCACCGTGTTGGGATCTGCTCCGCAACTTAACAGCGTGTTAAACAAAGAAACGTTGCTGCTCGCGATCGCGTACGCAAGGAATGGCACGCTCTTGCCTTCGGGCGTCGGCGGCGCGGAGTTCTTGCCGAGCAGCAACCGAATTTCATCTTTTTTGTCCGCTTGCAGCGCTCTGGACAAAGCGCGCCGCGTGCTGGTCGTCCATTCCGGCGTCGTCGGCAAACGTTCCTCCACGGTTTTAATGATCTCCGGATGCCCGCCATCCAGCGCAAAGCTCAGAAGATCCTGTCCGTCTGCAGACGGTTTTTCCGGCTGAAGATTGGCTGAGCGCCCTAGGAGCAACGCGAACATATCGAAATCTCCGTGCATCGCCGCCGCCATGGCTGGCGTAAATCCGGTCTTGTCGGCGACATCAACAGCCGCTCCGGCATCGAGGAGCCGGCGCGCCGTTTTCCAATCCTGTTGCGACGTCGCGATCAACAATGGCGTGCGGCCTTGCCCGTCGCGTCCATTTGGATCGACGCGTTCCATCAGACATAAATCGATGAGCGAATCGCGCTGAATCGTGACGGCCCGCACCAGTTCGTCCGGCGAAATGATGATGCGCGAAGGAGGTTCCGGCCCGATGGCGATTGCCCACAGAACAATCAAAATCAGGGCTACACCGCCCGCTCGTAAGACAAATCGCCTGTGGAAGATGCGCATATTGATGGCGGGCGTTGGGCCGCCAATTATACGATTTTCGTCAAGGAATCTGGCACGGCTGCGACAGAACTGCGAGTTCGTCTTTGAGTGAGGCCGCCGCTGGAACGTTTTGCTGCGGCTAACGGCGATTGGACGCAGCGTGTTGAACGTTGCATGTTGGCCACTGTCAAAATTCCAACCTATGCGTTTGTCCATTTTCGCCCTGTGCCTTGCGCTAAGTAATTCGTTTGCGGCGCAACCGGAGGTCGTGCCCAGCGATGCCCCTCCCCTAAATCCGTCCGCGGTTGAAGCAGGTAAGGACGTCGTTCATCAATTAAACAACGCTTTCGCAAAAGTGTTCGAAAC
>Ga0070689_100000857_pt1 | contig 18878 bp, 12 predicted proteins | sample KBSS23HmetaG_FD_64669 | JGI IMG/M metagenome (GOLD analysis project Ga0070689, IMG submission 64669) | Switchgrass rhizosphere microbial communities from Kellogg Biological Station, Michigan, USA - KBS S2-3H metaG | ecosystem: Host-associated > Plants > Roots > Rhizosphere ...
TGCAGGTGCGCGAAGATCGACTGCGCGGCCTCGCGGTCGCGGTGCTCGGCGGTGACGACCGGCGGCAGCTGCTCGTGGTCGCCGAACAGCAGCCAGCGCCGGCTGCGCAGCATGCCCGCCAGTGCGTGCGGGATCGGCAGCTGCCCCGCTTCGTCGATCACCGTGTAGTGGAACCGTTCCTTGTCGCCGAGCTTGTGCAGCTGGTAGCAGGTGCCGGCCACGACGGCGTGCGTCTCGGGCAGGCGCGCGCGGCGCGGATCGACGCGCGGGATGCCGGCGTCGCGCAGGTCCTGGTCGCCGTCGCTGCCGGTGGTCGCGACCTTGACGAGCGTCAGCGCCGGCGCGGCGCGCCGGATCGCGAGCAGCGCGTTGTCGACGGCGCGGTGCGTGAACGCGGTCAGCGCGATGCGGCAGCCCGCCGCACACAGCGCGGCCGCGACCTCGGCGAGCAGCCGCGTCTTGCCGGTGCCCGGCGGCCCCTGCACGAGCGCCAGGCTCTCGGTCGCGATCGCGCGCGCGCCGGCTTCGACCTGCGCCGGGTTCAGGCCCGCTGCGCGCAGCGACGTGACCGCGCGGCCGTAGCGCGCCTCGTCGATCTCCAGTTCGTGGCGGCCGTCGAGGATCGCCGCGAGCCGGCCGTCCGCGAACGCCGCCGCGACGACCTCGCGCAGGCGCCCGCGCAAGCCGAGCGCGCGGCGGTCGACGACGTAGGCGGCCGCCGCGTCGAACCCGGCCTCGGCGTCGCGCGCGTACGGATCGCTCTCGAGCCGCAGCTCGCCGGTGCCGGCGTCGTAGCTGCCGAACACGAGCGGCACGCTGCCGTCGAGGTCGTGGCCGTCGCCGACCAGCACGGTGTCGCCGGCGCGGAACTTCGACGTGTTGTCGCGCACGTGGAACCAGAACACGCCCGCGTCCGCGCGCACGAAGCGCGCGCCGAAGATGCACTCGCCGTCGAGCACGCGGACGTCGATCGGTTGCGCCAGCAGGTCGCGGTGCGAGCGCCGTTCGCCGTCCTCTTCGCGCGCGAGGAACCTAAGCAGTCGCTGTTCCAGCGTCAGATCCAAGTGCCTGCTCCTGCGCCGCGGGCGCCGCCGCGAGGATGCGGCGCTCGAGCGCAGCGAGATCGTGCAGGTCGGTCGTCACCTTTGCCACGAGCTTCCGGTCGCCGTCGCCGGCTGCCGCCCACAGCGCCGCCGCGCCGGGATGACCGGCGCGCAACGGATCGCGGCCGAGCCCGTGCGCGACGAAGTCCGCGAGCGCGAACACGGGCGCCGGGAACAGCGCCGCCGCGCGCAGCCGCCGCTGCAGTTCGACGAAGCGCGCTGCGATGCCGACGCCGGCCTCCTGCCGGTGCGCGTGTTCCTCGTACCAGCGCGGCAGCGCGTGGTCGAAGTGCAGCAGGACCGCCTGCGGCGGCACGCGGTCGAGCAGGCGGCGGAACGCCGGCCACTCCGCGTCGCGCGACCGCGGCAGTTCGACCGCGATGCCGTCGTCGGCGCCGAGCGGGTGCTGCACGCCGATCGCGAGCACGCGGTCGGCGAACGGATCGCCGAGCAGGTGCACGAGTGCCCCGTCGCCGAGAGCCCTGTTGCCGAGCGCGGCGCCGTGCGGTCGCGGCTCCACCAGCGGCTGCCCGAGCAGCGCCGCCTGCGCCGCGCGGCGCAGCCGCCGCAGCAGCGCCGGGTCGAGGGCGTGCCGCAGCCGGCCGCCGTCGACGAACACCGCCAGGTCGTCGATCGTGCGGCAACCGTGCGCTTCGAGGATCTCGCGCGCGCCGTGGCTCATGCCCTGCACCAGCGACAGGTCGCGCGCGGCCGCCAGTTCGGGCAGGCAGCGGTGGTTCCAGTGGCACGAATCGCAGCCGCGCTGCCGGAACGGCCGCGCCGCCTCGGGCGCCGCGCGCAGGCGCACCAGCTCGGCCTCGACCTCGGCGCCGACCGCGCGGTAGTCCGCGACCGCGAAGCGTTCCTCGCGGCGGTCCTTGAGCACCAGCGCGCCGTGCACGGGCAGCCGGCCCTGCACGTCCGCGAGCAGGCGCGAGTAGAACACGACCTGCAGCACCTGGTCGGCGCGCGCGCGGCCCGACGTCTTGACGTCGAGCACCTCGTAGTGGTGGTCGCCGATCGCGCTGCTGCCGTCGACGCGGCGCAGCAGGTCCGGCAGCCCGAGGCGGTCGCCGTGCGCGAGCACGGCCTGGTGGATCAGCGGTGCGCCCTCCCGCAGCAGTGCCAGCGTCGCCTGCGCGCCCGCCGCGAAGTCGCGCTCCGGATACTGCGGCTGCACTGCGCCGAGGTCGCGCACGTAGTCGGCTTCGAACTCGCGGCCGCGCCGCGCCGCGAACTCCTCCCACGGCGACGGCTCGCGCCGCAGCGCGCGGTCGAGGTGCAGGTCGAGCGCCGCGAGCCGCGGGCACTTCGCGTAGGCATACACGTGCGTGCCGGTGATGCGCCTCACGAGGGCACGATCCGCACGAGGCAGTCGAGGTAGGCGGCGCCGAGACCGAGGTCGGTCGCGCGCGCGGCGATCAGCGCGTTGGCGGAGTGGCCGCGGTCGAAATGGCCGCCCTTGGGCACGATCGCGACGTCGCGGCGCTGCCGTTCGTCGTGGCGCAGCTCGGCCGTGAGCTCGCCGGTCGCGCTGACGATGCGCACGCGCGTGCCCGCCGCGACGCCGCGCAGCGCGTCGGGGTGCAGGGCGACCCACAGCTGCTCGAGCCCCTTGCCGGCCCACAACGACGCCTGGCTCTTCCCGGTCGAGTTCGAGAACAGCCACAGCGGCGCGCTGCCGCCCGCGCGCGCCGGCGGTGCCGCGACGTCGACGTCGGCAGGCGCCTGCTGCACGAGTTGCACGCGCCCGTTCGGCGTCGCCACGCGGCCTTCCGGGAACAGCACGGGCCCCGACACCGGACTGCGCAGCGCGCCGCCGGCTGCGCGCAGGGCTTCGAGCGAGGCGCCGCGGTCGGCGACCGCCGCCAATGCCGCGCGCTTCTGGTCGTCGATCGAACCCTGCGGGTACTCGCGCAGGCCGAGCCGTCGCGCCAGCTGCTGGAAGATCGCCACTTCGTGCATGACGCCCGGCGGGGGCGGCACCACCGGGCGCGACTCGCCGAGCCAGTGGTGTCCGTACGCGCCCAGTACGTCGTCGTCCTCGAGCAGCGTCGGCACCGGCAGCACCAGGTGCGCGCGGCGCGCGGTATCGCTGAGGAAACTGTCGGCGACCACCAGGAACTCGACGTGCGCGAGCGCCTTCGCGACCGTGTGCGCGTCCGGCAGCATCGCCACCGGGTTGCCGGCCGTGACCCACATCAGCCGCACCGGCGGGTCGGTCGCGGCGAGCACGTCGTGACCGAGCAGCGGCTCGCGGATCGTGCGCGGCGGCGCCGGCGCAGGGCCCGGATAGCCGGCGAAGGCCTTGCGCCGCTTGAAGTAGAAGGAGCAGCCGCCGCCGGCGCGGAACAGGTTGCCCGACAGCGCGCACAGTGCATCGAGCGCGCGCACGATCGCGGCGCCGCGCGCGCGCCGCTGCATGCCCCAGCCGACCAGGATCGCGGCCGGCCCGTCGTGCAGGCAACCCGCCAGGAACTCGACTTCGGCAACGGTCACGTCCGCCGCCGCCGCCCAGGCCGCGGCCGTCCGCGCGCGCACGAGCCGTTCGAACCCGGGCAGGCCGTCGCAGAACTCCGCCGCGCGCGCGTCGATCCAACCGCGGTCGAACAGCACGGCCGCCACGCCCATCGCGAGTTCGTGGTCGCTGCCCGGCGCCGGCTGCAGCGCGCGATCGCAGAGCGCCACGCCGCCGTGGTGCACCGGGTCGATCGACACGATGCTCGCGCCGCGCCGCCGCGCGTCGTGCAGCAGCGGCACGAGGTGCACGCTGCTCACTGTCGGGTTCTTGCCCCACAGCAGGATGTGCCGGCTGTTGTGCAGGTCGAACAGCGCATTGCTGTCGCTGGTGCCGAAGTCGGCGACCTGCGCCGCTTCGCCGGCGCCCGAACAGATGTCCCCCACCTTGGTCGCGCACGGCCCGAACTGGTCGAAGAACAGGTCGGTCAGGTGCTTCAACAGGCCGAGCGAACCGCCGGAGCGGTAGTGGAAGATCGCTGCCGGCCCCGACTCGGAGCGCACCTGCCGCAGGCGATCGGCCGCGACGTCGAGCGCCTCGTCCCAGCCCACGGGCTGCAGCGACCCGCCGCGGCGCAGCAGCGGCTGGCGCACGCGTTCGCTGCTGTTCTGCAGGTCGACGAACCGGCTGGTGCGGAAGCAGAGGAAGCCGCGCGTGACCGGGTGCGCTGGATCGCCGGTCAGCGCCGTCACCACGCCGTTCTCGACCTGCGCCTCGATCGCGCACGCATCGGGGCAATCGCGGTTGCAGGTCGTGCGGCGCACTTCGACGGTCATGGTCCGACCTCGAGCACGGCGGCGGGTCGGCGTCCGGGACACGTCATCGCGGTGAGTCTAGGAGTCCGCGCCACGGGAAGGCGAGGATGCAGGGCGGCCGCGGCTTGGATGCAGATGGCACTGCTTCGGCGCTGGGGCACGCGGACGGTCCGACAGCCTTGAGGAGCAGGAGGGGCGCCCGGTGGCCGGCACCGCGCGCACAGTCGATGGATCAGTTGGCGAGCGAACCCTCCGAACGTCGGCTGCCTTCGAGCTCGGGCGCCGCCACCAACGTCGATCCGGTGCAACTGGAGAGCCCGGGTCGCCACCCGGATTGCAGTGCGCAGCCTCCCACGAGCAAGTCCGACTGAGCCATACCAATAATCGAACCGGACACAAACAGATCTCACGAACAGACGCCACACACTGCGCTACCGAGCGACGCCGGGTTTCGCCGATCGCACACCGAACATCACAGTGCCTTAGCAAGAATCCACGACACAAACTCAATGTGTTGCGCCGATTGTCGAGTCGCGGCGGAGACTCTGCACCCTAACGGCCGTTCGCGTCGATGCGGGAGAATCCTGAGGACGCGCTTTCGCGGCCGGGCCGGCTCTTTCTACGCTCCCCCCAACCAGCCGCCCCGGAGGCGACGGTGAACCACAATTCCGGTCAAAGAAAGAACGAACCTTTGCTGCCGCCTCCGGGTCGACTGCTTTCCTGAACGATCCCGCTAGGGAGGAGATCTCTTCACTCATGTCCAAGTCGATTGCGTCTGTGCTCGCTCTGGCCGTCACCACGTCGCTCGCCCTCGCCAACGGTGGCGGCGGCGGCGGCGGCGACGATGACAAGAAGGCCAACCCCTACCAGAGTGGCAGCGTGTCCTGGAAGCCAGGCACCGGGATCACGCTGGCCGACAGCGACGAGTTCTCGCTGAAGTGGGCGAACCAACTGCAGCTGCAGTGGACGTTCACGGCGAACGACAACGCGCCGGACATCAGCGACTTCTCGGTCCGCCGCGCACGAATCTACCTGACGGGCAACGCGTTCAACCGCGACCTTATCTACAAGCTGAGTCTCGACGCCGTCGACGATGGCGGCACTTCGGCCGGCCCCGTGAAGGATGCCTGGGTCCAGTATGCCTTCAGCAAGAGCGAGAGCGGCACGATCGGAGTACGCGTCGGCCAGAGCAAGTCGTACCACGGTCTGGAGTCCACGACTTCGGACGCTGGTCAGTACTTCGTCGAGCGCTCGGCAGCGTCGCGGATCTTCGCCGACGTCCGGTCTCAGGGCGCATGGGCCCACGGCTCGCACAACGAGAACAAGATCCGCTGGAACGCCGGCTTCCAGAATGGCGAGGTCGCCAACGGCGCCGGTGGTGTGTTCGAGCGTGGTGAGGAGACCAACAACGCCGACAATGCCCTGAACATCGTCGGCAACATCTCCTTCGACCCCATGGGTGACATCACCGGTGGCAAGGACAACGAGGCCCTCCGGCAGGGCGACTTCGGTGACGTCAAGGACACCATGGGCACCGTCGGCGGCGGCATCGAGATCGGCAACAACCGCAACCTGGCCAACACGCAGGATATCGACACCACCCAGATCAACATCAACACGGCCTGGATGCTGGGCGGCGGCATCACGGTGCAGGGCGAAGTCTTCCTGCGCAGCGACGATCTGCAAGCCGCTCCCACCGAGGACAGCCACGGTTGGTATGCGATGGGCACCTACACGATGCCCAAGTCCGGCAACAGCGAGATCCAGTGGGGCTTCGGCTTCCGCATCAACTCTGTCGACACGGACTCCACCAACACCGTGATCAACCTCTACCAGAACGGCAGCACGTTCACCCCGGTGCCCCCCGGCGACGTGACCGAGATCACCGGTGTGGTCGACGCCTTCTATCACGGTCATGCGATGAAGACGCAGCTCGAGTACACCTTCCAGGACGCGAACCCCGACGCGGGCACCAGCAGTTCGAATCACATCTTCCGCGTGCAGTTCCAGCTGCTGTTCTGACAGCGATCCCTTCCCCAGCCGGCGCGGGAAATCCCGCGCCTTGGATTCTCAGGCGGAGGCGGGCGAAGTCCCGCCTCCGGTCCTGTACGGGGTGCCACAATCGGGCCGCTGCGGAAGCCTCATGAACCAGCCCGAACTCGACCTCGCCATCGTCGGCGCCTCGCTGCGCGGTTTGCAGCGCGCGCGCCTCGCCGCGCGCGATGGCCAGCGCGTGGCGCTGTTCGAGCAGCGCGCCGAACCGGGCGGCAGCGCGCGCACGCTGCGCAGCGAAGGGTTCGCGATGGAACTCGGACCGTTCGCACTCGCGGCGGCGGAGTGGGACGGACGGTGCCGCGGCCTCGACCGGCCGCCGCCGCGCGCGGCGCTGCGCGACGAAGCGCAGAGCGGCTGGCGCTGGGACGGCAGCGGGCTGGTGGCGACGCCGGTCGACGGCGAACCGTGCAGCGGCCGCACCGGCATCGAGGACCTCGCGGTGAGCTACCGCCGCGAACTCGGGGCGGCGCTGCGGCTGGGGCGCGCGGTGACGCGGCTGCGGCCGGGATCCGCGGACGCGTTCGAACTGGAACTCGGCGGCGAGGTGCCGGCGACGGCGGCCGCGCGCGCAGTCGCGCTGGCGGTGCCACTCGACGTGGCCGCGCGCCTCTGCGGTGCGTTCGACCCGGCGCTCGCGGCGGTGGCGATGCGGCTGCGGCGGGAGCCGCGCGCGTTCGCGTTCCTCGGCACCTGGCAGGACGACGCCGCCGCGGCGGCGCTGCGCGGCTTCGGCGTACTGGTCGAAGAGCCGGGCGCTCTGCGCGAGTTGCTGTTCTGCAGCAACGCGTTCGCCAATCGCGCCGTGGCCGGCAAGGCGCTGGTGCGCGTCGAACTCGGCAGCGACTCGCTCGGACCGGACGCGACGGCGGCCAGCGACGACGACGTCTCGGCGCTGGCAGAACGCGAACTGCGGCGGCTCACCGGCTGGTCGGGCACCGTGCTGTTCCGGCGCGTGCACCGCTTCGCGGTACTCGTGCGCGACGGCGCGTTCACGGAGTGCCTGGTGCGCGTGCGCCACGTGGTGCAGCGCGCCAGCGGCCTGGAGTGGATCGAGGCGTAGCTCAGCGCGTCCTTGCGGCCGTCGGCGCAACCGCGCCGACCGAAGAGGCCGCAGGCGCGCTGTTGTTCCCCGCCCGGCTCAGCGCGTCCTTGCGGCCGTCGGCGCAGCCGCGCCGACCGGAGCGGCCGCAGGCGCGCTGTTGTTCCCCGCCCAGCTCAGGGCACGGCAGCGTGCGCGTCGGCGCGCGCCTTCGCGCCGCGCAGGCAGCGGCGCTCGAACACCTCGAGGCCGAGCAGCGTCCACAGCCGCAGCTCCTCGCTGCGGCGGCCGGAGCGATGGTCCTGCAGCAGCCGCTCGATGCCGCGGCGGTCGAGGAACGACGCGACGAAGCTGTCGCTGCCGAGCAGCAGGTCGCCGGCGTAGTCGCCGAGGCCCTGGCGGAACCACTCGTCGAGCGGCACGCGGAAGCCGACCTTCTTGCGGTCGACGATCGGCGCGGGCAGGTAACGCCGCGCGACCTCCTTGACGATCCACTTGCCGGCGCCGCCGCGCACCTTCAGCGCGGAGTCGACGCGGAACGCCAGCTCGACGAGTTCGTGGTCGAGGAACGGCGGCCTGCTCTCGATGCTCGCGGCCATCGCCATGCGGTCGCCGCGCTCGAGCAGGTTGTCGGCGAGCCAGGTGTGGCAGTCGACGTAGAGCATGCGGCGCAGGTGGTCGCCGCCGGCGCGCTCGTACTGGCCGGGGTCGCGCAGCGCGCCGAAGCCCTTGCGCAGCGCGCGCCGCTCGTACCACGTGAACGGCGCGAACCAGGCCTGCAGCCGTTCGCCCGTGCTGCGCGCCGTCAGCGCGCGCGCCGCGATGCGCAGACGGCTCTGGTCGGCGGGCAGCGCGCGCTCGAACGCGCGCAGCAGCGGCGCGCGCAGCGCGGCCGGCACCGCCATCAGCCAGCGCAGGCGGCCGTCGACGGCGTGCTTGGGATAGCCGGCGAACAGCTCGTCGCTGCCCTCGCCGGACAGCAGCACCTTGACGGTGCCGCGCGCCTGGCGCGCGATCTTGTGGATCGCGACGTCGGCAGGCTCGCTGATCGGCCCGTCGCGGTGCCAGCACAGCTCCGCCCAGTGGTCGAGGAAGTCCTGCGGCGTCACGCCGATCTCGTGGTGCGTCGTGCCGAGCGCGTGCGCGACCTGGCGCGCGTACGGCAGTTCGTCGAAGCGCGGGTCCGCGAAGCCGGCCGCGAACGTCTGCACCTCGCCGCCCTGCCGCACCTTCTTCATCAGCGCGACGCACAGGCTGCTGTCGACGCCGCCGCTGAGGTAGGCGCCGACCGGCACGTCGGCGACCAGCCGCAGCGCGACGGCGCGCTCGAGCGCCTCGCCGACGGCCGCGACCGCCGCAGCGCCGCCGAGCAGCACACCGGGCACCGCCGCCGGCAGCGCCCACCAGGTCTCCTCGCGCAGCCGGCCGTCGCGCCCGACGTGCAGCGCGCAGCCGGGCGCGAGCTTGTGCACGCCCGCGAACAACGTGCGCGGCGGCGGCACCGACCGGTAGGTCAGGTAATCGTCGACGGCTTCCTCGCACAGGCGCGGCGCGCCGATCGCGGGCCACAGCGCCTTGACCTCGCTCGCGAACGCGACGAAGCCCGGGCCCTCGGCCCAGTAGAGCGGCAGGATGCCGATGCGGTCGCGCGCGAGCACGAGTTCGCCGCGGTCCTGGTCGTGGAAGGCGAACGCGAACTGGCCGTTGAGCCGCGCCAGGCCCGCGAGGCCCTGCCGCCGCAGCGTCTCGAGCAGCACCTCGGTGTCGCCGTGCGTGCGCAGCGTGACGCCCTGCGCGAGCAGCTCGAGCCGCACGTCCTGGTAGTTGAAGATCTCGCCGTTGAACGTGATCGCGGCGCGGCCGTTGGCCGAGCGCATCGGCTGCGGCGAGCCTTCGAGGTCGATGATCGACAGCCGCGTGTGGCCGAAGCCGACGTCGCCGAACACCGCGAAGCCCTCACCGTCGGGGCCGCGGTGTTCGAGCTGCGCCGCCATCGCGCGCAGCAGACCCTCGTCGACCTTGCCGCCGTCGAACCGGCGGATGCCTACGATACCGCACATGCGGCCTCCCTCTGCGGCGCGCCGTCGGCGGCCACCGCGTCCAGGATGCGCAGCAGTTCCTGCGTGCGGTCGTCCCAGCTCGCGTGCGCGAGCAGCGCCTTGCGGTCGCCGGGCGCGCGCGCGCCGCGCACGACCGCGTCGATGCGCGCGATGAACTCATCGCCGCCGCCGACATGCAGGAAGTCGCGGTAGTGGTCGGCCTCGGGGAACGGCGTCGTCACGACCTCGCAGCCGAGCGCGAGGTACTCCTTCAGCTTGATCGGGTTGCAGGAGCGGATCCAGTCGTTGTCCTGCCACGGCATGATCGCGACGTCGAAGTCGGCGCCGAGCGCGGGGATCTCCGCGTACGGACGGAAGCCGAGGCAGTGCACGTTGCTGTGCCGGCGCAGCCGGTCGAGCGACAGCGTCGCGTCGCCGATCAGCACGAGGCTGTAGCCGGGCCGTTCGACCGCGAGCCGTTCGAGCAGGTCGAAGTCGATCACGTAGTCGTCGAGGCCGCCGAAGAAGCCGACGATCGGCGACTTGATGCCGCGGCCCGTCAGCGCGCCCGTGCGTGGGCGCGCCGCAAAGTGCGCGAGATCGACACCGTGGTCGAGGAAGCGCGCGCGGCCGCCGGTCATCGCGCGCTCGGACTCGAGGAAGGCGCGGCTGCTGTAGAGGACCACGTCGCTGTGGCGCAGCAGCGCGCGCTCGAGCGCGCCGATCAGCGACGTGTCGGCCTCCTCGAACGCCGAGTGCTTGTCGGTGCGGTTGTAGACGAGCGAGCTGCGCGGCATCGCCTTGACGACGTCCCACGCGGTCGGCACGGTCACCAGCAGGTGCGGCGGCGCGGTCATGCCCATGCGGCGCGCCTGCCGTTCGACCTGCGCGCGGATCAGCCGCGCGTTGAACGCGCGCGCACTGTCGCTGCCGTAGAACGGGAACAGCAGCGGCGTCATGACCGCGTAGTCGGGTCGGTCCGGCAGCGGCCGCCGCACGTGGCGCAGCATGCTCTTGAGCTTGCGCCAGATCCGCCGGAACGGCAGCGGCGACCGCCCCGGCATCGGCATGCGCATGCCGATGCTGTTGACGAGCAGGACCTTGCGGAACCCGGCCGCGCGCGTCATCAGCTGGAAGTCGCTGTGCGCGCGGTTGTGGTACCACCAGTCCTGGCCGCAGAAGCAGATCAGGTCGGGGGACGACGCCACGTGAGTGGCCCTTATATCGGGCCGCTACCGCGCCGCGGTGGAGTCGGCGCGACATCCGCGACTGTTCATTTCCGCAGCACGCGCAAGTCCGGCGCCAGGCTGTAGTCGCCGGCGGCAGCCTGATCGCGCAGCGCGACGCGGTACTCGACGCCGGTTGCGAGGTCGCGGCGGTCGGCGGGTCCGAACGGCACGACGACGAGCGAACGGTCGCCGTCGCCCCACCGGTTGCCCGGGTCGAGTGCCACGTGCAGGTCGGGCTTGCCATCGGCGCGCAGTACGAGGTCGTTGTGCGCGTGCTCGAAGTGCCCGGTCAGCTCGGCGGAGTCGAGGCCCTCGACGCGCGCGACCAGCCCGAACACGCCGTGCTTGGCGAACCAGCCGCGTACCGCCTCGGGCAGCGCGGGATCGTCGCACCACGACAGCTCCTCGATGCTCGGCACCGGCGCGCCATCGGGCGGGTTCGGGAGCTTGCAGTGCGGGCCGAACGCGTCGCGCAGCGCGATCGTCGAGTACGGATTGCGCCCGCCGAACAGGTCCTTCGGCCGGTCCGTCTGCTGCCGCCGCCCGATGGTCTCCGGCATGCGCGCGTCGGCCCAGTCCGAGAACGTCGCGACGTGCGTGATCAGCCCGAACAATCGTCGGTCCGCGATGCCCTGCCCGAGGCGGTCGCCGTTCAGGCGCCGCCAGCGGCCACCGACGAACACCTCGTTGAACGTGTGCGACGCCCAGCTGCTCTGCAGCTGCGCGATCGCCGCGGTGACCTGGTGCCGCAGGGCGTGGTGCGACAGCCCGGTGCGCAACAGCTCGACTTCACGCGCGTCGCCCGCGTCGACGACGGGGATGCACAGCACGATGCGCGTCGGCACGCCGAGCGCGCGCAGGCAGCCGTCGAGGTAGATCGCGGTCGAACTGCAGCTGCCGCGCATGCCGTGCTCGAACATGCCGCGCGCCGAGATCTCGCGCTGCCACTGTTCCGGCAGCGTGGTGCCGAGTTCGCGCGCCGACTGCTCCGCGCGCGCGCGCAGGTCGTCGGGCACGAACGGCTGCCCGTTGCCGTCGAACGCGACCACGAACGTCGAGAAGCCGTCGTGGTACTGCGCGTGCTTGCACAGCCAGCGCGACGCCGCTTCGACCAGTGCCTTGTCGTCGAGCCGCCCCGCATCGATGCCGTCGCGCTGCAGCGCCGCGAGCAGCTGCGCGCGCATGGCCGGCGTCCAGTCCGCGGTCGGGCCCGGCGCGGTCCACTGCGGCATCGCCGCGGCGGTCTGCCGCCACTGCGGATCCGGCGCGATCGCGGCTGCCGCGGCCGGGAACGGATAGTGGATGACCTCGAGCTCGACATGGTCGGCAGTCGCGTCGAGCGCGCGCACGTCCTGCCAGTCGTCGTTCAGGTACTCGGGCGTCACCGGCCGCATGACCTGCACGACCGTGCGCACCCAGTACTGGTATTCGCGGCGCTCGAGCCAGTCGCCGTCGGGCACGCCGTCGCCGTCGGTGTCGCGCTGGTCCGGGTCGGTTCCGTACTTGTGGATCTCCTGGAAATCCGACAATCCGTCGCCGTCGCGATCAGATTCTGCTGCCTGCGCGGAGGCGACCGCTGCGCAGAGCGCCGCCGCGAGGGCAGGGCGCCCGATGCCGTTGCTTCCCATGGCACGGGGAGTGTACGCGCCGCATCGCTATTTCCGCCGCCGCGGAGGCCGCATGCTGCGCGTCGAGTGGGGGCTAGATGCAGCTGCCCGCTGACGTTGCGATGACACAAGGTCGCGCGCGGCGTGATGTATTCCTCGCGTCATGTCTCCCGTCCGACTCGTCGGCAGCGACCACAGCCTGGCTCAGCCCTCGCGGCTCGAGCAGCTCGGCGCCGCCGCCGAAGCGATCCAGGCGCGGCTGATCGAGCTGCGCGGCCGCGGCGCGATCGCGGGCGCTTTGCTGCTGTCGACGTGCAACCGCTTCGAGGTGGTGCTCGAGCCGTGCGCCGGCGCTGCACAGCCTTCGGCCACCGAACTGCTCGGCACCGACCTGCCGCTGCGCGACCTGAGCGACGGTGCCGCGGTCGAGCATCTGCTCGGCGTCGCGACCGGCCTGCACTCGATGGCGTTCGGCGAGGAGCAGATCCAGGGCCAGCTGCGCACCGCGTTCCGCACCGCGGAAGAGCTCGGCATGCTGAGCCGCAAGCTGCACATGCTGCGCAACCGGCTGCTGCCGCTCGCGCGCGAGATCCGGCAGCGCACCGGCCTCGACCAGCGGCCGCCGTCGATCGCCTCGATGGCCGTCGATCAGCTGCTCGCCGTCGGCACGCGCATCGCCATTGTCGGCGCCGGCGCGACCGGCCGCCTCCTGCTCGAGATCCTGCAGCGCCGCCAGGTCGTGCCGGTGCTGATCGCCAACCGCTCGGTCGACAAGGCCGCGGCGCTGGCGCAGCACTACGGCGGCCGCGCGCTGTCGCTGCACGAGTTCGTGCGCGGCACCGATCCCGCGCTGCGCGAACTCGACGGCGTCGCCGTCGCCGTGCGCAGCGACGAGCCCGTGCTCGACCGGCGCAGCGTCGGCAGCGCGCGCATCGTCACCGACCTGAGCCAGCCGTCGGTGCTGGCCGCCGACCTGCGCGAGCCCGGCGGGCCGCGCGTCGTCGTGCTCGACGACCTCGGCCGCACCGCCGCCGCGTGCGCCGACAGCTACCGCGAACGGCGCCACGTCGTGCAGACCGAGGTCGTCGCCGCCGCACGCCATCTGTGCAACGAACTCGCCGCCGACCGCCCGAACCTGGGCCGCGTCGTCGACCTGCACGTCGAGGGCGCGCTGGCCGAGCTCGAACGCGCGTTCGGCGACGAACTGCGCCACCTCGACGAACGCGACCGGCAGCGCCTGCGGTCCGTGCTGGAGCGCGCCGCGCGGCGCAACGCGCACCATCACATCCGCGACCTGCGCCACCTCGCGCGCACCCCATGATCGTCTTCGGCAGTCGCGGCAGCGACCTCGCGTTGACTCAGACACGCATGGTCGCCGCGGCGCTCGCACGCGCCGCGGGCTGCCAGTACCGCATCGAGATCATCGAGACGCGCGGCGATCGCGTCGTCGACCGCCCGCTGCCGGAGATCGGCGGCAAGGGGCTGTTCACGCAGGAACTCGAGGACGCGCTGCGGCAGGGCCGCATCGACGTCGCCGTGCACAGCCTCAAGGACCTGCCGGTCGCCGACCCGGACGGCCTGACGATCGGCGCGGTGCCCGAGCGCCGCGACCCCGGCGACGTGCTGGTCTGCCAGCCGCAGTGGTTCGACCGCAACGGCACCGTGCCGTTGCGCAGCGGCTGCCGCGTCGGCACCTCGTCGCACCGCCGCCGCGCCGCGCTCGAGCGCCTGCGGCCCGACCTCGTGTTCGCCGACGTGCGCGGCAACGTGCCGACGCGCGTCGACAAGGTGCGCCGCGGCGACTACGGCGCCGTGGTGCTCGCGGCGGCCGGCCTCGACCGCCTGCAGCTGCCGCTCGGCGAACTCGTGCGCGCGGCGCTGCCGATCGAACAGTTCCCGCCGGCGCCGGCGCAAGGTGCGCTCGGCGTGCAGTGCCGCAGCGGCGACACGCGCGTGCTCGCGATGCTCGCACAGCTGCACGACGCGGTCGCCGACCGCTGCGCGCGTGCCGAACGCGACGTGCTGTTCAAGCTCGGCGGCGGCTGCTCGATGCCGCTCGGCGTGCTGGTGACCGACGAACGCGACGGCTTCCGCCTGCGCGCGGCGTTCTACTCGCTGCCGCAGCCGGGCCACACGCCGGCCGGCGTGTTCGTCGACCTGCGCGGCCGCGATCCGCTCGCGCTCGCCGAACAGGTCGCCGCGCGCTGGCGCCCGCTGGTCGACACGCCGCTGGCTGGCCGCGACGTCGTGCTGCTGCGCCCCGACGACGGCAGCCGCGACCTCGACGACGCGCTCGCGGTCGCCGGCGCGCGCGTGCGCCGCATCGCGCTGACGCGCGTCGTGCCGATCGCCGGCGTCGCCGTCGACGCGGCGACGGTGCAGGACCGCATGCTCGCATTCACGTCGGCGCGCGCGGTCGAACTGTTCTGCGCCGCGGCGCGCGTCGACCTGCGCGGCCGCAGCGCGTTTGCGGGCGGCCCCGCGACCGCGGCAGCCGTGCACGCGCACGGCATGACGCCGATCGCGGCGACGCTCGGCAGCGGCGGCCGCGCGCTGGCCGAACGCATCCGCACTTCGCCGCCGCCGGCGGGCATCCTGTTCCCGTGCGCCGAAGAACGGCATCCCGACCTCGAGGACGGCCTGCGCGCGGCGCAGATCGCCGTCGTGCCGCTGCCGGTCTACCGCACCGAGCAGCTGCCGCCGAACGCCGTCGACGTGCCCGCGGGCGCCACCGTCGTGTTCGCGAGTCCGTCGGCCGTGCGCGCCTGGGCGGCGGCACCGCGGCCACGCGCGCGCCACGTCGCGATCGGGCAGTCGACGGCCGCCGCGATGCGCGACGCCGGGGTACCCTGTGATGCGGTCGCCGACGAACCCACCGCGGCCGGCCTGATCCGCAGTCTGGAAGTGGTTTCACAATGCCCCGCGCCGCCGAGATCAACAGGGCCTGGACCATTGTGAAACCACTTCCACGAGGACTCGCGCCGTGAACGACCGCCCCCGCCGTCTGCGCCGCACCGCGGCCCTGCGCGATCTGTGCGCCGAGACGCGGCTGTCGCGGCACGCGCTCGTGCAGCCGCACTTCGCGATCGCGGGCAGCGGCGAACAGCCGATCGACGCGTTGCCCGGCATCGCGCGCATGGGCGAGGACGCGCTGCTGCGCCGCATCGAGCGCGACCGCGAACTCGGCATCGCCAGCACGCTGCTGTTCGGCGTGACGTCGCACAAGGACCCGCTCGGCCGCACCGGCGAGGACCCCGAGGGTCCGCTGCACCGCGCCGTGCGCGCGGTCAAGCGGCGCTTCGGCGCCGACGTCACGGTGATGGCCGACGTCTGCCTGTGCACCTACACCGACCACGGCCACTGTGGCGTGCTCGAGCACGGCGAGGTCCACAACGACAAGAGCCTGCCGCTGCTCGCGGCGCAGGCGGTGTCGCTGGCGGCCGCCGGCGCCGACGTGATCGCGCCGTCGGACATGATGGACGGCCGCGTGCGCGCGATCCGGCAGGCGCTCGACGCCGCGCACTTCGAGGACCGCGCGATCATGAGCTACGCGGCGAAGTACGCGTCGAACTTCTACGGCCCGTTCCGCCAGGCCGCCGACTCGGCGCCGAGGGACCAGGGCCCGAAGGACCGCAAGAGCTACCAGATGGACTGCCGCAACCGCGCCGAGGCCGTGCGCGAGGCGCTGCTCGACCAGCAGGAGGGCGCCGACATCCTGATGGTGAAGCCGGCGCTCGCCTACCTCGACGTCATCGCCGACGTCGCCGCCGCGGTCGACCGTCCGGTCGCGGCCTACCTCGTCAGCGGCGAGTACGCGGCGATCGAGCTGCTGGCCTCTGCCGGCCTCGCCGACCGCGGCGCGCTCGTGCGCGAGCACTTCACGGCCGTGCGCCGCGCCGGCGCGTCGATCCTGATCACCTACCACGCGCGCGCCGCACTGGAGCACCGATGGCTCGACGACTGAATCGCGGCGCGAGCGCCGAACTGTTCGCGCGCGCGCAGCGGGCGCTGCCCGGCGGCGTCAGTTCGCCGGTGCGCGCGTTCAAGGCCGTCGGCGGCACGCCGCTGTTCTTCGCGTCGGCCGACGGCGCGTGGTTCACCGACGCCGACGGCAACCGCTACCTCGACTTCGTGCAGAGCTGGGGACCGTCGATCCTCGGCCACGCCCACCCCGAGGTCGTCGCGGCCGTGCAGGCTGCGGCCGCGCGCGGGCTGTCGTTCGGCGCCCCGCACGCGGGTGAAGTCGAACTCGCCGAGCGCGTGAAGGCGCTCTACCCCGGCGTCGACCGCGTGCGGTTCACGTCGTCGGGCACCGAAGCGACGATGTCCGCGATCCGGCTCGCGCGCGGCGCGACCGGCCGCAGCCGCCTGGTCAAGTTCTCGGGCTGCTACCACGGCCACAGCGACGGCCTGCTGGTCGCGGCCGGCAGCGGCGCGATCACGTTCGGGCAACCGTCGTCGGCCGGCGTGCCGGCCGAGATCGCCAGGCTGACGTCGGTGCTGCCGCTCGACGACGAGCAGGCACTCGCGGCGCTGTTCGCCGCGCACGGCCGCGAGATCGCGGCCGTGATCCTCGAGCCGGTGCCGGCCAACAACGGCCTGCTGCTGCAGCGTCCCGAGTTCCTGCGGCGGCTGCGCGAGCTGTGCACGCAGCACGGCGCGCTGCTGATCTTCGACGAGGTCATCAGCGGCTTCCGCGTCGCCCTGGGCGGCGCCGCCGAGCTCTACGGCGTGCAGCCGGACCTCGCGACGTTCGGCAAGATCCTCGGCGGCGGCATGCCGGTCGGCGCGTTCGCGGGACCGGCGCCGCTGTTCGAACACCTGGCGCCGCTCGGGCCCGTCTACCAGGCCGGCACGCTGTCGGGCAATCCGGTCGCGATGGCCGCCGGCCGCGCGACGCTGCAGGTGCTGCAACGCGACGGCGTGCTCGCGAAGCTCGACCGCCTCGGCCACCGCATGGAGTCGCGCCTGCAACCAGCGCTGCAGCGCAGCGACTGGCCGGTCGCGTTCTGCCGGCTCGGTTCGCTGTTCTGGTTCGCGTTCGGCGCGCGCACCGCGCCGACGCGCGCCGAGGACGTCGCCGGCGACGCGGCGGCGCTCTACCGCACCTTCCACGCCGAGTGCCTCGACGCGGGCGTCTACCTGGCGCCGTCGGCGTACGAGGTCGGCTTCCTGTCCGCGGCGCACACCGAAGCTGACATCGAGCGCGCGACCGAGACGATGCTGCAGGCTCTCGCGGCGACGTTCGCGGAGGCCAGGCGATGAAGCGCGGCGATCCTTCGGCGCCGTTCCTCAGCGTCGCGCGCGGCGGCACGGCCACGCGCCGGCCGCTGTGGATCATGCGGCAGGCGGGGCGCTACCTGCCCGAGTACCGCGAGATCCGCGGCACGATGTCGTTCCTCGAGCTGTGCAACACGCCGGCGGCCGCGTGCGAAGTGACGCTGCAGCCGATCCGCCGCTACGGTCTCGACGCGGCGATCCTGTTCACGGACCTGCTGGTGCCGCTGCCACCGATGGGCATCGACCTGCGCTACGAGCCGGGCCCGGTGCTCGCGCGCACGATCCGGACGATGGCCGACGTCGAGGCGCTGGCCGTGCCCGACCCCGAGCGCGACCTGTCGCCGATGCTCGAGACCGTGCGGCTCGTGCGCAGCCAGCTCGACGAGCAGGTGGCGCTGATCGGCTTCGTCGGCGCGCCGTTCACGATGGCCTGCTACCTGATCGAGGGCAAGGGCAGCAAGAACTGGGACGCGACGCGCACGCTGCTCTACCGCGAGCCGGCGACGTTCACGGCGCTGCTGCAGAAGCTCGCCGCGTGCCAGCGCCCGCTCGTGCAGGCGCTCGTGCACGCCGGCTGCGACGCCGTGCAGGTGTTCGACTCGTGGGCCTCGGTGCTGGGTGCCGAGGACTGGGCGCAGCACTGCGCGCCGCACACCGACGCGCTGCTGCAGACCGCGCGCGCCGCCGGCGCGGTCGCGATCCACTACGTCAACGGCGCGGCGCAGCACTGCGACCGCATGGCGCGCTCGCCCGCGCACGTGCTCGGCGTCGACTGGCGCCTGCCGATCGGCGAACTGCGGCGGCGCGCGCCGGCGTTCGCGCTGCAGGGCAACCTCGATCCGTGCGCGCTGTTCGCCGACGAGGCGACGCTGCGGCAGCGCGTGCGCGCGATCTGCCGCGACGCCGGCAGCCGCCACGTCTTCAATCTCGGCCACGGGATCCTGCCGACGACCGATCCCGCCGCCGTCACGATCGTCGTCGACGAGGTGAGACGCACGTGAGCCTGCACGTCCCGCCCGACCTGCTCGCGCGCTACGACCGTCCGGGTCCGCGCTACACCAGCTACCCGACGGCGCCGTGCTGGACGCCCGCGTTCCGCGGCGCCGATCACCGCGACAGCCTCGCGCGCGCCGCGGCGCGACCCGGCGCCGGCATGGCGATGTACGTGCACCTGCCGTTCTGCCGCAGCATGTGCTTCTACTGCGGCTGCAGCGTCGTCATCGCCAAGGACCAGAACAAGGGCGAACGCTACG
>Ga0070689_100000858_pt1 | contig 18877 bp, 11 predicted proteins | sample KBSS23HmetaG_FD_64669 | JGI IMG/M metagenome (GOLD analysis project Ga0070689, IMG submission 64669) | Switchgrass rhizosphere microbial communities from Kellogg Biological Station, Michigan, USA - KBS S2-3H metaG | ecosystem: Host-associated > Plants > Roots > Rhizosphere ...
TCCGGATCTGGTCGCGGCTGAGCCAGCGAGCGCCCCGCCAAACACGTTGGGTCTTCGGCAGATCATGTTCGCGGTCGAAGGCATTGACGACACCGTGGCCCGTCTGCGGGCCCACGGCGCCGAACCCGTCGGCGAGATGGTCCAGTACGAAGACAAGTACCGGCTCTGCTATCTGCGGGGGCCTGCGGGCATCATCGTCGCGCTGGCCGAGGAACTCTTCTGAAGCGTTCACCGGCTTTCGCCTCATTTCTTATAGACTGCGATTCCCCAAAAATTAATGTCGGGCGGCAGACTGTTCCAGTGGTCGAAGGCGTGCGAGTCGTCAGATTTGTATCGCAACTTGTAGTTTCCCGCGGGCAGAGTGATTACCACATCAACTTTCCTGTTCTTACCCGCACCACCGGCATGTGCAGTTTTGGCTTCTTGCATCTCCCACACGCGTGACCCTTTGTCGACGTCTTCGATCCAGCCGTAGTCAAACATCTCACCGCCCTGACCTTCACCGATGGCGAAAATACGCACGTCCTGACTCTTCGCCAGATTAAACGCCACAGTCTTATCTTCCTTGTCCAGCACTTGAACGATCTGCGCAATTACTTGCCGCTTCAACAGATCATCAGGCATAGGTTTGGAATAGAGCTCCCCGTACATTTTTACGAGCGGCAAGCCATCGGTTGCGCGTCCTACGCTTTGATAGATCCTGAGCTTTGTAACCAGGTCGGTGCGGTAGATATCGGCATAGGGTTTAGCCGCGACAGCGTTAAGCTGATTTTTCAATTCTGTAACCGGAGCGTTCCAGCTAATCTCGGGAATGCTCTCTCCGAACTTCTCGGGTAAGATGAACGTCTTCAAGAAAGCCATGCTTACCGCGGAGCTTAGCGCATTACCCGCGCCGAGATCCGTCGGACGGCTGAGATTGTCAGAGTTCGCCATTATGATGAACGTAATGTTTTGCTCGGGCACTTTCAAAATAAAAGATGAGTTGCCGGTCCAGTAGCCGTAATGCCAGAGCAGCTTCGTGCCCTTGTAGTTCTGCGTAAACCAACCCAACCCGTAGGGAAGCGACTCACCTTTGGTTGAGACAGCCGGCGTAAAAGCGAGTTGTTGAGTTTCTTTCGTAAGAAACTTGTTTTGATCGATCGCAATGTCATACTTCGCCATGTCAAGAACTGTTGAGATCAATCCGGCGGCAGTGCTGAAACTCTCCGGGTAACTTATTTTCGTGATCTTAAATTCGCGATCGAGCGCATACGGTTGAGCCAGTATCTTTGAGACCGTGTCGAATCTTTGCTGTTGCTTTTCCGTAATCAGCGATCTGCCCAATGGCGATAGGTGTGCATGAACCAGCTTCCAGGCGCCGTCTTGTTTGTTCCAGAAGTATGAATTCCTCTTCGGATCTTCGATGCGCTGTGGTCCATTGGGGGGCGTGATGGTTGCCTTCGAAAAAAAAGTTGTGATGGCGCTATCGCCGTAAACCGCCGCCTCGAGGTTGTTGACCTCAACCTTAACTTTGAGACCAGACTGAAATGCTGCCCGCTGCCCCGCCGCGTCAATAAAACCAGTTAGAAACCCGCCGTCGGCATAAAAGCGGTTTTGCTGCGGCGCGAGACGCTGCTGAATCTGGTCAACGTTGCCGGAATTGAAGCCCGCAACGATATCCATAACCGCGGCTTTCACTTCGGCCTCTGCTGCCTGGCCTGCGGCGTTTGGTGATTTTGTCGAGACCATCGTGGGCACGTTCGGCGCCGTGTCATTCATGCCGAGCGGATCGAGAATGTTTGCGATCAAAAGTTCGGCGAATGATTTGCCGGTCGCCCTTTCAATCACCTTATCCAGCTCTGCAAAGCGATTGCCGTTATAACGATACTGCTCGCCGGGAATTCCTTCGGATGTGTGCGAGAGCAAATGTCGCACTCGAATGACACCATCGCTATCGAGCGTGATGCCGTACTTTGAAACAGGATCGTCCAGCTTGATCTTTCCGTCCTGGACCAGTTGCATCAGAATCGTAGAGGCAAATGTTTTGGTCAGCGAAGCGAGATGGTAGGCGGTATGTTCGGTTGCGGGAATCTTGTTCTCAACATCTGCATAACCAAATCCCTTGGCCCAAATCACTTTTTGATTCTTGACGATGGCGGCGGAGTAAGCCGGTATCTTCAGGTCCTGTCGCAGACTTTCGAGCAGTGTTTCAAAGCGGGCAATCCGCTCTGTTGGGTCAGAGGTATGCGCGACTGTAGTCCGGACTAATAAGGACTGTCCCAGAACGGCCACTGTCAGAATGAGTGCGACTAAGCCTGGTGCTTTGAATGTCATAACGATCTCTTTTCCTTTGATCATTCTTGGATCGGGTCAGTACAGGGAGCGGTAGCGATCTGGTCAGGGATCAGCATGCGATATTTCTAATGATTCTTGATTTCCATGGCTTTGACCAGGTCGCTACCGCTCCCTGTACTGACCCGATCCAAGTGCGAGACGGCAGAGATGTTCTGATCAGGCAAACACCGCCATCCAGAGTTTTGTGTAATTAAATTCGGTTTTCGGAGTGGCGTTACCTTAGTTTGACAGGTACTTTATTACTTCGTACACCTTTCAGCGAAACGCTTAGCCAAACTTCTTCAATACCCTGGAGTTCGTCGATAAGCTTGACCGTCGCTTGAGTCAGCCAGGGAAAGTTTGGAACGCTCCTGATAGCTTCAATAGGTAATGTATAGATTTTTTGTTGAGAGTCTTCTGCTTGTGGAGTGAGAACCGAAAGGAAACCAAAAGGCCGATTCGTCGGCCTTTTGGTCTAATTGAACAGTGCTGGTCAGCCAAGTCCCCGAAATTAGCGTTGCCAGGCGGCGACCGGGTAACTCATCCGCTTTAAATATATGGCTGCCCGTTCTCGAATCTTTCCCGTACCTCACTCAATGAAAGACCTGTACCTAACTGGTAGTGTGGGCGATCAACAAAGCCTGTCCAGTTGCCGCCCCACTCTAATCCGATGATACCGGCAGCCAACGCAACAGGGCCAGCCTCATCGTAGAGCGGTGATTCGCCCAGGTAGGAACCATTCTGAGTGAAGATGCCGAGGTCCCACGCAATTCCGAAGTTATGATTGCTTTGACCCCCGCGCGCATTCGTCACTCTGGGCGGAGGATTACCGAACCGCCCCTTTCTATACAGCACGTTCTGTTCAGCATACGTGCGAGTCCCTGAGATTATTCGGGCGTTGATTCCCGCGGCTCGTATTGCAGTTATGCAAGCCCTCGCAGCTTCTTGCGCCCTGAGATGTAAGGTTCGAATGCTTCTTTCTGTCCGGGCATCGAACGTGCCGAGAGATGCGGCGATTTGTGCTGAACGGGTTTCGAATGCGTTCACCGCTGCGTCCGTGTTCGGCCCCCAGATACCATCAATCCTATCGGTATAGAGTCCGCCGGACTTTAAGAGTCTCTGCAAGAAAACAACATCATCTTCAAATAATCGATCACTCATTGCAGTCTTTCCTATTCTTGAGCGAAAAGTTCTACTTCACAGACTTATGGAACTTTCGGCTAAAACATTTCAAGGGTGTGTAGCCGGCTTTGCTCAAAAGTCCAAAATCATTCGAAGTGCGATATCTACTTTTGAGGCAAAGCCGGTGTAGCCAGTCCACCTCCAGCCGGTCAAACTTCTAAAGGCAAATAGCGCAATGAGGTTGGCCCATAGATTGAAGCAGTGTTTGATGAAGTGTGCATTGTCAAATATAACTTGACCGAACTTCGACTTTAGTTTTATACGGAAAGCACGTAGGGATATTTGACCACATAATCGTCACGACCGTTGGGAGAAGCTGTCATGGCTGACATTTACGGCGCTATTACCGACTCGGCGATCAATCGGGCGATCAAATTCTTAATGATTTGGCGGCCTGCCCTTTTTAACTTCGTCGCGCCGTCTCAATACCCTACCTTTGATGGGAATGGGTACTTCACCGGGTTCGGAGAACGTTGGCTGACCTGCAGCTCCGTCAAATGGCCGCCTGGGGTCGATCACAATACGTTTCCGCGCTATACGCGACAAGATCCCTTGAAGATGCCCGGCGTCGTGGGCGGCGGAATTCCGTTTTGCGCGCAGATTACAGATGCGAAAATTGATTTTCACCCTTCGAACACGATTGATCTGCCAGTTGCTCTTACCCCGCCGCTGATGAATCAGCGTTTCGCAGTATGGGCTGATGTTTCTTGTGGCGTCGGGTGCCCAACCGATGCGCTTATCGATGCTTTGCTCAACGCGCACTTCTACGCTCACTCAAAATTCATGCTCACCCCAGATCTCTTTAATCAGATGACGCTGGATGTTCAGTCGCTGATCTGTTTTTCATTGGAACTATTCGCGACTGGACATTTGTAAACTCAGCCGCAACCAGGATCAAGCAATCCGTCTGTGACTGAGATCCGCGTCGCGGTGAACGGCGTCGAGGTGCAGAATGTTAGGCCTAACGGACTCGAAGACGCAGTGGAGTGTTATATCCGAATGTACATTCGCGCGTACGTGTTGCCCAAATTGGTTCTGGCCCTCGAACCAATCATCGTTAAGGCACTGGGCGTGACGTTTACTCCGACTCTTACGTCGGGTCTTCCTAATAATCCGGCGATCGAGCAGAACGAGCTGCGTGTATGGCTGGATGTAGACGTCACAAAGACCAAGACCAGCGGTTCATAAGTTTCAGCGTGAGGAGCCTCAGATGTCAGACGTAACCCTTAAGGTTTCCGAACAAACCTTTGGCGAAGTTTTCAACCTTGTCTATCCGGGAAAGTCATTGAAGTTCAAAGGCGAATCCCCGGGTGCTAAGGACGCCGCCATTAAGACCTCCGAAACTTCTACTGAAACTTCGAAATCGAAAACATATCTGAACGTCACGGTGCCGTGGTTCGCTATCGATGCGGAGCTTCACCTTGTCGCCGCAAATGGCATCGAGTTCAACGATGGCAATACCTTTACGATCAATGAAATCGATATCGCGTGGGATAAGCTGATCCTGAAAGTCGGCCTGGATATACCGACGATGAAGTTCGGAGGTTTCTGTTTATTTAAGGTGCCGAAGAGTGTGCCTGTTTTCGGCGGGAAGTGTGCGCTCGAGGTTCCACCGATCGATCTCTTCACCAAGACGCCCGATATTGAGATCCCACTCGACCTCAGCCCGATCTTCAAATTTATCATTACCGAGATCAGTGCCATCTGCTCGATCGAGATTAGGGCGGAAAACGAAAAAGGCAAGGACTACTGGGCGGTCCATCCTGATCCGATCGCGGTCGATGCCGATCTCGTCGACATTCACGACACGTTGGGCCAGGCGCCTGCGATTTTATATGCGGCTGTTGGGACAATCGTGTTGAACTTTCAGGCCGCTTTCCCAGCTACGTGGGTGATGGACGTCTTCCTCGGGTTTGTGGGCCTGCCGACCATGACGTCACTCGTGCTGGATGTGCTCGATATTCACGACGACATTGAAGAGTGGCTCATGAAAGCGCTGGAGCAAAGCATCGGCATCGACAACTTGCTGATGGAAGTCATCTTCGATGCGATTCTTGATGGCGATGCCGTATTCAAGACGCCGAAGCTGTTCGAGATACTCGAGGAAAAGAAAGTAAAACCGGATGAACTTGGCGGATTTGCCGTCGCGGCTCCCGCTGGGGATGTGACCTTGCCTGCAGTGTCGTTTCCCGTCATCAAGCCGGAAGTTGTGTTCGACGACGATGAAATGGTTTTAACTTTCGATTTTGAGTTTTAGCACCGGCGGGAGAAAAATGATGCGCGGCCAACTATTCGCTTCCCAGTTGTATACGCAAGTGGACCTCGACAGCGGCGCACTAGTGATGAAATGCTTCATCGCTCATTTGTTGCGCGAAGAGGGGCTGTATCACGGCACGGTCATGCTGGGTGAGCGATTCGTGGCGGGGTTTGTCATCGAGGTCAATGAGATAGCAGACGAAACGCAGGTAACGGTGGACCTCTCCGAATTGCACTTCGGAGCTCGCGGCACGGCGCCGAACGAGGTCGTCAAACGGTTCGCTGTCAAAACTGGTGGCTACGTGGTGCTGCACGTGGGCCAGGGCGATGGTGGTTATCACGTACTGCTGCGGAACACCGATGACGATCAAAGCAGACCATGGAATAGCCAGAGGCTCGACGACGGAGATATCTTTTCAGCTATACCGCTGCGTCCCGGCTCGTATACGCTAAGCAACGTGTCGAGCGAACGCACAGTCGCTACACGTCTCGTCGTCACCTATCCGGATCCGCGCGAAAATTCGAGAGACCGGCCGCGGCCAACACCCGTTTATGCCACCTTCAAACGACGGCGATTTGATCCAGATGCGTTTACAGTAGACCCTGGTCAGGGCATCGTCATCGCTACAAAAGATACAGCCCGCTTTACGCTGACCCTGGACCAGCCGGACGACGGATCGGACGAGATCCGCGAGTGGCACGAGCAGCAGCGGGCTGAGTTATTTCGCATCATCCGGGGCCGGGGCGGCCGCGCTGTTGAATGAGTTCATCTTGGATCAGGTCAGTACAGGGAGCGGCAGCGACCTAGTCAAACCATAGAGTCGAAATCGTTAGGAAGATCGCATGCTGATCACTGGACCAAGTGCTACGACTTGAACGTGGTCCCGGTGCGCTCCCTCGAGCCTAGCACACGACTAGCATTAATTAACGTGCTACGGGATACTAGGGCGTGCGCCGACCCGGCATTGATCCTGTTCAATCACAAAGGAAAACAATCATGAGCCAGCAAGGCCGAATCCTCGGCATCGGTGGTATCTTCTTCAAGTCAGCGAATCAGCAACAAATGAAGGAGTGGTACGCACAACATCTCGGCCTCGCGGATAGCGGCCATGGTGTCATGCTGCCGTGGCGTGAACAAGACAATCCTGAAAATGAGCAGATGACAATCTGGAGCGTTTTCTCAGGCGACACCAAATACTTCGAGCCCAGCCCAGCCTCGTTCATGGTGAACTACATCGTCGACGACCTCGATGCACTGCTCGACCGCCTCGCGAAAGCAGGCGTCCGCATCGACCCTAAGCGCCAGGACGAAAGCTACGGCCGCTTCGCCTGGATATACGATCCCGACGGCAACAAAATCGAGCTGTGGCAGCCGCTCAATCAGAACGAATGATGAGAAATTTAATCTTCGCAATCAACCTTACCCTGGATGGCTGCTGCGACCACACCAAATTCGGTGGTGGTGATGAAATACATGAATATTTTGCGCACCTCATGCGCGATGTTGACGTACTCGTGTATGGGCGTAAAACCTATCAATTGATGGTTCCTTTTTGGCCCGATGTCGCAAAGAACCATTCTGGAGAGACACGAGCAATGAACGAATTTGCTCAAGCCTTTGACTCCGTCAACAAAATTGTTGTCTTCTCACGATCGTTAGACACTGCTGAAGGAAAAAATACGAGAATCGTTCGTACGAACCTTGAAGACGAAATACTTAAACTGAAACAAGAACAAGGCAAAAATATTGCCACCGGTGGTGTGTCTATTCCTTCACAACTGATAGAGCTTGGCCTGGTTGATGAATATTACTTTGTCGTTCATCCAATAGTTGTAGGAGAAGGGAGACGGTTGTTGGACGGCGTTAGCCTACCGGAGAAATTACAACTAAAGCTTGTTGAGTCAAAGATTTTTGAATCAGGATATGTTGCACTTCGTTACCTGAAACAGTGACAGTTCAGGTCTTCCGCTTTTCAAACCAGGAAAGAAATATCGACTCCTCAACCTGGTGCCGCGTCTAATTTCCAGCAAGGGTGGTTAAGAGGCTTCGTCTCTCCTCCATACGTTTCATCGAAGCGCCACCAGCAAATATCGATTACCGAAATGGAGGATTGAGAATGAACAAAAGACTATTCGTCCTAGTGTTACTGGCCGGCACGATTTGTTTTTCGGGCAGTGTTGTCATGGCCCAGCACTGGCGTATCGATCGCGGAGAACGTCGAGACCTGCGTGAGGATCGCCGCGATATCCGTTCTGATAGAAGAGACATCCGATCGGATCGGCGCGACTTGCGGGCGGATGCTCGCGAGCGTCACCGCGATATTCTTGAGCTCAGAGAAGACAGGCACGAAGACGCTTCACGAGCAGAGTTGCGCTCCGACCGCAGAGACATCAGAAGCGACACGCGTGATATTCGCCAGGACAGTCGCGATCTAAGATTTGATCGTCGTGATCGCCGCGTGGATGTGCGCGACTTTTACCGTGACCGCCATCGAGCGCGTCACGACTAGAAGCTGGCCGCGACGGGTAGGGCAGGCATCTCTCTTCCCAACGCCTGAGAGGACAACGAGGTGTTCCAGCTCTACCTGTCGACAGAGCTGATTGAGAAAAATCCGTTCGGATAGTTACGAAAGATCCAAATCTCCATGCCCGATTCTCGAGCAACCTTGTCGAGTGCCTCTCGCAGACTCACCCCTTCCAGATTTACAGAAAATCTCGAGTTACTGAATTTTTCAGGAGGGCCATCTGGTGCTCGGCGCTTCAGATTCAAGGCTGTCATGCTTGCTTGAACTTCAGGCAAATTCAACAATTGATCAAAAGCCTCTGACTGGCTAAGGTCTTTGACCTTGAAACTACTGATTCTCGTCTCGAGTAACGGATTGCTTCCAGTTATTGGCCAAACGTCGACAAACTCACCGGTCTGCCGCCACTGGTACTTTTTCGACGACTGAGCGATTGCCTTCATAACGTCCGTTACAGTTGCATCCAGCAAAGATAGACTAACGCGATGGTAACGTTGGGTGTCGAGCTCTAATCCAACCGTCACGCCGTAAGCGTTGGGCAGGGCAGCCAGGATCATGGTGAAATCACCATCGTACTGGATGGCCCTCAAGGTTGGGGGCGCCGGCTGCTGGGCCATGACACCTGACATCGACACACCACAAATTCCCAGAAAAACTACAGTGACAATTTGTTTGAAGGAGATGATCATTTCGGCCCCCTTATTGAATGATCCGGATCGCGCCAACATTACTGGTCAGATTATGCGCGACAACTTTCACCTGACACGTCCCCGCCGGGAGGTTGTTCGGAAGGCGGAATGTTACCTGAGCAAAACCAAGCCCACCTGGAATCGGCCGCACATCTTCAGCCGGTAGATCATGAACGCCGCCGTTAGCATCCGTGAGGTTGATCGTTACAGCAGCAGGAGTCTCGCCCACAAATAGTTCCAGATTCAGCACAAATATTATGACACGGGTGTTCGGGTCATTGGGATTCCTGAGTAGGTTCGCCGGGTTAACGACCAGGAAAGGATCCCTTGTCCCTAAAATCGAGTCAAATGCCGCAAGTAAATTCGGCGCTGGAGGGCTTTGCGCGAGAAATAGTGACGGTGGACTACTCGGCGCAGTTTTCTCGAAACCGGCGAAGCTCGTGCCGCTGGGAAACATTCCCGGCCTCCACGCGCGTGCCCGCAGCACCGTTGTAGTTGTTATCTGCAGCGTTCCCCCGGAAGCAATCATGGGATCATTCTCCGTTGGCTCACTGCTATTAGTCGTGTAGTGAATTGTGGCGCCCGGTGTCACTGAAGTGATCGTCACATTAATTGAATTGAAAAACTTTCCACTGCCTGGGTTGATTACAGGAGCGTTCACGGTTATCAGACCGCTGACTCGGACGGGTATTGCGCTAACAGTGTTAGTTGTGCTGTCCCCTCCTTCGCCCTCAAGGTTTAACCCCCAAGTCCAAACTGAACCGTCACTCTTTAGCGCCACGCTGTGATTAAGCCCGCCTGCGATTGAAACGACGTTTCCAAAATTTGGAATCTGTTTAGGTGTCGGAGTCGTTGAGGAACCCGACCCGTGTCCGAGTTGAAAGCTACTGTTTTTTCCCCACGACCAGATCGTCCCGTCGCTTGCAAGTGCCAAACAGAAAGCCCCACCCGCAGAAATGTTCGCTATTCCTCCTGGTAGTCCCGTAACCTGGACCGGATTCGGATGCGGGTTAAGATCCGTATTGCCGCCACCCGGCCCCAACTGTCCGTTGGAATTGTTGCCCCACGCCCAGATTGTTCCATCTTCTTTAAGGGCCAGACTGAACTCGTCGCCCGCAGCGATGCGCGCGACGTTTGAAAGACCCGTTACCTGTAATGGGGTTGTGCTGTTGGTGTTACCGTTTCCTAGTTGGCCCATTGAGTTAGCGCCAATGGCCCAAACGGTCTTGTCTGTTTTGAGCATCAACAGGTGACGATTTCCACCGGCGATCGCCGTGACATTGGTGATTCCGCTCAACTGGACAGGCCTCGTGAATAGGTCAAAACCACCAGTCAGAACTGGTGCGCCCCAGATCCAGACGGTGCCATCCGTCTTAACGGCCGCCCCATAAACGTCGCCCCCGGCTATTCCCTTCACATTGGTTAACCCAACGGTTTGCACAGGCCGCGTCCGAGAGACACTGGTGCCATCGCCGAGCTGTGCGTTGAAATTATTTCCCCAACCCCAAACTGTGCCGTTGGACTTCAACGTAAGGACAAAGCCAAAGCCAGTTGAGTCTTCTACCGCCTCTACTCCGTCGATGCCGGGTACCTGGAGTGGTGTTATCGCGCGCACAGGGTTGAGGGCGGTACCCGAGGTACCATCGCCGAGTTGGCCCTGCGATCCGAGACCCCACGTCCAAACCGTGCCATCATTACGCACACTGGTAGTATGAGTGTTTCCCGCTGCGATCGCTCGCGCGTTGCCGAAGAACGCTTGAGCGACAACGTTGCTGGTGACGCTCGCTGAATTGTTGGCCGGGTTCGGATCCGGGCGGGCGCTGGTGACGGAAGCACTGGTCTGGAGCGATGCCCCCGCGGGCGCATCTACTTTGACGGTTATCGTGAAAAAGATGCTGCCCGAGAATACCGAGAGCCCAAGGATATTGAGTCTTCCGGTAATGGTTCCCGAGGTGTTAGTACAAGTGGCATCAAAGTGGGTTGCGCAACTTACAAAGGTTGTTCCGGCGGGCAACAAAACTGTCAAAACCGGAAGGTCAGCGGGATTTGGTCCCAGGTTCGTCAGTTCAACCTGGTAAACGAGGTTCTGGCCTGAGAGAACGGGTTCCGGAGATGCCTTGATGGTAATCGCGATGTCACTAATGGGCGGCGGTGGTGGATTGCGCAGCGCAAACGTGATTGTCTGAGCATTGGTCAAACTGAGTGTTGAGGCCTCAGACGAATGTGAGCCCACGAGATAAGCATCGGGTTCACCACCGGAGATTCCGACAATCACTCGCTTCAGATTCGCGTTGCCATCTCCGTAACGAATCTGAATTGTTCCGTCGCGCCGCAACTCGATCTCGAAATTGACGGGCGTCTCGTCCCCGAATGTGACTGCCTGCCAGCGAAAGATCACGCGATCAAGGTCGGGTTTGATCATGTAGACATTGTCAGTCGAATTGCGGTCAGTCCTCAGGTCGGCCCACATGCCTGCGATCATCGGAAGATGGTTAAGGTTGGACTTGGATGCGATTGCGAAATCAAAAGGCCCGAAACTAGGGTTCACTTCATTAGTAAAATAAAGCGCACCGTTACTTGAAACATTCACGCCACCCATTTGCTGGCCGAAGAATGGAAAAGGAAAGGGAAGGCCAACTCCCTGAGTTATATCGTCGGCTTTTGGACCAACTGCTGTACCGCTATTCAGAGCTGTTAATGGAGTGGCTGGACCAGCGCTCACCGTGTAGGGATCGGCAATGTTGAGCGGAACGGTGACATCCACAGTGGCGATGCTGGTATTGCCGACGTTATCCGTAGTGCGTAAAGACAACTGTCCGCTCGTATGTCCAAAGGGGATTTTTACGGTCCTTGACGTTGAAACTCCCGGGTTCGCGGGAATCTCCTGATTAACTCGAAAGACCTCTCCGGTAGTCGAGTCAGTAAATAAAAACTCTTCAAGCGAAGCGTGGCCGGTCATCCAGTCATCGCCCGCAGTTCTCCAGAAGACGAATAAGCTTCGGCCGTCTTGTGAATTGATACTGAACTCAGGTGCGACAGCAGGAGCTGTGGTGTCGTTTTCAAGAGCAAATTGAACGGTCCTGTTTGCGTTTAGACGGCCTTGCGTGATCGTCCTCGTAAAAAACACACCGCTTTCATCGACGCCGAAGAGCACTGCGGATCGCAACTTCTGGAGCGAGATGTCCGGGTTCGCAGCAACTGCAAGCGCCGCAGCGCCACTAACGTGGGGTGCCGCCATGGAAGTGCCGCTGATATTTGAATAAGTAGAGCCGTCGGGGTCAGTGTTAGCTGCAACCAGCCCGTCACCTGTATAACCATGAGGCGTCGTGCTCAGGACGTTGTCACCGGGAGCGGCGAGGTGAACTGTCTGCGAGCCACGGTTGGAAAACGACGCGAAGAAACCGCTCTGCGTCGAGGCGGCGACAGAGATGACATTGGGTAAATCGAAGGTGGCCGGATAATGAGGCACGAAATCATTACTAAGAGTTTCGTTACCAGCAGCGGCGACAAAAAGTATGCCCGCGTTTCCGAGTTCCTTGATGGCGTCGAAGAGTGACTGCGAAAATGCTTGTCCACCGTAACTGTTATTGAGCACACGCAAATTCACGCCGCGCTGTCGCAGCGCCTTTGCGTAGTTGTAGGCCTCAAGGAGTACGGAGTCGGTGCCACCTCCAGGTCCAATTGCCTTCAGTGGAAGTAACTGGACGTTCCAATTAACACCGGCGATACCGGCGGAATTATTACCGCGAGCACCGATTATTCCGGCCACGTGTGTGCCGTGAAAATCGTCATCCGCATTGTCGAAAACTGTCCGGTCGTGATGGATGAAATCCCAGCCGTTTACATCGTCAACAAAACCATTGTTATCGTCGTCGACGTTGTTGTTAGCGATTTCGGAGGTGTTGGTGAAGATGTTGTCTTTGAGATCGCGATGGTCGATGTCGATGCCTGAGTCGATGACGCCGACCACGATGTTCTGGTTGCCGGTAGTTGTGTCCCAGGCGGATTCGGTGCTGATCCCGCCGTCACCCAAAGACGTAGAATTCTTCAGAGGCCACTGCGATCCGTAGAAACTATCGTTTGGTACAGCATCAAAATGCCGGATGTAGTTTGGCTCGGCATAAAGAACGTCAGGACGCCCGCGCAAGGCCTTGATTGCATCGAGTGTCCGCTCGGGAGAGACACGCGCCAGCTTCAAACCCTCGACCAAATCCGAGCCGCCGAACGAATTTATTTCAACACGAAGACTGCGCCCGTTGCTGAGCATTGAAAGTTGAGTTGTGCCTTTTGTCTTCGCCACGGTTTCACCCGGACGGAAACGAACCAGCAGTTCACCAGGAACGAATTCAGCCTGCTTTCTAGCAACGGTTGGGAGAGCTGATTGATTTTGTGCGAGCGTGGTGACGCGCAGGAGGTCGACCGCAGGTACCAGCACAACGGCAACCAGAAGAGCTGAAACTGTGAAACGGAGCGGGAGGGGAAGTCTTAACACATTGTCTCCTGGGCTCGAGAAGGGGCTCACTGCACGAGGTCAAAAGATATAATCTTTTAGCATGAGACTTGCAGCGCTGGCCAGACCAAATCGCGGGCCAATGAGATTGTGACTACATACAGTTTCTTTACCGCATCGCTCGCCGACCATACGGTCGATTTTCCTCTGACTAACCTGGCTTAAGCTAATCAGTGATCTACATTTTGACGAGTGCACAGTTCCGAGCGCTGATGAGTTGGACCATCAGTAAGACCGCTTTCAACTTTTTTTCTCGTTTTCAGGTAGCTTTTCGCGGATCATGACAGAGCCAATCGTGGTTAATTCCGGAATGAAGACGAAGCGTTAACGCTCACGGTCGTATGTATTGATGAAATGTGAATTTCTGGTCGGGGCCAGGACGAACCTCCGACCTCACGGTCCCGAATGATAGGCGCGGCAAAAACGTAAGTATTTGCCTTTTCGAAAGTTGCAGCCACCAGAGAATTTCGAGGGTTTTTACATTCGTTCCCATTCGTTGCCATCCGTTATCGGTTAAGTGCTGAGAATTCTGTCCACAAATTGGCCACACATTTTTGCGCCTCGTATCTATCTGCATATCTGTCTGTCTGGCCGCCAACCATTAGTCTCCATTTATTACCATTCACAATTCATTTATTCCTATACGTTGAAAAGTACATTCCCAGATCTTTGGGATCATGAAACCAATATATTCCGAGAGCTCTCGTTGAAGTCCGCGTTCCATTAATGCAACTAGGAGCCTGTCAACGACAATCTCTCTTTCTTTATCAGTTAGATTTGTGTGGTCAACTACCAGCCGGCTAGCTTCAAAAATGTATGAGTCTCTAGGCCGTGAACCCTCAATCAAAAAGGGAAACATTCCTCGAGCATATACGGAATGGTAGTTGGATTGGAGCGGATGACACCCACAACTCTGCCGGCCTCGTCACGTGACACGAAGTACTCTGTAGCGAGTGTGTCATAATGATCAAATTCGAGGTCATTGATCTCGTAGACGTCATGCCAGCCGAGTCTTTTGATCACTTCAGCGTGCCGCAGTCGCTGTTGCTCACGAACAGGATTGCCAGTGAGGTGATGGGATGTTGGAATCGAGACGCAATCAATCATTTCACCACCGACCCTGGAATGTTCTTCGCGATGGGCGTCAGATTAAGCCTTCTTAAACTGAAGTTGTTCCTCGATACAAAGCCGAGAGGTTTGTACAGTCACCGAGGATCAGCTACTGTCTCTCTATAATTATATTCCCCGCCTGTATAACTGTATTCGGTACGGCGCTATCGAGTGCGGCCAGTTGATTGTCGTAGACAATCGTGTCGGCATTATTCTTGTCCCAAATCTTTATGCGAAACCTATCCTGCTGTCCACCGTTTAGATCGCCATCAATAGCTGTAAGCATAAAACCGAAATTGCCCATCCCGTTTACGATGCCCACGCCCTTGAACTGAGCTCGAGATCCGGCAACTACCAGCCACTCATACGAGGTGCTGTGAAAACTAAAATCGGCGACGCGGAATCGAAACTCGGTTTGACCAGTCGGAGTTGTCGCTCCCTTCTGATACCGAGATACGAACCCAAAGCTGGCCTTGCCTGAGAGACTGCTATCACCAAGGTAAGCGCCCAAAGGAGACTCAATCCAGCCATGGCCAGTAACGAATCCAGCCGCTGGGTCGTAGACCACAACCATTGCGGTGAGGTCATTGACGAGGTCAGTTGAACCTGTTCCACCACAACTATCAGTTACGGTAAGCGAAACTATATAGACACCAGCCGCGGTAAAAGTTTTCGTCGCCGTTATGGTTCCTGGCATCGAACCAACAGGTTCCGTGACCGTGCCCGCGGCTGTAATTGATCCGAACTTCCATTCAGCGCTGTGAGTACCACCGCCTGCGTCTGTGTAAGTTCCGACAAACGTGACCGGATCATTAACCGCAAAAATTGCACCACTTGATGGCGTCTGAATACTCACAACGGGATTCGCATTGGTAACCGTTACATTGAATGTGCGACTACTGCTGTTTCCCGCGGTGTCCGTTGCCGTCACATGAACCACGGTGGTCCCAATAGGAAATGCTGAGCCTGATGGCTGGCTGGCTGTCATAGTCGCGATCGAGCAATTGTCAGTTGCTGTCAGTGGAAAATTGACGAGTGCTGAACACGCACCAGCGTCCGCGACGACTGTAATATCGGATAAATTCCCTATTGTGGGCGGCGTATTATCGATTACGGTGATCGTTTGTGTCGCAGTTGAAGTGTTTCCAACGCTATCGCTGCCATTGTAAGTCACTGTTGTGGTTCCAACTGGAAACAGGTTGCCGTGAGGCACGCCAGTTCGTGTGATTGTCACAAGCCCGCAGTTGTCGCTCGCATTCGCTACGCCCAGGCTTGAATCAGTAATCATTACTGCGCACGAGATGTCGCTAGCGTCAGTGCGAATCACCAGATTGGCGGGCGCGGTCACTGTCGGTGCAGTGTGGTCGCGCACGATAACGGTTTGGTCTTGTGTCGCGATATTGCCGCGACCGTCGCTATATTTCCAGTGAACGATATATGTACCCTGCTCGGTATAAGTGGTCGAATCCGTGGTTGTTGCCGTCACTTGTCCAATGCAATTGTCTGTGGCAGTTGGAGCTGTAACATTGGCCGAACATTCACCGGCGATTGTCGGTAGCGAAGTGACATTCGGAACAGGCGCAAGTGTATCCTTCACGATCACAGTTTGTGTTTGCGTTGAACTGTTACCGGACCCATCTGTGTAGGTCCAGCGAATCAAGTAATTTCCCTGTGCGTTGTAAGTCAAAGGATCAGACGTCGTTGCTGTTATCACCTGACCTGTGCAGCCATCAGTTGCGGTGGGCCTTGTCAGTACATTCGCATTACATTCACCAGTAATAGTTGGAAGTGAAGGCACATCAGGAACTGGAGGTGTCGTATCTCGAATTATCACGCGTTGTGTCTGGATCGTCGCCTTACCGTGGCCATCCGGATATTGCCAGGTAACTGTATAGACGCCCGGAGTTGTTAGTGTTAATGAGTTCGGAGTTGGATTTAGAAAGTCAGCGATCACACCAAACTGCACGCTGATGTTGCTGAATGAAGAGTTGGCGGTTACTCCCGGCACTGATAACGAATAGGAAACAGGACCGATAAGAAATGGATTATGAGGAGCATTGCCGGCGATTGAACCGTTGGCATTTGGATAAAGGCCCGAACCTGTTCCGCCTAGAATCAAATAACTCGGCGCCGCCTCTGAGAAACCACCATCCGGACAAATCACGCAGACACCCAGAGACCCGCCTCCCAAAGTAACGTTGTTTACAACTACCCATTCATTGGGACTTACACCTCCCGCCGGAATTGCAAGTCCATTGCCTTGTACGTTGGTCGTCTGTGCTGCACTGCTTGAGGTTAAAGTGGCGTTGCCTGCATACCCGCTGACATCAAAATAAAGAGCACTCGGGTTCTGATTCACACTTATAACCTGCGTGTTCGTCAGCGCATTGTTCAGCGTTATGGATACTTTGTTGTCTGCGGCAATAAGAGTCCCGGACACATTGCGATATAGAGGCGTAAAGGTTGTGTTAACTGTATAGAGCCATGGCCCTGCTAATTGAGCTGTAACTCGTTGCCCACAACCATCCGTGGCCGCAGGTGGTTGCAACGTGACAGTGCAGTCGGCCAGTACGTCAGGAAGGTTCGCGACATCCGGCACTGGCGGCGTCGAACAGACAATGGTAGGAGTAGGCGTCGGCTGGGGCAGCGCAGTTACCGTTTGCAGAAATGTTTCGGTCTGCGAGATCACGTTTTCATTGCCACTGAACTCAACCGCAGTCTCATGAGTACCAGCAGTGAACGTGTTGGTAGTGAACGTTGCCTGCCCATTTGCATCGAGATGAATTGGGCCATTAAGTAGTGAACAGAACTCTCTGAATATGACAGAGCCGGTTGTGATGGGCACACCGTCGCTCGTAACTGTTGCAGTGAGAGTTACTGCTGAACCCGCTTGAGTGACATTGGAACTCGAGTGAATCGTTATGGTTGGGGTTGTTTTGCCGCATCTACCAAGCAGGATATTGATTCCACCAGAAGAGATGAACTTACAACTGGCAGCCACATCAGTGTGACCATCATGATTGAAATCCGCGACTTTGATGGATCTTGGATTCTTATTCGTGCTGAATGTGACCGGCGCCGCAAAGGAACTGTCTGCATTTCGAGTTTGAATCGCAATGTCGAAAATTTCACCGTTGATTAGGTCGAGCAAGGAGTCGCCGTTGAAGTCCCCCGTTGGCACTGGATCAGAAGGAAGGTTCGAAACAATGAAGCCATCCGCAAACGAAAACGTTCCGTTGCCGTTGCCTAGGTAGACCTCTCGGCTGCCACCTTGAAGCGTCAGGATAAGGTCTGGTTTTAGATCAAAATTAACGTCTGCAACAGATAGGCCGTTTGGGGGAAACGTAGAGCGGTTAAAAATCAATGGAGACTGAAAAGTCCCATCTCCATTACCGAGAGAAACACCCAATCCTGCAATCAGATCGGCTTTACCGTCAGAATTAACGTCGGCGACTCTAAAGAGAAAATTATTAAAACCGAGAGAATGCCGAACCGGGTCCTGGAACGTTCCATCTCCGTTACCTTTCAACAGAACCGCATTCTGATTACCGTTCAGCCCGGGTTCTTGATTTATCAGATCGAGCTCACCATCTGAATCGATATCGATTGCTTCAACGAGGTTGAGTTCGCTGCCGGCTGCATAGTTGACGACGCTGTTATAAAAACTTCCATCACCTTTTCCCAATAAGACGGAGATGTCTCCCGGCGGGATATTGCTGCCACCGTTTCTGCTGACGATATCCAGCTTGCCATCTAAGTTGAAGTCTCCTGCAACGCTTGATATTGCTCGGTACCCAGCTACAACGCTTTGTGAGCGAAATGTAAAAGTGCCATCACCGTTGCCAAGCAAAAGTCGGATCTCGTTGAACTCGTTATTGGTCGCCGCCAAGTCAGGCTTGCCGTCCGAGTTAAAGTCTGCAGTCATCAGTCCCAGTGGTCGGTCGCCAACCGTATAGTTTCGCGGTGGTTGAAAAGTACCATCACCATTTGCAAGTACCACTGAGATGTCCTTCGACTGTCCGCTATGGTTAGCCGTATCAAGATTAATCGTAGCCAGATCTGCAACGCCGTCCCCATTAAAATCACTTGCGACCAGGTTAGCGGGTCTGAAGCCCGCTGGGTATCTAGTATATGGACCAAAGGTACCGGTGCCTGTGCCGAGCAAGATTGCGACTGTGTCACCATTGGTGCCGGGGTTACCACTGTTATTTCCCGTAGTAGCATTGGTTACCGCGATGTCCAGATGTCCATCTCGATTGAAATCTCTAACGACGACAGTGTGAGGTGTCGAACCT
>Ga0070689_100000863_pt1 | contig 18852 bp, 12 predicted proteins | sample KBSS23HmetaG_FD_64669 | JGI IMG/M metagenome (GOLD analysis project Ga0070689, IMG submission 64669) | Switchgrass rhizosphere microbial communities from Kellogg Biological Station, Michigan, USA - KBS S2-3H metaG | ecosystem: Host-associated > Plants > Roots > Rhizosphere ...
CGGCCTGATGTTCGGGGGGTGCTGCGGCTCAAAGAGCCGCGGCTCCGAACGTTACGGTAATTCCTTCACGCGCATGTTTCGAAACGAAACCGTGCCATGGTCGCCCTGGAGAAAAAAGGGCCCCGGTTCAGTGACATTTTTGTCGATCTCACTGCCGGTGGGTCGATCGCATTCCACGCTGTCGTGAATCTTTTTGCCGTTCAAAACCACCGTGATCTTGTTCCCGATCATCGTGGCTTCCACCGTCTGCCATTCTTCGCTGGGCTTGGAGGCGAAGGTGCTTGGCGCGGTGTGGTTGTAAATTGCGCCGTTGCCGGTTTTTGAGGGTTTCCCCGCCTTGTAATCCCCGAAAACCTGGATCTCGTGGCGGCCTCGCAAATAAAAGCCGCTGTTGGAATCGTCCGGGACCATGAACTCGTAGCGCACGGTGAAGTTCCAATACTTCTTGTCCGTGACCAGGTCCGTGCCGTGTTCGCCTTTATTGACGGTGTTTTTCAGCACTCCGTTCTCGATGGTCCATGAGTTGTGTCCGTCCTTCCGGCGAAGATGCCAGCCCGTCGTGTCCTTTCCGTTGAAGAACGGGACAAACCCCGGTTCGTTTGCGGCGGTGGCAACAAACGCCGAGAGCAGAGTGAGGCCGATGACAAGTGATAGCTTCATAATGTTTCGTTGAGAGGATCTGAGTTGTAAAGGCAGGATCGATTGGGTCAATTGGACCGATTCATCAATGGGTAGCCGGATTACTTGGAAGTGGCGCTGCCCGGCTCCAATCCGAGGCTCCATTTAATGCCACCGAGAATGTGTTTTTGGTAGGTTTCATTCATCCAGACATCCTCGCGGTGTCCGAGGGAGGTATAGAAGACCTTGCCGTCGCCGTATTGTTTGCACCACGCGATGGGGAAATGGCCGGCCTCTTTCTTTTTGTTGGGATGTTTGTCGAGGACGAGCAGTTCATTCACCTTGGTGGGATCATAGCTCTTGATCAGATAGATTTCTTCACGCTCGATGCAGAAGGATTCTCCCAAGGGCTTGGTTGCGGGATGGTCGCGATCCTGCACCAGGCATTCCACGCCAACCTGGGCGTTGTGCGTTTCGAACTCCCCTCCCAGCATTTCCGTATAGGGATCGACCGGTTGGCCCTTCGGGGCGTGGAAGGTATCACTGGCCGAGTGCATGCCCACAAACCCTTTCCCGCTCTTGATGGCGTTCAGGAATGCGGCCTTATCGGCCAGCGGCAGCACTCCGGTCGTGTTCGCAAAGATGAAGCCGTCGTATTTTTGCAGGTTTTCCGGGGTCGTCTTGGCGGCCAGGTCCGCCTCGGTAAAGGCCAGATCAATCGTGAACGCCTTGGATTTCTCCCCGAGTTCCCCAATCACCTTGATGGCGGTTGGAATGGAGCTATGTCGAAATTCCTTCGTGACGGTGACGAGTAGGATCTTCTTCGGCTCGGCGGCCTGTCCCGAAAGGCTGAGGAGGACGAGGAGCAGGGCAGAGACCGGAAGGATGGAAGCAAAGATTGAGCGTTTCATGATTGGTTGCAGTGCATCGATGATGAGACCGGGTTAAGACTGTTTGGACCGGGCTGGCATTCATTTAGCGCCGGAGCCGCCCGCGTCAAGTCATCTCGGCTCATCCCATCCCAGTCTCAGGGCGACGGCGGGAGACGGGAACATCCGCTTGCACTTCGATTCGCCGTTGCCCAGATTGATGGCAAACATCAACCAAAGGACTGAACAATGATTAATCGTCGACGGGCCATTCAAAACACCGCTCTTTTCGGAGCGGCTGTCTCGACACTGGGAGTCGCTGCCGTTCCGGGCGTTCACGCGGCGGAGGCGGCGGGAGGTCCATTCACCTTGCCTCCACTGGCGTATCCCTTCGATGCTCTCGAGCCTTACATCGATGCCAAGACCATGGAGATCCACCACGGCAAGCACCACGCCACCTACGTGAGCAATTTAAACAAAGCGGTCGTGGGCCAGGATGCATTGGCCAAAAGAACCGCTGAGCAACTGATCCGTAACCTGGACGAGATCCCTGAAAGCATCCGGACGACGGTTCGGAACAACGCTGGCGGGCACGCGAATCATTCCTTGTTTTGGCAAACCATGAAAAAGGGCGGAGGAGGTCAGCCCAAAGGCACGTTGAGCAAGGCCATCGACAAGAGCTTCGGAAGCTACGACAAATTCAAGGAGTCCCTCACCGACTCGGCTATGAAAACCTTCGGCAGCGGCTGGGCCTGGCTGGCGATGGACGGAGGCGACCTGAAGATTTACTCGACCCCTAACCAGGACGGACCCCTCATGCGCGGTAATTTTCCATTATTGGGCATCGATGTGTGGGAGCATGCCTATTACTTGAAGTATCAGAACAAGCGCGCCGATTACGTCGCCGCGTTTTTTAACGTCATTAACTGGGATTTCGTGACGGAACGATTTGAGAAACGACGGGCCTAACCGGATACCCAGGCTACGGGCGCCTTTCCTGGCGCGCTGTGGCTTGTTCCAGAAATTTTTTGGCTTGGACGTTATCGGGCTGGAGTTTGAGGGTTTCCTCGAACTGTGTCGCCGCTTCGCCAAAGCGGCCCAGTTTGGCCAGAGCGACTCCGAGGTTGAAGTGTGCATCGGCCCGGCCCGGATTTTGTCGAACGACCTCGGAGAATTCAGTCACCGCCGCGTCATTCCGCCCTTCCCTTGCCAGTCCCAGGCCGAACCGGTAGCGCGCCTCCGTCAAGGCCGGCTGAAGTCGCGCGGATTCGGCATAATGGCCAAGCGCGGCGGCATGATCCCCCAGCGCGCTGAGCGCATTTCCCAGATTGTAATGGGCGATCGCGTGATCGGGCTTGAGGCGCAGGGCCTCCCGGTATTGGTTGGCGGCTTCGGCGGGATTGTTCTGGCTGGCGTGGAGACGGCCCAGGTTAATGTGGGCGGGCACGCTGTTTGAATTTTGGCGCAGCGCTTCCAGATACTGTTCACGCGCCTCGTCGACTCTGCCCTGCTGGGCGAGCACCTGTCCAAGATTCACCCGCGCCTCGGTGAAGTCGGATTTGTAGCGGAGCGCTTTCTCAAGTTCCTTGATGGCTCCGGTTGGATCTCCGGCGCCGGCCAGCGCCAGTCCCAGTCCGTTGCGAATCGCGATTGAACCGGGACGAAGGAGCAGCGCGCGTCGGAACCAAACGATTGCCTCTCCCGAACGCCCCATCGCATCGAGGGTGTTTGCCAGGCCGACGCATCCGTCAGCGGAATGAGGAACGAGTTCCACCACTTTCTTCCACTGAACCAGCGCTTCCTCCAATTGATCAAAATCCTTCAGCAATGTGCCAAAATTCTCCCGCAAGACCCAATCGTCCGGGCGGGCGGCAATGGCGCCTTCATACATCGCCCTGGCGGCACTGAAGCTTGAGGTAGCTGTCATCGTCAGGCGTTGTTTAATCCGGCCCGCGCGTACCTCATGATCCACTTGTTGGTTGAAGGGTGGTTGCTCGAGACGCTGGCGTACCTCATCAAGCACGCGGTGGCGGTCAAAATCCGTGTAGGCGAGCGCGGCGGCACAGTGTTGGCGTGAGGCCAGCCTGGATTGATTCGTCGAGCCGAGGATTTCCGCGGCGAAACGCTGGGCGACCGCATAGTTCCCGTCAAAATTGAAGTGAACGTGCTCATAGAGGAGCTCTTCACCGGGCAAGGAGAATGGCGATTGGCTTGCGATATCGCCGGCCACGTCAATCAGCCGGCGGCCGGACCCCGCGGCGGCCACATCCCGGATGATGCGATTAATCTCCGAGTCGGCACGAAATCGAAGCGCATCGGCCTCCAACGCCGCTTCGAACGCGCCTCGCGCCTCATTGGTGCGATGTAGCCCCAGATAAGCACGGCCGAGAAGGTATTGAAGCACTGCTGGGGGGCCGCCCAGCGCGAGATTGTCGATCCGCGCCGCCGGGGCAATCTCTTCAACCGCGGCGGCGAAATTCGTCGCTTGGAGTTCCGCTTGGACGCGCTCCACCCGCTGTTGCCACGCCGTCTCGGCTTCGCGCGACGGTGGATTCACGGATGCGAACGGCGCACAGTCTTTGAGATTGACCGCCACCGTCGACAAGAGCACGCGGGCACCGGATTTTTCACCGAGGGCGACGATGTCCCGCAAGTTGGCGTCAAAGTTTTCGTAGCTGCGAACCAGCCGCGGATCTTTCGACGGCACTCGCTTGTCGACGAACATGGCCATGCCTTCCCAGGCGCGCTCTTTTCCGTGATTGGTCAGGCGCCAGCGGATGGAGTCAATGATTTGCCCCAGTCGGGTCGCCTTGATGAAAAGGTTTGCCCGAACCAGCGTCCGCGACGGGACCTGGCCGCCGAATACCGTGCCGGCGCCAAACGGCCCGACGACCTCGTTGTTCCCCATGTATACAATCCAATAATCGCCCTGCTTGCTGGTGCAGTCCCTGGCGATGTCGCGAATGACATGGGAATTGATGGCGGTCAGCGCGACGTTGATCACCTCGACTCGTTTGTCCGGCATGGCCTCACGGAGGAGCACTTCCAGGATTCTGGGGAAGCCGTAAGCCGGTTCCGGATCTCCCATGGCTGCCGATTCGCCAAGGACAAAGATCCGGATCGTGTTAGGTGGCTTTGTCGCGTCGAGCCGAGTCGTTTGCGGTGCACGCTCGAGACCGGGTGGGAAGTAACGTTTCGAGAACTGCTGGTTTTCGATAAAGATCTCGCGCCCGTTCAGCTTCGTCGGCAAAAAGAACGCCGTGGGATATCCGGATCCGATCGCGCGCAATAACAGCTCAAGCGCGATTAGAAACCCGATTGGAACGAGGAGCGCAACAATCCGAAGCCATTTTCTCCGCTGACGGCGTTGTTCGCCGGGCCTGGTTGAGGTCGGGTCAGACTGTTTGTGCTTCTTCAATTGACGGGCGCGACTATATCAGGACGGCGGGCGAGCGTCCCTCCGAAAGCATATTTCACGAATTTGTCAGCCCGACTTCGCGGATTCGAGCAGGACGCGATTTTCGGTCTCCGGCGCAAGCGTTGCCAAGGAACCGCCTGGGCGCTCGAATCCGCTTCGTCGCGGCTAATCGCGCGCCGGCCACGGTCTACAACCGGATGACTTGCTCGTCGCTGTGAACTCTTTCGAGCAATTCCCGCACGGCGAGCAACTGTCCCGGGAGCACGAAGTCCGGTGCGATTTCATTTAACGGCTCCAGAACAAAACGGCGCAGAGGGGCGCGGGGATGAGGCAGCGTGAGTTGCGGGCTTGTCCGGATTTCGTTTCCGAAGGCTATCAAGTCAAGATCGAGCGGACGCGGTTCATTTAAGACGCGCTTCGGTCGCCGCCCGAATTCACGTTCCAGTTCCTGCAGGCTTGAGAGAAGCGACTCGGGCGTCTCAGCGTCCAGTGTTTCAAAGGCGACGGCCGCGTTTACAAACAAGGGTGAACCTGGAGGGCAATCCACGGGCGTGCTCTGCCACAAGGACGAACGGCGCCAGGTTGAACGAGCCCTGGACTGCAAACGATCCATTGCCTCCCCCAAGATTTGTTTCGAACTGCCCAGGTTCGATCCTAGCGCGATGAGCGCGGTCGGGTTCATTGCTACCGGGAAGTCGGGGAGGGGAGGACGGCTTTTTCAGGCTGTGGATTGTTTCAGCCCCAACACGTCCTGCATATCGTAAATCGCCGGGCGTTTGCCGACGACCCATTGAGCCGCGCGCAAGGCGCCGTTGGCGAACGTCTCGCGGCTGCTGGCTTTGTGAGTAAGTTCCAGCCGTTCTCCATCGGCCGCGAAAATGACAGTGTGATCACCGACCACATCGCCACCGCGCAACGCGTGAATTCCTATCTCCGTGCTCGTCCGCTCGCCGGTAATGCCCTTGCGACCGTGACGCAAGGCGTCGCTGAGCTGGAGCTTTCGAACGTCACCCAGAATCTCAAGCAACGTGGTCGCGGTGCCGCTCGGGGCATCTATTTTCGATCGATGATGCATTTCGACCACCTCCAGATCAAAACTGGTTCCGAGAATCTCAGCCGCTTTGCGGGCGAGCCAGAAGAGCGTGTTGACACCGGTGGAATAGTTGCTTGTCCACACCATCGGGATGAGATCTGTGCAGGTGATGATCTGGCTTTTCTCCACGTCAGAATGGCCGGTTGTTCCAATGACGAGCGCCTTCTCGTGCTTCGCGCAAATGGCCGCCACTCGCGAGGTGACGTCGTGATAGCTGAAGTCGATGACCACCTCGCACTTTGGAAGGAGTGCGTTTAGATCGTCCCCTTGGTCTGCCTGCCCGACGACCTCGATATTCGACATACGCGCCGCACAGGACAGGAGCGACTGTCCCATTCGGCCCTTGCAGCCGTTGATAATGACTTTCGTGGGCATGATGCGGTCTGGAATTTCCGGCGGGCTTATTTCAGCACGCCGCAGCTTCTCAGGGTTGATTTCAATGTTTCCCGGTTTTTGCCCGCCATCGCCACCAGGGGCAGGCGGTACTCTTCGTCGCACAGTCCCAGCATGGCCATGGCGGCTTTCACTGGAACCGGGTTGGTTTCGACAAACAGATCCTTGAAGAGCGGGTAGTATTTGCTGTGCAGCTTCAGCGCGGCGTCCGACTTGCCCGCCATGAACGCCGCCACCATCTGGGAGACCTCCTTCGGAATCACATTGCTGGCCACGCTAACGACTCCGTGCGCCCCAACCGACATGAACGGCAGCGTCAAGGAGTCGTCGCCGCTCAGGATGGTGAAACGTGGCCCGAGGGTCGCCCGCAACTGGCTCACTCGATCTGCATTGCCGCCCGCCTCCTTGATGCCCACAACGGTCCGGCACGCATTGGCCAGGCGCTTGACCGTTTCGATGGCGATCTCGATGCCGCACCGCCCGGGAATGCTGTAGAGAATCAGCGGTAGATCGGTGGCTTCGGCGATGGATTTGAAGTGTTGAAACAACCCTTCCTGAGTGGGCTTGTTGTAGTACGGCGCCACCTGGAGCGACCCGTCCGCCCCGGCTTTCTTTGCCATTTTAGTCAGGTAAATGGCTTCGCTGGTGGAATTACCCCCGGTCCCGGCGAGCACCTTGACCCGGCCCTTGGCCACTTCAATCGAACGTTTGATGACGTGAATGTGCTCCTCGTAATCAAGCGTGGGCGATTCACCCGTCGTCCCCACCGGCACGATTCCATCAACGCCGCCTTTGATCTGGTGCTGGATAACGCGCGCCAGCGCCGTGTCATCAATGTCACCGCTCCTGTTGAAAGGAGTGATGATGGCTGTATACGTTCCGCAAAATGGCAGCTGCGTTTGCACAGGGCGGGTAAAATCGGAAAATCGAGGAGATTTAGCCAGCCGTTTTTGGGCATTTTTTGGGGTCAGGCGCCGACCATGGGCGTCGGCGCGGTCTACTCTGCTCGGGCTTGGTCGAAATCCGAAATCCGAAATCCGAGATCCGAAGGAAACGGCGCTCGCTTAGACCTCAATTTTTCCTTCGAAAACAAAGTCGGCCGGCCCATTCAGCGCCACTTCGGCAAATTCATCCCCTGCTTCGGTCCAGCTCACCTCGAGCAGGTCGCCGCCTTGAACCTGCACTTTGACAGGCGACGTGAATTTGTGAACCCGCGAACTGACCAGGGCTGATGCGGTCACGCCCGTGCCGCAGGCCAGGGTCTCGCCTTCCACGCCCCGTTCATACGTGCGGACCCGAATATAATTGGCGCCGAGCACCTGAACGAAATTCACGTTCGTGCCCTTGGGCTTGAAGTGCTCGTGGTATCGAATTTCCGCGCCGAGTTGCTGGACCATCGCCTGGTCCGCGTCCGGAACGAAGATGATCGCGTGCGGTACGCCGGTATTGAGGGAATGGACCGTGAGCTTCGCACCCGCGGCGGGAATGATGTCGTTCAACTTCAGGCTGTGCGGCGTGGTCAGGTTGACCGTGACACGTTCGCCCTGAAACTCGGCTTTGATCACGCCAGCCCCCGTCTCAAAGCTGGTTCGGGTGGCCGCCCCAGCGACCGACTGGACAAATCGAGCAAAGCAACGCGCCCCGTTGCCGCACATATCGGCGGTTGAGCCGTCGCTGTTGTAAAAGTCCCACGACCATTCCGCCTTGCCGGAAAGGCTTGGCTTCAGCAGGAAAAGCCCGTCTGCCCCGATGCCCCGTTGACGATTGCACAACCGGACAATCTGCTCCGTGGAGAGGCGCACCTTCCCGGCGCGGTTATCTATGAGAATGAAGTCGTTGCCGGCTCCATTCATCTTTGCAAAATCGACGATCATGGCCGGGCAAGGTAGCAGATGGTGCCCCGCTGCAAAGATGAAAATCCGCCTGCCGAGCGCCGGGGCCGCGCTCGTATCGCACGCATCCTTGCGTGCCGGTGAGGAGGCATCCTGCCGCCCATGCATCAGAATCTTTGAAACGCACCAGCAGGGACTCCCACTCGGGCCAAGCGAAGCTGGAAGCCTGCCCTGAGCTGTCGAAGGGCTTCGTAACCGGCTCGCAGGGATGCCGGTGCTACACCCCTGGTTGACCTAAGTCCGCCAATAAATGAATGCTTGGCGCCTTGAAGAATTGGGCGCATGAAGGCGTCTCCTATTCCCTTATTTAACTATGGCTTTACGAATCTATTGGGTCATTGCGATGGTGGTCGCCGCGGGCGTCTCCAGTGGCGCCGGGGCGACAGTCGACTTCTCCCACGAGATCGTGCCCATCCTCCGCCAGCACTGCGCCGAGTGTCATACCGGGACGAAATTGAAAGGCGGGCTTTCCATCAACGACCGTGCTTCGCTGCTGCACGGAAGTGAGAATGGTCCCGTGGTGGTGCCTGGGGATAGCGCCAAAAGCCGCCTGATTGAACTCGTTGAATCGAAGGATTCCGACGATTGGATGCCGCCGAAAGGAGCGCGGTTGCCGCCCGAGCAGGTGGCATTGCTGAAAAAGTGGATCGACGCCGCCGTGCCGTGGGATGACGGATTTACGTTTCAAAAGCCCGCCTACGAACCTCCTCTGCGCCCCCGACGGCCCACGCTGCCGAAGGTCTCACAGGGCCGCACTAATCCTGTCGACCGAATCCTCGACGCGTATCTGCAAAAAAACAAAAGGCCGAAGCCCGCGGCTGTCGACGACGCCACGTTTGTCCGCCGCGTCCACCTCGACCTCATCGGACTTCTCCCAACAACCGCGGCCCTGGATGGTTTCCTCAAGGACAAGCGACCGGACAATCGGGCCCGGCTTGTCCGAGCCTTGCTGACAAATGACGTCGCCTACGCCGAGCACTGGCTGACTTTTTGGAATGACCTTTTGCGCAACGATTATGCCGGCACCGGCTACATCGACGGTGGACGAAAACAAATCAGCGACTGGTTGTATCGGGCCCTCGTCGAGAACAAGCCGTACGATGAATTTGCGCGTGCCCTGGTCGCGCCTGCGCCGGAAAGCGAAGGTTTTGCCAAGGGCATCAAATGGCGTGGCAATGTCAGCGCGGGCCAGGCCGTTCCGGTTCAATTTGCACAAAGCGTGGGCCAGACATTCCTGGGCATCAACCTGAAGTGCGCCTCGTGCCACGACAGTTTTATTGATCGCTGGAAGCTGGAAGATTCCTATGGGCTGGCGGCCGTCTACTCGACCGAGCCATTGGAGTTGCATCGTTGCGACAAACCGATCGGCCGCCAGGCCAAGGCGGCGTGGCTCTTTCCCGAAATCGGCCAGGTCGATCCCGGCGCGGCGCAGCCCGAACGATTGAAGCAATTGGCCGGTTTGCTGACTCACCCGGAAAACGGACGGTTCGCCCGCACCATCGTGAACCGGCTTTGGCACCGTCTCATGGGCCGCGGAATTGTCCATCCGGTGGACGCCATGCAATCTGAGCCATGGAACGCCGACTTGCTTGACTTCCTGGCCGTCGACCTGGCCGATCATCATTACGATCTTAAAACCACCCTGGAGTTAATCTGCACGTCCGCCGCCTATCAATCCCAGGCGCAATCGGTCGGACACGAGTCCGACGAACATGGCTACGTTTACGCCGGGCCTCGCGCCAAAAGGCTGACGGCGGAGCAATTCGTCGATGCCCTCTGGCAATTGGGTGCCATTGCTCCCTCCAAACACGACGCACCCATCCATCGGGGCAAGGTTGATGCCTCCGAGGTCAAAGGCCTGGGACTTCGCGGCAACTGGATTTGGGCCTACCCGGAAGCCTCCGCGAGCGTTCCAAAAGGAGAAGTGTTCACCGCGCGGAAGGAGTGGGTCCTCGCAGAAAAGCCGCGTCAGGCTGGGGCCGTGATCGCGGCCGACAATGGCTACATCTGCTATGTCAATGGCACGAAGGTGAAATCCGGCGACAATTGGGAAGTGCCCGACTCCGTGATACTCACGAGTCACTTGCGCAAAGGCACGAACGAGATCCTGGTTGTTGGAAGAAATGGCGGCGATGCGCCAAACCCCGCGGCCCTCTACTTCGAGGCCCGCCTGAAGTTCAAGGATGGAACAAACGAAGAAATCGCCACTGATGCTACCTGGGAGGGAACGTCGGCCGAACCCGACAACAAGGGCAAATTCAAGGAACCTCCGGACTGGAAGCCCGCGGTCGTGCCCACGAATTCCAACGTCTGGATGTCGCGCGTCCGGGATCAATTGAAGACCTCGCTGGTGCGAAGCCTGTTGACTGAGCAAAGCCCGGTCCGGGCGTCCCTGGTCAAGAGTGATCTGTTGATGCGAACTTTGGGGCGTCCGAATCGCGAGCAGATTGTGAGCACGCGCCCGAACGAGTTGACCACGCTGGAGGCGATCGATCTGGCTAATGGCCAGGGCCTGGCCGGCATGCTGGAACGTGGCGCATCCAATATCGTCGCCCGCACGTGGCAATCCCCCGACGACCTTATCCAGTGGGCTTATCGATCCACGCTGACCCGCCCGGCGACCAAGGCGGAATTGGAACTGGCCCGTGGCGTGATAGGCCCGAAACCGTCCGCGGCCGGCGTGCAGGACCTGCTCTGGGCCATTGTAATGCTCCCGGAGTTTCAATTGATTCGATAACCGTGGAGCGCCATTATTGGGAAGATTCTCATGAAGCCATCATTGCTTAACCTGAATCAGCCGGAGCACATCGCTCGCCGCGACTTTCTCAAACAACTCGCGATAGCGGGCACCGCCGCCATGATGGCGCCGGAGGCGCGACTGCTTGCCTCCGACGCGGACAAACTCGTTCACCCCAAGCCCACGGCGGATGCCTGTATTATTCTGTGGATGGCTGGCGGCATGGCGGCCCCGGAAACGTTCGATCCGAAGCGATATCTTGCCTACGAAAAGGGCGTCGCGATCAAGGATGTCCTTAGCACCTTCCCAGCCATCGACACCGCGGTGGATGACATCAAGATCTGCCAGGGACTGGAGAATGTGGCCAAGGTCATGGATCGCGCCACGCTTATCCGGTCGGCCGTGCAGCCGGATCTCGGGAGCATTTTACACTCCCGACATCAGTATCATTGGCACACCGGGTATGTTCCGCCCCAGACGGTGGCGTGTCCGCACATCGGATCGTGGGTCGCGCGTGTCCTTGGGCCCCGCAATCCGGTCATGCCGGCATTTATCAACATTGGCCAACGCCTGGAAGGTCATGGCGAGTCCGAGGAATTAAAGGCGTTCACCACGGCCGGATTTTTTGGCAATGAGTATGGGCCGATGAACCTGCCGTTTCCCGAAGAAGCGGCGCAATCGGTGCGCCCGCCCAAGGGCATGGAGGCCGGGCGATTCGAGAACCGTTATGCCCTTTACCGAAAACTGATCGACAAGAATCCCCATCGGGAATTTCTGAGCGATTATCAGCAGGAATCGATGCTGCGTTCGATGGACAATGCCCATCGGTTGTTGAGTTCCAAGGATCGCGCGGCCTTTGATATCACGTTGGAACCGAAGGAGGCTTTCGATCGCTATAAGGGCAGCCAGTTTGGCCAGGGTTGTTTGCTCGCCCGCCGCCTCGTGGAAGCCGGCGCGCGCTTCGTGGAAGTCACCACCGAATACGTTCCGTTTCTGCATTGGGACACGCACGCCGACGGCCACGACACGGTCGAACGCATGCATCGGGAAATCGATCAACCCATCGCCCAACTCATTCTGGATTTGGAAGAGCGCAAATTGCTCGATCGAACGCTCGTGGTCATTGCCAGTGAGTTCAGCCGGGATGCCTTGATCGAAGGCGTGCCTGGTTCCAAAGCGAAAGACCAGGCGACGGTGAAAGGCGACACGCTCGAAACTTCCAAGCATTACGGGTTGCACCGACATTTCACCGGCGGCTCCAGTGTCGTGATGTTCGGCGGCGGCATGAAGCGTGGATATCTTTATGGAGAGACGGCTGAAGAGCGGCCGCTGGTCGCAACCAAGAACCCGGTCAGTATCCCGGATCTCCATGCCACAATTTTCACGGCGTTGGGCATCAGTCCGAAGACAGCCTACGATGTTGAGAAACGGCCCTTCTATGCCACCGAGGATGGCAAGGGTGTGGCGGTGCGGGATTTGTTTGTCTGAGGTGGCGCACGCATCCCTGCGTGCCGGTCACGAAGCCCTTCGATGGGCTCAGGGCAGGCATTCCAGCTTCGCTTGAAAGAATAGTGTCACTTCGAACACCTCTTTTCACCCAGCTCTTTAGCGCGGCAAGATGCCGCGTGACCGGCACGCAGGGATGCGTGCGCTACTGGATGTGCGCTGCCAGACGTGCGCCGGCAGAAATTCAGATTGGCGGCGGACCCTCAATGCCTGATCATGGCGCCATGCGAAAAGCCTCCGGCAACACCTCCAGACTTTCTCGTCGCAAGTTCATCACAGGAACGACGGTTGCCGCCACGGCAGCCGCGGTGACGAGTGCATCCGCCGCTGAACCCACCCGACGCCCGACGTCCTCCACCATGATTCCACCTCCCGATTACCGCATTGAACACGGCCGCATTCGTCATTCCGTCATGGGCTGGTGTTTTAACCCGATGCCTAACGGCGAGCTCATCGAGGCGTGCCACAAGATGGGCATGACCGCGGCGGAAGGGATCGATGCGAAGTTTTATCCGAAGCTTCGCGAGCTGGGGATGAAACCCTCGTTGATCAGCAGCCACGGATTCAAGGATGGCCCGGCCAATCGTGCCCATCACGCCAACTGCCTGAAGAAATTGCGCGAGGGCGTCGATCTGGCCGTGGAGTATGGAGCACCGGGAGTCATCACTTTCACCGGCATGCGGGAAAAGGACTTGACGGATGCGCAGATGGAGCAGAATTGCGTCGACTGTCTGAAAGAGGCGGCCGCTTATGCGGAGAAAAAGGGGATCAACCTTTGCCTGGAGCATCTGAACTCGCGCGACGGCTCCCACCCGATGAAGGGACATCCCGGCTACTTCGGGGACGAGTTGGAACGGTGCGTTAAGATCATCGAGCGAGTTGACTCGCCGCGCCTGAAACTCTTGTTCGACATTTATCATGTGCAGATCATGCATGGAGATGTCATTCGGCGGTTGCGCACCTTCAAGGATGTGATTGCGCACATCCATACGGCAGGCGTTCCCGGTCGGGGCGAGCTGGATGAAACCCAGGAGCTGAATTATCCGCCGATCATGCATGCGATCCTGGATATCGGCTACAAGGGGTATGTGGCTCACGAGTTCATTCCCACGTGGGAGGACAAGCTGGCGGCCCTGCGCCACGGTGTGCGCGTGTGTGACGTAGGGTAGGGCTGGGCCGGCCCCGCCGACGCAAGGAGGCGGAATCATTTGGATTCACAATCGTCGGAGCATGCTCCGTGAAAGGTGCCCGAAAGGATTCCGCCGCTGGAACGCGGCGGGGCCGGCCCAGCGGGCCAGCCCTACCCACGTGATCTTTTCTGTCGGATTTCACGCGTCGCGCGACATTCCTTCTTAAAGCGCACCTATGAACGACGATTTCGAACTCTTGCAAGCCTACGCCTCCAGGGGCTGCGAGCAGTCTTTCGCGCGACTAGTGGAACGGTATCTTAACCTGGTCCATTCCGCCGCCTGGCGTCAGACCCGGAACGATTCACTCGCCCAGGAGGTTTCCCAGACGTTTTTTTTAGTTTTGGCCCGAAAGGCCGGCGGTCTCTCCCGGAAAGTCATCCTCCCTGGCTGGCTGCTGCAAACCACTCGCTTCGAGCACTACCAGGGCGTATTGGGCATCGGATGAGGGAAAAACGATCAGTCGGGCGAAGAAACGCTACGTGCTTGTTTTTGATTCTCAGGGTCGTTTCGAAGTGAATGACGTCGCGCCTGGAAAATATGATTTGGTTATCGCACCCACTGAAGTGACTAAGAGCCTCGATCCCAAGATTTGGGGAAACGCCAAACCCCTGGGCCAGGTGAAGATGACTGTCGTTGTGCCGGAATTGGTAACCTCTGGCGAATCCGAGCCAGTCGATTTGGGACGGCTCCAACTCCAGGCTCCCATGACCAAGTAGTTCGCGAAATGGAGACGTCAGGACTCCGCGGGAGGCAAACCAGGAGGTAAAGGCTGGGGTTGAGGCGAAGGAAGCGGTGGTGGTGCAGAAAATACCGATGGGACCGGCGGCGGGCTGCGTTGTGCCAGCTTCGCCTGAAAGAATAATGTCATCTCGAACAGCCCTTTTCACTTGGCTCTTTCAAGCGCGGCAAGATGCCGCGTGACCGGCACGCAGGGATGCGTGCGCTACGGGACGTGCACTCGCCCGCCCCAATGGCCGATGAAAAATGATCAATGCTCAATGTCCAATGGCTAATTCCCTACTCGAACTTGTGCCCGTGGTCGTGCTCCGCCGCCACCGGCAACACCGCTTGCGGATGTTCCCTCAAATAGGCGTCCACATCCTTGGTCACCACGAGCTGGCCCCACATCACCGCCCAATGATTTGGATAGGTGCAGACGTATTCGTGTGTTCCCTCCTCGAAAATTCCGCTGAAACTCAGGGTGGCCTTCTGTCCGGAATCCAGCAGCCGCGTGGCGGATACGATCTCCGGCAGCTTCGGCACAAACGCGCGACCGCGATCGTCCAGCTGGTCCGGCTTCATCACGTCGGTGATCTTGCCGACCTTTTCACGGCCTCCCGGTTTCACAACGACTAAATTGTGCTGCATGAAATCATCGTTCTGCAAAATGATCTCAAATGGTTTTCCGGCTTCGACCACGATGCGGGGTGTATCAAAACGCATCTGTTCCCGCACCGCCTTGATCACGAACACGGCCACGCTCATCTCGCGCAATTCCTTGCGCAGCGCGGTGGCTTCGTCGGGCGGAAGAAAGCCGGCCAGGTCCGCCGCCGTCTGAACGGTTTCGACAAAATCCTGGCCTGTCCGGGCCCCGGACGGAACCGTCCGGGCCCACGCCAGCAGCGACGAGGCCAGCGACGCGGCTTCCTCCTTGGGCCAGTTGGTTCGCGGAATTGTCCGTACGCCTTGGGCGGCCGGGACCACGTTTTCGCCCTTCTTCACCAACGCGGCCAGCGCTGCGAATGTGCCCGCTTGATCCTTGGGCGTCGCCACCGCGGCGCGGATTGCGGCCAGTCGAATGCCGGAAAGAGGATCCCCCTTGCCGATCGCAACGCGGCTGCTTGGTTTGGGTGCGGCGATCCCCTTTTTCTCAAAGACCTCCTTCTGTCCACTGTCCTGGATGCTGAGGGTGAAATTATCGAGGCGCAGGCCGAGGTCGCCCTCGGTCCGATTCCAAACCACGACCGATTCAATGGGATATTCCGCGCCAAGGTCGACCTCCCACCATGGATTGCGATCGTTTTCCCGCGTGTGAGTTTGGGTGCCGCTCCCGTACGTTCCGTCGGTGCGGCCATCGATGGCCCGGGCCGCGGCTCCGTCGTTCGAGACACTTGATTGCTTCGCCTTGCCCTGCGGAGCGACATTGCGCCCGTTGCTGATAACCTGCACCTCGGCCAGCGTGAGCGTGCCTCGCCGGGGCAGTTCAATGCGGACGAATTGTCCCCGCACCATCGGTTCTTTCTTGGCCGCCGCTTCCAATTCGAGCGGAGCAGCGCTCAGGAGAGGTTTGACCCGATCGTAGGCCCGGGCGCGGAAATCGGGATCCGCCAGAAACGGGATGCCATTCAATAGATCGGTCAGAGTGTCGGCTGATTTTCCCGCGTCTGCCCATACGTCGTCGAACCCGCCATCCGCCAAGGCCAGCGCTGCCCACGCCGGCTGCCGGACATCCGCCGGCTTTCCTGCGTTCTTCAGGTTCGCGATGCGTGCCCGGGCGGATTTCAGATCGGCGGGAGCTTGCAACGGCAGTAATCGAGCGAGCGCGCCAGCCGCGCCGGCGTCGGTTACCACCAGGGTCTCCACGGCGTTGAGCAGTTCGGTCAGGCGCCCCGTCTTGCGGTCCTTCGCCAAACCGTCGAGCGCTTCCATTCGCCCCGCATCAGGAACGTCGGAGCGGGTGAGAATGGCCTCCAGCACGCCCGGTGAGCGCGGCATTTTTAAAAGCTCGGCGGTGCTGACGCTCCCGATCAGCCGGCTGATGCCGGCGGGATTGTCGGCGGCGATCGGTTGGCCCTCGGAAATTGCCTTGCGCCAGACCGGTTCCAGCTGTCGCAACGTTTCCTTCAGGGTGTAATCGAGGTAATAATCGGTCGGTTTCTTCAGCGAGGCCAGGGCGACGTCGGCGGCTTCCCCCGTGCGATAGAAGCTCGCCGCACGCACGGCTTCCAGCCGCACGCGGGGATGACTGTCCTCCGCTAATTTGCGAAACAGAACGAGGGAATCCGGAACGCGATCCCGCCAATAGCAGAGAACGCGTCCGGCGGCGGCCCGGGCCCGGTGATCACTCGAATCCAGCAGGCGCTTGAGAAGAGCGATGTCGACCACGTTATGCCACTGATGAACCCACAGAGCTTCTGTCAGGTGATGGGCGTATTCCGGATCCTGGCTATCCAGACCGGCAATCCACTTTTTGGTGGCGGCGATGACTTGTCCGCTGTCGCGTTTGCCCAACTCGATCTTCGCCAGTTCGCGCACGCTGTCCTCGGGTTCCTTTAGCAGATCCAGGAGTTTGGGAATGGATTGTCCATCGATTTTCTTCGGCTTGAGCAGCAGACGACCTTCGTAAGTGATGCGATAAATGCGGCCGTGCTCCCGGTCCCGATTGGGATCGCGGAGATGATGTTGCATGTGGCCGATGATGTTATTGGCCCAATCACAGAAGTAGATCGCGCCTTCCGGACCGATGCTGACACAAATGGGGCGGAAGTTTGGGTCGCTGGAGGAGATTAGATTCTCCAGCGTTTCGCCCTTGAGGCCGGAGCCGTCTTCACTGACTTTGACCCGATAGATGCCCTGGAAGGAGATGACATTGATGTTGAGAAAATTGCCCTGAAATTCCTCAGGAAAATGCCGGCTGCTGAGGATGCCGGTGCCCGGACACGGGCGAGCTGGTCGCTGCCAAAATTCCTTCATGCCCGGATGCTTGGCCGGATAATCCAACTTTCCGCTGAAGGCAGGACCAAAGTAAGTGTTGTTGCCGGTCGCGTCCGTGACGAGGTCGTTGCCCCAACGGTCAAAGACGCGTCCATGCGGATTGGCGAAGCCGTAGGGAATGTAGGTTTCGAATTTGCCGGTGCGGGGCTCGAAGCGATAGATGGCCGCGTCGCTGTTTCGGATCGCACCATCGTAGGTTTCCACCTGCGTGCGGTGAAAGACGCCGTCACTCAGGTAAATGGCGCCGCCCGGTTCGTGGCAGATAGCGTTCGCGGTATGATGTGAATCCGCCGAATCCATGCCCATCAGCACGCGCTCCTTCCAATCGGCCTTCCCGTCGCCATTCGTGTCGCGAAGGAACCAAAGATCAGGAGCCTGCATTAACAACAAGCCATCCTTATAAAACTGGAATCCGGTCGGGCAGTTCAGATCGTCGGCGAAGGTCGTGACCTTATCGGCCTTCCCATCGTTGTTCGTGTCTTCGAAGACCAGGATCTTGTCGCCGATTTTATCCGTGGGACGTCGTTCCGGGTAATTGCGCCAGGCGCAGATCCAAAGACGCCCCTTGGTGTCCCACATCATTTGAACCGGGTTGATCAAATCAGGGAACTGTTTTTCGTCAGCGAACAGATTCACCTTCATGCCGGAGTGAAGGGTCATTTTGGCGATGGCTTCCTCGCCGGAGAGAAACGGCGCGACTTCCTGCTCGGGTGAGAAGGGCTTGTTCGATTTTACCGGCGTGACAGAGGGCAGGTTGGAATCGTCCACTTTCAGATCTCCGCCCTTGGCCACGGCCCAAACGCGTGGATCGCGATTGGCGGTCAGCACGTCGCGCTGGGACATCTCCTCTTGCATCACCTTATAGTTGGAAATGTAAGGTTCCGCCGCGCTGCGGTCGGAGATGAAACCACCCTTGCCGGGTTGATAGGCAAGAGCCGAGCGGCCGCCGAAGACATTATAGCCATCGACGGTGCGGTAGCGGTGGTGCCACTCCCGGTTCTTGTCGTTGATGGCGGCGCGCAGTTTCTCGAGATTGCCCCTGGGTGCATCGGCGCCGAAAAGGCCTTTGAACATGGCGGGGGCGAGCAGCTTGTCGCCTTCGTCGGTCAGGTAGTGACCGTTGACCGTGAGCGATCGGTTTTTCTTTTGCGCCTCGTCGTAAAGCGCTTTGGAGGGTTTTAGCAGGTTGACAAACAGGACTCCGTTCGTTTCGGCCACGGCCGCCATGGCGTCGGTGTAATCAGCGAGGTTGACGTTGTTTCGGGATGGGTCCGGGAAGTTGGGATCCTGGTGCTTTTCGTCCGCAGTTGGGGAAAAGAGGACGATGCGAGGGTTACCGCGGCCGGAGTAATTCTTGGCGGCGGTTTCCTTCAGAAAGCGATCCAGGTCGGCCTTGAACTTTTCCAGGCCATCGTAGCCTTT
>Ga0070689_100000866_pt1 | contig 18830 bp, 16 predicted proteins | sample KBSS23HmetaG_FD_64669 | JGI IMG/M metagenome (GOLD analysis project Ga0070689, IMG submission 64669) | Switchgrass rhizosphere microbial communities from Kellogg Biological Station, Michigan, USA - KBS S2-3H metaG | ecosystem: Host-associated > Plants > Roots > Rhizosphere ...
GGCGTCACGTCGGAAGGGCGCCCGCTCACGCTCGAGGATACGCGCGCGTTCACGTTCTTCCTCGAGCCCGGGTCGCGCGAGGTGACCGTCACCTGGCCGGGCGACAAGACGCGCCTCCTCCCGATCCGCGCGCGCGCCGGACGGCGCGAGGAGATCGCGGTCGACGCGCCCGCCGATGCGCCGCCCGCGCCGGTCGCGGAGGCGCCGCCGCCGGCCCCCGCGCCCCCCCCGCCGCGCCCGATCGCCGCCGAGAAACCGCTCGGTCCGGCGGTCTTCTTCACCGGCGTTGGCCTGACCGTGGTGGGCGCGGGCGCGACCGCCGTCTCGGCGATCGACGCCTCCCACGGCACCGGAGGGTCGGGCCGGACGTACGCGCTCCTCGGCGCGACGGGCGGCGTGGCCGTCGCCACCGCCGTGATCGGTGCATTCTTCACGCAATGGTCGTCCCCGGTTCAGCCGACGGTAGCGCTCGGTCCCGACGTGCGCGGTGCGGGCATTTCCGGTCGATTCTGACGCTGCGCGCACCGCCGCCGAAAACGAGCACGCCGGAGGGGGCCGTGGTTTAATCCGCCGGGAGGAGGCGACAGGCCCTGCCCAAGGTTCTCCCCAAGCTCCTGCCAAGAGACGGCGACGTCGAGCGTCTCGACGGGTTCGAGCTCGTCGCCGAGCTCGCGACGGGCGGGATGGCCACCGTGTTCCTCGCGCGCCGCGCCGGCGACGGCGCCGCGGGGGAGCTCGTCGCGATCAAGCGCCTCCACGCGCACTTCTCGTTCGATCCCGAGTTCTCGCGGATGTTCCTCGACGAGGCGCGCCTCGCGGCGCAGCTCCACCACGAGCACATCGTCCGGCTCCTCGCGATCGGCGAGAGCCCGCGCGGCCATCACCTCGTGATGGAGTACGTCGAGGGGGACACGCTGGCGCGTCTCGCCGCGCGCTCCGCGGTGGACGGCAAGGCGCTCCCGCTCGGCGTGGTCGTGCGGATCGCGCTCGACGCGCTCGCCGGGCTCCACCACGCGCACCACCTCGTCGACGGTGACGGCATGCCGCTCGCGATCGTCCATCGCGACGTCTCGCCGCAGAACGTGCTCGTCGGCGCCGACGGCTCGTCGCGGATCACCGACTTCGGCGTGGCCACGGCCGCGAACCGCATGACGACGACGCGCACCGGGCAGGTGAAGGGGAAGCTCGCGTACATGGCCCCGGAGCAGGCCGGGGCGAAGCGGATCGACTGCCGCGCCGACGAGTTCGCGTTCGGGATCGTCCTGTGGGAGGTCCTGACCGGGCGCCGCTTGTTCAAAGGGAGCGGCGACGGCGACACGCTCCAGCGCGTCCTCAACGATCCGATCCCCGATCTGTTCGAGACGACGCGTCGCGCGGGCTGCGAGATCCCGGAGGGGATCGCGGCGGTCGTCATGCGGGCCCTCGAGCGCGACCCCGACGCGCGCTACCCGACGTGCGCGGCCTTCGCCAGCGCGCTCGAGGACGCGGCGCACGTCGCCGGCTGCCTCGGGACGCGCGCCGACGTCGCGGCCCACGTCGAGTGGGTGCTCGGCGACGACCTCGCCGAGGGGCGCGAGGCGGTCCGGTCGTGGGTCGTGGAGCGCGAACAGGCGCTCCACGACGAGGCCACGTGCGCTGGGACGAGCGTCGTGCAGGAAGATGTCGCGCCTGCGGACGGCGCGAGCGCCGAAGCGAGCGGCGCGGCGTGGGATGTCCAGGCGGCGTCTCCGGCGGGCGCGGAGGCGCGCGGCGTGCCGGGACCGCAGGGCGACGAAGCGGCGCGCGCGGCGGTGACGCTCGACCGTCCGCCGTCGCCACCCGAGGGGCTCGTCTCGAGCCTCCCGATGGTGACGCCGTCGATCGAGCTCCCGCCGGACGTCCCTTCGTTCGTGCCGTCATCGGGCGCTCCACCGCGCGCCGCGCGGAGGGCGCGCTGGCCGTGGGCCGTCGCGGGAGCGACGCTCGCGCTCGTCGTGTCCGGAGTCGTCATCGATCGCTTTCGCACCGCGCCATCGCCTCGCCCGGCGAGCGACGCCGCCTCGGCGAGCGGTCCCGTCCTCATCGGCGCGGCCACGGCAGCGAGCGCCACGCCGCCGCCCGTCGCGCCCTCTTCGTCGCCCGACGCGGGGCGCGCGCGCCCCGCGACGCCGGAGCGGGGCGGGGGAATGGCACCGGGCCGCCCGGCGTTGACGCCGGTGCGACCGCCATCGCGCCCACCATCGCGCCCACCGAGCAGGAAATAGCGGCACGCCCACCGATGACGTCAGCCACGGTCGTGAACGGGAGCGACAGACGGCACGCGCGGGCGCGCGCCGCGTCGATCGGTCTAGGCGTCGCGCTCGCCGCGTGCGCGTCGGCCCCCCCGGGGAGCGCCATCGAGCCGCGGTTCGTCGCGATCCACAACGCGCTCGCGGCGATGGGGCTCGCGCAGGTCGGGCCGATGCAGCAAGGGTCCTTGGCGGAGGGGCGCGAGGCGCGCCTCCCGATCGAGCTCGGCGCGCAGTGCGCGACGCTCGTGGCGCTCGGCGGCGAAGGCGTCCGCGATCTCGACGCCACCCTCGTCGATCCGACCGGGAAGGCGATCGCGCACGACGTCACGCGCGACGCGCAGGCCGTCGTACGCGCGTGCGTCGAGGCGCCGGGGACGTACACGCTCGTCCTCAAGATGCAGCGCGGCGCCGGGGATTTCGTCACCGCCGCGTGGTCGGGCGGCGCGCGCGACGACGGCGCCGCCGCCGCGGACGCCGCGGCGCGGGCCGCCGCGGGGACGTGCGAAGCGCCGATTCCGCTCGTCGCCGGGACGTACAACGGGTCGACCGCGCGCGGCGAGAGCGACAACGAGGGGTCGTGCGCCAACAGCGTCTCGCGCGAGCTCGTCTACCGCCTCGAGATCGCGACGCGGCAGCGCGTGACGATCGAGGTCGATCCGCATTTCGACGCGGTCCTCTACGTACGCCGCGACGACTGCACCGACGCCGACGGCGAGGTGACGTGCAACGACGACACGCCGCACGGGCACAGCTCGCGCATCGACGAGGTGCTCGACCCGGGCACGTACTTCGTCTTCGTCGACGGGTACAACAACGAGATCGGCGCGTTCAAGATGAACGTCGCGCTGAGCGAGGTCCCGACGCTGGCCGAGGCGTGCCAGAAGGCGCGGCCTCTCGCCCTCGGCTCGCCGAAGACCGGCTCCACGCACGCGTCGTACGACCACGCGGGCGCGTCGTGCGGCGACGGGGCCAAGGGGCCCGACACGATCTACCAGGTCGAGCTCGCGCAGCGGTCGCGTGTCCGCGTGCTCGTTCACTCCGACGACTTCCCGCCGGTCGTGCACCTACGCCGGCAGTGCGCCGACGATCGGAGCGAGGTCGGGTGCGCCGACGCCGGCGCCAACGACGGCGACGCCGCGTTCATCGGCGTCCTCGATCCCGGGCGCTATGCGGTCTTCGCCGACGCCAGCGATCACGCCGCCGATGGATCGTTCACGGCGACGCTCGAGACCGACCGCGAGCAGGGTGGGGGCGTCAGCGGCGACGCGTGCGGCGACGCTCAGCCGCTCCCGCCGAGCGAGGCGCTCGTCAGCGGCGACACCTTCTCCGCGCGCGACGACGTCTCGGGTCGTTGTGGCGGCGCGGGCGGCGCGGACCTCGTCTACCGCGTCGACGTCCCACACCGTTCGAGGTTCACGTCGTCGTTCACCGGCGAAGAGGGGAAGCACGTCTTCGTCCTCTCGCGCAGCTGCGGCGATCGCGCGGGCGAGATCGCGTGCGGCGACGCGATCGACGAGGTCATCGCGCCCGGGACGTACTACCTGGCCGTCGACAGCGACGCGAGCGGCTTCGGGCGCTTCGATTTCGAGTGGCACACGCGCGACATCGCCGGACAGGAGGCGGCGTGCCGTGGGACGCCGGTGCTCCGCTCCGGCGTCGCGGTCACCGGCAGCACCGCCGGCGCGACCGACAAGTTCTCGTCGAGCTGCGCCGGGCGGAGCGACGCGCAGACGTCGAGCGATCGCGTCTATCAGATCGTCCTCGCCCGCCGCACGCGCGTGACCATCGCGCTCGCCACGCCGTCGTGGGACGGCGTCCTCGTCCTTCGCCGGAGCTGCCTCGACGGGTCCGCGAGCCGCGCCGGCGCCGAGATCGAGTGCAACAACGACGCGGACGACATCCACCACGCGCGGATCGACACCGTCCTCGAGGCCGGCACGTACTACGTCGTCGTCGACGGCCACGCGAGCAACAACGACGGCCCGTTCACACTCGAGTACCGCGCGCTCTAATGCCGCGATGCGTAACTGTACGCGGTGTACGCCGAGACGAGGTGGCAGATCCAGCCGAGCGTCCCGCCGCTCCCGATCCACAGGCCCGGCGTGATGAGGAGCCAAAAGAGCCCGCGGAGGAACTTGCCGTTGTAGATCTGGCCCGCACCGGGGATGAGGAACGACAGGATCGCGGCGACGCCCGGGTCTCTACGGTTGGAGCTTCCCATGTCTCTCTCCTCTTCGAACGGTGCCCGCCCGAAATTTCGACTGCAAGGTACGCACGCGTCCGGCATCGCGCCAGAGGTGGTCGCCCGGCTCCAACGCTCGCTCCTCGCCTGGTATGCCCGCGCGCGGCGCGATCTCCCGTGGCGGCGGACGCGCGACCCGTATGCGATCTGGCTCAGCGAGGTCATGCTGCAGCAGACGCGCGTCGAGACGGTGATCCCGTACTACGAGCGCTTCCTCGCCGCGTATCCGACCGTCGAAGCGCTCGCCGACGCGCCGCTCGACGACGTCCTCGCGCGGTGGAGCGGCCTCGGCTACTACCGGCGCGCGCGCGCGCTCCACGCCGGCGCGGCGCACGTGCGCGACGCGTGCGGCGGCGCGTTTCCGTCGACCCCCGAGGAGCTCCTCCGCGTCCCCGGGATCGGCAAATACACGGCGGGCGCGGTGGCGAGCATCGCGTTCCAGGCGCGGGCGCCGCTCGTCGACGGAAACGTCGCGCGCGTCCTCGCGCGCCTCTTCGCGATCGACGACGACGTCCGCGGAGCGCGCGGGCAGGCGGCGCTATGGCGGATCGCAAACGAGCTCGTCCCCGAGCGGGCCCCCGGCGACTGGAACCAGGCGCTCATGGAGCTCGGCGCGACGACCTGCGCGCCGCGCGCGCCGCGGTGCCTCGTCTGCCCGGTGCGCGCCGACTGCCGCGCGCACCGCGAAGGGCTCACCGGCGATCTCCCGCGCCTCGCGCCCCGCGCCGCGCCGCGGGGGTGGGCGCGCGTCGCGCTCGTCGCGGAGCGAACGTCGCCGAAGGGGGGGAAGGTCCTCCTCGCGCGCCGCGCCGGCGCGGGGCTCTTCGGCGGCATGTGGGAGCCGCCGATGGTCGACGCGGCGGACGATCGCGCGGGCGAGCTCGCCGCGCTCGGACGCCTCGTCGGCGCGCGGATCACGAAGGCGGGCGACGCCGGGTCGGTCACCCACGTCCTCTCGCATCGGCGGATGACGATCGCGTGCCTGCGCATACCGATGCCCCGCGCGCCGCGCCTCGGGCCGAGCGCCGAGTACGACGCCCTCGAGGCCGTCGCGCTCGGCGACCTCGAAGGCCGCGGCGTCAGCGCGCTGGCGCGGAAGGTCCTCGCGGCCGCCGGCGCCGCGCCGCTACCCGAGTAACCGCCGCCGTTTGGTCTAGACGCGGTCGGCTTCGCCGCTGCTGAGGTCAAGACGCGGCCGGCTGCGACGAGGCCACGACAACCGCCGCCTAGTCCGCTTAAGATGCCCGGTGAGATGGCCATGCGCTCGCCGCTCGCGTCGTCGTCGGACTTCGGCGGCACGGGGACACCTCCGCCTCACCCGACTCGGCCGCGGCTCCTCGTGGCCGACGACGACGCGCTGACCCGCGATCTCTTGAACAAGCTCCTCGTCGACGCCGGATACGACGTCGAGCCGGCGGTGGACGGCCAGGAGGCGGTCGATCGCGTGGCGAAGGGCGGGATCGATCTCGTGCTCCTCGACGTCGTGATGCCGCGGATGAGCGGCCTCGAGGCGTGCCGGATCATCAAGGGGATGACGCGCGACGTGTTCGTCGCGGCGATCTTGATGGCGCCGAAGACCGACCCGACGAGCCGCATCGAGGGACTGAACGTCGGCGCCGACGATTACGTATCGAAGCCATTCGAGAGGAGCGAGCTCCTCGCGCGCGTCCAGGCGAGCCTCCGGATCAAGCGGCTCTACGATCAGATGCGCGCCGCGCGCGCGCGCCTCGAGAAGGTGAGCGTCCGCGACGAGCTCACCGGCCTCTACAACTACCGGTACCTGCCGCAGCGATTGAAGGACGCGTTCCAGCACGCCGAGCGACACCACGATCCGCTCGCGTGCGGCCTCTTCGACGTCGACCGGCTCAAGCTCTACAACGAGCGCGCTGGGCGTTCGTTCGGCGACGGGATCCTGCGCGTCGTCGGCGACGTCCTCCGCGCGTCGACGCGCGAGGCCGACGCTGTCATCCGCTACGGCCCGGACGAGTTCCTGCTCCTCCTGCCATCGACGCACTTCGTTGGTGCGGTTCAGGTGTGCGAGCGGATCTGGCGCGGTGTCGGCGAGCGGATGTGGCCGTCGCCGGCGGGCACGACGACGGTATCGTTGTCGGTCGGGATCGCTCTCTTCCCCAGCCGTGACGTGCGCGGCAAGGAGGACCTCTTGAAGTGCGCCGACCTCGCGCTCACGCGCGCCAAGCGCGACGGGATGAACCGCGTGTGCGTCTTCCAGCAGCACGGCCTCGTGTACACGCCCCACGCGTCGGCCGAGCGCGGCGCGGAGGAGTGGGAGCCGATCCCGCCCTTCAGGGTCGGCTGATGGTCGACACAGTGATCCCGGCGGGCGCGACCCGCGTCCTGATCGTCGACGACGAAGCCGGACTGCGGAGGAGCCTCGCGCGGATCCTCGGGGCGCGCGGCTTCACGGTGAGCACCGCCGAGGACGGCGAGCAGGCGGTCGACTCGCTCGAGAAGAGCGAGCCGGACGTGATCCTCGTCGACCTGATGATGCCGAAGATGGGCGGCATGCAGGTGCTCGCGCACGTGAAGAAGACGCACCCGCGGATCGAGGTGATCGTGATGACGGCGCACGGCGACGTCGACACCGCGGTCGCGGCGGTGAAGAACGGCGCGTGGGACTTCCTCACGAAGCCGTTCGCGTCGAACGAGGCGGTGGCGCTCGCGGTGGCGAAGGCGGCCGAATACCGGCGCCTCGTGCAGCGCGCGCAGCACCTCGAGGAGCGCCTCGAGGCGGAGCAGCGCTTCGGCGGCGTGCTCGACGCGGTCGCGGCGCCGTCCGACTCGGTCTCGGACGCCGACGGCGCGCCCTCTGCCACAGGCGACGCGGACGGGCCGGAGCCGCCGCTCGCGCCGCGCGAGCTCTACGCCCTGCCGTACGCCGAGGCGAAGCGGCGCGCGATGCTCGCGTTCGATGATCGGTATTTGACCGAGGTCCTCGCGCAGGTCGGCGGGAACCTGTCGGCGGCCGCGCGGCACGCCGGGCTCGATCGCTCCAACTTCCGGCGCCTCATGAAGAAGCGAAAACCGCCGACTTGATGCGAAGGGCGAACTTGCTACTGTCGCGCCCGTGAGGAATGGGGCCCTGGAGGACGGTAGACCGAACGTGGCCCCGTGCTACCTGCACGGGGCCCGTCGGTGTGCCGTCGTCGTGGCGCTCGTCGCGCCGCTCGTCGCTGGCGGCGTGGCGCAGGCTCGCCCCGGAGACCTCGATCTCGAAGACGACGCCAAGCCGGCGCCGGCGCAAGGCGGCGGAAAAGGGACGGAGCAGGAAGGCGGCGGCTTCGGCGAGTACAAGCCCCCCGCGATCACGGTGCGGGCGCACGCGTACACGCTGAGCGAGTGCCTGGCGATGGCCGATCGGAACCACCCGAACCTGTGGGCGGCGCGCGCGCGCCTCGCGTTCGTGCACGCGCAGCTCGACGAGGCGAAGTGGACGCCGTTCTGGCAGTGGAACGCGCAGGCGCTGGGCGGCGTCCTCCCGTCGATCGGCGGGACGGCGTTCTACAACGCGTCGCCGGCATCGGCGCTCAATACGGATTTCTTCGGGTCGTACCAGCCGTTCTTCCGCTTCGACATCAACGGCGTCATCCCGCTCTACACGTTCGGGAAGATCGAGTCGATCCGCCGCGCCGCCGAGGCGAACGTCCGCGTGAACGAGTGGGACCTCGAGAAGGCGCGCCAGCAGGCGCGGATGGACGTGCGGCGCGCGTACTTCGGGCTGATGCTCGCGCGCGACGCGCGCTACGTCGTCGACGAGGTCCTCAAGTACCTCGACAACGGGATCAAGGGGGTCCGCGAGAAGCTCGATCGCGGCGACACCGCGGTCGAGGACGTCGATCGCCTGCGCCTCGAGGTGTACCGCGACGAGATCATCGCGCGCGCCGGTGAGGCGCAGAAAGGCGAGACGTTCGCCCTCGCCGCGCTCCGTTTCCTCACCGGGGTGCAGAACGACTTCGACATCCCCGACGAGCCGTTGAAGAAGCCGTCGATGCCGCTCGGGCCGGTGGTGCGGTACCTCGCCGCGGCCCGCCTCTTCCGCCCCGACGTCAACATGGCCCGCGCCGGCGTGATGGCGCGGAAGGCGCAGCTCGACTTCGCGCGCGCCCAGTACTTCCCGGACGTGGGCCTCGGTCTCTCGGCGTCGTACTCGACGGCGCCGAGCGCGGTCATCCAGAACAACGCGTGGGTCGTCGATCCGTTCAACCGCTTCGGGTTCGGCGCGGCGATCGGCATTCGCTGGGGGCTCGACCTCCTCCCGAAGGCGGCGCGCGTCGGTCAGGCGGAGTCGCAGCTCGAAGAGACGCGCGCGCTCGAGCGGCTGGCGCTCGGCGGGATCGCCGTCGAGGTGGAGAACGCGTACGCGACGGCCCACGAGGCGATGACGCGCGAGGAGGCGTGGGGCCGCGCCGAGCACCGGTCGAAGCAGTGGATCTCGACGGTGCAGGACGCGATCGACGTCGGGACGAAGGACGAGCGCGCGCTCACCGAGCCGCTCCGCGCGTTCGTCAACGCGCGCGTCAGCCACATGTACGCGCTCATGGACTTCAACGTCGCGATGAGCGATCTCGCGCGCGTCAGCGGCTGGGACGCGGCCGCCCCGAATTGAAGAGAAGAGTCACCACGGGCAGTCGGCGAGCGAGAGGAGCGAGAGGACGCGCGCGCGGACGAGGTCGAAGTCTTTGAGCGCGAGGTTGATCTCCGCCGAGCGGAGCGCCGCCGCGGCGGTGACGAGCTCGAGGCTCGTCCCTTTGCCCTCGGTGTAGCTCGTGCGCGTGAGCCGGTCCGTCTCGGCGGCGAGCTGCCGCGCGTTCGACGCGACGAGGCGCGAGTCCTCGGCGACCTTCACCGCGCGGTGCGCCTGCTCGACCTGCACGCTCGCCGTGCGGCGGAGCGCGATGAGGTTCGCCTCGGCCTCGTCGGCGTCGACGCGCGCGCTCCGGAGCGCGCCGTAGCGCGCGCCGCCCTCCCAGATCGGGACGCTCAGGATCCCCTGGATGTTCCAGGTCGTGGGCGGCGCCGCCCCGGTGTCGATGGTGGTCGTGTTGATCGCGCTGCTCGCGGTGATCGTCGGCGAGAACTGGAGCTTCACGTCGTCGATGTTGCGCTGCGCTACCTCGAGGCGCTTCCGCGCGGCGGCGATGTCGGCGCGGGCGTCGAGCGACGGCGCCTGACGGCACGCCGACATCGCGCTCCGCTCCATGCCGTCGAGGCTGATGCCCGACGTGACCCCGACCTGCTGCGGGAGGCCGAGCGTGAGCCCGAGCGCCTCGCGCGCCTGGCGGAGCGCCTCGTCGCCGGTGACGAGCGTCGCCCGCGCGCTCTCGACGTCCTGCTGGACGCGCACGACGTCGAGGCCGGTCGCGGCGCCGAGGTTCATCTTCCTCTGCGTGAGCTGGAGGCGCTCGAGCGCCTGCTGGAGGCCGACGCGATTGAGCTCGACGATCCGCTCGTTGGTCACGACGCCGATGAGCGCGCTGGCGACGCCGAGCGCGATGTTGCGCTTCGTGTCGTTCACGGAGAGCGCGGCCGCTTCTTCGTTCCGGTGCGCCGTCCCGATCGCGTGCCACACGCGCGGCGCGAAGAGCGGCTGCGAGAGGACGAGGCTGCCGGTGGCGAGGTTCTGCAGCGGCACCGTGCTCGGGGGGAGCTGCGCGTGCGTGATCGGGTCGACCGGGACCAGGGTGTGCGTGATGAGCTGGTGCGTCGCGGAGGCCGTCCCGTTGAGCGACGGGAGCGTGCCCGCGAGCGCGATCCGCGTCTGCGCCTCGGCGCGTCGCACCTCATCGTAGGCGATCCGCAGGTCGGTCGATCGTACGCGGATGTAGCGCAGCGCCTCCTCCCAGCTCGCGATGTTCGTCGACGCGATCTGCATCGGCAGGAGCATCGGGTCGTCGACGGTCGGCGGCGCGGGAATGTCGATCGGCGTCGAGCTCGCGCTCGGCGCGGCGGGCCTCGGCTGCGGCTGCTGCGCCGAGGCCGTGGGGGCGATGGCGAGGACGACGAGCGCGACGAGAGGGAGGCGGCTGCGCATGAGGCCTGGTTAGCCGCCCCGCTGGCAGAAGGCGAGCCTTCTTCGACGGGCCACGCAGCGCCGCGCCCCGCTCGTCCGCCTGGGAGCTCGAGGGGAGCGGCGCTCCCCGCTAGTCCGGCTGGGGAGCTCGAGGGGAGCGGCCGCGCTCCCCTCGAAACGAGACAATCGGAGCTCGAGGAGCGGCGCTCCCCTCGAAACTAGACTATCGCCTACGTGAGCGGGCGTCGGTCGGCGCGATCGGGAGGTGCGAGCGGAGCGCGTTGAAGCGCCCGCGGAGGCTCGACCCGCTCACGCGGAACGTCGCGGCGACCTCGGCCTGCGTGAGCGGCACCTGATCGATGAAGACGATCGCGTAGGCGATCGCCGCCGCCAGGCTCTCGATGCTGTGTCCGTCCTCGGCCAGGGCGCGCGCCACCGGATCGCGCGCCAGCGTCCGCGCGCGCGCGCGCTGGCGCGGCTGGAGCGGGAGGTTGTCGAGGCCGCGCGCGAGGACCGACTCGAGCTCCGCCGCCGGCTTCTTCCCCGGCGGGATGCGCCGCCGCCGCTTCGGCGGTTCGGTGCTCGGCGCGATCGTGACGCGCGGACCGATGGGGCCGCCGCGCCGGTCGAGGTGGCCGGAGTCGCGATCGGCCGGGGCGCCCGCTTCGATCCACGCCCACAGCGCCGCGTGCTCCCGCGAGACGCCGCGCTTCATCGACCGCGACAGGACGTCGCGCGCCTCGTCGATCCGACCGGCGCGCGCGAGCGCATGGGCGAACGACGCGGTGATCTCACGGTTCGTCGGCGCGCCGTCGTACGCGGCGCGGAGCCAGGTCAGCGCGTCGGCCGGGCGGCCGAGCGCGACGTCGACGAGGTGGCCGAGGTTGTGCGCATACCACGGGTTCTTCGGTGCCGCGTTGAGCGCGCGCTGGTACGCCGTGGCGGCGTATCGGTAGTGGCCGAGGAGCGTCTGGCAGAGGCCGAGGACGGCCCACGCCCGGTCGTCGTCCGGGCTCCACGCGAGCACCTTGCGCGCGTGAAGCGCAGCGCGCCACGGATGACGCTCCACGAGCAGCTCCGCGAGCTGCCGGTGCGCATACGTCGCTTCTTCGCTGGCGGGCGCCGCGGTGCGTGCGAGCCGGTGGAGCAACGGGAGGACGTCGCCGGGATCGAGCGCGCTCCGCAAGGCCCACTCCGCGTCTTGGCGGAGCCTCCTCGCCTCGGTCTCGTGACTATCCATGTGTTGAAGATAGGGTGTAGCCGTGGCCATTGAACTCTGCAACGCGAAGCAGCCTATTTCGACAGTGATCACGATTTGAGCTTGCACGTCTGGAAAGAGACGTTCTAATCGCGCCCCAGCCACCATACGCGTCGCCAATGAATGGAGCGAATCCGTCGTCTCTCGACGGTGTTTCGACGGCGTCAGCGGAAGGCGATCACCTGCTTCGTCACGAGCTCGGCCAGGATGCGGAGCGCGTCGAGCATCGGCATGCCGCTGACGTCGAGGATGTCCTCGACGGTGGATGCGCCGTCGATGCGCGAGAGAAGAAAGCCGGCGCGGTGATCGAGCGACAGCCAGCGGAGGCGCTCCCTCGGGACGACGACCACGGGGACGCGATCGACGGAGCCGATGCGTGCATGATACATACGGATGAGCGTGGCGCGGCAGCCCTCGGCGCAGCGGCGCGCCTCGAGGTCGAGGGGATCGTCGACGCCGTCGCCCACGATCTGCTCGGCGAGGTCGAGCGCGCCCGTGTAGTCGCCGAGCGCGAGCCGCGCGCGCATCTCGGCCGCGCGGTCCTCGCGCCGTCCTCGTCCGTTCGCCTCGTCCGCGCCGCCGATCGGGTCGGGCGCGTCGATCCGGAGCGGCGCGGGCGCCGGCGGGAGCTTCAGCTCGGCCGGATCGGCGAACGCGTTCGCGAGCGACAGGAGGCTCGCGCTGCTCGTCGTCGCAGGGCGATCGGTCAGCGAGAGCCGCCTCCGCCATCCGTCGCGATCGCCGTCGCCCGCGGCGCCGGAGGGATGGACGCGGGCGTTCTCGGCGGCGCGGGGCTTCTGCGGCGGATCGGCCACGGCGCTAATCGATCGCCTCGGGACTGTGCCGCGTCGGCCCCATCGCGGCCTACGACTTCGAGAGGACGCCGCGGAACATCCGCTGCGTCCGGGTGAGGCCGTCGATCTGCTCCTTCAGCGCCACGGTGTCCTTCCGCTGGATCGCCTGACGCGCACGCGCCACGACCGCGCGCGCCTTCTCGATCGCGTCGCGCCCGAAGTCGCTTGACGCCACGATCGGCTCCACCTGCGGGAAGAGGCGCTCGAGCTCGACGGTGAGCTTCTCCGCCTCCTGCCGCAGCGCTTCGAACTCCTCCGTCGAGCGGCGCTCGACCATCTGATCCTGCGCGTCGGCGATCATGTTCCTGATCTCTTCGCGCGTGAGGCCGCTCGTCGCGGTCACCTGGATCGATTGCTCGAGCCCCGTCTCGAGGTCCTTCGCGCGGACGCTGACGATCCCGTCGGCGTTGATCTCGAACGTCACTTCGATCTCGACGATCCCCTTCGGCGCGCGGCGGAGCCCGGTCAGGATGAACTCGCCGAGCACTTCGTTCTCCTCGGCCTTGTCCGAGTCCCCCTGCATCACGAGGATCTTCACCGCGGTCTGGTTGTCCCGGCTCGTGGTGAAGATCTTCTGCCGCTGCGTCGGGACGGTCGTGTTCTGCGGGATGAGCTCCTCGAAGATGCTCCCGAACGTCATGATCCCGAGCGCGTGCGGCGTGACGTCGAGGAGGATCATCTCCTGCCGGTCGTCGACGAGCGACGCGCCCTGGATCGCCGCGCCGAGCGCCACGACCTCGTCGGGGTGGACGCCGCGGCTCGGCTCGCGATCGAAGAAGCCGGCGACCTCCTGCTGGATCCGCGGCATCCGCGTCTGCCCGCCGACGAGGACGACGTCCTCGATGTCGCCGGTCTCGAGCTCGGCGTCCTCGAGCGTCTGCCGGCAGATGTCGATCGTCCGCTCGATGAGGTCGGTGGAGAGGTCCTCGAGCGTCGCCCGCGTGAGCGTCCGCTGCAGGTGGAGCGCTTCGTTCCGTCCGCTCGAGATGATGAACGGGAGGTTGACCTCCGTCTCGCGGACGCTCGAGAGCTCGCACTTCGCCTTCTCCGCGGCGTCCTTCAGGCGCTGGAGCGCCATCCGGTCCTGGCGGAGGTCGAGTCCGTGCTCGGCCTTGAACCCGTCGACGAGCCAGTCGATGACGCGCGCGTCGATGTCCTCGCCGCCGAGGAACGTGTCGCCGGCGGTGGCGATGACCTTGAACACGCCGTGCGCGCCGATCTCGAGGATCGAGATGTCGAACGTCCCGCCGCCGAAGTCGTAGACGGCGACGGTCTTCTCGTAGTTGCGGCCGTAGCCGTACGACAGCGCCGCCGCCGTCGGCTCGTTGATGATCCGGATGACGTCGAGCCCGGCGATCTCGCCGGCGTCCTTCGTGGCCTGGCGCTGGTTGTCGTTGAAGTACGCGGGGACGGTGACCACCGCCTTCGTGACCGGGCCGCCGAGGTAGTCCTCGGCGATCACCTTCATCTCCTGGAGCACGAGCGCGCTGATCTCGGGGACGCTGAAGTCCCGCTCGCGGAGGACGATCCGGACGTCGTTGTGCGGCCCCTCGACGATGCGGTAGCTCGACGTCGCGACCGCGTTATTCACCTGCGACGAGGTCCACTTCCGGCCGATGAGGCGCTTCGCGGCGTAGACGGTGTTCTCGGCGTTGGTGATCGCCTGGCGCTTCGCGATGTGCCCGACGAGGCGCTTTCCCGCTTCGGTGACCGCCACCATCGACGGCGTCGTCTTGTATCCGCCTCGATTGGGGATGACCGCGGGGGCGTCGTTCTCCATGATCGCGACGCACGAGTTGGTGGTCCCCAGGTCGATCCCGATCACCTTCTCCATTCGGCGGTGGCCTCCTGCTGAATTGCCGGCGAAGTCTTCTACGGCACCTTCTTGAGCAGCTCGAGGATTGTATCATCGGACGGCGCGAGCCGTTGAGCCGCGACGAGCTCCGCCCGGGCGTTTCGATGCAGCCCGGCCGCGAGATAGATCGACGCGAGCTCTGCCGCACGATGCAGATCGCCGCGCGCGTTCAAGAGGGCACGCGCGGTCCGCGCCGGCGGACCGCATCGGCGTCGCTATCGTCGTCCCGCGGCGCGCTCGGCGTGACGGAGGCGTGGGGCGCGACAGACCCGCCCGGGGCGATCGACGACCCCGGAGGCGGGGGGGGCCGGCTCGTGCGCCCCGCGAGGAGGCGCCGCGCGAGCGCGTCGCGGCGCGCACGCGGATCGAGCGGAGGGCGCGACGACGGCGAGCCGTCGAGCGGCGCGGCCTCCGGCTCCGGCGGCGCGGTACGCGCGAGCTCCGCGTCGTATTCGGCGCGCCGCGTCTTCGACGTGAGGACGTCGTGCGCGGTCGTCCCGCGCGCGAAGATCGCCTCCATCCGCGCGCGGAACGCGCCGAGGTTCTTTCGAAAGAAGCGATCGGGGTGATATCGCGAAGCGAAGTCGTAATAGGCGCGCTTGATCACTTTCCTGTCGGCGTCGCGCGGCACGCCGAGGAGCGCATAGTGATCGATCTCGTCGAGCCGGGCGAACGTCGCTTCGATCGCCGTCCGGTGCTCGCGATCGAGGTCGATGCCGTCGCCCTGCGGCGGCGCCGAGGGCGGCCGCGGAGGCGGCGTCGGCGGAGGGCCCGCTGCGGCGGCCGGCGTCGGGATGACCCCCGACGTCGCGCCGTCGGGGAACGCGGCGACGCCGAGCTGCACGAGCTTTTCGATCGACGCGCGGACGGTGTCGAGATCGAGGCCGGTCTGGTTCGCGATGTCGACCTCGTTGGCGCGCCCGTCGATCCGCGAAAGGATGAACCCGTCCACCGGTGTGAGCGGCAGTCCGCGGAGCGCCTCCACGCGCGCGGACTCCAAAAGCTTCGGGATCCGAAGGCCCACGGTCTGCGAGTCTACCGCGACTCCGCCGCGGCGAGCGCAGGACGACGTCGGGCACGTCGTGAGCTGCTCGCGATGTCGCTCGACGATCGCGCGGCGCGGGCGCGGTGTGGTATGCGTCGTTACCAGCGCTCGTGCATCCACACCCACGCGTGGGGGAGCGCGAGGATGCGCGCGGAGATCTCGCGATTGAGGCGCGCGGTCAGCGTCGCGACGTCGTCGGACGCGACGTCGGACGTCGGGATCCTCCGCACCGCGAGGACGAGGCCGGACGGTCCGGGCGCGACCGTCCCCACGACGACCGCCGCGCGCGTCCGGAGCGCGATCCGCGCCGGGCCCACCGGCGTGGGCGCGGGCGCGCCGAGGAAGTCGGCGATCACCGAAGGGACGCGCGACTTCAGATCCATCGGGACGCCGAGCACCTCGCCGCGCCGGAGAGTGCGGACGAGGCGCACCGGCGCGTGGGGGTCGCCGCGGTAGATCGATCGCACGCCGCGCGCGCCGCGGAGCCGGTCGTAGAGCGACGTGAGGCGCGGGTCGTAGCTCTCGCGCGCGACCGTCGTGAGCGGGACGCCCGCGGCCACGAGCGTCGCCGCGACGCGCTCCCACGGCCCGAGGTGCGCCGACACGAAGAGGACGCCGCGCCCCTCGGCGCGCGCGTCGTCGAGCGTCCGCCGGTCGCGCTCGGGGAAGGGGAGGAGGGCTACGTCGCGCCCCGGGCCGAGCGACGCGACCGCGTCGCCGAGGTGCCCGCCGAGCTCGCGGTACGCGCGCCGGACGATGTCGCGCCGCGCCGCGGGCTCGAGCGCGGGGAGCGCGCGCGCGACGTTCGCGCGGGCGATCCGCCGGGGCCCCGGGAGGACGAGGTGCGCGAGCGCGCCGGCGCCGCGGCCGAGCGCGCGCGCCACCGCCGGCGGGAGGCGCGTCGCGATCGCCAGCGCGACACGGATCGCCGCGTAGAGGGCGGCGTTCTTCGCCCGCTGTCCGCGCGTCCATCGCCCGCCGAGGCGGACGTCGCGCCGCGCTGTCACCTCGCGCCGCCGCCGTCGAGCGACGCTTCGATCACCTTCTCTTGGATCTCCACCGCGCGGCGCAGGAGATCGATCGCGCCCGCCCGCGCGCGCGCCGCCTCGTCCGCCTTCCCCGCGTCGGCGAGGCTCGCCGCGCGCGCCTCCTCGACGATCCCGCCGACCTCGAGCAGGTGGCCGCGGAAGTACGTGGCCCCCGGCGCGTGCGCCATCCCGTCTTTCACCTCGCGCGCTGCGCCGTCGATGTCGCCGGCGCGGAGGCGCAGATCGGCGAGGCGCGCGTGCGTGTCGGCGAGGACCTCGTCGACCTCGGGGACCTCGTCGCCCGCGTGCGGCCGCGGCGCGCCGACGAGGCGCTCGAGCGGCGCGATCGCCGCGCCGACGTCGCCGGTCCCCTCGTGGACATTCGCCTGGTGATGGAGCGCGCGCGCCTCGGAGAGGTACGCCATGACCGCGACGTCGACCGGCGCGCCCGCGTCCTCCGCCGATCGCGGCGCGCCGCCGTCGCGCGACCGCGCGCACCCCGGCTGCGCAGCCGCTACAGCGAGGACCGCGCAGACGGTCAGCGCCGAGATCCACGACCCCGTTCGCCGCGCGGTCATCGCACCCCCCAGCGGGCGAAGCGGTTCTCGCGGAGGTCTTCGGCGCGCGCCATCGCGATCCGATCGATCCGCGCGCTCGTCCCGCCGCGCGCCTCGAACGGCTCGCGGAAGAGCGGCGCGGTGGACCGCACCTGGACGAGCGGCGGCGCGGCGATCTGCGCCTGCGTCGCCCCGCCGTCGAGCGATCGCGACGTCTGCATGAAGAGGACGGCTCCCGCCGCGAGCGACAGCGCCGCCGCCGCGCCGAACGCCATGCGGACGACGACGCCGCGCGCGGGCTTCGCGCGCGCCTCGCGCTCCTTCGCGGCGCGCGCGAGCGCCTGATCGACGATCCGCCGGTGCGCCGCGTCGTCGAGCGGCCTCGGCGCGTGCGCGAGCGAGAGCGCGCGGAGGAGGTCGGCGCCTTCGTTCGCGCGCGACGGATCCTCGAGCGCGAGGCGGAGCGCCTCCGCTTCTTTGAGCTCCTCCTCCGATGGCTCGGACAGGTCCGGGAGGTCCGCGCCGGCGGCCTCCGGATCGAGCATGTCATCGGGCGTCTTCACGGGGACCTCCGGCCTTGGGCCTTCGTCGTGGGTGTAGTCGACCTTGCGTCCGCGGGCGAGGCTTCGGTCAGCGCCTTCTTCAGCGCGGCGACCGCGCGATGGAGGAGGACGTCGAACGTCGCCGGCGAGACCTCGAGCTCGCGCGCCACGTCCTCGCGCGGCCGCTCTTCGAGGACGCGCATCCGGATGACGCTGGCGTAGCGCGGGTGGATCCGCGCGAGCGCCGCCTCGACGCGCGCTCGCGACGCCTCGCGATCGCGCCGGTCGCTCAGCGCCTGCTCGACCGGCGTCGCGGTGCTCGCGGCGTCGACCTCGCGCGCGACGTCGTCCGCTTCCCAGACGAGGACACGCTTCCTCGCGCGGAGCTGATCGAGCGCCACGCGGAGCGCCACGGTCCGGAGCCACGGGTAGAAGCCGACGTTCTGCCAGGTGAATCGATCGATCCGCTCGACGACCTTCGCGTATGTCTCGGCGAGCGCATCCTCGGCCGCCGCCTGGGACCCGAGGCGCGGGAGGAGGACGGAGCGGTAGAGGCCCGGCCCGTGGCGGTGAAGGAGCTCGCCGACGGCGGCGCGGTCACCGGCCTGGGCACGCGCGACGAGGAGCCGCTCTTCTTCGAGCGAGACGTCGCGGTCGGCCGATGAGACCACCGGGAGCAGTGTCGGCCAGGGGAGCGCGCTGATCACGCACAAACAACGCGGAGGCCGCGCGGCCCTTACAGCGCGCGACGGATCGCGCGATGTCGGCGGCGGTGCTTGACGAGCGGCGCGTTCCGAAGATGATGCGCCGCGCCATGAGTATGGATATCCAGCTCGCGCCGGGGGCCCAGGAGAACGGGCTCGCGGTCATGCTCGCGGACCTCGTTCGCCAGAACCTCGAGGCGAAGCCGCGGAAGGTGCGCGACTTCGACGCGCTCGCCGGCGCGGTGTCGATCGTGGCGGACGACGCCGAGGTCGCGCTCACGCTCGTCTTCGACCGCGGAAAGCTCGTGATCCACGACGGGATCGTCGGGATCCCGGACGTCACCGTGCGCGGGGGATCCGACACGATCCTCGCGCTCTCGAACCTGCCGATCACGCGCCCGTTCGGCCTCCCGATCCCGCGTCCCCGCGACCGCGAGGCGGTGCAGA
>Ga0070689_100000869_pt1 | contig 18793 bp, 15 predicted proteins | sample KBSS23HmetaG_FD_64669 | JGI IMG/M metagenome (GOLD analysis project Ga0070689, IMG submission 64669) | Switchgrass rhizosphere microbial communities from Kellogg Biological Station, Michigan, USA - KBS S2-3H metaG | ecosystem: Host-associated > Plants > Roots > Rhizosphere ...
GGGAAGCGATTAAAAAATTGTTATTAAACCCTGAAAGGGTTCGGCGGTTGGCGAACCCTTTCAGGGTTAGAATGCCTTAGATGTAATGGTCCCAGGGTTCTCGCAAGCTCGAACCCTGGGCTGAAATTAGCGAACGCCTTCGGCGTAATTGCGATCAAATTTTCAAACTGAGGCACTACCTATGAGCGACATTGATCTCGACAACCCTTTCCCGGAGCCGGTCGAAATCGAGATCACCGACGTCTTTGATCTTCACACCATTCCTCCGCGCGATGTGAAAGCCGTCGTCGAAGAGTATCTGCAGTTGGCCCAGGAAAAGGGATTCAGGTCCGTTAGAATAATCCACGGCAAGGGCATCGGTGTACAACGCGAGATGGTCCGTTCAATCCTCGCCCGCACCTCCTTCGTTTCCGACTGGACCGACGCTCCACCCGAAGCCGGCGGCCTCGGCGCCACAATCGTGACGCTCATCGTTGGTCCATCGCTGTGTGGCTGATGTTACACTAACGCGCATGCTGGTAGTTGAGCGGAAGAGTTGGGTAATCATGTTGGTCCTGCTGTGGATTCTAATATTCGTTTGCCACGTCGCCTTCGGTTTCTACTTTTTCCATGGTTTGGAAGCTCCGCCGGAGCTCGAGTTTCTTTACCGGGCAGCTTTTGTGTGTGCTGTTGTTTGGTGGTTGAGAGCTGACGAAAGACACTCGGCTGTAACGCCAATGTATTGCCAGGGCATGTTGGTCGGTATTGGCTGGCTAATCATCATCCCCTATCACCTGCTCAAAACTCGCGGCGTACGGGGATTGATTCCGTTGCTGGCTTTGATGCTGAGTCCTATTGCAGGTCGAATAGCCTCGGTATTTGTTTATCTAGCGCTTCCCAACTGAGTAGGAATTAATGAATTGGGGTCTGTCGCCCTCGACGAGCATGCGGCAGATGAGGATGAGGCCGATTGTTCCGGCTGCTAAAGTCAACGTAAAAATCAGTAGTATCCAAAGTCTTACCAGCGACTCGTATAGTTCTTCTTTGCTATTCACCACCAACACCTCCGCACTAGAGGTGAAGTGGCTGAAAAGTTCAGCTTATTACCAGCGCCGTAAAACTTTTATTGGATCCTTATATTCCCCTGATTACTCTCCTGATTGTGCGCTTTGATTTTGATAGCACATACACCGGGCGCCAGGTTGTCGGGCAGTCTGAATGTCACCTGCGACAAGTTTGATACCGGCGTCATCCTCACGTCCTGTGCTTCCAGGTCAAAAATCTGACCGTTGCCGGCAACCAGGTTAACTTTGACTACTGAAGCAACATCGTTCGGCGCTAACTGTAGATTCGTCACAAAGACAACGACTCTCGTGTTTCGATCAGTCTGCTGCCCGAATAACAGATTCAACGGATTTACTACAGGGAAAGAATCTCTCAGCATCAACATCGCATCGAATGCGGCGACCTGATTGGGATCCAGTGCTGCTTCTTCCAACGCCAGGAATAATTGAGGAGTCGTGATCGTCAATGTGGCCGAGACCGGTGTGCCGAGGGTCGCGCCTGCCGTTGGATTACTCAAAGTAACGGTGAGTGTCTCATCCGGCTCTAAGAGATTGTCTTTAAGGAAGGTAATAAAGAACGACTTCGAGGTCTCTCCCTCATTGAACGTGAGCGTGCCTGTAGTTTCAGGGTAATCCAATCCGGCAGTAGCGGTGCCGTTGCTGGTAGCGAAATCAACCGAAACAGTACCAGTGGCCCCGTCCACGCGACTTACAGTGACGACAACACCGCCGGCGTCTTCAGCCGCACTAAACGTTTGACTACTGAACTGCAGCTTGCCCTTGGAGTCGTCGTTGACGATCGTTCCGGTACCCACCCCATCAGCTATCGTCGCATTATTTATGAATAGCAGATGAACGGTGAATTGCTCGTCAGGCTCAATAAAGAAATCACCAATAACCGGAACATTAAATGTTGCTGAAGTCGCTCCTGCCCGAATGACCAACGTATTTGACAAAATCGGCGTAAAGTCAAAGTTCGCGAATGCCGTACCAGGTGCTGTCCCATAATTGATAAGTACGTCTTCTACGGTTGGCGCTGAAAGCGTGACGGTAAAGACCGCATTCCTGGTTCCTGTGTTGCCCTCCGTTACTGAAGCATCACTGACACTCACGGTTGGACCATCATCGTTAAGAATCGTGATGATACCTGGAACGGAACCGATGGTGGCGTTTGTAGGATTAGTGAGAGTTACGGAAATTTTCTCATTGATTTCGTCAATGTTGTCGCCAAGCACTTCGACAGCGACAAACTTGGCTGTCTCGCCAGGATTGAAGGTGAGTGTGCCGGACGTGGCTACGTAATCAATACCGGCTGTCGCGGTTACGTCGGCAGTACTGTAGGCGACCGTAATGGTTTGAGAGGAAGGATTTGACAGGTCAACTTCCAATAGTGCGTTACCACTCGTACCTAACCCGCCCTCTACGTAAAACACTCCAGCGGTCACAATGGAAGGTTGTGGATCGTCATTGGTAATCGTTCCCTGCCCCTGGCCGTCTGCGATGGTGGCATTGATCGCATTACTCAAATTCACGAAGAATGTTTCGTCAGGCTCAAACGTATTGTCCTGGGTTATCGGAACAAAGATAAATTGCGACGTAGTTCCGGCGGGGAAAGAGACTGCACTCGGGAAGTTGGAATAATCAACACCTGGCGTGGCCGTACCGGCTTCAGGCGCGTACTGAACAGTGATCGGCTTTTCACTCGGCGCGCTGAGAGTGACCGTGAAATTTGCCGAAGACTGAGATGGGAATCCGGATCCCTCCGCGACCGTAACGTCGTTGATTGAGATCGCTGGTGGCTCATCATTGTCAGTGATCGTTCCAAGGCCTTTTCCATCGCTGATCACTGCGTTGACTGGCGTTGTAAGAACGACGTCGAAGAATTGATCGAACTCGTCAATGACGTCGCCCTTTATAGGTATCGTGATAGTCTGAGTGGTCTCAGTTACAGGAAAGATCAACGTGCCGGAAACATTTTCAAAATCCACGCCTTTTGTAGCCGGCGGAGCATTAATCGAACCCAAGGCCATAGTGAAGTAGTTGACCTGTATCGTCTGCTCGGTCGGCGAGGATAGTGTCACCGTAAAGATGGCATTAACAGTCCCGGAATCAGTTTCCGTAACGGTTACGTCGTTGATGCTGAGGCATGGCTGTGGGTTGGTGAAGTTATTCAACGCTAAACCAACGCTATTAGACAGTTGGCTGATTAGAACGTCGTCTTTGCCGTCGTTATTGAAATCTTTGGCGACCAAATTAGCCGACGTTGTACCAACAGCGAAATAGATAGGAGCATTGAACGCTCCATTATCCTTGTTGGTTAAGACCGCAAAGCCATCGATGCCACTGGTTACAGCCAGATCAGGTTGGCTATCGCTATTGAAGTCGCCAATGCGAACAACATTCGGCCGATCTATCTCATAATTCGTACCCGGATTGAATCCCTGAGCTCCGTTGTTGAGAAAGACAACAACGACCGCCTGCCTTGGATTGGTCAACAACGAACTGGTGGCTGCAATGTCCGGCTTGCCATCTCCATTGAGATCTCTCACGGCGACCGAACCAGGCACTCCCGGTAGCGGCAAAATGGCATAGTCGGAAAAGTTGCCGGTCCCGTCACCCTGTAAGACATGAGCTACATTCGCGCCACCCCTGATTACAGCAAAATCCGATTTACCGTCGCCGTTGAAATCGCCGATGCCCAGGTCGTCAGTAAAGCTTGTGGGGCTTTGGAGTGGGCCGTTGGAAATTTGGGTGAAGGTGCCGGTTCCCGTTCCCAGCAGCACAAGAAAGCTACTGGACCTGCGGCCGATTACAATCAGGTCAGCTTTACTGTCGTTGTTGAAATCCCCTGCTTCGATCGCAGTAGGTTCGATTCCAACAGAGATGCTCGGAGCGTTAAATGCATCGGTGGCGAACCCGCCAGTGCCATCATTCATAAGGAACGAAATTTTTCCAGTTAACGGCTGCGTAACCGCCAAATCCAATTTGCCGTCGCTATTGAAATCTGCTGTCGCAATCCCGAAAGGTTGGGATACTCCAAAATTACTGATCGATTTCTTCGTAAAGCTGCCGTTGCCATCGCCGTGCGCCACTTCGATTGTCGAACCGAATGGCAGGAAAGCTGAACTAGCAGTGACAAAGTCTTGCTTACCGTCGTTATTGAAATCGGCTGCAACGAGAGAATTCGGGTTCGGGATACTTGTGTGGTAACTCAGCGCATCGTTGAAGGCACCCGTGCCGTCGCCGTCAAGAATGCCAATGCCACGCGCCTGAACCGCTGCCAGATCTACTTTTCCGTCCTCATTGAAGTCGCCAAGGACAGCAAAAGAAGACCCGGCGCCGAAAGTCGTGAAGCCTGATGTATAAGATTTAGCCTGGACCAGGTTTCCCGTTCCGTTGCCCAACACGATCGTGAGACCACTCGGACCACCCGCCACGACGTCGAGATGGCCATCGTTGTTAACATCTCCTGCACGTGCCGCATTGCTGGTTGTGGGAATGCCTACTACAGCGGGCGCGCCTAAAGTTCCGGTTCCAGTTCCCAGGAACATTCGGTTCTCAACCAATACATCCAGATGCCCGTCTTCGTTGAAGTCACCGGCCGTCAACGACAACGCACCACCGGATATCTGTGGGGGTGGTCCAACGGTAAAACCACCAGCCCCATCTCCGAGCAGAATATCTGCTCCGCCGGAACTGTTCGGTATTGCCAGATCGCGTTTGCCGTCTTCATTGAAATCACCGATGGCGAGCTGACTGGCTGTGGTGCTGAACGTTGAGAAAGGCGAGTTCGCGGCCTGAGAAAAACCTCCCGAGCCATTTCCTAAAAGGATCGCAACGATGCCATCAGTCGTCCCGGTTGAGAGTCCGACCGCGATATCGAGCTTCCCGTCATTGTTCAGATCGCCAAGAACGGGTTGAACGGGATCGCCGGCCAGATTGATAAAGCTCGGAGCACCGAATTTGCCAGTCCCATCATTAATCAAGATCGACAGTTTTCGAGGAGGCTCTGCGAAGCCATCCAGACTAACTGCTAAATCTGGCTTACCGTCGCCGTTGAAATCACCGGCCGCCATTCTCCGCGGCATACCACCAACGGGGAAACCAGTGGGCGCGCTAAATTTTTCCGTTCCTCCCCTTCCCAATAGAATAATCACTTCACCATCGACATTATCGGGTGACACTGCGAGATCGAGATGTCCGTCACCATTGAAATCGGCGACTGCCATTCCGAAGGGCGTGGCTTCGAGGATTATGGTTGGAGCCACCTTGAAACTCGCCGTGGAACAGCCATCAGCGGCGTGTGTTGTGGTGGTGAAAGCGAAGATACAGATGAGGGAGAGTGGGAGTAGTTGGGCAAAGAATTTCAAGGCTTTAGTTCCACCTTTGAGAATTTGGCGAGGACGACTCATCCTCGGGACTGAGCTGAATGTAAGTGCAATAAAGACAGATGGGCCGGGGAAGTCTACTCAGGTTATCTGGGCCCGCCAAATGTATCAAAGATATGATGAAAGTAAAATTGGTGCGCCCACTCGATCACGCACAATCGAATACACCTTCGTCAACGTAGCCTGGTTCCAATTTCTGTGATTGCAACTATCTCTTAGCCTGGGCATAGAACGCGATTTGTCGGGAATCTTGCACGGGAAATAGAGTGGCCCGCGTTAGCCACAGGACGTGACTGAGGTTTCGCCCGCCCACGCTTACGAACGACGATGCTAAGCTGCGCCGCATGTTCTGTAAGCCTTCTCCTCCATTTGTTTGGATACTAATAGCGCTGTCGCTCACGTCGAACACCAAACCTCCTGCTCAACTGGTCCGAATCCAGATTCGAAGTGAGTTTAGAGAAAACGATCCGCTGAGCTACGCAGTCGTTTACGCGCGACACTCAAACAATCAACATGCCTTGAGTGAGATAGCGATTCGTTACGCCGAGCTTGGAGACTTCGAACAGGCAATTAGGATTAACGAATCTGCCACTGATGAGGATTGGCGGACCGGAGCCTTCGGAAAGATCGCACTCGAGTACTGGAAACACGGTCAACACGACAAAGCGCGCGAGCTGTTTCTCCGAGTTTCCAATCTTCCGCTCCCCAAGGACGTGATCTACATCTGGGGCGACATCATTGAGGATATGGCTGAGGCGCGCCAGTTCGATCTGGCTTTGGATATCGACAGTGCTATGGGGGCAGCCGGAGGCACTACTGCCGGCAACGAGTTGGCGACGATCGTGGAGGAATTCATCGAGGCAAAAGCTCAGAATCCAAGTTTGCCGGACATCCTGCCGCGCGTGGTTTCGATCGCGAAGAGCTTAACTGAATTAAATGACAAGACAGTGGCGCTTAAACGGGTTGCAGTGGCCTACGCGGTCCGGGGCCAGTACGACCGCGCCATCAAACTGATTCAACGATTCGAAGATGATTTCGACAGGGACGATGGCGCACATGGCCTCGCGATTCAGTTTGCGAAACTCGGTTTATACGATCGCGCTCTGCAACTTGCGAACAATGCAGGAGACTACTTCGGGCAAATCGCACTTGTCGGAATTGCGACAGAGGCTTTGAAGCGGCGGGATAAAAACAAAGCACTGGAAATTGTCACGCGTACAGACACACTGCTCGCAAAAGCCAGGAAGGCTCCCGATTATGAACCTATGGAAACCGACGCCCGTCTACTTTCCGAGCTTGCGGCTTTATATTCACAACTCAACCGAAAGCCTCGTGCCGTGGAGCTGGCGGAGTTGTCGTTCAAGACAGCGAAGGCCGTAGGTAAGCCAGGCGAACGATATGGCGCCTTGCGAAGCGCGATAAATGCATTCTGTGAATTAGGTCTCTACGATAAGGCAATCGAGGCAACAAAATCGCTTGACGACTATGATCGAGTTCAATTCGACGCTGCCGCTGAAGTCGGCGCGTACGCTGTAAGTAAGGGAGAGCTTGAGGCAGTTGACAAGATTGTCAAAACAATAGAGTCAACACCACTGAAAGAGAACGAAGAACTAAGAGTAAAAGCTCTGGTTGTAATCGCCAGGGCAGAAGCAGAACAAGGCCGTTTCGCGGCAGCGCAGGAGTTGTTATTCAATACGATGCCGCTGGTTGAGAAATTAGAGAACTCTCCTGAGACTCTGAAAAATTTTGCCGTTGCATTTGCCGAGGCCGGCAACATTTGCACTGCGTTGCAGCAGGCTTCCATAACTAACGCACCCTACTTCATCACTCAGGCTCTGATCGATATCGGCACGCTTTGCGCGCAGAGAAAGTTGACGCTTGATGACGGCGATCTGGCGGTTCTCAGTGAAGTAGTTTTAGCGAGATGAATGTTATGAATAGTAAGCTGTGTTAAACTTTTTCTGGCATAGGCCGGATACGTGGGGAGTTTAGGAACATGAGACGACTCGATACCGAAATTGAGAGCTTCAGAAGGCGCGAAGAAGCGGCAGCTCATGCTCGTGCTGAAATTCTTCGTCTCGCGCAAGGTGAGCGGACTACCCTGGCGACCGGCTTTGCAGCTCTCCTGGGTGATGGTGGACCGTCAGATGAGACCGCGGACGAAATGATTCGCGCAATCAGAAAATGGCGAGACATGCCGTCAAATAGGAGTCTTGACTGATGCCGGTGGTAATCGACACCGACGTAATCTCTTTTCTTTACAAGCGAGATACCCGAGCCAGGTTATACGAGCCTCACCTTAACGATCCTCCATTTATTGTCTCCTTTATGTCACTCGCCGAACTTCGTCGCTGGACTTTGGAACGCAATTGGGGTGAAGGACGGAGACAAGAACTAGAAGGATATCTCACAAGGTACTTGATCCTACACTCGGATGATCTGATGTCTGATCGTTGGGCTTATGCAATGAATAGCGCTCGCCTTCAGGGGCAACCTATTGGACCAGCGGACGCATGGGTCGCAGCGACCGCGCTTCTTCTGGACGTACCTCTGATAACGCACAATAAAGTTCATTACAGAGGCGTTGAAGGCCTTCGCGTGATCTCTGAAGCCTGATCTTTGTTCTGTTCAAAGGCGCAGATAATGTAAAGCCATGATCTGCAACGCGTTCTAAAACAATTATCCAAACCTATGAAATTCTTTCTCCTTGCCTGCCTGCTGTTAACAATCACCTTCCCAAACTTCGCGCAACAGCAGCCCTGCAAACCGCCGGTTCCACTGCCGAACCCGACTGAGCCAAACATCTTTACCGATGAACAGGAAGTCTATCTCGGCGATGCGGTGGCGGAGCACATTCAGCGCAACTACAAAGTCATCGAAGATGCGGAATTAACGGCGTATCTGAAATCCATCGGCGAGCGTCTCACCAAACACCTGCCGTTGAACCGGCTGCGCTTTCAGTTTTTTCTCGTCGACCTCCCGGATGCAAACGCATTTGTGATCCCCGGCGGCCGCATTTTCGTCTCCAGAAAACTGGTCGCTTCAGCACAGAATGAGGATGAACTGGCCGGCGTGATTGCACACGAGTTGGGCCACCTGGTCGCACATCAGGGCGCCATTGACACCACGCGCACCTTCAAAGAAGTTCTCGGCGTAACTTCCGTCACCGATCGCCGCGACGTCTTCGATAAATACAATCAAATGATCGAGAACCTGAATCGCAAGCCGGGCGGGTTCAAAGTTCAGGACCGTGAGAAGGGCCAACTGTTCGCAGATCAGGCCGGGTTGTATGCGCTTGTTGCTGCCGGTTATGACGTCGCAGCAATGGCGAGCTTCTGGGATCGCATCGCCGACACGCAAGGCAAAAAGGGTAGCTGGTTTTCAGATCTGTTTGGCACCACACGTCCCGAACAAAAGCGACTGCGCGAGATGAGCAAAGCCGCGGATGCTATGCCGCCGGCTTGTCGTCAACAGAGTGCCGCGACTCAGTCAGACACTTTCAAGCAGTGGCAAGCAAAGGTCGTGGCGTTCAGCGGCCCCGGCCGAAAAGAATCACTGCACGGAGTTATATCCAAACAACAACTGTCACCTCCACTGCTAAGCGACATTTACAACCTGCGATTCAGTCCCGACGGTGCTTACATCCTGGCTGAGGACGGTGCCGGCATCAATGTATTGTCGCGCGAGCCATTTGCCGTGCTCTTTCGCATCAATTCGGACTTTGAAAATTACTACGCAAACTTCTCTCCCGATTCGAAGGAGATCGTTTTCTATAGCGACAATCTCCGCGTGGAGCGTTGGAGTGTTCCGGAAGCTCGTCAGCTTGACGTGAAAGAGATCGTAGTACCCAAAGGCTGCTTGCAAACTGAGTTGTCGCCCGACGGAAAATTGCTGGCGTGTTTGGATCTCGAGTACACGTTGAATCTGATTAAAGTTACTAGCGGAGAAAATGTTTGGCGCAAAAAAGAATTCTATGCTCCGGATTACTGGACATGGCTGACGATCAACTCGGAGTGGCAACAGCGTGGTGAAGACAGTACTGATTTGAATTTGGCATTGCTACACATGCAATTCTCGCCGGACGGCCGTTACTTCGCCGCCGGCTATCATGGGTCATTACAGTCTCGCCGGGGCGACGTCGGCGAGGTGCTCGATATAACGACGATGACGAAGGTTTCCATACCTGACTCTATCAAGCGTTTCATCGCAAGTGGATTTACGTTTATGGGTAACGATCGAATCGCGGGCATCAACCATGAAAACTTTAAAAAGTCAGCGATAGCCAAATTTCCTTCTGGTGAGGTGCTGACCGAGATGGAACTATGGCGCCCCACAATGGATGCGGCAACGCGCGGTGACTACCTGTTGATTCGGCCCGTCAAGAATTACGCGTTGGGCGTGATGGACATCAAGACAAAAACGATTTCGAAAGTTAACGAGCGCGCTGCGCTCGACATTTTCGAACCGTTCTTTGTCGCGGAAATGCGCAATGGTCAGATCGGACTGTACAAACTCGAAAAGAACGAAATCGTGGCGACGGCAGTGGTGCCGAACAATTCACTGGCCCGTTTGCGAGTGGCCGAAGTTTCTCCTGATTTGAAGTGGCTGGCGCTCTCCGGACGTTCACGCGGCGGTGTGTGGAACCTGAGCAAAGGTGAAGCAGCTTTGGCGCTGCGAAATTTTCAGGGTGGTTACGTGAGCGACGATGGCTATTTCTACGGCGATTTTCCGAAGACCGAAGAGGTGGACCGCAACATCGCGAAGTTCAATCTCAACAATGGCGACGCCGCTAGTGGACCAAAGATTGAAAGTAGCGCCTCGTATCAGTACGGCCAATTTCTGTTTACCATCAAGCCGGCGAAAGGTATCCAGAAATCGCCGAAGGAGGCGGGCGCTGAAGAACCTGAATTGGATCCCAGGCTGTATAGTCGCAACGTGATAGTGGAAATGTTTGACTCGCGCACGATGAAGTCATTGTGGTCCCAGACTTTTCCAAAGGAGGCGCCCCGCGTATGGATCACGCCGGTGAATCAAACAATGGCCCTGGTCTGGGACGTTTCGGCCGAGGCGGCGAAGGCAGAGATAAACAGCGATCCACGACTGACTCAGCAACTCGCACGGATGAAAGAGAAGCAGGGCGATTACTTTCTCAAGATCATCGATGCGCAAGATGGAAAAGAAATCGGTAAGTTGCTTATCGAGACTGGAAAGGGTTCTTTTCGTGCGTCAAACATCTTTGCCGTCGGTGATTCGGTGATCATGACTGACAATCGAAACCGTGTGCTGGTCTACTCGCTTAAAACCGGCGAACTGAAGGGTCGTGTGTTTGGAGCGTATGCGGCCGTTTCAGAGGTTTCGAAGTTGCTGTGTGTGGAGAACGAACGAGGGAAGCTCGCTGTTTACGATCTGGAATCGATGGAGAAACGTGACGATCTTAGCTTTCCGACTCCCATCTCAATGCTGCGGTTCAATAAGGACGGGCGACGATTGTTTGTGCTGACGCGCGAGCAGACAGTTTACATTCTTGATGTCTCGAGCCTCGCGAAGAATTAATAAGTTCTACAGCCTGCGAAGCAGGCAACGCTAAAGAACGTTGTGCCCGGAACCTGCGAAGCAGGCAACGCTAAAGAACGTTGTGCCCGGAACCTGCGAAGCAGACAACGCTAAAGGATGTTGTGCCCGGAACCTGCGAAGCAGACAGCGCTAAAGATGTTGTGCCCATAGCCTGCGAAGCAGGCAGCGCTAAAGGATGTTGTGCCCGGAACCTGCGAAGCAGGTGGCAGCATAAAGCCTGGGGCGCAAGCCCCAGGAAAGAGTAAAAAAGAAAGGGCGCGAGCCCGCGAATGCGGGCGACAGCGCTGTCGCCCGTTTCACGGGCTGGGACTTGATTTTATTTGGCTGACCTGGGGCTTGCGCCCCAGGCTTTATGCTTACGCCTGCTTCGCAGGCTAAGCGGGTCCTTCCGAACAACTCCCTTAACCTCTAAAGAAAAGGAACTCACCAATGTCCACGATCTCTCCAGTAAAACTTCGACGCAAAATTGCCTGGGCCTTAGCAGTTGTTCTGTCATGCGGGTTGACGTTGTCAGCACAACAGAGAGGAGCTGCGGAACAAAAAACAGCCGGCTACTTTGAATCCATCCGAAAATCGCCGCCGAAGCAAACGGCCTTTCTGCTGAAGATGCCGAAAGGCGCAGATCTGCACAATCACCTTTCCGGCTCGATTTATGCAGAGCATTACATCGAATGGGCGGCAGAAGTAGGTTTATGCGTCAACACCACTACTATGTCGCTGGTCGTCCCGGCAGCGCCATCCAAGTGCGACTCGGGACAAGCGCCTGCGAATACAGCGCTGACAAACTCAGTGCTGTACCGGCAGATGATCGATGCGTGGTCTATGCGCAACTGGCAGCTATCGGGAAAAAGCGGGCACGATCAATTCTTCGATGCTTTTGGAAAGTTTGGTCCAGCTACCTATAACAACAGTGGCCGAATGCTTGCTGAAGCCGTGAAGAGCGCCGGCCGCGGAAAAGTTTCCTATGTCGAGCTGATGTTAACGCCGGACGGTACTCCGACGGGCGTGGCTTCGAGTCAAATCGGAGAGAAAGTCGGATGGGATGGAAACTTCGCAACGACGCTGACCAGGCTAAGAGCCAATGGAATCGAAAACGCCGCGGCCATCGGGATTAAGAACCTCCAGGCCATGGAGGCTGAGAAAAATCAGTTGCTGAAGTGTGGCACGCCGCAGGCGGATGCGGGCTGCGCGGTTACGATTCGCTACGTGGCCCAGGTATCGCGAAACAGCGCGCCAGGCCAGGTCTATGCGCAGATGGTGACAGGTCTTGCGCTGGCGAACGATCTGCAGTCAAAAGTCGTGGCTACGAATCTGGTGCAGGGTGAAGATGGTCTTAACTCGATGCAGAATTTCTCGCTGCATATGCAGATGTTGAAGTTTCTGCGACCACTCTATCCGCGGGCCAAGGTCACGTTGCATGCAGGCGAACTTGCTCCGGGACTTGTGCCGCCTGACGGTTTGATGTTTCACATTCGCGAGTCGGTGATGGTTGCTCGGGCCGAACGTATCGGGCACGGTGTTGACATCATGCATGAGACCGATCCGTTTGAACTGTTGAAAGAGATGGCTCGTCTCAATGTGATGGTAGAGATTTGCCTGTCGAGCAACGATCTGATTCTCGGGATCTCGGGTTCCCGGCATCCGCTGGCAACGTACCTCGAATACGGCGTGCCCGTTGCGTTGGCCACGGACGATGAAGGTGTCTCACGTTCGGAGCTTTCGCTGGAGTTCCTGAAAGCCGCTGAGGAGCAAGGCCTCGGATACCTTCAACTCAAAACCATGGCGCGCAACAGTCTTCAGTTTGCGTTTATTGCGGGAGAGAGTTTATGGCGCGACGGACGAAAATTCGTCCCCGTGGTCCAGTGCGCGCGTGACGTTGATGAAATGAAACTCACATCAAATAGTTGCCGCCAGTTTTTAGCCGGTAACGAGAAGAGCAAACTTCAGTGGCAGCTTGAACAGGATTTCAATACATTTGAGCGCGAGTGGTGAGTACACTTGGATACATGCGGTAAATTGGCCTATTGACAGCAATTTAACACGCGAGTAGAGTCCGGAGCGTCGACTCAACTCACTGACTTCATTCGCCTGACCCGAAGGAGAAAATAGGATGCAATCCTTGCCACGAAATCCCTTGTAAGTTACTGAAGGACAGTATCACTGCTTATCAACGGACTGCCCCGTCTCACAAAGGAAGAGTCGCTGTGCTAGACTTCATATCACGTGATAACACCAGCGATCTCGCTCAAGTAAGCCGCGAAGGACGTTTTAATGGCAAGACTTGAACAAATTATCAACGAAGTACAATCGCTATCCTGGAGCGACAAGCGAGAACTACGCCAAGCTCTCGACGATGAATTGGAACAGCAACAAACTCAACATGTGCAGCCGGCACAATCCAACGTGTTAGGACGTCATGGGTTCATTGAGCAGATGTCGCTTGGATTGGTGGACTATGAAGGAAAGCTGTACCTGGATCGTTATGAATCGTAGGGTGCCTCATCAATTCTCTTGCTAATAGCCTGTAGCATTCGGGCGGAGGGAGCGTTCCTTGTTTCCGCGATCATTTATTGGGGCGGCGTCTTCTTTTTTCGGAACTCCTCCATCGTCATCATGTAACGTGCGTTTCCGTTAGCTTCGATGTAGTAAACAAAATCCTTCGTGCCGATGTATTCAGGTACTGAAGGCGTCCTGGCCAACACATGAAAGACGTCGCTGTCTTCAGGAACCTGGTCCATAATCGCAGTGTGAAAGCCTGCTTTAGCACCTTCGCCCATGGAAAACTCGATAATCGCTTTATGCATTTGACGCTTCTCGATTATCTTCAGTCCATCTTCGGAAATCAGGTATCTGACGTCGCCTCCCAAAGGATAGACCCCATTCTTTGTTTGTGCCGGAAGAACGTAGACGTAAAGTTGATTTGAAGGGGCCGGCAGCACAGCAACGTTGTATGGCCTTGCCTCACCCTTAAAGTCTGCCAACGACGTGTCGAGAGCTCTCGCGGCAAACAAAAGAATCCCGCATCTTCTTTAGCTGGTGCGAGTTTGGATGCCTTGAACTCTTTGGGCGTGCTTCCCTGGATTGCTTCGTAATTGATGAGAAACTTGTCGCGCTTTTCATTCAAGCGGCCAAACGCGACGGTCCAACCGTCACCGGTTCGCTTTGCAATATAGCGCACAACGCTTTCTTCGGCTGGCTGCAACGCCATTACAGCATCACTCCCATGCCAGGCGGCGACGTCATATGCAGCGAGATTTCTGCCGCGCTCGGTTATCTGGGCCAACTCCGCCTCAGTAGCGGGAATGGTTCTTACGGTCTGCGCAGACGCTGTGATTGATGCGAGCAACAGAATGATTACGGTGAATGTTCTCATTTGAATCCTCTCGGCAAATTAGCTCTTAGATTAATTTAGCATCATTGAGCGGGGGCAAGCCCCTCTTCCTGACTTGTTCTATTTAACTCTTACAACGTTTTGCACAGTGATTTTGCATATTGTGCTTGAAGTACTCAGTTTGTAAAGAACGGCCAGCTTATTGAGAACGCGCGTGTTTGGGCCAGCTTGCAAATTCCGCCGATCCGCACGTATAGTTTCGTCCTTCGTCTACTCCCCGTCAGATAGCTGCAAGTTCTCTACCGGTAATTTCAAGTCCAAAGATGACTCAAAATATGCGTTTTGTACTACTGTTGGTCACATTATTGAGTGTGCTGTGCGCCCCAACATTGGCCCAAACTTGTTCGACCCCCAGTTTCACTCAGGCGGGCGTTTATCCCGTCGCCGGTTCTGACATACGGTCAGTTGCAGCTGCCGACTTCGACGGCGATGGACACCCGGACCTCGCTGTGGCAAATGCCGACGACTCTAGTGTGACAGTGGTGTTGAAAGCTGGTCGGAACGAGCCCGCGATTATTAATACATATGCGGTTGGGACATTCCCGCTGAGTGTCGCTACCGGCGATTTTACTGGAGACGGGAAGCCTGACATCATCTCCGCGAGCAACTCCTCCAGCACTATTTCCCTACTTCGCAATAACGGCTCGGGTGGGTTCACACCGGACGGTACATTCAACAGTGGCCCTGGAGGAGTCGACATGGCGGTCGGCGACTTCAACAACAACGGTACTCTTGACGTTGCGGTTGCCGCCGGTTCCGGAGTGAACATCCTGCTTGGCAATGGCCAGGGATCTTTCAGCGCGCCAGCCTTTTTTCAAGCGGCGGCGAACAAGATTATTACTGCTGACTTTAATAACGACGGAAAACTCGATCTGGCGATTGCGGGCCCCAGTGTTCAAATCCGGCTCGGAAGTGGCAACGGCCAATTTGGCACTGTTTCCTGCGGAGCGCTATCCAGTACGGGGATGGCAGCCGGCGACGTTAACGGTGACGGAAAACTCGATCTCGTGCTGACGGATGTTCTCTCAGGGCAGCTTCGAATCCACTTGGGCGACGGAGCTGGATGTGTAGGCGCAGCAACGACCATCGACGTGCTGAATGCCGGTCGACCAAGGTTCGTCGCTTTGACAGACCTGAACAAAGACGGAAAGCTCGATATCGTGGCCGGCGCAACAGTGCTGCTGAATAACGGTAGTGGCGCATTTGGATCACCGTTCGCGTTTGGGATGGGCAGCCTTGGTGCTGACCCCGGCGCAAACACCGTCGTCGCGGATTTCGATGGCGACTCGAATCCCGACATCGCATCAGCCTCAACAGGTACTGCCGGAATATTGTTCGGCAACGGCGCCGGTGGTTTTCGTAACGCCGTTGGCCCAAACGAGCGTGGCGCCTACGGCCTCGCACGAGCAGATCTGAATAACGATGGCAAGCTCGACATCGTAGCGCTGAGTAATGGTGGCTTTGTCGTAATGCTGGGCGATGGAACCGGAAACCTCACTTCTACTTCAGTTGTCTCCGTCCCTGCCCCATCCTTCGCTGGTCCTGTAATCGCCGATTTCAATGGTGATACCAAGTTGGACGTCGCAGTTCTCGACGCCACTCACAACGGGCCTGGTGGCCTGGCGCGATTCCACGTGGCTTTAGGTAACGGACTGGGTGGCTTCGGTTCGATAATCTCAACAAGTTTCGATTCATCCGGCGAGGCAGCCGGCTTAGCAGGCGGGGATCTCAACGGAGACGGCAAGATAGATCTGGTGAGTTTAAATCGCGGCGATAATATCTCGGTCGGCCTGTCAGATGGCACTGGCCACTTCACGATACAACCCAATGTTTCTGTACGGATTGCGTCAAATCCAGTTGAAGTGGCTTTCGCGGACATCAACAAAGACGGCAAGATGGATCTTGCTGTTCCCAGCGGTTTTGGTTTCAGTATTCTGCTGGGTAATGGGACAGGTGGATTTGCGCCGGGAACTCACATCACGACTGCCAACTCGAGTTCAATACGCGCGGCCGACCTGGATGGCGACGGCAACGTCGATCTCGCGATGGTTGATGAGGGAGTCAATGGGAAAACCTCAGTCGTACGAGGAGACGGAGCGGGCGGCTTCACGGCGCCCCTGCAGTTTAGTCTTGGTGCTTTTCTGTCCGATTTAGCAGTGGCTGATTTCAACAACGATAACAAGCTCGATCTGGCAGTGGCGATTTCACGCCAGGAAGCGTCTCCTAGCCCGCAGAGATCAAACATTGCGGTGCTGCTCGGCGATGGCGCCGGCGGATTTGCTTCCCCAGTCAACATCGCCTCCGATCGAAGCTCATCTCGCATTATTGCGGCCGATCTCAACGGAGATACACGGCCGGATCTCATCACCGCCAATCAGTTAGTCAATAATCTGACGGTGGTCTTCAACACCTGCAGCGGCTCATCCCAACCAACTTCGTTCACCATTTCCGGAGTAGTCACAGACGGAAACAGCCAGGGAATCGCAAATGTGACTATGATTTTGCAAAGTGACGTAGCAGAACCGCAGATCGTTTTTACCAATCAAAGTGGTAACTACGTTTTTACTTATGCGGCCAATCTGAGTCACAACCTCAGGGTTACTCCATCAAAGCCAGGATTTTCCTTCACTCCATCAGCGATAGTATTCACGTCGTCCAGCAGTGTGACCGGCGATAAGACCGCAAATTTCACCGGAGCATCAAGTTCGCTCCCGCCGCCGGGACAGGTACCAATCGTGCTGACGCAAGGAGATTCTCAGCACGCTCTCGCGCTGGATTCCGTTACGTGGTTGAGTGGGCCTTTCGCAATCACCAACATTCACAATTTCAGCGCCGACCAGCGCACTCGCATCACATTGTTTGCGGTGAATGTGGAGTTGGGCCAGTTTGTTGAGACGGGTCCAGTAATCGAAGCTCAGGCCGAAGGTCCGAATAACCAGACTTTCCCACTCGACGTCGAGGGTTTTAATTCGGTCCCCAACTTCCCGTGGCTTACGCAGATAGTCCTGAAGCTGCCGAGCGAGTTAGCCAACAGCGACGAGATACTCATTGCCGTGAAGGTGCGTGGCATCGCTGCAAACAAGGTGAGCGTAAAAATAAAGCCCTGAGATTACATCCCAGCCATAGTTTGTTTTCAACAGTTACGAAAAAGCTAATCAAAACCCGCGTGCATACGTTGCAGAACTGGTGCACTGAGGTCGAAGCAGTGCTAAACTTCGATTCGGAGTAAGGTCCATGCAACCAAACAAAGTCTACGACGAAGTGATTGAATTCATCGCGGCCTCTAGCCCGCAGAATGTGATCGCTTTCCGCCCCTCTGAGGAAGCAAAAGCTCACGTAGCCGACCTGATTTTCCGGGAAAAGACCGAAGGCATATCGGAAGACGAGAAATCCGAGCTCGATCACTATCTGCAAATCGAACACCTAATGCGCCTCGCAAAGGCACGCGCTCACCAATACCTGGCAAATGGCTAGATGGATCAGCGCCGAACTACGCCAAACTGTTGCTGACCGCGCTAAGGGATTGTGCGAATACTGCCTCATCGCCGAAGCAGACACCTTCTATGGCTGCGAAGTCGATCATATTATCAGCCTAAAACACGGAGGCTCCTCCGAGCCAGATAACCTTGCTTACGCTTGCGCAGTCTGCAACCGCGCAAAAGGAAGCGATGTTGGATCAATTGCCTCGTCTGGCGAGTTTACGCGCTTTTTCAATCCGCGTGCCGATCGTTGGGCGGAACACTTTCATTTAGCGGCAGCGACGATTCACCCGCTGACTCTGATCGGTGAAGTGACCGCACGCATTCTCAGCTTCAATGACAGTGTACGAATTCACGAGCGTGAGGAACTGATTCGGTTTGGTAGGTATCCGTGCGAAGCTGCCAGGAGCATCATGACTCGATATTAGGCGGAAGCGGGTTCGGCTTCGGGGATCAACTCGCGCGCGAGACGCCGTAGGATCTCGGCTACTTCTTCTCGTTTCTTGGGCGACCACTCAGGCCATAATTCCGCGAGGTGTTCGCGACGTGCCGCTACCAACCGGTTGTAGATCTCACAGCCCGTTTCTGTGAGGCGATACACATTGGCAACGGAGCCTGCTGCAATCAACGATTTGCGCAAAAGCTCTTCGGTCGCGGTTTTCAAATTCTTTGCATCACATTTTCCTCTGCGCCCCAGCTCGTTAACGTCGACGCCGCGCTCGCGCTCGATCTGGACCAGCAGCCACGCCGCCGCCGGACTCAAATCGACACCAGCGCGCGTAACAATTGACGCGATGTAACGGCGCCGCACGTCTCGATCTGCAAGCACTGCCAGTCCTCGTAACAACTTCTCACGTGAATCCGTGTCTGTTGGCATCGCAAAAGTTTGCGCGATTTCACCGCCGATGTCGGCCTCCG
>Ga0070689_100000873_pt1 | contig 18778 bp, 10 predicted proteins | sample KBSS23HmetaG_FD_64669 | JGI IMG/M metagenome (GOLD analysis project Ga0070689, IMG submission 64669) | Switchgrass rhizosphere microbial communities from Kellogg Biological Station, Michigan, USA - KBS S2-3H metaG | ecosystem: Host-associated > Plants > Roots > Rhizosphere ...
AGGCGAACGAGATATGTGCCGATCTTAATCAAGGCAAACCCAAGAAACGCTACTAGCGCACCTTGTGCCAAGTCCTTCATATGAAACATCTGCACCGCCTAACGATTGAGCTGAGCGCCGCGCGCACTGAACTTTGGTCGTGGCGCTCTATCTTCCACGCGTGCGTTCCAGCGATTTGTTAAGCGGCATTGCGTCACTCTCCACCGTGAAATGTGGCTCTCGATGTCGAGTCATCTATCACTACGAGAAAGTCACTACCTGGCGGTGCTGGTGATTTCATCTGGAAGGACACCAGCCATTCATCCTGGGAGTTCGTTCCCTCGTACCTCAGAACTGGCTCGTCATAATTTCCTAGCGGCACTCCATTCGCTCGCGCGGTCTGCTCCGCAAGTACTTTGACTTGGCTATAGCTGAGCTTCGCACCCGGCGGGCCATCTAACGCTGATCTGTCTGAGCACGAAGCCGCGACCATGGTCAGCGCCACGCAAGTGACACGAGCGAGGAACAGTAATGGGGCGCGCTTCATGCCGTCTAACGCCGCCGCTGTGCCGCGAGCAACAGCGCCTTGCCGTTGCGAGTCGGAGCCAGCGGCTTGTTGGACGAGCTAGAACTGACGCTTGATGGCATAGACGCCCACTCCGACCGCAGCCCAAAACGCCAGACCTACGACCACAACAAGCCCGCCATCGGGATCCAGCTTTTTCCTGCTGAAGGGGAGACACAGGATGTAACCGGCACCCTTGATCAGAATCTCGAAGATGAGCTCGACGAAGAGGCGGCCGATGAACTTCAGCGCGCCACCAGCAACTTCTCCGACGACGTCGCCGATCATCTCGCCGCTCGCGTCCTTTCACGCCCAGCTTGTTTTCGTATCGGTGCTAAATAACACCCGCGGCGACGACCGTGCAACTGCGATCGGCTCAGAGCCCCCAGCCCTCGTTGAGGCAGCGCAGACCGCGGCTCGGCTGCTCCACGAACTTCTGCGTATCCAGATCGTAACGACGCGCCCAGAGCACATCCTCCAGCCACTCTTCTTCTTCGATCCCGCGAACGACGGCCACGATCGTTTCATCCTTCTTGCCGTCGCTTTCGCAGGTCGTCATCGCCAGGAAGTAGCCCTCCGGCAATACCGGATACGGCACGACGTCCGTGATCGTCCAACGCGCTCTTCCGTTGTCATCGCGACCGGCCAGTCGCGCGCCGAACAGGGTCTTGGGAACGCTGCTCGCATCCTCGAGGATGCCGATCGAGAAGTCGCATTCACTCGCGACGCCACCCAGTGTCCCCGCAACGCAGGCACCCTGCTCGTTCACCAGCCCCGCGGGATAAGGCGGAATAGTGGACCCCACGAGCCCGTCAGCTAACGCCGCGGCCGGAATCACCGCCGACAACCAGGCCGCGACGATCCTCATCTCACATCGACCCGATCATATTGATGAACACGCCTTCACTCCTGAAGCTCAGGTCCGTCAGGTCTTCCGAGAAGTCCGTGAAGTTGTAACCGCCGCCGATCTTGAAGTGCTTGCCGACGTAGCGGTACACCGCGACCAGCGCGCCGGTGCGCTGTTCGTTCAGATCCATCATGTCGAGCATGCGGCCTTCCACCAGGCCTTCCCAGCCGCCGAACCGCAGATCCGTGCGCAGGATGTACAGCGACGCGCGGTTGTCGAAGAACTGCGGATTCTCGCGATCCAGGCTCAACTGGCCGAGGCGATAAGCGTACTTGCCGCCGAGCGACAGGTTGTCCGTGAGGTCGTACGTGAGATCCAGCGCCGCCACGTGGCTCTTCTGGACGAACTGCGCCGCCTGGTTCGTCGGCGTCACCTGCTCGGTCGTCGGCACGTTGTAGAAATACGTGTACTTCGCGAGCGCGTTGAGGCGATCGTTCGCTACCGGGCGGAAGCCGTAGCCGATCACGGCTTCGGTGTAGCCGCCGTCGTAGAACTGTCCGAGCGAGCTCTCGCTCTTCGCGTGGTTGTATTTACCGACCACGCGCCAGTCCGGATTCAGCTGGAACTTGAAGCTGTTCCGGAACAGCCACGTCTTGCGCTCGGACAGCGACGCATCCGTCTGCTCGGTCTTGTCGTTGCGATACTCGACGGCACTCGACAGCTGCAGCGCCTGCCAGCCATAGCCCATTCGCACACCGCCGGCCTCGCGATCGATCTTCGCGCCGGTCAGCTCGTCGGTGAGCGTGCCGATGTCGGTATTCGCGCCGAAGTTCCAACGCTCATTCGGCGCAAGCGTCATGCCTGTCGCATGCGTGATGCCGGACATCGTATCGGTTTCCTGGTAGCGCTCTTCCAGGAACATGCTGCTCGAATCCGACAGGCGCCGCTTCATGCCTGAGATCAGGTTGCCTCGACGGCCGCTGCGCAGGCCGTTGTCGGTGCGCTCGTTCTCCAACGCGTAGTTCAGATACAGCGTCGTGCGATCGGAGAACAGGTAGTTCGTGCCGAGCCGACCGCCCGGGCCGAGATCGCCATCGGACGCTTCGGCGTCGACGCGGAACCGCTCGGTCATGCGATACGAGCCGCCCACGCCATAGCGATTGTTATCCGGCCGCTCCTCGCTCTTCGAGAGTGTGTTCTGCGCGAAGGTGTACGCGCGCCACGTTGCGCCGGAGTCATAGCCGAGCTGCAACACACCGTCGGTGCGCTCACCCTGCTCGCGATTGAGCGGCACGAGGGGACCCGTGTACTCGCGTTCGTCCTTGCGCGCGCCAGTGCTGATGTTCCAGCGATCCGTGATCTGATAGCCCAGGTTCAACTCCTGCGTGTCCGAGAAGAGTCCCTGGTCCTGTTCCTTCTTGTCTGCCTTCGCGCGCACGTCGAAGCGCTCGAAGAAGTGCGCCTGGAACGTGCCACCGACGTTATCGAGGTCAGTCAGCGAACCCATGCCCGGTGCGGAGTAGCCGGCGCCGAGCGACTGCTGATAAACCGTGAGACGGCCCGGTACGCCCGGGAACACGTCGCCGAATGCGACGCTCAGGTCGGCGCGATAGCCATCGGCATCTGCAGACTGGAAGCCTGTCGTATTGGGATTGACGAAGCCGAAGCCGCCATCGTCCGAGTACATGGCACTCGACACCAGACCTTCGCTGCGTCCGCCCTGCACTTTCAGCCACGAATCCGCGCTCATGCGCACCGTGACGTCGGCACCGCCGAGATTGCTTTCGGTGTCGCCTTCCTCGTTGCTGTTGGTCGTGAGACCGACTTTGACGTAGTCGTTGATCCACACGTGCGCCTGGCCGCCGGTCGCAAGCGTGTTGATCTCCGTGAATCCAGGCGTGTACTCGTAGCGGACCACGAGGTACGCCGCGTCACCGCTCACTGCGCCACTGCGCACGAGTAAGCGATCATCGACAGTCGAGTTCAGCGGCTCTGCAAGAACGACGCGGCCCTGCAGATAGTCGATGTCGTAGTCGAGCACCGGCCGCAGATTGACCACGCCGCTGACGAGACCTGAATCCTTGTCGCGCAACTCGACGCGCACGCGCTCGGACCCGGTCAGGATGTCCTGGTTGTGCAGGAAGTACAGCGAGCCGCCGGTGCCGCGGAATTCCTCGCGGCTCGCCAGCGTGCCGGGCTCAGCCGCGAAACCGTCGACCGTGAGACGCTGCTCGCCGAAGCTGGTCGTGCTCGGGGTCTGATAGTGCAGGTTGCCGCCGTACAGACCGCGGTCGACGTGCGCCAGCTCGTTGTCCGCATAGTTGATCTTGAAGTTGCCCCACATCGCCGAGCTCTCGTCGTGCGACACCTTCACGTACATCTTGCCGAGCGTCGGACCCATCTCTTCGACGACCGAGTCGTCGCCGAACGTGGGGTAGTGATAGTCCGGGTCGATGCGCCGGAACAGCGACTCGGGCGACTTGTCGAGGAAGTTGCTGAACAGCTCGTCGATCGGGCCTTCGCGCGTATCGGCGCTCGCGCTCAAGTGCCAGTTCTCGCTGAACTTGCCGTTGACGTAGAACGCCAGGCGGCCGTCCAGCGCCGAGTCGTAGTCGACGGGCGAATTCTCGCCCTGCAGGAGCTCGGCCGGGCCGCGCGTGTGCGTGTCGGAGGCGGTCACATCGGCGATGCCGACGTAGAACCAGTCATCCTTCTTGAACTCGAGGTCGCGCAGGAACATCGCGCCGTTACCCTCTTCGTCGAGCACCGCGACTTCGACGGTGTGGACACCGGCGGGCAGGATTTCCTCAGCGAGGAAATTGCCGGCCGGATCGACCGGCACCGGCTTGCCCGCAACGTACACACTGTGATGCGCAGGAATGCTGCCGCCGCGAACCTTGATCGTGCCGCTGCCCAGCTGAATGTTGTGCGAGGTCAGCGAGCTCGTGCCGTAGCTCGCGAGCAGCTCTTTCGACTGCGCGGGCGTAGCCTGCGGCGGGACGTCAGTACGCGTGCCATCGTTGAGCACCAGCCACAGCGGCTGAGGAGTCGTTTCGTCGAAGTTGCCGTGCTTGTCATAGGCACGCAGCACGTACTGCAGCTCGCGCATTGGCGCGGTGGTCTGCTCAGCCATCGGCTCCCACTCGGCGAAGCCTGCCGCATCGACCGGCAGCACCTTCATCGGCGTGACTTGCGTCGATTCGCCGGCATGGAAGATGCGCACCTCGGAGCGATCGATGAACGCGGAATAGTTCGCGTACATCCTGAATTGAACGGGCTGGCCGTACAGCCGTGCTGCACGCAGATCCGGCACGTTGCCCAGCCCGGTCTGTACCTGCTCTGCCGTCGGCGTCTCGACCAGCTTGAGCGCCTGCGTTACCGGCGTGACCTCCGCAAGCTCTTCCGGCTCTGCGATCTGCTCCGGTTCGGGAGCGCCAATATCGGCCGGCAGCAGCTGCTCTACAGCTGACGACGCTTCCGAGCCGGTGTCAGCCACGACACTCGTGTCACCTGTGCCACTCGTGTCCCCTATGTCACCCTTCAATTCCGTCAACGCCACCGTCGTCGGCCAGGCCGACACACTCAATCGCGGACTCGACTGCAGATTGTCGAACTGGAACGCGATGTCCGCCTTGTTCAGCGCGACGTCGGTACAGCGCTGGATGTCCGCCGAGCTGCGATTCGGATCGTCGATCGGCTCGCCGTCCACCGTGATGCGCATCAGGTTCAGCGCGAACGGGTTCTTCGGGCTCAGCTCGCGCGTCATTCTCTCGATGTCGACGCCTTCGTAGTCGTCGAGGATCGCCGGCTCGTCGTACACCACCTGCACGACGATGTGCGAAGTGCCTTCCTGCGTGAAGCCTTGGTTCACGACGTCGCCCGACTGCACGTAGCCGCGGCCTTCGTGCTCCGCCTGCTCCGGCGTCAGACCCATCTCCTGAACGATCGTCTGCATCGCACGGCGCGCCCGCGCGGCAGCCAGGCCGATGTCGTCGCCGTACACGATGGCCGTGCGGCGATCGAGGCGCTCGTTCTTCGTGTAACCGATGAAGCGCAAGCGCACGTTGGTCTTGTCGGCGATATCGGTCATCGCGCGACGCAGCTGTTGCGCGTAGTCGGCCGGAATCACCGCGCGACCGCCCTCTTCCAGCTGCAGCGGCACAATCGGACCCCAGGCCGGTTCGTAGACGCGTGTGACGACTTCGCTGCCCGGCGCGCCCGGACACAGACGCGGCTCGTCCGGCAGCTCTGTCAACGAATCGTCGTGCCAGAACTCCACTTCGACGCGGCGGTTGGCAGCACGACCCTGTTCGGTGTTGTTGGTCGCGACCGGCGTGCTCGAACCGCGGCCATCGCTGACGATCATCTCGTTCGGCAGCTTCAGCGCTTCTTCCAGCTCCAGCGCGACGCGATGCGCGCGAGCCTTCGACAGTGCCAGGTGATTGCCATAGATGCGCTCGTTACGCTCGGTGAGCGGCACGTTGTCCGTGTAGCCGATCAGCTTGACCACGACGTTCTGCTTGTCCTGCAGATTCTCGAGCGCCTGCTTGATGTTCGTGACGAACGCCTCCGTTACTTCCGGAGACTCGGTGTACAGCAGCGGCTGCACCAGATTGCGGATGCGCGTGCGATGCGCCTGCCCTTCCTTGAAGCGCATCTTACAAACGGTCTCCATGCGGCAGACCTTGATGCGCTTGATGTCCTCCCTGACCAGCACTTCCTCATCCGCGAGCGCAGCCTGCGTCTCGTCGTACCACACCTGCACCTCGACGCGACGGTTCAGCGCGCGTCCTTCAGGTGTCGAGTTGGTCGCGACCGGCTGCTTCGAGCCGGCCCACTCGTACGAAATCGCCTCGGCCGGCAGCGCCAGACGCGTTTGCAGGAACTCGGCAACTTCGCCTGCACGCTCGCGCGACAGGCCTTCGTTGTCGCCGTAGGTGCGCGCGAGCGCCTCGGACAGCGGCTGATCGTCCGCGTGACCCACGAGATGCAACCGCACGTTGCGACGGTCGCGCAGATCGTCGAGCGCCTTGCGCACCAACTCGACGTAGTTCTGCGGAATATCGGCGACGCCCGACGCGAAGCGAATCGGCGGCAGGACATCGGTGAGCTTCACCGTCGCCAGACGTTCCGCATGCACCGGCCGCATCTCGACGCGATCGCCCGATTCTTTCTGCAGCAAGCTCGGATCGTGCGCCCACGGGCGCAACGGCTCATCCGGCGACAGGTTGCGCTCGACCGCCTCGCCGCGCGAAGTCTCGACAACGTCCTGCGCCTGCGCAGTCAGCACGATCGGCGCAGCCAGCAAGAGCCAGAGATAGCGATGTTTGAACATGGCGGTCACCTGCTCGCCTCCCGCGCATGCTCGGGCGGTGCGCCAAGGCGCCAGAACACTTCTGGCTCGATCGTCAGCTGGTAAGTCGCGTTCGCGTTCTGCGACGACTGCCATCGACTCGTAATCTCGCTCTTGATTGCCTCCAGGCGACGCTGGACCAGGTCCTCGTTCTCGACGTCGGCGAGGTAGGACAGGCGCAGGATTGCCGGCGCCTTCTGCAATTCCTTCATCAACATGTCGAGCCGCGGCCGCCACTGCGCGCGCATCTCGGTCGTGCCCGGCTCGAACACTGCGTCGGCGAGATCCAGGCCGATCACGCGGTGGAGCGAGGCACCGAAGTTGAACTTCAGCGCTTTACCGCGCGTCGCACGCTCGACCTTCACTTGATCGGTCGAAGCGCGGTAGCCGCTCGGCAGCGTGCGATCGTCGAGCTTCAGCACGAAGTTGCTGCCGCGACCTTCGCGCGGAACGACGGCGCAGGTGATGTGGAATCGACCGTAGGCGTCAGTGGTCGCCGCGAGACCGCGTGCACTCACGACACGCACGCCGGCCAGGCCGTTCTCACCCTGGTCCTGCAACCCGTTGCGATTGGCGTCGTTGAACACCTTGCCGGTGACGTCCGTACAGTCGAACGTCGGATCCGGCACGACGCGCACCGTCGCCGACGCTTCGTTCGACAGCGCCAGGCCGGTCAGCATGTGGACCGCCTGGACGCGATTGACGAACTCGCCTTCGCTGACGCCCGCGCCAACGGCGAGGATCACGAGCAGCTCATGCTGCTCCTGGCGGTCCACCGACAAGTTGCTCCAGATCAGCTCGCGACCAGCGACAGCCGGCTCGACATGCTGGCGATCGAGCTGTGCCGAGCCCTCGACGTAGCGGAAGCCGGCCGGGATGCGGTCGGCGATGCTCACATCGAACAGCGGCACGTCGGTGACGTTCTTGTATGTGATGACGTACGGCACCAGCTGACCGCGCACGACGTTCAGCAGCGGCGTGGTCTTCGAAATCTGGATCACGCCAGCCAGATCCGGATCCACCGGGATGTGGTTGTTGTAGATCTGGCTCGTGCCCGGAATCCGGTTGTTGTCGAGCTTCAGGTTCGCTTGATAACGAGTGCCCGCACTGCGTGCGCGCACCGCGAGCGTCGGCGCGAACTCGGAGGTCTGGACTTCGCAGAAGTCCGGCGTTGCGGAGAGCACGTCGTCCACGCCACCCGGGCACGCAGGCACGGAGAACGAGGAGGTCGACGGGCCCGAGGACGGTGGGATGATCTGTGAGTACGTGCCGATGTAGCCGATCGGCGGCGGCCTCACGTCGATCACATAGTCCCCACCGCTCGGGCACGCCGGGTCCGTGAAATTCATGTCGAAGCGGTAATAGCCATCCGCGCGCGTGACCTGACCCTGCTGCGCCGGATCGTCGAAGCACGCTGTCGGCAGCGCCGCGCCGCCGCTCAGCATGCGCAACGTCACGCCCGTCGCCGGAGCGCGCGTCACGGAGTTGTAGGCCACGCCGTTCGGCGAGATCGGCAGGTTCAGATCCTGCAGATTGCTGGCGAACTGCACGACGATGTCGCTGATCTTCTGCAGCCCGTTGGTGAACGTGGCCGAGTACGCCATGCCCAGCTTCGCGCTGGTGGCCGTCGCGTCCGGCGCGCTGAAGCGCAGCTCGTACTGTTCGCCCGTGATGTAGTTCGGCGGGATGCCGCTGATGCGATACACGCCGTTCACATCGGTGGTCGTGCTGCGGAACAGCTGGCCGTTGCGATAGAGCTGCACGGTCCAGCCTTCGAGCACGCGTTCGTTGGCTTCCTGAGTTCGGGTGAAGTTCGCGTCGTGCCACGCCTTGCCGTTCAGGATGCCCTGGCCGGGGATGGCGCCGACGTCGAACGACACGCTGGCACTCGCCGTCTGCGGCGGGTTGTTCCACTTCACTGTCGCGGTATTGGTGACCTTCGTGCCGTCGAGCAGATCCGGGTTGATGACCGCGCGGAAACGCAGCAGTGCAGTCTGTTGCGGCTGCAACGGCCCGTAAGTGGTCGAGTAATCGGCAGTGATGACGCCGGCGTTGACGCTGATGCCAGTCGCCTGGCCATTGAGCGTCGCCGAGTTATTCGCATACGCGAGATAGCCCGGCACCGGCATGTTCAGATCATCCGTGATCACGACGTAGAGCGCCGGCACATTCGAGATGTTGGTGACGCGCACCAGATACTCGACCGTCGCGCCCTGCACGGCAGCGCCGCCGCCGACCACGGATACTTCCTTGACGATCGACAGCTGCTGACCGTCGCCGACGACCACGACGGTCGGCTCCGGACCCGTGGCCGGATTGCCGTCGCCGTCCGTCAGCAAGTTCGGCACCTCGGTCGTATGCACGGCCGCCTGGTTGCGAATGATCGTGCCGGACGCAACACCAGCGTTCACACGCAGGTTGAACTGCACGACCGCGCTCGACTTCGGCGACAGGGTGCCCTCGCCCGCTACCGGCAGCGGCGGCGTGCGATCGGTCGAGCTCACATATATACCGGCCGCGAGCGGCGACGATCCGTTGTCCGGTTGACCGTACGGCAGACCGTTCAGCGTCGTCGTGTCGGCAACGTACGTGACGTTCGGCGGAACGTTGTCAGCCAGCACCACGTTGGTCGCCGGAATCGCGCCGTTGTTGTAGATCGTGATCGTGTAGCGCAGCGTGTCGCCTGGATCGACGATGCCCGGCGAGCCGTTGTCGATCACCAGCTCCGCCTGCTTCGTGGCGAACAGCAGCGGCACATTGCCGACTATGTCGCGCGTCGGATCGTTCACGAGCGGCGTGCGCGGATCGTCGGACGGGTAGTCGAGGATGGCGAAGTCCGGCGCGCTCAGGAACGCCTGGTTCGAGATGATCGTGCCGTCCGGCAGATCCGGATAGGTCGTCACATCGAACGTGATCGTCGCGACGTTGGCCGTCGTGTTGGTCGCGTCTGCGCGCATCACGCCCGCCGTCGCATTTTCCGGCGCGTAGATCGCGATGGTGTCTGCGAGCGGCGTGATGCCCTGCGCGTTGTCGTTCTGCAGCGTGCCGTTCAGCATCGTGCTGCCGGCGACATAGGTCGTGTTCACCGGGATCTGATCGCGAATCACGACGCCGGTGGCATTGTCGGTGCCGATGTTCTTGACCGTGATCGTGTAACGCATCCGGTCGCCGGCGCGCAGTACGGTCGTGCTGGCACCGAGGTACGTCGAAGTCTTCAGCACGCGGAACTTCGGCGCCGAAGTAATCTGCACGCGCGTCGGGTCTTCATCGCCCAGCACCAGCGGATCCGGCGCAGTCGCGCCGACGTTCGGGTCATCGCTGCGCGCGACTTCGATGCCGTCGACGTAGACCTGCGCCTGGTTCTGCACGTAGCTCTGGTTCGGCAGCACGGGGAGGAGCTTCACGTCGTACTCGATGACGACGAAGGACCCCAGGCCGCCGAGGCTCAGATTGCGGATGTCGGCGAGGCCGCCGTTGTTCAGGCCGCCCGACGCATTCGTGTTGGTCACGTCGGCGCCGGCGGGCACGGTCACCAGATTCAGCGTGCCCGGCGCGTAGACCGCGGCGGCGTTGAGTCGGCCGAGCTCGTCGCGCAGGGAGAAGTTCGTCAGCGGACTGGTGCCCAGGTTCTCGATGCGGATTCGATAGCGCAGCGTGTCGCCCGGCGTCGCGTGCGTGGCCGGGTTCTGCGCGGTCGTGAGGTTGGTGACCGTCTTGTCGAACTTGAGCTGCGGCAGATCGACTGTAACGCTGTACGCGTCTTCGTGGTCCACCGTCGTCGGGGTACCGTCGGTCAATACGCGCGAGAAGACGAGATTGCCTGGATTGAGCCACCGGGTGGCGCCGGCCACGTTCGTCAGCACGGTGCCGTTCTGCGCATCTGCGTCGACTTGTGCGCGATATGAGATCAGCAGACGTTCGTCTACGCCGATCGCCGCAGCGGCGGATTGCGTGATGAGCGTGAGCTGACACGCCGCGTAGGTCAGAGAGTAGTCTGTTCCCTGGACCAGAGGACCTTTGCCCGGCACCGGCGTCACGCCGTCTGCCGCAACAACACGCGCGCTCAGAATCTGCGGCGGTGTCGTACACATTCCGCCCGTCGGCGTATCCGGCAGACGATCGACGAGCGTAATGTTGTGCGCTTCGATGTTTCCCGTGTTGTGCACGTCGATCGCGAAGGTGCCGAACTCCGTCGGCTTGAGCTGCGGCGGGCCCGACTTGTCGACGATGAGCACCGGCGTGCCGGGCGGCGGCGTGAATTGGCCGACCAGGCCCGTGGTGTTGGTGACGCCGCCCTCGCTCGTGATGAACTGCGATACTGGATTGCCGTTGGGGTCGAGGAAGCTCAGTCCCAACGTGTAGTCCACGCCATCGACGTTGAACGTCGTGGGCGTGGGCGAGGCAACGATCGACACACGGTCCGAGCAGCCGTCCGGCGGCGGAACCGGATCGAAGGGACACGGATCCAGATTGTTCGGGGTCTCTACATGGTTGAACGTGTACGTGAACGTCAGCGGCGGGCGCGGCACGCCATCGACAGCGATCACGAGGAAGACGTCGAGCTGCACCGAAGTCAGCGAAGGATCGTCGACCGCGAAGTTCCGATGCACGAATGAGCCAAGAGAGAAGAACGGGACCGGCCCGGGCAGCTGGAACGGCGGCGGCAGTGGCGACGCTGCTGTGAAGTCGTAGCCGCTTTGCGGCGTGCCCGTTACGGTGCCCCACCTGACGATCGACGTCGGATTGCCGTTCGTGATGACGGGATCGCCCGGCTGAGCTCCCGGCAAGTTATCCGTAGGGTCATGCCACGCCCCCGTCAGGGACATGTACGTGATCTCGGCTGCAAACGCAGCCTGCATCGGCAACGCAAGCGCGAGCGCGATCAACAGACATCTAAGTTTTGCTTGCAGTGCTTTCATGACTCTGGCGGTCCCGCTGTCGTAGGGCTTGCGCCCGGTAGACCGGAAACTTTGCGTCGCCACCTTTCGGTGGTTTTGCCCTTGGCAAAATCGCTAGTTGCTCCTCGCTGTCGTTATCACCACCGGTGGGTCAGCCCGCCGGCAAGAAGTCGATCGGGTACAGGATCGTGATCGCCGGCACCGCCTTGGCGCCGAAGTCGAAACCTTTCACGCGCTCGACGACCTGCGCCGTCAAGTCGGGTGCATTCATGTCGGTCGATTTCAGCTCGCACATCGAGACGGAGCCGTCCGGCTCGATCGTGAGCTTGATGATCACCTGGCCTTTCAGCGTCGGGTCGCGCCGCAGCTCCTTGTTGTAGAGCCGGTAGAGCGCGGACTTGTAACGGTCGAACACGATCTGGATCTCTTCGTCGGTGCGACCCGGTATGCCGACGTCGCCGGCGACCGGTCGATCGCCACCAGGAGTGCCGACTGCGGAGATCGCGCTGCTCGCGCGCGTCACCGCGACGCCAGCCATGCCGCCGCCTTTACCGTTGCCGTTGCCAACTCCGCGGCTGATCGAGGCGAGGTTGATGCCGCCGCTCGATCCCGGTGCGTTCGTGGTCAGCATCGAGCGCTGCGCACGGCCGCTGTAGTCGGAGTTGTCGATCTGCGCCTGCAAGCCGAGCTTGCCGACGACCTGATCGTCCTGGGCGGACGCAAGCTTCTCGCGGAACGCGAGAATGCCCTGGTCCTTCGCTTCCGGCTCCTTCGGCGCCAGCTCTTCGATCTTGGGCTCGGCCTTCGCCACCTTCGGCTGCTCGACCGGCTTCTTCTCCGCAACCTTCGGCTTCGGCATTTCAACCGGCTTGGGCGGCGGAACCGGCTTCTCTTCCATCAACAGACGCACGACCCGCTGCGGGACTTCCTGGCCGTCGACGACCAGCGGCGGCAGCGTGATCTGCGAAACGATCGCGCTCAGGAGCAACGTGACCAGCAGCGCGATCCACGCCGACTTGCGGAAGCGCTTGTCGTCCTCGCCGGTGTAGGTCCACGACAGCAGCGCTTTGCGCGGCTGCTCGTCGATCTCGCGCTCGATCTCCCACTCGTAGCTGAGCTGCTCTTCCTCGTACTGCACTTCGAACAACGCGCGCTCGAGCGCATCGATCGTGTCGTTGTGCTGCTGAATTTTCTCGCGCAGCGCCGCCTGGCGGCCTTCCATGTGACCGAACCACTCGCCCAGCTCCGCGACGCGAGCGCGTGCGGCCTGCAAATGCTCGGCAGCGCGTTGCGACGACGTGTCGGCGCCCCAGAACAGACTGTCGCCGCCGACGGCCGCGAGTTTCTCCAGCGAGGCGCAGGCCTCGACGACGAGATGATGCCGCTCGCGTTGCGGGGCGAGATCCTGAAGCTCGCTTTCGACCTCGTGCAGCTCGTGCTCGAGAGAGGCTCGCTTGGCGCGCGTGCGCGCCAGCTCGTTGGCGAGCTGCCGCTGCTGTTCCTGCTCGGGCTCCGTTACCGGATCCGCGAGATTCAGGTCTTCAAGTATGAGGACTGCTGCGTTCATCGATGGCTACACCTATTTCTGCAGCACCGCGAGCGAGATCTTGCCGTACGTGGTCGCCGTGCAGGTCGCCATGACCTTGCGGACCAGGTCGAAAGGCAACGACTTGTCGGCGATCACCGTGACCTCGCGATTCGCCTTGCCCTCCTCGCCGCCGCTGCCCAGCAACATCGGGCGATCGAGCACGCGGCGCAGCGGCTCGACCAGCGGATCCATCGACGAGTTGACGTCGGCGACATCGGCGACCAGCTCGCCCTGCACGTACACGTGGTCCTTGGTGATCATCACCACCACTGACTGCTGGGCCTGCGTCTCCGCGGTCGACTGCGGGATCTCGACGTCCTTGTTGTTCTGCACGTTCGCCACGTCGGCCGTGTAGATGAGCAGGAACGCCACCAGCACCGACATCACGTCGATCAGCGGAATCAGGTTCAACTCCGCTTCCTGGTGCTGCCGGCCGGATCGGCTGTACAGACTCATGGGGCTTCTCCCACGGCGATGTTCGTGAACAGCTGCGTGCGCTTCGTCGGAACGATGGAGCCGGCTGCAGGCTCACCGTTCACCGGAAGGTCGACGCTGCGGATCGCGTCCATCACCTGGATCAGGTAGTCGTATTTGACGGTCCGTTCCATCAGCACGGACGCGTCATCCACGTCCGGGTGCTCGCTCTTCAACTGCTGCGTGAGCTGGCTGAGGGTCGCCCAGTCGTACTCGCCGTCGATCTTCGGCAGCGCCGCGATCAGCTGCTGGCCGTTGGTCAGCTCGAAGCCGCTCTCGCGCACGATCACTTCCAGGCGGAACTCCGGCGGCGCGCCTGCACTGCCGTCGTTCGCGCTCGGCAGATCCAGCTGCAGGATCGTGATGCGCGAGAACACCGCCGTCATGAGCAGGAACGTGACCAGCACCACGAAGATGTCGATCATCGGCACCAGCATCACTTCGGCCGGCTTGCGAACGCGATTGGTGAAGCTCCCTTGCAGGAGCGACCCACCAGCCGTGAAGTACGAGTTGGCGGACATGACTGCCCCTTAGGCGTGTGCCGGCAGCGGGTCGGAGCCGGAAGATGCCCCGCCGTGCGATGCGCCCTGTGCGGCATCCAACCGCGCCTGCGCCTTCGCCGACTGACGATCCGCAACGAGGGTCAGGAACTTGACCGCGCCCGTCTCCAGGCTGCCGATCAGCTGCATGGTCTTCGACTGCAGGAATGAGTGCGTGAACAGCAGCGGCACCGCGACCATCAGGCCGAACGCCGTACAGTTCATGGCCTCGGAGATGCTGGCCGCGAGCAGGTTCGCTTTCTCGGCCGGGTTCGCGGTCGCCACGGCGGTGAACGCGTGGATAAGGCCGTTGACCGTACCGAGCAGGCCGAGCAGCGTCGCGAGATTCGCGAACGTCGCCAGGTAGTGCGTGCGCTTCTCGATGTGCGGGATGACTTCCATCAGGTTGGCGCGCAGCGCCTTCTCGATGTCGTCGATGCGACGGACCGCGCCGAGACGCGCGAGGCCGACGTTGAGCAAGCGCGCGACGATCGTCTCGCCCTTGCTGGTCTTGGCGCGCGCGGCGTCGAAGTCAGCATTCGACAGCACCGGCTCCACGTCTTCCCACACGCGGCGATTGGTCACGACCAGCCGCGTGATGGTGATGTAGCGCTCCACCGCAATGGCCAGCGCGAGCGCGCCGACGATCGCGATGGGGGCCATGAAGAGCCCGCCTTTCACGAAGAAACTTACGAGTGTGATGTAGATGTCCACGATTGCAGCCTCACTTACGACAGAACTTTGGAATCACTTGCCCGCGCGGATCTCGTAGTACGAGAGCTCGCGCATGAATACATCTTTGTCGACCGGTTGCACGGCGTCGTCGAGCAGCCGCGACAGCCCAGGCATGTCGCCGATCTCCGAGCCTTTCCACGGCACGATGACCAGCGACTTCGGCGAATCCTGGTTGCCCAGGATCGAGATGCCCGCGAGCGTCTTCGCGTCGGCGGCGGCGGGTTTCGCATCGGCCTTCGCCACCTTCTCGGCCTTCTTCGCCGGCTCCTGCTTCGGCTTGTCGTCGGCGACGACAGAGCCGGCGGCGAGCAAGGCGATCAACATCATTGTGGTACGCACCATGACTGCTCCTACTTCGCCGTCGTCCGGTTCTGCAGATCCGCCAGCCACTTCACGACGTCCTGATCGTCCGGAGCGCTGCGCAGGTACGCCTCGTAGTTGCTGAGCGCGCACGAGCGGTCGGCGAGGTACAGGTCGCAGAGAATCGCGAGATTACGGCGTGCGTAGTGGAAGGCCGGCGACAGCGCCAGCGCCTTCTCGTAACTCGTGCGCGCGGCACTGAACTGACCCTTGCGACGCTGGACCATGCCCAGCTCGTTGTAAGCGATCGGGTGACGCGGGTTGAGCTCGAGGGCGCGCATCAGGCTGGCCTCGGCTTTGTCGAGATCGCCGATGCGCTCGTACGCGATGCCGAGATCGATGTGCGCGGCCGTTACGTTCGGCGCGGCCTGCGTGACTCTCACCAGCGAGGCGATGCCTTGTTCGTACTGCTTCTGCTCGAAGAAGCGCATCGCGGCGTCGTAGTCCGCGTGGATGTCATTGCCGACGCGCACTTCCTCGACGATGGAGAAGCCGCCCTCGTCCTGCTGCATGTCGACGCGGAGCGCAGGGACAGGCTTCGCCGCTTTCGCAGCCTTCGCGTTGTTGGCCACCTTCGCAGCCGGCTTGGCTTGGGGCGTCGATGGCGCGCTCGAACACGCAGCGAGCGTGAGCGCCAGCGCCAGCGCGACTAGTTGCTTAGCGCAGCGCATTGGCCCCTCCACTCGGTGTAGTGCCCGGAGTGTTCATCGCCTGCGCCGCAGCGGCGGCCGCAGCAGCGGCGGCAGCTGCCGGCGAGCGATAGGCGTAACGGTCGATCGAGCCGAGGAAGCCGGAGCTGATCTCCGCCTTCGCGTAGCGACCCGGCATCAGCTCGGCGAGGCGCGCCAGGCTCTTCTCGATCCAGCTGTTGTAGAGGTGATCGCCGCTCATCAGCTCGAGATTCTTCTCGTGCACCTTGATCGCCTTCTCCTCGAACGGGAACGCCTCTTCGTCGAGCGCGTCTTCGTACTCCTGCAGCTTCGCGCCGGCGAGATTCGTCGGACGCTCCGACTCGCGCAGCGAGCGGCTGAATTCGCGATAGATCTCGCCGAGGTAATACGTCGCCGCGGAGGTGATGTCGGCGACCTGATAGTCGACCAGGTGACCGAACGTATCCGTCGCCGTCTTCATGCGACGCTGCTTCTCTTCGAGGCTCTTCTCGAACGGCTGCGCCAGCTGCAGCGACGCGAAGCTCGTGTAGACCTGCTCCGCCAGCACCAGCGCCGAATGGCCGGCGAGGAAGCGCGTGCGTGCCGTGCGCTCGCCGCCCGCTGCACCATCGATCTTGACGATCTGCTCCAGCGTACGGTGATAGCTCGGCGTGTCGTTCTTGGCCAGGTAGATCTCGCCGATCTTCGAGTACGTCTCGACCGCCGCTTCGACCGGCTTCGGGAACTGCTCGACGTAGCGCTGATACACCGCCAGCGCGCGATCGGGGTTGGAAGCCTCTTGATGCAACTGACCCGCGAGCAACAGCGCTTCCGCGCGCATCTCCGGGTTCTCCGATTCCACTGCGACGCGCTCGTACTCATCGGCGGAGCGCGACAGCTCGCCGGATTTGCGATAGACCATCGCGATCTGCTTCGTCGCCTCGCGCTGCAGCTCGTGCTGCGGGAACGTCGTCCGGAAGGCGTCGAGCACCGTCGCCGCGGTGGCCCAATCTTCAAGCTTGATCAGCGCGGCACCCGCGTCGTACTCGGCACCCGCGCGGATCTTCGCGGTCGGTGCGACCTGCTTGATGCGCAGGAAGTTGTTAGCCGCCGCGCGATAGTCGCCCTGCTCGTTCGCGCGCTCGCCCTGCTTGTAGATCGAAGCCGCGAGGTTCTCGACCAGACCCGCGCGCGACTCGTCTTGCTCCGAGGTGAGCGCGAGCACTTCACCGTATGCTTCTTCGGCGTGCGGGTAATCCGCCAGCTCCAGCGAGGAGTGAGCAACGACCAGCCACGCGGAGCGACGCACCGGAGCCGCCGCATTCGGATAGCGCTCGATCAGCTTGCGACCGGCGCTGAGCGCGGGCGCGAAGTCCTTCATGTCGTAGAGATCGTCGGCTGCGGCACCGAGGATCGTGGCCGCGTGCTCGTGATCCGGGAACGCGTCAGCAAAGCGCAGCGAGCTGGTCACCGTATCGCGGCGCGCCGTCAGCTTGTTCTGCTCGTCGACGACTTTCAGATGCTCACGATGAGCGTAGACAGCGGCATAACCCGCGGCCGCCGCTTTCTCGTGCTTCGCGTAGTCATACGCCGTGCGCTCGTACTCGCGCGCAGCGCCGGCGAAATCCTTGTTCTCGAGCTCGAGGTCCGCCAGCTGATAGTTGATCGCCGGCGTCTCCGCGTCCGTGCGGAACGAAGCGATGTACTGGCCATACCAGCGCGTGGCCTCGCCGAAGTTCGCAAGCTTCTGGTCCGCCTGGGCCTTGTCCTGGTACTGCGCGTGATAGTGATTCGCGAGATCGCGCAGATTGTTCTTCAGGTAGCTCAGCACCTCGGGCGACTGCTGCACGTCGAAGTGACGCCAGTACTCGGCGCTCAGGCCGTAGTTGTTGGCAAACGCCTTCTTCGAGTCCAGCACCAGCTGCGGGAAGCGGCCGGTCTCGTAGATCTCGATCACGCGCATGCTGAAGTGCGGCGAGCGCTTGTGCAGCGGGTATTGCGCGATGAACGTGTTGTAGGACTTCGCGGCGTCGTGATAGCGCAGCTTCGTCAGGTAGTACTCGCCGAGGTTGCGATAGACGCGGTCCTCGTAGCTGCGCTTGCCGTTGGCGGCGAAGAACTGCTGCACGGCTTCCGGACCGCCGTTGTTCGAGAAGCTGAGACTGATGATGTCGAACGTGTCGGAGATGCGGCGTTCGTCGCCTTCTTCATGCTTCGCGTCGAAGTCGTAGCCGATCGACACCTTGTAATCGAGCAGCGCCACGTACTGGCGCAGTGCCTCGTCGTACATGTCTTGCTTGTAGAGCGACCAGCCGAGCTTGTAGAGCGCGAGCTCGTAGTACTCGGACACCGGGCCCATCTTGATGATCGCTTCGTACGAGCCTTCGGCGTCGCGATACTTCTTGCGCGTGAAGAAGTGCTCGGCGCGGCGGAAGTGCACTTCGTCGAGATACTTCGAACGCGGGTAGGCAGCGATCAGCTGCTCCATCACCTTCATCGCTTCGACGGTGCGGCCGAGTTCGTCGTAAGCGCGCGCCTTCTGGTACAGCACCTGGTCGTTGTGCTCAGCGGACGGATACTTCTCGAGCAGGCGGTCGTAGAGCTGGATCGCTTCGAGCGGACCCGCACGCGCGAGATCGTCCTTCATGCCTTCCGGAACTTGTCCTTGCAGCATGTCCTGCGCGGACGCGACGCGCTGCTGTTGGCTCGCGCGCTGTTCGAGCTCCTGCTCGGTGGCGGCAGCGGTGGTAGCGGCGTTCATGCCGATACCGGCTGCGGACTGCGTCGTCG
>Ga0070689_100000874_pt1 | contig 18770 bp, 11 predicted proteins | sample KBSS23HmetaG_FD_64669 | JGI IMG/M metagenome (GOLD analysis project Ga0070689, IMG submission 64669) | Switchgrass rhizosphere microbial communities from Kellogg Biological Station, Michigan, USA - KBS S2-3H metaG | ecosystem: Host-associated > Plants > Roots > Rhizosphere ...
GAACGCGAAGGCATGGACGTTCTGGCAGGCGCAGATCCCGTCGTACCGGAAGATGGTGGCCAACTGGCTGCGGAGCCCGAAGCGCGAGGAGACACGCGCGTCACGGCTCGCGACGCTCATCGACTGCTGCACGCGCGGCAAGGCGATCCCGATGGTCGCCAAGTGGGTGAAGGTGAAGCAGCCGTGAGCGGCTGGGATCCCGGGACGGGGCTCCGCAAGGCGCCGGAATCGCTCGCGACGCGGCGGCGGTCTTCTCCCGCTACGCGTCGGATCGGGAGGTCACGCGGTACATGTCATGGCCCACGCACCGGTCACTCGATGACACGCAGGCCTTCCTCGAGCGCTGCGATGCGGAATGGGCCAGCCATCCGGCCGGCGTCTACTTCATCTCTCTGCGTGAGGACAAGACGCTGCTGGGAAGCACCGGCCTCTCGTTCCTGTCCTCGGCAGAAGATCACGGGCTACATCTTCGCTCGCGCCGCATGGGGGCATGGCTACGCCACCGAGGCCCTTGCCGCCATGGTGGAACTGGCCGCGACGCTCGCGGTGACGCGCCTCGTGGCGCATTGCCACCCGGAACACCGCGCCTCGCAGCGCGTGCTGGAGAAGTGTGGCTTTCGACTCGAAGCTCGCGAGCCGAGCGCGACGGGGTACCCGAATCTGGATGCCGCCGAAACCCGCGATTCACTGAGGTACGCTCGAAGCTTCTGAGCGACCGTTGCCGGCTATCTTGCGACCACGACGCGCGTCGTCGCGCCGCCACGCGGGTGCGAAACGCGCGCGAAGTAGAGCCCTGGCGCGAGCGACGCGAGGTCAGCGAACGCGATCGTATGCGCGCCGGCGCCCTGCACGACCTGCGAACGCACGACGCGCCCCGCCACATCGAGTAGCTCGACACGCGCGGGCGATTCGTCGGGCAGCGTGACGTCGAGCGCCACCGATCCGTGCGCCGGGTTCGGGCGGGGAGCCGAAAAAGCGAGCGAGGTGGCGCGCGGCTGAGGCGGGGCCGCGAGGTACTCGCTCGCCAGCACGCGATCCAGCATCACGACGAGGTCGTCGCCGGCAAGATCGCCCCAGGCCACGTACAGCCCGCCGAACCCGTCGGAGGTCGCGGCGCGGACGTTGGTGAACGTCGCCGAGTGCGTTGGGATCCGCCGTGGCGTCGCGGGCTCGGTGGGATCCGGCGCGAGCGCGGACGTCAGCCAGCGCGCACGCAGCGAGCGCTGCGGTGCATCGCGGTCGTCCACCCAAACGAACACCAGTCCACCGTTCTTTCCGGGAGCCGCGACCAGCGGGATGCGCCTGATCTGCGTGACTCCGCTGATCACGTATTGCGCAGCGGGGTCGAGCAGCGGGACGTCCGGCCCGGCCAAGCCCGGATCCAGCGTCCCGTTCGCGAGGACATGTGTCCCCCGCGGCACGCCGTCGCGCTGGAACAGGACGAAGGCTCCGCCCACCCCGTCGGGGAGCACCGCGAAACGCGGATCCGAGACTGAGCTCGACTGGTACGTGATCTGGACGCCCTCCGGGGGCCATGCCTCGTCCGTTGTACCGGTCGCGAGGAAGCGCATGATCGTGATGTTGCGCGTCGGCGGCGTGGTCGCTGGCACGAGGTTGCTCCAACAGGCAAGGTAACCATCCGCGCCCGACGCGAGGAGCTGCGGGAAGTCCTGCTCATCGAAGTTGCTGCCGTTGCTGCTCAACAACAGCCCAGTCCAGCCGGCGCCAAACGTGGTGTCTGCGTTGATGCGCATCACGCGGAACTCGAGTCCGGTCGTCCGCGCGCTCACGATCACTCCGCCCGAGCCATCGGGGAGCATCGCGCCGTCGACTACGTTCGGCGGGAACGCGCGCTTTCCGTTCACAGGCCAGCCCGGAGAGACACCGCCCGCCGCCGTGCGGCGCATCAGTCGAGGGGGCGCCCCAGGCCCCCCGTAGTAGTAGTAGACGTCGCTGCCGAGCGCGGGCGCGAGGCGGGCGAACCCCACGTTCTTGCCGAGGGGATTCACAAACGCTCGATCTTCGAGTGTCGGCGCGTTCGACGCCCAGTCCGCGATGCGTTGGGACCTGATCGTGGGCCCGCCGTCACTCCACGACGTGAACAGGTCGCCGGCACTCGAGAAGCCGATGCCCATGTGGGAGAGGATCCCGGTACTGTTGGTCGTGGACGTCGTGTAGGGCTCCAGCAGTCCCGGCCAGACCGGGGTCAGGTCACCGCTCGGTGTCACCCGTTGCGAGCCCCAGTACTGGGACGTCGATGTCGTCCCCGACCCGAGCGCGACGACGCTGCCGTCCGGCGCCGTGAGCAGCACCGCCTCGCCAAACCCGGGAAAAATCTGGGGCAACGGGGTGGCGACGACGACGCCGCCTTGCGGCCAACTCGCAGCGGCCGGCGTCGCGGCGACGAGGGTCAGAGCGAGCACCGTCAGGATCGATAGGATTCCGCGCATGGGACCCTCCGCCTATCTCGCGACCACGACACGCGAAGTCTCGCTGCCGAGCGGATGCGACACGCGCACGAAAGGCAAGTGGCCGGGTCGATCCGGGCCGTGCAAAGTCTACCGGCGCGCTCGGACGCGGCTCAACACCAAAGTTGTCTCGGGCGAGCTTCCGCTCAGTCTCCCAGCGCCAGCACTCCAACCGGATCCATCGCCCGGCGAATCTCGCGACGCAGCGCGACCACTGCGGGCTGTGCTGGCGCCTCAGCCGCGGTCCCCCGGCCGTCGACGATTGTGAATCCTCGTTTGCCGAGCTCGCCCACGAGCCCCGGCGCTTCCTCTGCCGCCGGCCACACGTGCAGCCGCCCGCACGGCGCGTGGAACACGAGCCGCTCGGCGACCGGCCTTCCGGCAAGGAACGCGATCGCCTCGGGCGTGTTCGCGGCCGTCGTGAACGTGAGCCGCACGCCGGGCAGTTCTTCGAAGTCGCACACCTGCTGCCACAGGGTGAGCACGCTGGCGTCGCTCACCGTCACACGCGGCACGCCGAGCGTGCGCTGCGCGAACTCCCCGCAGTCCGCCACCCACGCCGCGTCGTCCTCGAAGCCGGCGACCACGGTGAACGGTGCGGGGCCCGCGAGCACGGGATGCATCGCCGCGATCGCGCGGCCGATCACCGTGAGCGCCGCCGGCTCGCGGCGCGGCCACTCGCGCCAGCGGGCGGCGTCGGCCAGCGCGGCGGCGTCGCAGTCCTGGACCATCGCGGCGCGCGCGGGCGGCTGCGGCAGGAGCTTCAGGCTCGCCTGCACGAGCACGCCGAGCGTGCCGCGCGAGCCGACGAGCAGCCGGTGGACGGCGTGGCCGGCGACGTTCTTCACCACCCGGCCGCCGCTCTTCGCCAGCACACCGTCGCCGGTGACGAAGCTCGCTCCAAGAATGCGGTCGCGTGGCGCGCCGAGCGCGCGCCGCCGCGGGCCGCTCGCGTTCGCGGCGAGCACGCCGCCCAGCGTCGCGCCCCAGCTCTCGGCGGCCTCGAGCGGCAGCTCCTGGAGCTTCGCGGCGAGCGTGGCGCGCAGGTCGTCGATCGTGATGCCGCACTCGGCGGTGATCGTGTAGTCGTCGGGGTCGTAGATGGCGACGCGCTTGAGCGCCGTCAGGTCCAGCGCCACGTCAAAGCGCTCGGGCGCGGTCTCGCGCGCCAGCGACACGCCTCCGCCCCAGGGCACGAGCTTCAGGCCGTCGGCGTTCGCCTGTCGCACGGCGTCTGCCACCTCGGCCGCGTTCTCGGGCCGCCACGCGAGCCGCGGCACCTTCCCGCTCATTGCGTAGCGCGTGGCGTCAGCCACGCGCGGTGCCGATACCGCGCTCAGATCCACGGACCTTCCGCGGAGGCGTTCGCCGCGAACCCGCGCATCGCCTCGTACGAGCCGCGCTTCTTCAAGGCTTCGGCGCCCTCGCCGCAGCCGGCGCCGCCGGGGAGGATCTTGCCGGGGTTCAGCCGCCGGTCGGGGTCGAACGCGCCGCGCACGCGATCCATCACCGCGAGGTCGTCCTCGGCGAACAACTCGCTCATCATCGGGCGCTTCTCGATGCCCACCCCATGCTCGCCGGAGATCGTCCCGCCGTACTCGATGCACATGCGCAGAATCCGGTGCGACACCGCGAGCGCCGCCTCGTGCCCCTTCGGGTCGTTCGCATCGAACAGCACGTGCGGGTGCAGGTTGCCGTCGCCGGCGTGGAACACGTTGCCGGCATCGAGATTCTTTTCAGCCGCGAACTTGTAGACGTTCGCCAGCGCCTCGGCGAGCCGCGTGCGCGGCACCACGCCGTCCATGATCGTGAACCCGGACGCCAGCCGGCCGTAGGCGCCGAACGCGGACTTGCGGCCCTTCCACAGCAGCAGCCGCTCGTCCGCATCCTTCGCGATCCGCTCGCTGCGCGCGCCGTGTTCACGCGCGATGGCCGCGATCTTCTGCGCCTGCGGCTCGAGCGTCACGGCGGGGCCGTCGACCTCGATGAGCAGCAGCGCCGCCGCGTCGGTCGGGAGCCCGATGTGGAGCCAGTCCTCGACCAGCTCGGTGGTGTGCTGGTCCATGATCTCCATCGCCGCGGGCACGATGCCGCCGGCGATCACGCGCGACACGGTGCGGCAGGCGGCATCGATCGAGTCGAAATCGAACAGCAGCGTCTTCACGCCCTCGGGGAGCGGGAGCAGCCGCACGCAGATCTCGGTGACGATGGCGCACGTGCCCTCGCTGCCGCTCACCACCGAGAGCAGGTCGATGCCGGGCGAATCGGGCGCCTCGCCGCCGAGCGTCACCGCCGTGCCGTCGGCCAGCACGACGACCGCGCCGAGCAAGTGGTTGAACGTGACGCCGTATTTCAGGCAGTGCGGGCCACCGGCGTTCGTGGCCACGTTGCCGCCGATCGTGCTCACCTGCTGCGACGCGGGATCGGGCGCGAAGTAGAGCTTCTTCGGCGCCAGCTGCTGCGAGAGCCAGAGGTTCACGAGCCCGGGCTGCACCCAGGCGAACATGCGCGCCTCGTCGACGCGCAGCACCTGGTCCATGCGGTTCAGGCTCAGCGACAGCCCGCCCAGCTCGGTCGTGGCCCCGCCGGCAAGCCCGGTGCCCGCGCCACGCGGCACGACCGGCAGCTTCTTCGCGCGCGCCCAGCGGACGAGCGCGCAGACCTCGTCGGTGGAGCGCGGCAGGACCACGGCGTCGGGCGGCCGGCGCTCCACCGTCAGCGCGTCGGCCTCGTACGTGAACAGCCCCGCCTCGCTCGCGACCACGGCATTCTCACCCAGCAACGCCTGGAGCTCCGCGACGTCGGCGGCGTTCAGCACTACGCCTCCTGGGCGGCGCGCAGCCCCGCGGCCGCAGCGAGCGCCGCGACCACGGCGCCGACCTGCTTGTAGCCGGTCTCGAGCAGGAACGCGCTCGAGCGTCCGTACGACTTGGCGCCGAGGATGTAGAAGCCCGGCTCGGGTGTCGCGAGCGTCGCGGCGTCGAACGCGGGCACCTGCGCGCAGTCGCTCGTGCCGGCCGCGCCCAGCGCGCCCGCCAGCTTCATGGGCGCGAGCGTCTCGAAGCTCTCGTGCACACGGAGCTCGCGGTAGAGCGAGTTATCCGGGCCGAAGCCGCAGTTGACGATGACCTGGTCGGCTTCCTCCATGCGGGCGCCGCCCGGGGTCGCGAACTGCGCGCGATATCGATGCGTCGCCGAGTTGTACGCCAGGTCCTCGCACTCGCCGCCGCCCCACCACTTCACGTGCGGCGAGCCGCCCGACTGGAGCCGGCGGCCCTCGGCGTAGAGCGCGGCGCGCGCGGGCAGCGTGTCGTTCGCCACCTCGCCGGCAAACCCGGGCGACGCACGCCGCGTCACCCACGCCACGCGCGTGCCCGCGACCTCGCGCGCCAACTGCTCCAGCGCGACCACGGTCGTCACAGCGGACGAGCCGCCGCCGATCACGAGCGCGGCCTTGCCGGCGTAGCGCTCGCGCCGGAGGCCGAGCACGTCGTCCGGGTGATAGCTCAGCTGTGGCGCCAGATACGTCTCGCCGCGCGCCGGGATGCCGCCCGTCCCGGCCCACAGCGGCTGGCCGTACGTGCCGCTGGCGTCGATCAGCGCGTGCGCGTGGAGCAAGCTCTCGCGCCCGCCGGCGTCGCGCACGAGCAGCCGGAACGGGTGCCCGCCGCGCGGTGCGGCGCCGTCCTGCTTGCGCACCCCGTGACGGGAGACGTGCACCACCTGCTGGTGCGCGTGCACGCGGGGTTTGAGCTCGGGGGTCCCGGCGAGCGGCGTGAGCAGGCGCTCGGAAAGTTCGGCGCCGGTGGGCAGTGCCGCGGCCTCCGGCGCACTCCAGCCGTGACGCGCGAGGAGCCTGGCCGAGGCGGGCCCGACATTCATCCGCCACGGCGTGAACATGCGCACGTGCCCCCACGCGACCGCGTGCGCGCCGGGCTCGCCGCGTTCGAAGACGTGCGCGTCCAGGCCCAGCTCGAGCGCAAGGGCCGCGGCCTCGAGCCCGACCGGGCCGGCGCCGATGATGGCGAGCGAATGTCGGGAGGTCTCGGGCACGGGGGCTCCAGCGGTGGAAGGCGTCGCGGGGGCGCGAGTATAGCTGCACCGGGCCGCCAAGCGCTCGGGCGGCTCAGGCGTCCGGGGACTTCGCCAGCACGTCGATCATCCGCTCGCGATTCTGCTCGACGATGTCGGCGTTTCGCTCGATGCCGATCCACCACACCGTGGCGGCGGCGCACACGGCGAGCGACGTCACCACGATCGAGGCCGTCTCGTCGTACGCATCCGGCGTCAGCGCGCGCACGGCCACGACCGCCAGGATCAGGGCGCCGGTGATCGCGAACATGCCGAGCAGCGCGCCCACGCCGGCGACGCCGCCCGGGCTTCGACGACCGAGCCCGCGCTCCGGCGGCCGCATCGGGAAGCGCGCGGAGATCCAGGTGCCGAGCACGCCGCTGGAAAGCGCCAGCGCCAGCCAGCCCGTGGAGACCATGGCGAGGTGCGGCAGCACCTTCGCCGTGCGCACCACGGTGAGCGTGCCGAGGACGACCACCGCCTCGAGCAGCGCGCTCACGAACCAGCCGATGTTCTTCGTCAGCACCAGCTCTCGCGCCGAGACCGGGAGCAGGAACAACGTGCGGATGCCGGGGCCGTCGTAACCCCAGAGCATGAGGTTGCGTCCGGCCAGCGTGCCGATCATGACGAACATCGGCATGAAGTCGCCCATCGCCGCGTTGCGCGAGGGCGAGAGGAACATGAGCGCCATCGCCGTGAGCGGGATCACGGCGAGCTGGTAGAGGAGCGCCGGCGTGCGCACCATGTAGAGGAGCTCGCGCGCCACGAGCAGCGACTGCGCAAGCGTAAGGAAGGGGAGCTTGGGCCCGAGGCTGCCGCTCGCCCTGCCCGGGGCGCGCGCGCGCGTGCGCCCGCCGGTGCCGCCGCGCAGCGCCGCCGTCGCCATGACGCGCGCGCCCAGCGCCAATGGCACGAGGATCAGCAGCAGGCAGACGACGAACCCGGCGAGCGGCGAATCGAGCCAGCCGTTCGGGTGAGCGCCGCCGAAGGACGCCGGCGCGGCCACCGTGGGCAGTCGGGTGAACGCCAACCGTGCCTCTTCGATCAGTCGATCGGGCGTATACCCGGCCTTCCGCGCCTGCTCGGCGAGCCGCGCCGACGAGCGGCCGACCATGAGCTGGAACCCGATCACGGTCATGGTGAAGAAGAACGCGGCCACGTAGCGCATCCACTCGCGCCGCAGCAGGTCGTCGATCAGCGCCAGCAGGAACTGGAGCAGCGACGCGGTGACGAGCAACAGCAGCGCGCCCGCCGCGGCCGCGGCCCAGCCGGCGGCCGCGCCCGAGTGCGCCGCGACGCCCAGCGCGACGCCCACGAGCGACGGCACGGTCATGAGCGTCACGGGCTCGCCCAGCGAGCCGAGCGTGTTGATCGCGAACACGTCGCGCGGGCGCAGCGGGTAGCGCTTGAGCTTGTCCAACTCGAAGGTGCGGCCCATGGCGCCGATCAGCAGCGACACCCACGCCACCCCGAGCTGGCAGAGCCCGAACACGACCGGCAGCGCCGGCGCGCCGAGCTTCGCACCCAGCGCGTACGAGCCGATCGCGCCGCCCACGTACACCGGCGACATCGCCAGCGCGAGCAGCGTGGTGATGCCGATCGCGGCCCAGCGCCCGCGCGTGGTGGTGGTGTTGAGCCCGATGCGCCAGCGCAGCCAGAACAGCAGCCGCAGCGTCCTCAAGCCGGGCCGGTCCCTCGCGTGAGCCAGTCGAGCCCGGCGGAGGCGTCCTCGCGCGTGGCGCCGATCGTGTCGAGGAACAGCTCCTCGAGCGAGCGCGGCGCGCCATCCGGTCCCCGGCGCAGCTCGTCGAGCGTGCCGCTCGCGACGAGTTTTCCGCGCGCGATGATGCCCACGTGCGTGCACAGGCGTTCGACGACCTCGAGCACATGAGACGTCAGGAACACGGTCATGCGCCGCGTCGCCACCAGCTTCTGCAGCAGCTCGCGCAGCTCGCGCGTGGCGACGGCATCCACGCCCTCGAACGGCTCGTCCAGGAACAGGAGCCGCGGCTCGTGGATCAACGCGCACGAGAGCGCCAGCTTCTTGCGCATGCCGTGCGAATAGTTGGAGACCAGCTTGCCGGCGTCGGCCGTGAGGTCCATGGCCGCGAGCAGCTGGCCCGCGCGGCGCCGCGCCTCGGCGGGGGCGAGGCCGTGCACCTCGCCCACGAACCTCAGGTGCTCCTCGCCGTTCAACCGCTCGAACAGGTGGAGCCCGTCGGGCACGACGCCGATCCGGCGCTTGATCTCCAGCGACTGGGTCTCCACGTCGAGCCCGAGCACGCGCGCCGAGCCGCCGTCGGGCGCCAGCAGCCCGGTGAGGATGTTGATCGTCGTGCTCTTGCCGGCGCCGTTCGGGCCCAGGTATCCGAAGAACGAGCCCTCCGGTACCTCGAGCGACAGCTCGGCGAGCGCGGGGACGCCGCCGAACGAGCGCGACAGGTTGTACGTCTGGATCGCGAGCGGCGTGTCGGCCATCCGGCCCTCCATCGCATCGGGCTCTGGCACCCGAACCCGCACTCTAGCGCAGGCTCGGCCGCAGCGAAGCGCGCCCGAGGCCTCAGTCCGGGTCGAACGAGAGTTCCGCCACGATCGGCGCGTGGTCGCTGGCGCGGCCGGGGCCGTCCAGGCCCACGATGGTCTCGCCGTGGCCGGCGTCGTGGTGGAAGCCGCGGGCCGCGATCCAGTCGAGCTTGAGACGCGCGCGGCGCTCGGCCCAGGCGAGGCCACGCGACGCGATCGCGCGCAGCGGGTGGGGCAGCGCGTGCACCTCGCCCAGCCGTTCGAAGCGCAGGCCCAGTGTGGGCGAGCCGTCGGCGTAGCGTTCCCAGTGGAACCCCGCGGTCGACAGCTCGTCGAACACCGACTCGCGGTGGCTGCCGCGGTCCGGCTGCGTCAGCCGCGCGGCGAGCGAGCGGCCCGGCCACGCGAGCAGCGCGATCGCCGCCTCGAGCGTCGAGTGCGCCGTGCCGCGGTCGAACGTGTGCGTGTTCCAGTCGCCCGCGAGCACGACGGGCCGCGACTCGCCGGCGAGCGCTTCGAGCACGCGACGCATCTGCGCGGCACGATGCGCGCGCGTGCGATGCACCTCGAGGTGCACGGTGACGGCCACGAACGGATGCACGGGATGCGCGATCTCGCACAGCAGGGCGACGAACCGGCCGGCCATGCGCTCGCGCTCGAACAGCAGGCGCTCGGGGCCGGGCAGCGGCACGAGTCGCGCGCCGGCCACCGGCCAGCGCGAGAGGATCGCGAGCCCGAACAGCGACTCGGCGTTGTCGTGCGGCAGCGCCGTGAGCCCGTCGTCGTCACGCCCGCGCGTGCCCTCGAGGAACAGCGCCGCCCACGCCGCATGGAGGCCCAGGCGCACGGCCAGCTCGCGCGCCACGTCGCGGTTTCCCGAGCGCGCCATGCCGAAGTCCACCTCGTTCAGCGTCACCAGGTCGGCGCCGGCGAGCGCGGGGTGTGTCTCCAGCGCGCGTGCGATGGCGTCGAAGCGATTGCCGTGCTCGAGGTTCCAGTGGACGACGCGGATCCGCCCGTCCGCCCGCCGGGTCGCGTGGTTGAGAGCCGGCGACCACGTGCGGATCGGGGTCAGCAGCGCCGCGAGCCTCGCCTCGAGCCCGGGCCACTGGGGATCGGCGTGCAGCGAGGCGAGCGTGGCGTGGCGCCGGAACGCCGCACGCAGGGCGTGGGCCTCGGCGGCCCGCCCATCCTGCTCAGGCGGACTGGCGACGGGGTCGGTCACGCGCTGAGCGTACCCGAACTCGATCGCCCCGCGAGTCATCGCACCGCCTCGGGCGCGTTCGGAGATTGTCACGAGCGTTCGAGGCTCACCGGGGTGCCACGCGGTGCGCTAGAATGAGGCATTGCGAGCCCCGTGGCCCGGCCCGCCCCCCCGATTCAGCCATGGTGGGCGCCACGCCCGCTCGAGCCCTGGATTTCCTTCTGGAGGAGTCGCACGCATGTCCCGCCCCAGCACCCTGCGCGAGCTCAAGGCCACCGGCTACCGGCACCGGTCCGTGAAGGACGAGCTGCGCGACAGCATGATCGCGCGGCTCCGGGCCCGCGAACCGCTGTTCCCGGGCATCATCGGCTACGAACACACGGTCGAGCCGCAGATCGTGAACGCGATCCTGTCGCGGCACGATTTCATCCTCCTCGGGCTCCGCGGCCAGGCGAAGACGCGCATCCTGCGCGCCCTGGCGCGCTTCCTCGACGAGTGGGTGCCGGCGATCGAGGGCTGCCCCTTGAACAGCGACCCGCTGCTGCCGCTCACGCACCACGCCCGGCTGACGCTCGACGCCAAGGGGGACGACACGCCGATCCGCTGGCTGCACCGCGACGAGCGCTACCAGGAGAAGCTCGCCACGCCGGACGTGACCATCGCCGACCTGATCGGCGACATCGACCCGATCAAGGCGGCCACGCTCCGGCTCGACTACTCCGACGAGCGGGTCATCCACTACGGGATCATTCCCAGGAGCAACCGCGGGATCTTCGCCATCAACGAGCTGCCCGACCTGCAGCCGCGCATCCAGGTCGGCCTGCTCAACATCCTCGAGGAGAAGGACTTCCAGATCCGCGGCTTCCCGGTGCGCATCCCGCTCGACGTGGCGATGGTGTTCTCCGCGAATCCCGAGGACTACACGAACCGCGGCAACATCATCACCCCGCTGCGCGACCGCATCTCGTCGCAGATCCTCACCCACTACCCGCTGACGCGGGACCAGGGCATGGCGATCACCGCGCAGGAGTCGTGGACCGACCGCCGCTCGGGCGTGGAGGTGCGCGTGCCGGGCTTCCTCAGGGAGCTGGTCGAGGAGGTGGCGATCCAGGCGCGCAAGAGCGAGTACGTCGACCAGAACTCGGGCGTCTCGGCGCGGCTCACGATCGCGCTGCTGGAGAACGTGGTGAGCAATGCCGAGCGCCGCGGGCTCACGACCGGCGAGAAGAAGGTGGTCGCGCGGGTGTGCGATCTACAAGCGGCCGTGAGCGCGGTGAGCGGCAAGGTCGAGCTGGTGCTCGAGGGCGAGCAGGAGGGCGCCATGAACGTGGCGCGTGCGCTGCTCGGCAAGGGGATCAAGGCGGTGTTCTCCCAGCGCTTCCCGGATGCGTTCAAGCCGCGCCGGGCGCGCGTGCGCGGCCCCCAGCCGCCCGAGGAGAGCGAGTCGCAGGCGGCCGCGGAGTATCGCCCGGTGCTGGAGTGGTTCTCCGCCGGCCACCACCTCGAGTTGGGCGACGACCTGCCGCAGCCCGAGTACGCGAAGGCGCTCGCGAGCGTGAAAGGCCTCGGCGACCTCGCGGCCCGCTACCTCGAGCCGCGCGATCCCGACGAGCACGCGGTGGCGATGGAACTGGTGCTCGAGGGCCTGCACCAGAGCAGCATGCTGTCGCGGGAGCGCACCGACACCGGCCGCACCGGCTACAAGGACATGCTCAAGCAGATGCTCTCCGGGCTCGGCGACGACTAGAGAAGCCCGGCACCACCGCGACGCCTCACGACCCGGGGGTCGAGGACGGAGCAATATCTTCAGATGAGATTCGACTACTCGAAATGGAAGGGCCCGAAGCCGGGCGACGCCGAGTTCCTGAAGCAGCTGATGGAGATCTACCGCAATCTCCTGCTGCAGACGGGCGGCGACGTGGACGAGGCGCTGCGCTGGATGGAGCACTTCGGCCGCGAGTACGGCTTCTTCGACGAGAACTTCTCGCTCGAGGACTTCAAGAAGCTGTTGGAAGAGTCGGGCGAGGCGCGGCGGACGCCGCGCGGATTCGAGATGACGCCGAAGGGCGAGAAGCGCATCCGCCAGGACTCGCTGAACGAGATCTTCTCCACGCTGCGCGCGGGCGGCGCCGGCGATCACCGCACGCCCGTGGCGGGCGCGGGCGGCGAGCGGCTGTCCGAGACCCGGCGCTGGCAGTTCGGCGACGACCTCGCGAACCTCGACCCGCTGGCGTCGGTGAACAATGCCGTCAAGCGCTCGGGCATCGACGACCTCACGCTCGCGGAGGACGACCTCGAGGTCTACGAGCAGGAGCATCTTTCTGCATGTGCCACGGTGTTGATGGTCGACGTCAGCCACTCGATGGTGCTCTACGGTGAGGACCGCATCACGCCGGCGAAGAAGATCGCGCTCGCGCTGTCGCAGCTGATCCAGTCCCGGTATCCCAAGGACACGCTCGACGTGGTGCTGTTCGGCGACGATGCCGTGCAGGTGCCGCTCTCGCAGCTGATGCGGATCCAGGCCGGGCCCTACCACACGAACACCAAGGCGGGCCTGCAGCTCGCCGCGCGGATCCTCTCCGGCCGGAAGGGCGTCAACAAGCAGGTGTTCATGATCACCGACGGCAAGCCCTCGGCGATCCGCGAGTTCGGCCGGCTCTACAAGAACCCGTTCGGCCTCGACCCCAAGATCGTGAACAAGACGCTCGAGGAGGCCGCCTACATGCGGCGCAAGCGCATCACGATCACCACGTTCATGCTCGCCGTGGACGCGCCGCTGCTCGAGTTCGTGCGCAAGCTCACCGAACTGAACCAGGGCCGCATCTACGAGACCGATCCCCAGAACGTGGGCGCGTACGTGTTCCGTGATTTCGTCCGGAACCGGAGGAAGCGGCTCCACTGAGTTTCGCGGGGCCGCCCGAAGTTCAGTGGCAGTGATCGTGGCCGCAAAATCGTAACGGTATATCGATTACGGCATTGGCATGCGGCAGCGGGGATGATTGAATTCATCCTGCGGTCCGACCCCACGTCGAACCTCCCAGCCCCCGCGAGTCCAGAGCCGCTGTCCGCCCCGCGCCCGGCTGGTCCAACTCCCACCGCCTCCGGACAGCGCCCAGGGTCTCTTCCCAATGCCGCTCGCGTCTTCTCTCCGCGCCGCCGCGTGCGCGTGCCTGCTCGTGGCCGCCAGCGTGGCGACGGCCCAGACCACTCTCGAGTCGCGCGTCGCATCCTCCCGTGACGACGCCGAGCAGTTCGCGGACTCGACGATGTACCTGGGCAGCAGCGACCTCGAGTTGATCCACGATTCGAACGACCAGATCGTGGGCATGCGCTGGGCCGGGCTCGCCATCCCGCCGGGCGTCACGATCACCGCGGCGTGGATCCAGTTCACGGCGAAGGCAGCGCAGAGCGCGGCGGCGAGTCTCGTCTTCCGCGGACAGGCTGCCGATGCCGCGCCAGCGTTCACGAGCGCGCGCTACGACATCGGCGCGCGACCCCGCACGTCGGCGTCCGTGACTTGGGCGCCGCCCGCGTGGACGTCCGGGGCCGCGGCGGCGGCGCAGCGCACGCCCGATTTGAAGAGCGTGGTGCAGCAGGTGGTGAGCCGCCCGGGCTGGGCGAGTGGCAACCCGCTCGTGATCATCGTCAACGGGTCCGGCGTGCGCACCGCGTGGGCGTGGGACGGGAACGCCGCGTCGGCGCCGCTGCTGCACATCGAGTATTCGGGCGGGACGCCGCCGGTGGACCAGCCGCCGGTCGCGAACCTCGCGGTGACGCAGCTCGCGAGTCCCCCGCTCACGGTCTCGGCGAGCGCCCTCGGCTCCACCGACACGGACGCCACGCCGATCGCCAGCTACTCGTTCGACTTCGGCGACGGCACGCAGCCCGTCGTCGTGAACGCGCCGATCATGACGACGACGCACACGTACGCGAGCGCGGGCACCTACACGGTGACGCTCATCGCCACCGACACCGGCGCGCTCGCCTCGACGCCCAGGACCTCCAGCATCACGGTCAACCCGCCGCAGCCCGACCTGCCGCCGGTCGCGAGCCTCGCGGTGACGCAGCTCGCCAGCCCGGCCCTGACCGTCTCGGCGAGCGGCGCCGGCTCCACCGACGCCGACGTGACGCCGATCGCGAGCTACTCGTTCGACTGGGGCGATGGTTCGTCGCCGACCGTCGTCAGCGCGCCGACGCTGACCGCGACACACACGTACGCGGCGGCCGGCCCGTACACGGTGACGCTGATCGCCACCGACACCGGCAGCCAGGCTTCGGCCCCGAAGACCGCCGACATCGCCGTGACCGCGTCCGTGACCGTGACCACGGTCGAGGCCCGTGTCGCGGCGTCCTCCGACGACGCGGAACAGGCGCTGACCGGCAGCATGAGCCTCACCAGCAGCGACCTCGAGCTGATCAAGGATTCCGCCGACCAGATCGTCGGCATGCGCTGGACCGGGCTCGCGATCCCCACGGGCGCGACGATCCGCGCGGCATGGATCCAGTTCATGTCGAAGGCGTCGCAGTCCGTGGTCACGAACCTCGTGCTGCGGGCCCAGGCCGCCGACAACGCGGCGACGTTCACGAGCAGCTCGAACAACATCTCCTCACGCCCGCTCACCACGGCGTCGGCGGCGTGGGCGCCGGTGGCGTGGACCTCGGGGCTGGCCGGTGCGAACCAGCGCACGCCGGACCTGAGCGCGGTGGTGCAGGAGGTCGTGAACCGCGGCGGGTGGGCGTTCGGCAACGCGCTCGCGATCGTCGTCAGCGGCACCGGACAGCGTACGGCGTGGGCCTGGAACGGGAGCGCCACCTCGGCCGCGTTGCTCCACATCGAGTACTCGGGCGGCTCGCCGCCCGTCGACAACCCGCCGGTCGCGAGCCTCGCCGTGACCCGGGCCCCGAGCCCGCCGCTCACCGTGAGCGCGAGCGCCGCCGGCTCCACCGACACCGACCCGACGCCGATCGCGAGCTACTCGTTCGACTGGGGCGACGGCTCGGCCGCGACCGTCGTCAACGCGCCGGCCCAGATCGCGACGCACACGTACGCGAGCGCGGGTACGTACACGGTGACGCTCATCGCCACCGACACCGGCGCGCTCGCCTCGACGCCGAAGACCGCCAGCATCACGGTCAATCCGCCGGCGCCCGACCTGCCGCCGGTCGCGAGCCTCGCGGTGACGCAGATGGCGAGTCCCGCGCTCACGGTCTCGGCGAGCGGCGCCGGCTCCACCGACACCGACGCGACGCCGATCGCGAGCTACTCGTTCGACTGGGGCGACGGCACGACCGCGACCGTCGTCAACGCGCCGGCGCAGGCGGCCACACACACGTACGCCTCGGCGGGTCCGTACACGGTGACGCTCGTCGTCACCGATACCGGCGCACAGGCCTCGGCGCCGACGACCGCCGGCATCACCGTGACCGCGTCCGTGACCGTGACCACGGTCGAGGCCCGTGTCGCGGCGTCCACCGACGACGCGGAGCAGTCGCTGACCGGCAGCATGAGCCTCACCAGCAGCGACCTCGAGTTGATCCACGACGGCACCGACCAGGTCGTCGGCATGCGCTGGGCCGGGCTCGCGATCCCGACGGGCGCGACCATCCGCGCGGCATGGATCCAGTTCATGTCGAAGGAGGCGCAGTCCGAGGTCACGAACCTCGTGCTGCGGGCCCAGGCCGCCGACAACGCCGCGACGTTCACGAGCACCTCGAACAACATCTCCTCACGCCCGCTCACCACGGCGTCGGCGGCGTGGACGCCGGTGGCGTGGACCTCGGGGCTGGTCGGTCCCGACCAGCGCACGCCGGACCTGAGCGCGGTGGTGCAGGAGGTCGTGAACCGCGGCGGGTGGGCGTTCGGCAATGCGCTCGCGATCGTCGTCACCGGCACCGGCCATCGTACGGCCTGGGCCTGGAACGGCAGCGCCACCTCCGCCGCGTTGCTCCACATCGAGTACTCGGGCGGCTCGCCGCCCGTCGACCGCGCGCCCGTCGCGAGCCTGGCCGTGACCCAGGCCCCGAGCCCGCCGCTCACCGTGAGCGCGAGCGCCGCCGGCTCCACCGACACCGACCCGACGCCGATCGCGAGCTACACGTTCGACTGGGGCGACGGCTCGTCCGGGACCGTGGTCAACGCGCCGGCGCAGGTCGCGTCGCACACCTACGCCAGCACCGGCACGTACACGGTGACGCTGACCGCGAAGGACACGGGAGGGCTCATCTCGGCCCCGGTCACGGCGAGCTTCACCGTGAACGCGACGCCCGCGGCCAAGGTGGCCGTGTACGTGGGCTACTACGACACGCATCACCATGCCACGACGCTGCCCAAGCCCAGCCCGTGGGAGGGGTCACCCGGCGTGGTGTTCGTGGGCAAGGCGGACGACTCGGCCTACAACTGGGATTCGTCGGCGCTGCGCGTGGACAATCTCACCGGGGCGGACATGACCGTCCTCGTCAGCTGCGACGTCGGATCCAAGCGGTTCGACCTGTGGGGCTCGCGCACGATCCCGGCGAACGGCAAGCTGATCCTGGCGCAGACCGCGTTCCAGAACTTCGACGGCTCCGACACGAGCCCGGCCGGATGCTACGGCTGCGATCCGTCGCTGTGCCTGACCAAGGTGGTGAACACGATCCCGATCATCCACGTGACCGTGGCCGGCGTGCTGACGAACTACTACGACAACACGCAGGTCCTGAACACGAAGGGCGCCGACGGGGCCGGCTGCCCGTACACGGGCGGCCGGAACGACGAGTCGCAGCAGTGGAAGCAGATCGGCACCACGGCGGCGGTGATGGAGGGCTCCGCGGACGAGAACGGCGAGTTCGTTCCGGAGCGGATGACGTTCGACGCGCCCGCGCCGAATCCGGTGAGGGACTGGACGGTTCTGCGATTCATGCTGCCCAAGGCGTCGCGCGTCGCGGTCGACATCCTCGACGTGGCCGGACGTCGGATGAGGACCAGCCTGGACCGCGACATGCCGGCGGGCATCTTCCAGCAGGGCGTGACGCTCCAGGGGCTGGATCCCGGCGTGTACTACGTCCAGGTCAGGACGGCCTACGGCAGGGTGCAGCGCCCGGTGGTGGTCTCGCGCTAACGCGGAGCCTGACGCGGGGGAGCCGGCACGGCCGGCTGCCCCGCCGTGGCCGCGGCCGCTGCGCACAGCTCGCGCAGCGCCGCGCTCGAGACCGTGCGGCTCGACTCGCGCTGCTGGCGCTGGAGCTCGAGCGAGAGCCGCGCCGCGATCGTGGGATCGCGCACGCAGTCCTGGGCCAGTAGCCGCGTGCGTTCGCGGCCGGCGGGCAGGAGCCGGTAGCCGAACGTCTCCGCGACGCGCCCGAGCGGGCCATCGTGTCGAACGTAGAGCGCGGCCGCGTCGTCCGCGAACACCAGCTGCCAGCCGGGGTTCGCGTCGAGCACGTCGATCAGTCCCGGCTCCCGGGTGCGGACGCGGCTCAGGAGCACGTAGTCGAACCGCTGCTGCAGCTCGAGCGCGGTCCAACCGGCCGTCTCGGTGAACGCGTGCAGGTAGGCGAGCCGCTCGGCGGCGGACTTGTCCTCGGGGTGGATGTCGAAGTAGGGGAGCCGCCCCGGGTCGGGCCAGAAGCGCCACAGCAGATAGCCGCCGAGGAAGAAATCGTTGAAGCCGCGGCCGCGCACGTCGTGCTGCTGCATGAAGTCGCAGGCCGCGACCGGCGCGCGGCGATCGTCGGGCCGGATGCCGAGCGTGTTCTCGAAGTGCGTCCACTCGTAGAGCGGCAGCGTGACGCAGAGCGCACCCGTGGCGAGCGCCTCGCGCCAGCCATGCTCCGCGCCGCGCGACCACCGCCGCGAGCGCCACCACTCGTCGAGGTCGCGCGCGCACCACGGTGCCGCGAGCAGGGCGTAGGTCGCCACGAAGCGGTTGCCGCTCAGCGCCAGCGCCGTGGCCAGCGCGCACAGCCCCAGCTCCAGCGCATCGGGCCACTGCCGCCGCGCGCGCCACAGCGCCAGCACGGGCCAGCCCACGAGCAGCAGCGGCAGGCCGTTCCACAGGTTCACCCGCCAGTCGAGCGCCTGCAGCTCCGAGATGCCCGAGAGCAGCGGGTCGTGCCGCCACACGAACAGGTACTCGAACGGCCGCGCCACCGCGCGCCAGCCAAACGGGTTCAGGAACGCGACCGCGACCGCGAGCAGCGTCACGAGCTCGAGACCGCGCAGCGCGGGCCGCCCCGGTGGCACGCGGGCCGCCAGCGCGTGGAGCGCGAGCACGACCACGCCGAGCGGCCACGAGATGTGGACGTTCGCCCATGCCCAGCTCACCAGCACGAGCGCCACATCGCGCCGGCCGGGCCCGCGACGGGTGGCGAGCAGCCACAACTCGAGCGCGAGCAGCACCGAGGCGAGCGTCTCGGGCCGCACCTGCGAGCGCTGCCGGTAGACGAGCGCGCAGATCACGAGCACGACGAGCGCGAGCGAGCCGCGCACGCCCATCGCGCGCGCCGCCGCCCACAGCAGCGCGAAC
>Ga0070689_100000876_pt1 | contig 18751 bp, 12 predicted proteins | sample KBSS23HmetaG_FD_64669 | JGI IMG/M metagenome (GOLD analysis project Ga0070689, IMG submission 64669) | Switchgrass rhizosphere microbial communities from Kellogg Biological Station, Michigan, USA - KBS S2-3H metaG | ecosystem: Host-associated > Plants > Roots > Rhizosphere ...
TCGGCCAGCTCGTCGTTCTCGAGGATCGCGACGCGGGTCTCGTACGAGTCCGCGTTGATGATGATGCGCTGCTTCACGGCCGTCCTTCCCGGACGCGCCTTCGGCTCCCCTTCGACCTAGTGCGGCGACAGCAGGCGCAGCGGCTCACACCGCTCGCCTCCCCGCTCCGCCCACAGCGCCGTGCGTTCCACGTCCACGGTGCGCGGGTCGGCCTCGGGGACCAGCAATCCGATGAGGTCGTCGGGCCGGGCCGCTGCGCGCAACGTGAAGCGCAGGTGCAGGTCCAGCACCGCCGGGGCCTCGTCGAGGCTGGCGTGCAATGCCGCGATCGAAGGTTTGGCGTCGAATTCGCGTGCCTTGTCCTCGCTCACGCGCCGCACGAGCACGACGTCGCGCGCCAGCAGGCGCGAGACGCGGGCGTCGAGCTCCGAGCGGAGGGTGCCGGGAGCGATCCCGGCCTCGGCGAGGAAGCTCCCCGGGAACCGCACCCGGTAGCTCGCGCCCTCCAGCTGGCTCATGAGCGATGGCGTCTTGTAAAGGATGGGCCGGAAGCCCGTGACCGTGAGCCCGTCCGGAAGCACGGCGTTCAACCTCTCGGCGAGGTCGACGCCCGGCGGCCGGTTGAGCTCCAGGTCGAATACTTCGGCCCGGGAACGAAAGCCCAGTGGCAACGGCGGCCCGAACGACATCTTGATGTGCGGGTGATGCCCCTGGGTGAAAGCGAGCGGCAGCCCGGAGCGGCGCAACGTCCGCTCCCAGGTGCGCATGAGATCGAGGTGCGAGAGGAAGCGCATGGTGGCGCCCTTCGCGAACTCGATCCGGAACCGCGTGCTGGTGGCCACGCCGCCCGCGGTCGCGGACGTGCCGTGCGGAGCGCGCAGTGCCCTGTGGGCACGGGCTCGACGGCCGTACGCCGGCGCCGGAAGCGTGGCGAGGACGGACTCCAGGTCCAGGCTGGCGTGGGGCTGCTTCACCCACGGACGCTGGTTGCAGTCCACGACGCCGCAGGCGAAGCACACGTCTTCGAGCCGGCAGTCGTCGAGGATCGCCGCCTCGTCGGCGCGACGCTTGTCGCGGACGAGGAACTTCTTGGTCACCGGGGACTGGACCACGTCCCACGGCTGCTCGAGCTCGACATCGCGCTCGATGAGATAGCGCTCGGGATCGATGCCGTGATCCGCGAACACGTCGAGCCAGGTGGCGAAGCGCAGGTGCTCGCTCCAGGCGTCGAAGCGGCAGCCGCGCCGGTAGGCCTCCTCGATCGTGGCCCCGAGCCGGCGGTCGCCGCGCGTGAACACGCCTTCGAGGAGACTGGTCTCGGCGTCGCGGTACTTGAGCACGATCGGACGGCCCTTCACCGCCTCGCGCAGGATGACGAGCCGGCGGTTGAGCTCCACCGTGCTCACCTGCGCCGCCCACGCGAACGGCGTGTGCGGCTTGGGCACGTGCGGCGACACGCTCACGGTGACGCGGAAGCCCCGGTTGCCCGCGTCGCGCGCCGCCTGCCACGCCTTGTGGCCGAGGTCGATGATGGCCTTGAGATCGTCATCGGTTTCGCTCGGCAACCCGCACATGAAGTAGAGCTTGGCGCCGGTGTAGCCTTCGCGCGCCGCGGTCGCGACCGAGGCCAGCAGCTCCGCCTCGGTGTGGTTCTTGTTGATGACGTCGCGCATGCGCTGGCTGCCGGCCTCGGGCGCGAGCGTGATCGTGCCCTTCTTTTGAGCCGCGATTCGGCGCGCCACGTCCACGGGAACGTTGTCCGGTCGCGTACTCGGCAAGCTGAGCTGGACGCGTGTCGGGCACAGCAGGTCGGCGAGTGCCGCCACCTGCTCCACGATCTGGGTGTGGTCGGTGGTGCTGAGCGAGATGAGCGACACCTCTTCCAGGCCCGTGCCCTGGAGTCCGCGCAGCACCTCGCCCACCACCTGGTTCGCGGGCTTCTCGCGCACCGGGCGGTTGATCATCCCCGCCTGGCAGAAGCGGCAGCCGCGCGTGCAACCGCGCATCACCTCCACCGAGAGCCGGTCGTGCGTGATCTCGCCCACCGGCACCAGCGGCATCGGCGGGTAGTACTCGGCCTTCAGCTCCTTCACGTACGCCGACCACACGCGCTCGGGGAAGCCCGGGCGCGCGCGCGGCACGAGCCAGCCCTCGCGGGTCTCGACCGTGTCGTAGCCGCTCGGGACATAGGTCCCGGGGACGTGCGCGAGCCGGCGCAGCAATGCAGCACGGCTCACGCCCTCGCGCTTGCCCAGCTTCACCAGCTCCACCACGCGGTGGATGACTTCTTCCCCGTCGCCGATCACGAACGCGTCGATGAACTCGGCCATGGGTTCGGGGCTGAATGCCTGGGCACCCCCGGCGATCACCAGCGGATGGCGCTCGTCGCGATCCACCGTGCGCAGCGGCATGCCGGCGAGCTCGAGCATCATCAGCACGTTCGTGTACTGGAGCTCGTACTGGAGCGAGAAGCCGAGCACGTCGAACTCGCGCGCGGGCGTGTGCGAATCGATGGAGAAGAGCGGGATGCCGAGCCGCCGCATCTGCGCCTCGGCGTCGGGCCAGGGTGCGAACGCCAGCTCGCACGCGGCGTCCGGCCGGCGGTTCACCACGTGGTGGAGGATGCGGATCCCCAGGTTCGAGAGCCCGATCTCGTAGGCGTCCGGGAACGCGATCAGCACGCGCACGTCGGCCGAGCCGAGCGGCTTCGGCGCCTCGCCCAGCGCGCTGCCCAGGTAGCGATTGGGCTTGGAGACGCGCGGCAGGAGCTGGTGCTCGATGAGCTCTTTGACCGGCGGGACGGTGACCGTCATGCGAACGTGGGAGGCTCCGGGACAGCGGGACCGCGGCGGATTCGAACCGACGCGAGGGCCGGCGGGCGGGGCACCCGTGTTCCGCGCCGTGCGCGGATGCGGGTCCAAGCCCGAGGAAGGGCCGTACCCGGGGCCCTCCCCCTGCCGGATTGGCGCGTCAAGGTAGCACGCGGCGCACCGCGGGCGCTAGGCGCGCGAAACCCGCAAATCATTGCGGGAGAAACGGTCACGGGGCGGAATCGCGCCCGTTCCGACGCATCGCGGGCGGTGTGTCCGGATGGAGACGCAACCGTGTCCCGGCGCCCACGGCGCACGCGTCGCGAGCGCGCGTCCCGCTCACGTAGCGGAGTCGCCGGTGTCCCGCCAGCCGATGCGGTCGCACCACGTTACGCGTGCGGGTCCGTGGCTCGGGGCGTGCGCGCGGCGTTGGCCCGGGTCGTGCGCCAGGGCCTGGCGGGCGACGCGACGGACGCGCCGCCCGGCACCGCAGCCCCGACCGCGAGGAGTCACGAGCATGAGGATCACGTCCGTTGGCACGTCGATCGCCGCGGCGGCGCTGGCGAGGAGCGGGCCCGCGCGCGCCTACCTGGCCGGTCCGCTCACGGTGGAGGTGCTCGGTTGGAGCCCCGCCGTCGAGCGCATCTACGTCCGGCAACAGGGCCACGTCGGGAGCGACGGTGAGCGCGACTGCGTCTTCTACTTCGATCTCCGGGCGCACCATCCCGCGCGCCCGTGGGTCGTGCGCGCCAGCCTGCGGCGGTGGAGCCCCGACGCCGAAGAGAGGGCAGGGTTCGACCGCGAGCACGCGCGACTCGAGGAGACTCTGGGCGGGCTCGAGCCGCTCGAGCGGGCGGACGAGGGGCGCGAGGTGCTGCTTCGGAGCGCGACCGTCGAAGCCGACACCACGATCGCGCTGACGAGCGGCATGGAGCCGACGCACCGCTACACGCTGCGCGTCGGCGACGGCATCCGGGCGACGGCGTGGTGGACGCCGTGCGTGTCCGCCCTCCGGCGCTACAGGGTTCCGGGTCGCGCGGCGGAAGTGGTGGTGCTGTCCTTCGTCGGCGACCCGTTCGAAGGCGGCCACGAGATCCAGCACTGCGTGCTCACCGGGCTGCCGGATCTCGCTGAGCAGCGCCTCGACAGCCCGAACGGTGTGCTGCCATGGCCGCTCGTTCACTGAGTCCGCGCGTGGCGCTCGCCGCGATGGTCATCGGTGCCGTGCTGGTCGGGGCGGTGCCGTCGAGGGCGCAGCCCCACCTCACCTCGTTCGATTCGCTCCTGACGCTCGACTACACGCGCGACCGGCTCGACCTCAACACGCTCCGCGCGCTTCGTCCGGACGACCTGCCGCTCCTTCGTGGCGTGGTGTTCGGGCGCCACGGGCGTGTGTTCCGAAACGAGGACATCCAGGAGTGGCTGGAGTCCCAGGACTGGTACCACCCGGACTCGGCGTTCACGAACGCCTCGCTCGGCGACGTCGAGCGCGCGAGCCTGGACGTCATTCGCCAGGTCGAGGCGGAGAACCACTCGATGGTCGAGCCCGGTGACCTGCGCTGGTGGCAGGACCAGCACATGCACATCGACCAACTCGGCACCCACACGCGCATGGAGTGGGCCGTGCTGCGCGCCGAGGTCGAGGCCGTGCACGGCCGGCGCTTCCCGGCCGAGCCCTGGCTCCAGCGCTACTTCGAGGAGCGCTACTGGTACCGCGCGGACGATCGCTACGATGCCGGTCGGCTCACCGGGATCGAGCGCGCGAACCTGGCGCTCATCGATTCACTCGCTCGCGCCCAGGGTGCCGGCGCGCTCGCGCCCTGCGACATGGGCCTGTACGAGCGCCAACCCGTGACCATCGACGTGCTCCGCGGCACGGGGTTCGCGACGCTGCGCATCCTCCGGAACGAGATCTACGCGCGCCGCGGGATGAGGTTCCCGGACGGTCAGCTCGCCGACTGGTTCACGAGCCGCGAATGGTACGAACCGCGGGACAGCGCCGCCGTCGAGCTCACGCAGTTGGACCAGCGCAATGTCGCGACGATCGCGGCGTACGAGCGCTCGCTCCGCGAGTCGCTGGATTCGGCACCGATCGACACGACGCTGCTGTGGGGCCTGTTCGCCGAAGACGCGCATCGCCTTGCGATCGAGGTCTACGCCCGGCACGGTCGCGTCTTCCGCCGCAAGTGGGAGCAGGACTACGTCTCGAAGCTCGCCGGCTACCAGCCCGACCCCGGATACACCGATGCGCGCCTCACCGAGATCGAGCGCACGAACATCGCCGCGCTCGTCCGGTACGAGAAGAACGCGAGCAGCATCCGGGGCGGTGTCGAGGGCTGATAGCCGCGCTCCCGGGCCCCGCGGGACGGGGCCGAGCCGCTCGCACGGGCGTCAAGAGGTGGAGCGCTACTCTGCCCTCAATGCCGCGCTGGGATCCTCGTGCGCGCTGCGGATCGCCGGGACCAGGCTGGCCCCGACCGAGACCACGAGCAGCATGGCCGTCACCGTACCGAACACGACGGGATCGCGCGCCGACTGGTCGAAGAGCAGGGGTCCGATCCATCGCCCCGCTGCCAGCGCCATGGCTCCGCCGACGACCGCACCGGACACGGCGAAGCGCAGTCCATCGCGGACCACCAGCCGGATCACGTCACCAGCCGCCGCACCGAGGGCGATCCGCACCGCGAACTCCCGCCGCCGCTGCGCCACGTCGTACGCGATCACGCTATAGAGTCCCCCGGCTGCGAGCACGAGCGCCAGCAGGCCGAACGCCGTGAAGACCGTGGCACCCATGACCCAGGAACGAGCCTGGTCCTCGACGACCTCCCCCAGCCGCGTCACCGACACGTAGGACGCACCGGGCATCTCCTGCTGCAGGCGCCGGCGCAGCGGCTCGATCGCCTGCTTCGCGTCGCCTCGCGGGCGCGCGAACAGCCCGCCCTCCTGTGGCTGCCACTGCGACGCGGGCAGATAGTAGTAGTAGGCGCGCGCCTCCGGTCCGAGACCACGGGCGTGGATGTCCTCGGCGATGCCGACGACCCGGGCGCAGGGCATGGTCTCGGGGTCGATACCGATCCGGACGCACTTGCCGATCGGGTCCTCTCGCGGCCACAGCGCCGCTGCCATCGCGGCGCCGACCACCATGACCCGCTCGGCGCCCGCCACGTCCCCGCGCTCGAAGGCGCGGCCGCGAAGGATCCGGGTGCCCATCGTCGCGAAGTAGTCCGGCGACACCGCGTTCAGCTCGAACTCCCCGAGTGCTTCCACCGAGTCGACGCCCGGGACGGAGATCGGCCAGCTCGCCATGCCCGCCATGGGTACCGCGAACTGCAGGCTGGCGTGCGAGATCCCCGGCACGGTCGTCGCGGCGCGGAGCAGCCGCTCCCGGAGCGCCACCGTGCGCGCGCTGTCGAGCTTCACGTCCCGCATCCTCAGCTCGACGACCAGCACCGAGTCGGCGTCGAATCCGAGCCGCACGTGGCGGACATGGCTCAGGCTCCGCTCGAAGAGCCCGGCGCCCACGAGCAGGACCAGCGCGAGCGCCACCTGGAGGACCAGGAGCGCCGCGCGCGCCCGCGACCGGTGTTGCGCGCCGGCGCGCGCGCCCGACTTGAGCTCGTCCGCCACGGTGAGCTGCCGTGCCTGGAGCACCGGGAGCAAGCCCGTGAACGCCCCGACCGCCAGCGTCACCACGCCCAGGTACGCCAGTGTTCGCGGGTCGGTGGCGACCGTCGCCGCCTGGGTGCCGGGGAGGAACCACGCGCCGAGGAGACCGGCCATCCACGTCCCGACGCCGAGGCCCAGCACGCTACCCGCCGCGGCGAGCAGCAGGCTCTCGGTGAAGAGCTGCGAGAGCAGCCGCTTCCGGCTCACGCCCAGTGCGAGCCGGAGCGCGATCTCTCGACGCCGGGTAAGGGCGCGGGCGAGCATGAGGCTCGCCACGTTCGCGCAGGCGATGAGCAGCACGATGGTCGTCACGCCGGCAAGCCAGAGGGCGACCTTTGCGACGCTCGAGCGCTCGGGTCCGCGGTCCGGCAGGATCGATCCCGCGAGCGCTCGCGGGCGGAGTTCCGCGAGGCGATCGGCGCTCCCCTGGGCGACATAGCTCGCCCGGAGCGCCTGCGACAGATCGGCGCTCGCCGCCTCGATCGTGACGCCGGGGCGACGGCGCACGATGGTGGCGAGCCCGAAGGCAGAGCCGTAGTTGGTGGGCCAGTCGCCGCCGATGGTACTCGCCGCGTACGCCGCGACCGGGATGAACGCCGCCGGAGGGGTCAACGGCCAGAGTCCGGTGAACTCCTTCGGTGCGACGCCGATGATGGTGTAGACGGCGGAACCGATGTGCAGGGAAGTGCCGATCGCGTCCGCGCGCCCGGCATACCGGGCCTGCCAGGTCGGGTAGCTCAACACCGCGACCGGCTCCCGCGCCTGGGGGCTGTCGTCCACGGGGCCGAAGTAGCGGCCGGCGACGGGCGGTGCATCGAAGAACGTGAAGAACGTTGCGCTCACGACCCCGATCGGCATCTCGCGGGCCTCCTGCCCGACCCCCACCGCGAGCCGCCTCAGGCTGTGCGCGGCGATGTCGGAGAAGGACGTGGTGAAGCGCACCAGGTCCGCGTGCCGGGGATACTGGCCGCCCGTTTCCCGCTCGACGCCATCGCGCATCCGGTAGAGGTGGACGCGATGGACCGACGCCGCGCCGCGCATCAGCGGCGGTGGGCGAAACATCAGGCGGTCGATCAGGGAGAACATCGCCGCGTTGGCGCCGACCCCGAGGGCGAAGGTGAGCATCACGCCCGTGGTGAACGCGGGGCTGGCGCGGAGGCTCCGCAGCGTCACCTTCGCGTCCTGCACCATGGCTTCGAGAGACGGCCAGAGCCAGACGCCGCGCGACGCTTCCCGCATCCGGGTGGTGTTCCCCATCGCCCGGCGCGCGGCGGCTTCGGCGTCTGCGGCCGGCAACCCCTGCTCGATCAAGTCCTGGCGGATCTTCTCGCGATGGAAGGACAACTCCTCCTCGAGCTCCGCGCCGTGGACGCGGAGCCGCCACACGTGCGCCAGCCGCCGCAGGAGTCGCATGCGCCTACGCGGTGTCCAGAACCAGCCGGATGGCGCCCACGATCCGCTCGAACGCCTTCCGCTCGGCGGCGAGGTGCCGGTGGCCGGCCGGGGTCAGCGTGTAGTAGCGCGCACGCCGGTTGTTCTCCGATGCGCCCCACGCCGCCTTGACGTACCCGTCGAGCAGCAGCCGCTGGAGCGCCGGATAGAGCGAGCTCTCGCCGACCTGGAGCACGTCTTCGGACAGCTGCTTCAGCCGTTGCGCGATGCCATAGCCGTGCAGCGGCCCGCGCGTGAGTGTGCGGAGCACGAGGAGGTCCACCGTGCCGGGGAGCATGTCGGGTGAGGGCTTCACGCGGGGCGTCCTCCCATCGATAGGTGATGGGAAGATCGCACCGGGCCCAAAGGACGTCAAGCCCCATCGACAGGCGATGGGAGCGGGACGGCGCGAGAACCTCTCCCCCTCCTTCCAATCATCACCACGTCGGCCTACCAGATACTCGGCGAGGAACGCTCCGATTTCTCCCCTCGTGCTCTTCGATTACTGCACTCACGAACCGGACCATGCAATCCGATCGGGGGCGACGCGGCCCAGTCGAACACATGCCCACCGCGTTCGCAGGAGGACACCCGACGAGAACTCGCGCGCGGCCGTGGGTGTCTGCTAACGTTCAGGTTGATGCCGTACGGCCTCGCACGGGAGGTCACGGGTGAAGCTCTCCGACCGGTCGTACTTCACGCTCAAGCGCCTGCACTCGCTCACGGGTGTCGTCCCCGTGGGCCTTTTCCTGCTCGAGCACCTGTATACGAACGCGCGCTCGCTCCAGGGGCAGGAGGCGTTCGACCAGGCCGCTGCTGATCTGGCGAAGCTGCCGTTCGTGGTGCTGCTCGAGGCGCTCGGGATCTGGTTGCCGATCCTGTTCCACATGGTGGTCGGCATCCTGATCTCCACCACGGCGCAGGCGAATGTGCGGCACGGCTACGCGCGCAATTGGCAGTACGCCCTGCAGCGCGTTTCCGGGATCCTGCTCGTCTTCTACCTGCTCTACCACACCTGGGCGCTGCGCTTCGATCCGCACTACCTGCACTCGGTGAGCGCCTACCAGTACGTGAACCATCACCTCGCCGAGCCGGCGGTGATGGCGTTCTACGTGCTCGGCACCGTGGCCGCCTGCTACCACTTCGGCAACGGGCTCTTCGGATTCGCCATCCACTGGGGCCTGGTCACCGGTCGCGACGCGCAGCGGAACATGGCGCGCCTGGGGCTCGCGGTGTTCGTCGGGCTGTCGCTCCTCGGCGTCGCGGCGCTGTTCGGGTTCCGCGGCCTGCGGCTCGACTTCCTGCAGAAGCCGCACGGCAGCGAGCGCACGCCGGTGGTGCTGCGCAGCGGGGCTACTCGATGAGCGCGCCGCGCGTGGCCGTCGTGGGTGGCGGGCTCGCGGGCCTGATGACGACGCTCAAGCTCGCCGAGGCAGGGGTCCCGGTCGACCTGTTCTCCATCGTGCCCGTCAAGCGCTCGCACTCGGTGTGCGCGCAGGGCGGGATCAACGGCGCCGTGAACGTGAAGGGCGAGGACGACTCGCCCGAGATCCACTTCTTCGACACCTGCCGCGGCGGCGACTTCCTCGCCCACCAGCCGCCGGTCAAGGGCATGTGCTACGCGGCCCCGGGCATCATCTACCTGTTCGACCGCATGGGCGTGACGTTCAACCGCACGCCCGAGGGGTTGCTCGAGTTCCGCCGCTTCGGCGGCACGCTCCACCACCGCACCGCGTTTGCCGGCGCGACGACCGGGCAGCAGCTCCTGTACGCGCTCGACGAGCAGGTGCGCCGCCACGAGGCCGCGGGCGTGGTGAAGAAGTACGAGGGCTGGGAGTTCGTGGGGCTCGCGCGCGACGACCACGGCCGCTGCGTCGGACTCGTGGCGCTGGACCTCCGTAGCATGAAGCCGCAGGCGTTCGCCGCGGGCGCGGTGGTCATGGCCACGGGCGGCCCCGGCCTGATGTTCGGCCGCAGCACGAACTCGATCATCAACTCCGGGTCGGCCGCGGCCGCGGCCTACATGGAGGGCGCCGACTATGCGAACGGCGAGTTCATCCAGGTCCACCCCACCGCCATCCCGGGCATGGACAAGCTGCGGTTGATGAGCGAGTCGGCGCGCGGCGAAGGCGGCCGGGTGTGGGTGCCGAGGAAGCAGGGCGATGCGCGCCCGCCGAAGAGCATCCCCGAGGGCGAGCGCTGGTACTTCCTCGAGGAGAAGTATCCCAAGTACCAGAACCTCGTGCCGCGCGACGTGGCGAGCCGCGAGATCCACAAGGTCTGCGTGGACATGGGCCTCGGCGTCGGCGGCGGCATGGTCGTGTACCTGGACCTGACGCACATCCCGCGCGAGACGCTGAAGAAGAAGCTCGAGGGCATCCTCGAGATCTACGAGAAGTTCACCGGCGAGGATCCCTGCGAGCAGCCGATGAAGATCTACCCCGCGGTGCACTACTCGATGGGTGGCCTGTGGGTGGACTACGAGCGCACGAGCGACGGATTCCTGAGCCACGCCAGCGCGCGCAACCAGCGCACGAGCATCGAGGGTCTCTACGCCGTGGGCGAGTGCGACTACCAGTACCACGGCGCCAACCGCCTGGGTGCGAACTCGCTGCTGTCGTGCGTGTACGCGGGCCAGGTGGCGGGCCCCGCGGTGCTCGCCTATCTCAAGTCGAGCGCGCACGTCGACGACCCGCGGCCGTCGGTGCTCGAGGCCGCGGAGAAGAAGTGGGCGGCGCGCTTCGCGGAGCTCGGCAAGCGCGACGGCGCGGAGAACCCGTACGCGCTGGCCGACGAGCTCGGGAAGACGATGCTGGAGAACGTCACCATCGTGCGCGACAACAACAAGTTGCGGGCCACCGATGCGAAGTTGCAGGAACTCACGGAGCGCTGGAGCCAGGCCGGCGTGCTCGACCATGGCGTGTGGGCGAACGCGCCGCTGTCGTTCCTGAACCAGCTCTGGAACATGGTGCACCTGGCGCGCGTGGTCACACTCGGCGCGCTCGCGCGCGACGAGAGCCGGGGCGCGCACTACAAGCCCGAGTTCCCGAAGCGCGATGACGCGAACTGGTTGAAGACGACGATCGCCTCGCACACACCCGAGCGTCCCTGCCTGCGCTACGCACCGGTCGACGTGTCGCTGTGCGCGCCGGTTGAGAGGAAGTACGACTGATGCCGCGCCAGACGATCGAGCTCAGGGTCAAGCGACAGGACACGCCCACGGGGCGCTCGCGCTGGGAGGAGTTCTCGCTGCCGTGGCAGCCGAACATGAACGTGGTCGCCTGCCTGATGGAGATCCGCAAGCACCCGGTGACGAAGCAGGGCCAGGCGACCACGCCCGTCCACTGGGAGGCGTCGTGTCTCGAGGAGGTGTGCGGCTCGTGCACGATGCTCGTGAACGGCAAGCCGCGCCAGTCGTGCACCGCGCTCGTGGATTCGCTGGGCGAGGGCGCGATCGTGCTCGAGCCGCTCACCAAGTTCCCGGTCGTGCGCGATCTGCAAGTGGACCGCTCGCCGATGTTCGATGCGCTGAAGCGCGTCAAGGCGTGGATCCCGATCGACGGCACGTACGACCTCGGCGCGGGACCGCGGCTCTCCCCCGCCGAGCAGGAAACGGAATACGCATTCTCGCGCTGCATGACTTGCGGCTGCTGCATGGAGGTGTGCCCGCAGTACAACGACCACTCGGAGTTCATCGGCCCGGCACCGATCGCCCAGGTGCGGCTCTTCAACTCGCATCCCACGGGCCGCATGAACGCCCAGGAGCGGCTGGATGCGATCATGGGCCGCGGCGGGCTCGCCGACTGCGGCAACGCACAGCTCTGTGTCGAGGCCTGTCCCAAGGAGATCCCGCTCACCGAGGCGTTCGGCGAGCTGGGCCGGCAGGTGACGCTGTCGTGGCTCCGACAATTGTTCTCGAAGTGAGCAGGCTCCCGTGAGGCTGCGGTGAGGCTCCCATGAGGCTCTCATGACCGAGGCGTTCGCGCGCGACCGCACGAGCGGCTCCGCGGGTGTCGGCCGCGGGTTCCTGGATACGCTCGAGCGCTGGGCGGCCACGGACCGGACCGCCGACGCGCCCGCAACGCGTGCGCTGCTGTTGGCGTGGCTGCGCGCGGCCCAGGCGGCGCAGCCGAGCATGGCGCTCGTGCACCAGCTCGCGGCGCGCGCGCTCGCGGTGGCGGACGCGGCGGTCCAGCGCGGCGACCGCGCCGCCGACCTGCGCGCGCACCTCGCCGCGAGCTGTGCCGCGGAGCGCCGTGACCTGGAGCAGGCCGTGGCCGACGCGGCGAACGTCGCGGCGCAGCTCGTGACCACGAGCGAGCCGTGGATCGCAACGCTCTCGGCGAGCGACGGCGTGCTCGCGGCGCTTCTGGCGCTGGCGAAGGCGGGCCGGCGACCACGCGTGCTCGTGGCCGAATCGCGCCCGCTGCTCGAAGGCCGCGGCACCGCGCGCGCGCTCGCGGCGGCCGGCATCGAGACCTGGATCGTCGCCGACGCCGCGCTGCCGCTGCTGATCTCTCAGGCGGCCGCGGTGTGGCTCGGCGCCGATGCGGTCACCGAGCAGGGCGTGATCAACAAGATCGGCTCCTACACGGCGGCGCTCGCTGCACGCGAGCACGGCGTACCGGTGTGGTCGATCGCGGTGCGCCGGAAGCTCATGCCCGGCGGCACCGCCGCGCTCGGCATCACCGAGATGCCTGCGTCCGAGCTGTGGGAGGACGCCCCGAAGGGCGTCCGGCCTCGCAACGTCTACTTCGAGATGGTGCCCGCGCCGCTCCTGCGCGGCGTCGTCGTCGAGGACGGCGTGCTCGGTGCCACCGAGTGCGCGGTGGCGGCGCGCGACCGCGAGCTGCCGCCGGAGCTGGCAGCGGCTTTCCGCGCGTGAGCGGCGGCCGCGTCGGGGGCGGCCCGGTCGCGATCGAGCCCATGAGCGAGGCGGATGCCGCAGCGGTGCTCGCGATCTACGCGGCGGGCATCGCCGCCGGACACGCCACGTTCCAGACCGAGGTTCCGCGCTGGGAGGAGTTCGACACCGCACATCACAAGAACCCGCGCCTGGTCGCTCGCGACCCGTCGGGTGAGCTGCTGGGCTGGTGCGTGCTCTCCCCCATCTCCGGCCGCGCCGTCTATGCGGGCGTCGCCGAGGAGAGCGTGTACGTGGCCGCGGCCGCGCGCGGTCGTGGTGTCGGCCGCGCGCTGCTCGTGGCCATGTGCCGCGCCTCCGAAGAGGCCGGCATCTGGACGCTCCAGGCCGGGATCTTCCCGGAGAACGCTGCGAGCCTCGCGCTGCACGAAGCCTGTGGCTTCCGCGTGCTCGGCGTGCGCGAGCGGATCGGCCGGCATCACGGCCATTGGCGCGACGTGGTGTTGATGGAACGACGCAGCCAGCGCGTCGGGCTCGAGTGATGGGCACCTGGAACGTCGCACGCGCGTCGTATAGATGAAGGTGGGCCAGCCGACGACTGTCGCCGGCGAGAAACCCGGCGCCGGGGCTCGTCGCGCGCGCAAACACGGATGAGGTGGAACGTACGGAGGGCCTTTCCCGTGTCGGCCCCACACGGGTCGCACCCTGCGCGGGTCGTCCCGGTTCGTGACACATCGAGAACCGACAACCTTCCGTATATATAAGGAGGGGCCCGCTGACCGGAAGCGGCGCGATGGCGGTTTGTAGTAATGGCAGGGCCTCGCGCGCAAGCGATCACGCTGCGGTCACGTGTTCGCAACGTGGCAACGACCGCCGTGCGCGAAGACATGCGGTGTGGACTGCCGAGTTGCTCAGGCAATTCACCGATTGGCGGCCCCCAAGGCAGTGACTATGGTTTCAGTACGGTGGCGTTTGGCCGCATGACGACTCACTGGGTGCCGCTTGAGGCTCGACGATGGACGCGCATGTGAGCAGTGTATCGAACGCCACCCAAGGCTCCTCTCGGAGGATCCTGGATCTCGCATCGGCGCGGCTGATCTCGAGCCGTTCGCTCTCGACTCCCGAGCCCCTGGTGCGCGTGTTCGCGCGCCGGGTGCAGCAGGAGGGCGCGCTCGATCTCACCCAGGGCGACTACAAGAATGCGGACTTCGCGCCGCATCCCGAGGTCGTGCGCGGCGCCCAGCGCATCACGCGCAATTCCGTTCACAGCTATGGGCCGTCGGTGGGGCGGATGGAGGTGCGCGCGGCGATCGCGGAGTTCATCAACCGCGACGGGCAGATCGACTATCCGGGCTCGCAGGTGCGGTTCCTCCCCGACGAGGTGCTCTTCACCGCGGGTACGCGCAGCGGGCTGGCAATGGTGCTCGAGGTGCTGGGCGCCGACGGATCGGGCGTGGTCGTGCCGCGCCCGAGCTGGGAGTACGACTGGTTCGTGACGCGGGCGGGCAAGCGCGTCGTCGAGCTGCCCACGGACGCGCCCGGGTTCGAGCCCGATCCCGAGCAGCTCGATCTCCTGCTCTCGCGCGGCGGCGTGTCCTCGGTGATCCTCAACAACCCGCACAATCCCACCGGGCGCGTCTATCCTCGCGCCCTGGTCGAAGCCCTGGTGCGCGTCGCTGTGAAACATCGGGTGTTCGTCCTCTACGACGCCGTCTACCAGCGGCTGGACTACAGCGGCGACTTCGTGAACCCGGCGTTCGCCGATCCCGAATGGCGCGACTGGGTGGTGACGCTGTCGGGGCTGTCGAAGATGGACATGTTCGGCGCCTCGACGGGCGCGCGTGCGTGCTGGGTGGCGCTGTCCGATGGCATCCGCAGCGGCCAGCTCCGCGCCCGCGACGTGCTCGCGAACCTCGCCGCGTGGTTGACGGCGAACCCGTCGACGCTCGCCCAGGACTGGGCGCTCGCGGCGCTCGAGAGCCCGCTGGCGGCGATCCGCCGCCCGTCCCCGAGCATGCGCGAGCGCCGTGACTTCATGGCCACGGCCGCCGACGAGATGTCCGCCCTGGGCGTGGAGCGCAGCGACTACGGCGGCACCTTCTACGCACCGCTCGCGTTCCCGGGCCTGGTCGGCGAGTCGTACGAGCGCCTGAGGAACGGCGTGCGCGAGCGCTCGACGGTCCGCGACTCCGAGGACGCGTTCGAGTTGCTCCTGGGGGCCGGCATGGGCGGGATCCCGTTCGCCGCGTTCGCCGGCGCCGACAAGCGGCGCTATGGGACGTGGCAGCGGCTCTCCTATGGCTCGAAGGACGTCGGGGAGCTGGCGATGTTCATGGACCGCCTGCGGAACGTCCTGCTCGGCCAGTCCCGAAACGGCTCGAGCCCGCCGTCGATCGCCGCGCGCTCGATCGAGGACCGCGTGTGGTCGAGCGTGTGCACCGCGTCGGGGTACGAAGCGCTCGACGCGCTCGGGCCCGGCATCCATCGCGCGGCCCGCAAGGCGATGCCGGACCTGGCGCCGAGGAACGCCGCTCCGGAGCCGGGATCCGGGGCGCGGCTCACGGGCACCAAGCACCCCGATTCCACGCGCCATCGTGTCGAGCAGCTCGAGCATGCGCTGCGCACGGTCTCGGGCGACACCGCGCGGGCGCTCGCGCACCTCGAGGACAACCCGCTCGTCGAGGCGCGGCAGGAATTCGACGAGTCGATCGCCGACCTCCTCGGCCAGTGCAACGAGGTCCTCATCGACTTCGAGGGCCGGCACATCAGTCCCGAGTGGCTGGAGCTGCCGGAGAAGGTGGTGCTGGCGATGCTGTGGCGCGGCATGGTCGCCGGCGAGGACCGGCACCTGCTGGTGCGGGTGCCGAATCCGTGGCTGGAGCCGGACGAGGAGAAGATCTCCAAGATCCTGGCGGCGGTGGCAAGGGCGAACTTCATCTTCCACCTCGCGTGCGAGCGGGTGGGCCATGTCCCGGCGCAGAACGCCATCTACGAGCTCACCATTCCGCAGATCTGCGCCCTCGGCGACATCGACGCCATGTGCAAGGTGGCGACGCTCTACACCGAGGCGATCGAAGGGTTGTTCCACGGATCCCGCGAACGGGTGGATGACTTCCTCTCCGCCCGGATCACCGGAGCCCGGCGTGCGCAGCTGATCGAGCGCGTGCAGCGCATCCGGCTCGTTCCCCTGGTCGAGAACGTCGCCGCGCTCGCCCGCCTTCCCGACCTGCTCGAGCCGCTCTACGGCGCGCTCACCGACGGCGACGGAAGTTCGGGTGCACCCCGGCCAGGATTCGTGACCCGCTTCGACGACCGTGAAGCCATCGTGCGCGTGTTCGTGGCGCTCTCCGACACCGCCGAGCAGAGTGGCAAGATCGCCACGGACGCTGCCGTGGCGATGACGCTGGCCTCCCGTGCGGAGGCGGAGCGTCGACTGGCGGCGCTGGCCGCACGCGATGGCGATCCGGCGCCGCGCGTCGCCTACCTGATCGGTGCAGGCCGCGCCGGCTTCCGCGGCGGGCTGGACCCGGAGAACGACGCGGTGATCCGCCAGTATGCGCACGCCGACGGCGTGTGCCTGCAGGGGATCCGCACGGACGCCCCGGACGAGGCGGCCCGGCTCGCGACGCGGTTCCGCGCCGTGTGGGCGGCCGACACGCCGCGGCCCGCGATCGTGGCGAGCGACCAGGAGACGCTGTGGAAACTCATGCGCGCGGGGGTGCGGGCCCACACCGAGACCCTGTTGCGCGTGGCACCGTTGGTGGCGCCGTTCGGCGGCCTCGTACCGCAGACGCGCGTGCGCATCCGCAGGAGCGGATCGGCGAGCTACGGCCGCTCGATCCCGGAGTATCCCGCGGAATGGTGCGGCGGCGCCGAGTTCCTCGACGATCGTGCGCTGCGCGACGCCTGGCCGGAGGGTGTATCCCTGCCCCGCGCGATCACCATGAACCTCGCCTGCACCACCCTCGGCCTGCCGGCGGTGACGAGCGATCTCGCCGCCCTCGACCGGCGCGCCGTGATCCTGCTCGCACGACACGCGCCCGGCTACCAGGAGATCATCGCCTCCGAGATGCCGCACTTCGTCCGCGAGTCCGTGGCGCTCGTGTTCGGCCGGCGCTTCGCCGACTCGCTGTCCCGCCGGTGCATGCGCGCCGCGGCCGCGCTGGGGGTGGACGGGAGCATGCGCCAGGACCTGCTCGCGCCGACGTGTCGCTTCGCCATGCTCTATCTGAGGTACCTGGCCGACGACTCCGACAGCTGGGACGAGACCAAGGAGCACGAGAGCCTGACCACGCGCGAGGGAGAGCTGCTCCGGCACACGGGGAACGCGGCTTTCGCGCCGGTGTGCAGGGAGCGCCCCGGCGAGCGCTGGGGCGTGCTGCAGACGCTCGTCGACACGGAGTGCGCATCGCGCCTGCTGCTCACGCGCGAGCTGAGCATCGACGAAAAGCGCGAGTTCATCGACCTGATGATCGAAGGCTGGCTTCGCACCCTCGAGAACCCGCTGGCGCGGGAGCTGCGGCAGGAGTGGAGCAGCCTCCGCGCCCTCGGCCGTGAGGAGCTCGCGCTGCGGGCGATCCAGGAGCTGGTCGCCCTCGAGGAGCTGCGGGGCAGTCGCGGGGCCTGAGGGTCCGACGCGCCACGCCCTGGCACATGGGCTTCCTGACGCGAAGCCGGAGGAGATGATGGGCACGGGACCGAGAGCGCTCTGTACCCGCGCGTTCGCGCTGCTGTCGATCGGATGCGCCACCGCCGCCAGTGACACCGACGCGCCAGCCGCGGGCGGTGACCTGTTCGGCACGAACATCGTCACGCTGGCGATCACGATCTCGCCGGCGGAGCTGGACACCCTGCGGCACAACTCGGACTCGCACAGCTACGTCCCGGCCACGGTGAGCTCCGGAGGGGAGACGCTCACGAACGTCGGCCTCCATTGCCGGGGCAATCCGGCGAGCGAGCTCGCCACGGGCAAGCCCGACCTGATCGTGACCTTCGACAAGTTCGTCCACAAGCAGCGCTTCCGCGGCCAGCGACGGCTGGTCCTGCAGGCGGGCCGCGACGATCCCAGCTACGTCGCCGCTCCGATCGTCCACGAGATGTTCGCGCAGGCGGGGATCCCCGCACCCCGGTGCGGGTTCGCGAAGGTCCGCTTGAACGGCCGCGACCTGGGCCTCTACGTCCTCATCGAGGGCGTGGAGAAGGAGTTCATCCGGCAGCACTTCTCCAGCGACGACGGGAACCTCTACGACGAAGGCGATCCGCCGGACGTGACGGGTCGTCTGGAGAAGGCGCGTGGCAGCGACCGCCACAGCCAGACCGACGTCGACTCCCTCGCCGCCGCCGCGCTCCTGAGCGATCCGGGCGAGCGCTGGAAGCAGCTCCAGCAGCAGCTCGACGTGGACCGCTTCCTCACGTTCACCGCGCTGGAGGTGTTGTGGTGGCTGAGCGACAGCTACTCGCTCGACGCCAAGAAGTTCCGGCTCTACCACGATCCGGAGAGCGGGCGCTTCGTGTTCTTCCCCAAGAAGATCGAAGAGGTGTTGCGGAGGACGGACGGGCCGGCGGTTCCCCACTGCAAGGGCGTGGTCGCCAACGCCGTGCTGACGACGCCGGAAGGCAATGCGCGCTACCGCAAGACGCTCGCGCGACTGCTCGACTCGACGTTCGAGCCGGGCAAGGTCCAGGCGCGCGCCCGGCAGCTGGCGGCCGCGATCCGACCCGCGGCGGTCGGCCAGGACGCGGCGGCGGCGCAGGCGTTCGACGATGCGCTGACGAGGTTCTGCGATGCCGTCTCCCACCGCGCCGACTTCGTCGCCAACGAGTTGAAGGCGGTGTCGACGAAGTAGCCGCCCGCCCCCGACCGGCCCCCACCGGGTCACGCGGCCGGGATCGACCGCCGGCGCTCCGCGAGCGAGCGCAGCACGGGCGACATCTTGCCGGCGAGGATGTCCTGGAGCGAGAGACAGGGCACGTTGCAGCA